>Ga0335084_10008105_pt1 | contig 10458 bp, 12 predicted proteins | sample Lox_Sample_44_FD_206721 | JGI IMG/M metagenome (GOLD analysis project Ga0335084, IMG submission 206721) | Soil microbial communities from Loxahatchee National Wildlife Refuge, Florida, United States - Lox_Sample_4.4 | ecosystem: Environmental > Terrestrial > Soil > Wetlands | place: USA... | reverse complement strand
GATCGCCGACCTGCTGGCGAGCGGCGATCTGCGCGTAACGATCAACGAGCAGGAACGCTTGCTGCACGAGATCACACGGCTCAATCAATCCGTCTCGCGCGTATCCTATGCGATCGTGGCGATGGGTATGTTCTTGGGCGCAGTGATTTTGCTGGCGGCCGGCCAGACGACGTTCAGTGTCATCGCGTTCGGGCTGGCTATTGTCTCGAGTGTGTGGATGCTCTTGCGAGGATGAACGATCAAAAATAGAAACCGGGTTTCTACTTCACCAGCCGAACTCGCCGTTGAGATGTAGAAACTCGGTTTCTGCTTGCTTCATACACGTAGCAAATTCACCGTACCGATCCACAACAGCACCTGTACGACGATGGTGCCCCCCCACAACAAATACGCGGCGACTTTCTCCCGCCGATAGAATAGACCACCTAACAAGGTATTTGCGATCAACGCCAGCAATCCGATGAAGGGCAGCAAGAAAACCTGAGTCGCCGGGCCGGTACGATCGGGCAGGCCGAGCGCGTTATAGTGCAACGGTAAGACTGACGGCAAAGTGGGGTAGCGCAGGCTCACCAATCCGAAGAGCAGCAGACACATCGTCGTGCCTGTGATCAACAGATAGTGCGCAATCCGATCGCTCCACAACGGCCAATCGAAAAAGGCGGGATGCGCGGTGGTCTGCGCCACAGCTTGTGTCGGCCCCAGCTCGTAACGCGCTTTGATCGATTCGATGAAACCGGCGGTGTCTGTCGGCGAAATGGCGTAGGAGACGGAGGGTGTCACCAGAATTAACTGTTGGCGCAGCGCCGCAGACGCATAGAACACCGTCAACTCGGCTTCAGATAAATAGCCCTGACCTTGCATCAGGCCCGGCCAGCGCCAACCACGAAAGTACTCCACGCGACCTTCCACTTCCGTGCCCAACATGATGCGCTGGATCGATTCCACGGGCACGATCTGCTTGATGGATCCCCACTGGATCGTCACGGCATTGCGATCGACATCGTAGCCCGATCGCGCCAGTGCATACAACTGATAACTGATTAGCGCCAGCAGCGGGATGCTGCTTAGGATGATCAGGGAGAGTATGAAGGTGAGAGGGCCGATCGGTTGGGTAGTAATTCCGATCAAGCAGAAGATGTCCAGCACCGCCAGCCCGACAATGAAGAGCAGACCGGTCTGTGTGCCAGTGCGTTTATCCGTCAACCATTCCATGCTGTGCTCCACACAAAAACCGGGCGCAATTGTACCCGGTTTTGTCTTTCTGTGTGAGGAAAGAAAACCGGGTTGCCGACCGGCTGGATGATGTGGGATTGGGGAATCGAGGCTTTAGCCGGGTTGGTTCTGCAGCATCTCTGGCTAAAGCCTCGACTCCAATAACGTATGAGTGGTCGAAGTCAGCAGGACAGCTTATGCCGCCGCCTTTTCCTCCACAAACACCGGTGTGCACCAATGCTTGTATTTCGCCACCTTGCCGCGCACTACATCGAAGTACAGATCGCGAATGGCTTTGACCACCGGCCCGATCTTGCCATCACCCACCGGACGATGATCAACTTTGGAGATGTTGACTACCTGCACGCCGGTACCGCAGTAGAAGGCCGCGTCCGCCACGTAGAGCTCGGTGCGGCCGATGGGTCGCTCGATCGTTTCCAGCCCCAACTCGTTGCGCGCTAACTCGATGATGGTATTGCGCGTGATCCCCTCCAGAATGTCTTCATAGACCGGCGGCGTGATCAATTGGCCGCCGCGCAGAATAAAGAGGTTCTCCGCGCTGCCTTCACAGACGTAGCCGCGGTCGTTGATGACCAGCGCTTCGTCGTAACCGTTCAGCACGGCCTCGGTCTTGAGGAAGGCGGAATTCACATACGCGCCGGTGATCTTGCCGCGCGGCGGAATGTTGTTATCGCTGATGCGCTGCCACGACGCAAAGCCGGCGTGCGCGCCTTCTTCGTTTTCGACGTAGCGCCCGTAGGGTGTGGCGAAGATACACAGATCGTCGTTGAGATCATGCAGCCGCACGCCGATCTGCTCGTTGGTCTTGTACGCCACCGGTCGGATATAGGCGTCACTCTGAAATCCTTCGCGGCGCAGCAGCTCCACGGTAATGTCGCACAACTGCTCGGCCGTGTAACGCGGCGTCATCAACAGGATCTTGGCCGATTGCAGCAAGCGTTGATAGTGCTCCAGCAAGCGGAAGACGTACAACTGCCGATCGTCCTCATTCCAATAACCACGAATGCCTTCAAAGCAGCCGGTGCCGTAATTGAAGGCATGTGTCATGATGCTGATCTTCGCCTGATCGATGGGAACGATAGCCCCCTTGAAAAAAGCATACTGAGTCACGGTGATGTTCTCCCCTCTGGATAGTTTGCCGGGACGGTGGGTGAGTAGGCGGCATTATAGGAGTGATCGAAAGGGGTGTCAATTGACCGGGCTGTAAGTCAGTGCGATAATGGCCGCAGACCCATGCAGGACCGCGGATTTACGCCAGGCATGAGTGTGCGGCTTACCGATCCTTCCCCCAAGCAGCGAGCGACGCATGATCACACCCAACGATCAAATTGCTTTGACGACGTTGGCTTTCTTAGCCAACATGGGCAGCCAGCTCGATGCTTTCCGCGCCAAGCTTAAGCAGCGCGTCTCGCTGCACACGTCGTCATTTGTCGAATGCCGCTACTACGGCGACGACGTGTACCTCTGCATCTGTCTGGAAGCCGCGCTGCATGAGAACCAGACGTTGACGTGGTGGATGGATATTACCCCGCGTGAGGGGATGTGGCTGATTGAGGCAAGTGTTCTGCTCAATGGGCGCACACCGGTCGTGCAAGCGCCGCCGCAGCGCGTCTATGATTTTCAAGCCGTGCAAAACGAGATCCCCGACATCCTGGATCAATTGTTACAGGCGGGCGCCGCTGTGCTCGACAAGATGCTGGTGCGGCAGTCGTCCGAGAAGATCGATCAAAACGTGAGCAATAGTGAGGTCAGCCCATGAACGTGCCGCGTGTCGGAGTGGGGGTGATGATTGTACGTGACGGGCGCGTGTTGATGGGACGCCGCATAAGCGGCCAGCGTCCGGGCTGGTGGGGTTGGATCGGCGGCAAGCTGGAATTTGGCGAGTCGCTGCAAGACTGCGCCAAACGCGAAGCGCGCGAAGAAGCCGGTGTGGACATTGGCCGGTTGCGGCTGCTGTGCATCTCGTCGATCATCGTCGAAGATCAACACTGGATCGATGTGGAATTTCTAGGCGACATCATCTCTGGGGAACCGTACACGGCTGCACCCGATGAACTGACGGAGTGGGCGTGGTACCCGATCGATCAGCTGCCCTCACCGATCTTTGAACCCGCGGAACGAGCATTGAAGTCGTATCGAACAGGGACCATGTTGAATGAGTGAAACGCAGATGGAGAGAAACAACATGGTGAGCTTCAACGACGTTCAAGCAGCGGCCGAACGACTGTATCGCGTCGCACACCGCACGCCGATCGCTACGTCGCGTACGCTCAATGCTCTCCTCGAGGCAGAAGTCTATTGTAAGTGCGAAAATTTGCAGCGGGCGGGCGCATTCAAGTTTCGCGGCGCGACCAATGCAGTGAGCCAGCTCAGCGATGAACAGAAGAGACGCGGAGTCGTGTCGTTCTCCTCGGGTAATCATGCTCAGGCCTTGGCGCTGGTGGGCAAGCTGCTCCACACGCCGACGGTGATCGTCATGCCGGACGATGCGCCCGCGGTGAAACTCGCCGCGACGCGCGGTTATGGCGCGGAGGTCGTGTTGTACGATCGGGTGGAGCAGAAACGCGAAGTGATTGCACGGCAATTGGGCGAAGAACGCGGCCTGACGCTGATCCCGCCGTTCGAGCATCTGCACATCATCGCGGGGCAAGGCACGGCGGCGCTGGAACTCTTGACGGATGTGCCTGATCTCGATGTGCTGATCGCGCCCATCGGCGGTGGCGGTTTGATCGGCGGTTGCAGCATTGCCGCGCATGCACTGAAGCCGGACATCCGCATCTTTGGCGTCGAGCCGAACACCGCGAACGATACGTTTCTCTCGCTGCAAAAGGGCGCGATTGTCTCGACACCGCAATCGCATTCGATCATGGATGGGTTGCTGCCGACTGCTCCGGGCGAACTCACCTTCTCGATCATGCGTGAGCATTTGGAAGGTGTGGCGTTGGTTACTGATGACGAAGCCGCCGAAGCAGTGCGCTTCCTATTGCTGCGGATGAAGCTGCTCGTTGAACCAAGCGGAGCCGCGCCCGTCGCCGCGTTGCTGTCAAATAAGATTCCGAATGCAAAGGGCAAAAAGATCGGCGTGGTGCTATCGGGCGGCAACATCGATGCGGGGAAATTAGCGGGAATGCTAACAAGCAATGCGTGAGACGTGATGCACGAATCGATCAAGACTGAAAGACTTACCATCATGGAAGTGAGTGATGCCGACGCCGAAACACTGCTGCCGGTCTATCTCAACTCGGCGGATTATCTGGATACCCAGACGCCGGATGAGCCGTCAAGCGAGATGGTGCGATCGGATTTGGCGTTGGCCGCTGCGAATCACAGCGTAACCTGCGGCATCTTCCGGCGGGATACGGCACAACCGATCGGGGTGATCAGCTTCGTCGCGCATTCGTTTCGCGGCCAACGTGACTATGCGTGGCTATCGTCGCTGATGATTCAGGAGAACGATCGGCTGGAGGGTTACGGCACGGAAGCTTATCGAGCGGTGGAAGAGATCATCTTCAGCGATCCAGAAGTGACGCGCATCGGCACGCTGTTGATTCCGCAGTTTGATGCTTCGCTGCATTTTGCCGAGAAGCTGGGCTTCGAGCGAGTTGGTGGCCCCTTCAAAAACAAGCGCGGTTACGGACTGTATGCTTTTGTGAAGAAGCGGCCGGGTCTGGAAACGCCCGGTGAGAAAATCTGACATGACGCGCAGCAAACGCTGCGCCAATAGGCGTGCACGAATAGGCTTTGCGAAATCTGCCGTGCGCTGGTAAACTTTGGGGCGCACCCAACTCTCTAGCCGAGGAATTTGTATGCCCGACCTGATTCGCACTTCCGTCGATCTGCCGGCCAAACCTGCCGAGGTCTATGCCTACGTCGCCGAACCTGCCACCGGCCCCATGGTTTCCCATGCGCGTGACGTGGTGGACGTGGTAAAAGACAACGAGACCGTGGCCGGATTCAAAACCAAACACGGCGCGGTGAAGTACGTGACGCAAGCACCGCCGCACTTTCTGGAGGGCGAATATCAGCAGAAGCGGGCGCGCACGCGGTACGACATTCGTTTCGAAGCGATCGGCGATGCGCGGACGCGCGTCTCGATCGACGTCAACATCCAGCCGCAGGGACTGCGCACCAAGCTGCAGGGACCTATTCCACGGCTGCGCCTAAAAGGCCAGTTAAACGAGTGGCTGGAACAGGCGCAAACGCATTTCAGCGCTGCAAAGAAATGACCGAGGTTCGCTCGCGGCCCGTGGCTTTGATGTGCCCATGGAGAGGGCGAGTATGATTATCGAATTCGCCGCAGGGTAAACTTGCCTGCGGCGAAAAAGTTTAGGCGAAGCGGTTCGGCGAATGAGTTCAACGAACAAGTTCGTGAAAAAACAAGGAGGATAGCAAATGAAGACGTTTCGTGTAGTGAGTGTGTTGTTGATTGTTTTGTTAGTGGCCGCGGCTTGCCAGCCGGCGGCTGCGCCCGCGCCCGCGGCGCAGCCCACTCAAGCGGCTGCCAGCAACCCGGCCAGCGGTTTGCCCGATCTGGGTGGCAAGGAATTGATCGTGGGTGTCGACAATGCCTATATCCCGTTCAACTATGTGCGTCTTGATAACGGCAAAGCCGAAGGCTGGGACTACGATGCCTTGGCCGAGATCTGCAAGCGCTTGAACTGCAAGCCGACGTTCCGTGAAATGGCGTGGGACGGCATGATCGAAGCCGTGCGGCAGGGTCAACTGAATCTGGCGGGTGAGGGTGTCACCATCACTCCCGATCGCGCCAAGGTGGTGGACTTCTCCGATCCGTATGCCCAGGTCGATCAGCGCGTGATGGTGGGCAAGGATGCGGCCATCACCAGCCTGAACGATTTCAAAACTAACACCAAGTTGAAGATCGGCACGCAGAAGGGTACAACGAACTACGACGAGGCGATCAAGGTGGTCGGCGAAAGCCGGGTAGTCGCTTATGATACCTTCGGCGATGCGGTGCAGGCGTTGATCAATGGCGACGTGAACGGCGTCATGATCGACGATACGGCGGGGCAGGGCTATGTGGGTGTCAATGCCGACAAGATCAAGCTGCTGCCGGAAAGCGCCGTTAGCCAGCCGCTGGGCTTCATCTTCACCAAGGGATCTCCATATGTCGCGCCGTTCAATGCGGCACTGGCCGCCATGCGCGCCGATGGCACCCTGCAGAAACTGCAAGATAAGTGGTTCCCCAAAGGCAAAGCCGTCATCGAGTCCGACCAAACCGGGCAGGGAGCGTACGGTACACCGACACCTGCTCCTTAAGTCAGTGATGTTAGCCGTAAACTGAGTGACCGGGGTTTTCCCTTCTCAAGACAGGGGAGAACCCCGGTTTCTGTTTGACGGGATTTGGCAATTCGGCATTTACCATCTACAATCAATTCTATCCCCGCCGCAAGAAAGAGCCGTGATGACCGAGGAAAAACAGCCGGGCACTTTTCAAGTGCGTGTGATCGATGGGATTGCGCGTTGGCCGTGGTGGTTGATCATCATCGTCCTGATGGGGCTGTTTATTTTACTCAGCATCCTCAGCAGCGAACTGTATGCCGGCATCTTCTTCAAGGTCACCCAGGGCATCGTCGTCACGGTGCGCGTGACGCTGGTGGCCTATGTGGTGGCGCTCGTCATTGGTTTGGTAACAGCTTTAGGCCGCATCTCCAAAAATCCGGTGTTATACAACTTAACGACCCTGTATGTGCAGATCATCCGCGGCATTCCGATTTTGGTGCAGATCATCTATGTGGCGTTTGTCATTTCTCCTGCGCTGATCGCGCTGCTCAATGCCATCGGCACCTGGCTGGTTCCGGTGCTCGGACCGGATAACTTTTTGGTGAGCCTCGGTGTGCAGGATTTCAGCAGCGAGATGCGTGTCATTCTCGCATTGGCTATTGCTTATGGCGGATTTGAAGCGGAGACCATCCGGGGAGGCATCGAAGGGATTGGACGCGGGCAGATGGAAGCGGCGCGTTCGCTGGGCATGACCTATTTTCAAGCGATGCGGTACGTTATTCTGCCGCAGGCCTTCCGGCGCGTGCTGCCGACACTCGGCAACGATTTTATTTCGATGCTCAAAGACTCGTCGCTGGTGACGATTCTGGGCGTGCGTGATATGACGCAAGAAGCCCGGCTGTATGCGTCAGCGTCATTCCGTTATCTCGAAACATTCAACGTGCTAGCTTTCAATTACCTGGTCTTGACGCTCGTGCTGTCGTTGGGTGTGAAAGCGCTGGAAAATCGTTTGAACAAAAGTGGGAAGGGAGTATAACAAGCGGCGAGTCATCGCGTTTACTCATTACTCGCTAAGCCAATTGATATGAACGTAGTTTTGATTTCCACCTACGAATTAGGCCATCAGCCATTTGGCTTGACATCGGCGGCGGCGTGGTTGAAGCGCGAGGGAGCCGAGGTCGTGTTGCAAGATGCGGCGGTGCAGCACCTCGATAAAGAGGCGCTGGCCGCGTCCGATCTGATCGGCTATTACGTGCCGATGCACACTGCCACGCGCATCGCCGCGCAGTTCATTCCCACGGTTAAGGCGCACAATCCGCGTGCTCACGTGGTGTGCTTTGGACTGTACGCGCCGATGAATGAAGTGTATCTGCGCAAACTCGGCGCCGATACGATCCTCGGCGGGGAGTTTGAAGAAGGCTTGGTTGCCTGTTATCGCCGGTTGTCTGCAGTTGCGAGCCATCCTGAGCGGAACCTAGCGGAGTCGAAGGATCGCGAAGCGACCTCACTGATGCAAGAGGAGATTGCTTCGTCGCAAACCACGCTCCTCGCAATGACAGGAGGCCAACCCGAACCGATCGTCTCTCTTGCGCGACAGGAATTCATCCTGCCCGATCGGCGAGGGCTGCCCCATCTGAGCAAATACGCGTATCTCATTCGCACCGATGGTCAGTGCCCACGTGTGGGCGGTTACACCGAAGCGAGCCGCGGTTGTAAACATCTATGCCGCCACTGTCCCATTGTGCCGGTGTACGGCGGGCAGTTCCGCATCGTGCCGAGTGAGATTGTGATCGAAGACATCGAACAGCAAGTCAACTCTGGCGCAGGGCACATCACCTTGGGCGATCCCGATTTCTTCAACGGCCCGGGGCACGTCATCCCGATCGTGGAGAAGATGCATCAACTGTGGCCGCATCTAACTTACGACGTGACGATCAAAATCGAACACCTGCTGAAGTATCAACGCTGGCTGCCGCTGCTGCGTGAGACCGGCTGCGCGTTTGTGACCAGTGCCGTCGAGTCACTGGACGATGCTGTGTTGGATATCCTCGCTAAGGGGCACACACGCGCAGACTTCGTCAAAGCCGTTGAGCTATTCAAGGCGCAGGGCCTGGTGCTGCAACCGACATTCGTGGCCTTTCATCCGTGGATGACGCTGACCGGGTATGCGGATTTGCTGGAGACCATCGCGCAGCTCGATCTGGTCGAGAATGTCGCCTCGATTCAATTGGCCGTGCGCTTGCTCATTCCGGCAGGATCAAAACTGCTCGATCGAGCTGATGTCCGATCGAGCGTGGATGAGTTCGACGAAGCGGCACTGGTCTATCCGTGGAAGCATTCAGATCCACGCGTGGATCAACTGTGCGAACAAGTACTGGCGATCGTCAAAGATGGCCAAGAAAAAGAGCAATCGCGCAGCGAGATCTTCGATCGGGTATGGCAGGCTGCGTATGGGATCGTCGGCGAACAGCGTGAGTTACCGACATATTCTCGTCAGCCAGTGCCGCATCTCAGCGAGAACTGGTATTGTTGAGCAGAACCGCTAACCGAGCAGGTCGCTTGGGATTGGGTGTGAGGAAATGATGGAACTGCAACCGCAAGACATGATTGTGATCAAGAATCTGTCCAAATGGTTCGGCGCGTTTCGGGCAGTGAACGATGTGAGCTTCACGGTGGCGCACGGCAAGACGCTGGTCGTGATTGGGCCAAGTGGCTCCGGCAAGTCCACCGTGCTGCGCTGCATCAATCATCTGGAAACGCCGACCAGCGGCGAGATTTGGGTGGACGGGCTGAGCGTGACGAACAAGAGCAAGACCATCAACCTCGTGCGCACTGAAGTGGGCATGGTCTTTCAACAGTTCAATCTGTTTCCACATCTCACCGTGCTGGACAACATCGTGCTGGCGCAGCACGTGGTGCGTAAGCGCAGCACCGAGGAGGCCCAGCAGATCGCGCGCGAACAGTTGGAGCGCGTGGGCATTCCCGAGAAAGCTGATCAGTATCCGGGGCAATTATCGGGTGGGCAGCAGCAGCGCGTGGCCATTGCACGGGCGCTGGCGATGAATCCCAAGATCATGCTGTTCGACGAGCCGACCAGCGCGCTCGATCCGGAGATGATCAAGGAAGTGCTGGACGTGATGCAGGAACTGGCCAAGAGCGGCATGACGATGGTGGTGGTCACGCACGAGATGGGCTTTGCGCGCAACGCCGCCGACGAAGTGATCTTCATGGACGCCGGCACCATCGTGGAGCGCAACACACCCGATGGTTTCTTCCGGAACCCGCAGGAAGAACGCAGTCGCTTATTCTTGAGCCAGATTCTGCGCTAAACGTATTGACGTGAGTCAACCTCCCGGCGAGTTGCGAACCTCCGGGAGGTTTTTTTGTCGCCGATTGATGCGCTTGCCAGCGGGTGTATACTGAAATCAAACTCCAAGTTTGCCTCTGGTGCGGCGGGTCATTTCTAGGTTGAAAGGAGATCGACATGCACACCTACGTCGTTCTGATGAAATTGACGGATCAAGGCATCAAATCGGCAAAAGATGCGCCCGATCGGATCGAGGCTGCGATCAACAGTCTTGCGGTCTTAGGCGGCAAGGTCAACGGATTTTACGCGACGCTGGGTGAGTATGACTACGTCGCTTGCGTGGAAGCACCCAACGAAGCCGTTGTCATGCGTTTCTTATTGGCGTTGGGCTCGGCCGGTGATGTGCGTACGACGACGATGAAGGCCCTCGCGCGCGCCGAATTTGAAGAGATTGCACGGAAGCTTTAATGATGTGCCGGGTTGGGCGCGCGCCAGGATGGCGCATGACCGGCGTGCAAGAGATCGGCGCGTGACTCTAACGGGCCACTGATGGCAGAAAGACGGTAGCCGGATCGGTGCTGAAACGCAGTGGTAACGTTTGGGTATTCGTCAAGGGATCATAGACGCCCGTAACATCCCATGCGACGTAGCCATCAGCTTTAACTCCCTGCGGTACC
>Ga0335084_10008104_pt1 | contig 10461 bp, 9 predicted proteins | sample Lox_Sample_44_FD_206721 | JGI IMG/M metagenome (GOLD analysis project Ga0335084, IMG submission 206721) | Soil microbial communities from Loxahatchee National Wildlife Refuge, Florida, United States - Lox_Sample_4.4 | ecosystem: Environmental > Terrestrial > Soil > Wetlands | place: USA: Florida... | reverse complement strand
CCTCGATATCCTCTCCGAGCTTGCGCAGATGCTCTCCGACAAGCCATTCCGCGAGAACCTTCTTCGACTGACAGAACCCGGCGCGGTGCACGCGATGCTCGCGACGTGGGAGCCGGTTCGCCCGGCCGCGTGACCTCCCACGCGCAGCATCATCGCCGCGTCGGAGGCAGCCGGAATCGATCAGCCATTCATCCATGATCACCGTCGGCACCGTTTTCGACGACAACCGTGAAGCGCTTTCGCTCGACTGGATCGCGGGCCGCAGCGGTGCAGAAAAGCCTTTGACCGGCCGCGAATCCGCCAGCGTTGCGGCACCGGATCTCGTCGGCCACCTGAACCTCATCCACCCGAACCGGCTGCATGTACTCGGCTTGCCGGAGATCAGGTACATCGAGCGGATGGATCAGGGTCGGCGCGACCACCACCGTCACGAACTGATGGCAGGCGGTGCGCTAGGCCTCATCGTGGCGGAGAGCCTGCCGCCGCCCGAAGACTTGCTGATGGCGGCCGACGCCGCCGGCGTGCCGATGTTCGTCACGCCGCTGCCGGCCGGCAACGTCATCGATTTGCTCCGCATATACCTGAGCAAGGCGTTGGCAATCCGTTGCTCGATGCACGGTGTGTTCATGGACGTGCTCGGGATGGGCGTGCTGATCGCAGGCGAATCCGGCGTCGGCAAGAGCGAACTCGGGCTCGAGTTGATCAGCCGCGGACACGGCCTGGTGGCCGATGATGTCGTCGATTTTGCACGCACGGCGCCCGACACCATCGAAGGCCGCTGCCCGCAGCTCCTTGCCAATCTGCTCGAAGTGCGCGGTCTCGGCTTGCTCGACATCAAGGCGATATTCGGTGAAACCGCCGTGCGCAGAAAAATGAAGCTGCGCCTGATCGTCGAGTTGCAGCGGGCGAGCGCGAGCGAAATGACCGAACGGCTGCCGCTCGCGGGTGCCGCAGTCGAGGTACTCGGACTGCCGATCCACAAGGTGTTCATTCCCGTAGCGGCGGGACGCAATCTCGCGGTGCTGCTCGAGGCAGCGGTGCGCAACACGATCCTCAAGCTGCGCGGCTTCGACACGATGGCCGCGTTCCAGGAGCGCCAACGGCGCGCAATGGAGCCCTGAAAGCACGGGCGCAAAACTGAAGGGGCCTGCAGAGGCCAACTCGTCGCAGACTGTCTTCGTTGGTGGGGTCGATGCGAACGACGCATCGGTTGAGTCGTCCTGACACGAGGAGAGTCCATGATTGGCAAAGTTCTGATCGCAGCCTGCCTTGTCCTGCCGGTCGCCGCGCTGGCCGCAAACGAGAGGCAATTGACACCGCAACAGCAGAAGATGACCGACTGCAACAAGCAGGCGGGTGACAAGAAGCTCCACGGCGACGAGCGCAAGGCGTTCCTGTCGAGTTGCCTGAAGGCGGACAGCCATGCCGCGGCGGGAGACAAGAAACCGACACCGCAACAGCAAAAGATGACCGACTGCAACAAGCAGGCCGGCAGCAGGAAGCTCGCTGGTGACGAACGCGAGCAATTCATGTCCACCTGCCTGAAGGGCTAGGCACGCCGTTTCGCGCGTCGTAGTGGGCAGAGATGGGGCACAGCCGCTGCTGTGCCCTTTTTGTTTTGCCGGGCAGGCGACGTGCCACAATCGCGACGCGACCCGCGGTCGCTCGATTCCGGATCCCAACTGGGAAAATCCCCTGCATCACCGGCGTGAACTTCAGCGGTTGAACAGCATGCGCAAATGAGGGTTGTTCTGGTCACCGGCATGTCCGGATCGGGCAAGTCGGTTGCGATTCGTCTTCTCGAGGACATCGGTTACTACTGCGTCGACAACCTGCCGGCGCGCTTCCTGACCGAGGTCTGTGCATTCCTTTCCGATGCCGGTCACGAAGACCTTGCGGTCTCGATCGACGCGCGCTCCGAGGCCTCGCTCGGCGACCTGCCCGGCATCGCGAGCGGCTTGCGCCGCGCCGGTTACGACGTGCGGATCCTTTTTCTCACCGCATCCACGAACGCGCTCGTGCCGCGCTACTCGGAGACGCGGCGCCGCCATCCGCTGTCGCAACGGCTCGTAGCGGTCGGCGCCATCGACCACGAACCGACGCTGATCGAATGCATCGAAGCCGAGCGTGAACTGCTCGCGCCGCTCGATGCGCTTGGCCACACCATCGACACCAGCGACCTGCATCCGAACACGCTGCGCCAGTGGGTGCGCGAGTTCGTCGACTCCCCGCCGAGCAATCTCACGCTCGCATTCGAATCGTTCGCGTTCAAGCACGGCATTCCGGTCGCGGCGGATCTGGTCTTCGACGTGCGCAATCTGCCGAATCCGCACTATGACCCGGTGCTGCGCCCGCAGACCGGCCTCGATGAGCCGGTGGCGGCGTTCCTCGCAGCCGAGCCTATCGTGGGACAGATGATCGACGACATCGCCGCGTTCATAGACAAGTGGCTGCCGAGCTATGTGTCGGACAGCCGGCACTACGTCACCGTGGCGATCGGATGCACCGGCGGCCGCCATCGCTCGGTGTATGTCGTCGAACAGCTGGCACGGCGTTTCGCCGCGCGCGAGCACGTGCTCGCACGCCACCGGGCGATCGCGCGGCCGTGAACAACGTCGCGCTGTTCCCGCTCGGCACGGTGCTGTTTCCGGACGGCGTGCTGCCGCTGCGGGTCTTCGAGGCGCGCTACATGGACATGGTGCGCGACTGCATGCGGCGCGACGAACCGTTCGGCGTTTGCCTGATCGTGAGCGGCAGCGAGGCGGGTGCGGCTGCGCGGACCGAAAAGATCGGTTGCCTCGCGAGGATCGTGGCATGGGACATGGAGCAGCTCGGATTGCTGCACATCCGCACGATCGGAGTGCAGCGCTTTCGCGTGCTCGCCTCGGAGGTGCAGCCCGATCAGCTGCAGCGCGCCGAGATCGAACTGATCGACCCCGACGAGGATTCGCCGATCGATCCCGAGCATCAGGCGTGTGCCGCGCTGCTCACCCGCGTCATCGACGACGTGCGCGCCCAGCACGCCGAACGACGCCGCACCGGCCAGGCTGAAGGCGACGTGATGGGTCGGTTGCCGTTCGAGGAGCCGTTCCAGCTCGACTCGAGCGTGTGGGTCGGCAACCGGCTATGCGAGGTGCTGCCTGTCCCGATGAAAGCCAAACAAAAGCTGATGGAGCTCGAGGACGCGCACGCGCGCCTCGAGATCATCAATCAATACCTGCGTCAGCACGCGGTGCTCAAGTAGCGGGCGCGCTTTCGCGCGCAAGCAGGTCGCGCACTTCGGCCAGCAGCACGCGCATCGGCGCCGGAAGCGCCGCGCTTTCGATTTCGCTCAGGTGCATCCAGCGCTGGTTCGGTTCGCTCGCGCCCGGCCGCAGACTCTCGATGCGCGCGAGATAAGGCGTGTATTCGAGTGTGAAGTGCGTGAAGCCATGGCGCCGGGTGCCGAGAGCCTGTGCAACGCAGGCGGCCGCGAACGCGGCAAGCGCGCTGCGCATCGCGGCGGCGCTCGCGAACTGCGGCGGCGCGAGCAGGCTGCCCCAGATTCCCGTCGGTGGTCGTTGCTCGACCAGGATCCAGTCGCGCGAGACTGCAACGAGGAAGCACGCGCGCCGCGTCGGCGGAGTCCTCCGCTTGCGCGGCGCCGGCAGTTCATCCACGCGGTCATGGGCTCGGGCAAAACAATCCTGCACGATCGGACAGCCGGTGCACGCCGGTGCCGCACGAGTGCACACGGTCGCTCCCAGATCCATCAGCGCCTGCGTGTATGCCGGCATTCGTCGCGCGTCCGGCAGCAGGTCGCGCGCGTGCTGCCACATGCGCGATTGGACGTGACGCGTGGCCGGATCGCCTTCGATGCCTGCATGGCGGGCGAGCACACGCTTGACGTTTCCGTCGAGGATCGGGGCCCGTTCCTCGAAGCAAAACGCGGCGATCGCTGCGGCGGTCGAGCGGCCGATTCCGGGCAGCTTCGCGATCGCCTCCGCGGTGCGCGGAAACGACCCGCCGAAATCGCGGACGACTTGCTGCGCGCATGCATGCAGGTTGCGCGCACGCGAGTAGTAGCCGAGTCCCGCCCACGAGCGCATCACATCCTCCAGCGGCGCGCGAGCGAGCGAAGCGAGGTCCGGAAAGCGCGCGAGAAAGCGCTCGTAGTACGGAACCACGGTCCGCACTTGCGTCTGCTGCAACATGATCTCGGAGACCCAGACGCGATAGGGATCGCGTCCCTGCCAGGGTAGCCCGGTTCTTCCGTGGGCCCGCTGCCACGCGATGACGCGGGCCGCGAACGACCGCATCGCCTCAAATCTCGACGCGCAGGTAGGCGGGCAGGTCGGCCTCGACGGCCGGGCGGGGACTGCTGCCGCCATCGCGGGTGGCGGAGCCGCGCGCCTGGCTCGCGAACTTCTTCAGCTCGTCGAGGCGCTGCTGGACGTCTTCGAGCGCCTCTTCGAGCTCCCCGATGCGCGCGTCGAGCGACTCCTGCGCATCGCGGATGCGCGCCACCGATTCGGCGCGCTTCTTCAGTTGCGCGCGCTGTTCTCTCACCTGCACCTCGATCGGTGGCAGGAGCGAGCGCACCCAGGCTTCGGTATCGCGCTCGGCAGCGGCAAACACCTCGCGCGACTTCGACACCACCGTGTCGAAGAAACGCTCGATGAGCGCCCATTTGTCGCGCGTCAGCACTGCGAGAGCGCCGAAGTGGTTCTTGTACGCGGCCTCGGCCCGCTCGAGTTCGGCGAGATATGTGTCGAGCGCAAAGGGCATCGGCGGCGACAGGCTCCAACCTAGATCCTCGGCGAAGCGCCGCTGCACGCCGAGCACCATCTGCTCGATCTCGAGCAGCTTTGCGTTCGAGTGACGCACGAGGTCGCGTACCTGGCCGAAGTAGTCCTTTACCGCGGCGAAAAACTGCGGGGTCAGCCGCACCTTGCGCATGCGCTCGCGCGCCTCGAGCACGCGGGCCCGGAGCGAGTCCAGTCGCAGCGGCGCATAGGCCTCGTTCGCGAGCCGCGACAGTACCACCCGCGCCGCGACGATCTTGCGCACGTTCTCTTCGAAGTCGCGTTGTTCGGTCTGCGCGCGAATCAGCATGCGCTCGATCGAACTCTGGTTCTTTCCCTGGAGTGCCCGCAGTTCGTAGAGCTGTTCGATCAGGCCGCGCTCGCGCGTGGACAGCGCCTGGCGCACTTCGCCAGTGATGCGCTCGATCACCGCGATCGTCTGCTCGCGCACGATGCGCTGCTTCGCCGGCACGAGCAGATCGACCAGCGCCGACTCGAGCGACGGGAGGCGGCTCAGGCGCAACAGGCGCTGGTCATCTGTGACCTTGGCGACCAGGCCCTTCTGGGCGGAAACCGGAAATACGCGCGACGGATCGAGTCCCAGCGTGCCGCTGACGCTCTGGACCTGCTTGTCGACCTCCGCTTCGATCTCCGCTTCGCTCTTCAGTGCATCCCACAGGCCGTCGATCTTGTTCAGCACGGCGATGTGGTTGCTCGCGCCGCCCGAGTCGCCGACGATGTGCCGCCACACGTCGAGATCGCTCTTGGTCACGCCGGTGTCGGCAGCAAGCACGAACAACACCGCGTGGCTCGAAGGCACCAGCGACAACGTCAGTTCCGGCTCGGTGCCGATCGCGTTCAAGCCCGGCGTGTCGAGGATGACCAGACCTTGCTTGAGGAGGGGATGGGGAAAGTTGATGACCGCGTGGCGCCAGCGCGAGATCTCGATCATTCCCTGCTTGTCGACCGCGACCGCCTGATCCTTGTCCTCGGGATCGTAGAGGCCGTACATCCTCGCCTCGTCGGCGGAGACGCGGACCGTCTCGGCAACCAGCTTGAACGCTTGCAACATGCCGTCCGGCGAATCGGTGTCGACCGGAAACACGCGCCACTCGGCGGTCGCCTTCTTGAAATCCGCCGTCGTACCGAAGCGTGCGCGCGTCTCGATGGGAAGCGCCCGAATGCACGGCGGCAGCGATTCGTCGTACATCAGCTCGGTCGGGCACATCGTCGTGCGGCCGGCCGAAGAGGGCAGGATGCGTCGTCCGTAGTCGGCAAAGAAGATCGCGTTGATCAGTTCCGACTTGCCACGCGAGAACTCGGCGACGAACGCGATGACGAGCTTGTCCTCGCCCAGGCGATCGAGCGCGACATCGAGCCGGCGGGCGGCATCGCCCTCCAGGAGTTGGGTCTGTTCCAGCCAGCGTCTAAGTTGGACGACTGAGTTAGCCAGCGCGTCGCGCCAGGCGCTGTATTCCTGGAAGCTGCTTGCGAGTTGGGCCATCGAGAAGTGGTCCAGCGGGAGCGAATTCAATCTATCACAGCAACTGCGGCGCGATCGCTCACACTGACGGATGATTGGCCCCTTAACCAGTCCCTTTTCGTCTTATCGCCGCTGGCAGTGAGGGCAATAGAAGGTCGCGCGCTGGCCTTGCGGCAGGCGGCGGATCGGAGTCCCGCAGACCTTGCAGGGAAGCCCCGCACGGTCGTAGACGCGCGCCGCAAGGGTGAAGTATCCGGCGCTGCCGTCGGCGCCGATGAAGTTGCGCAAGGTGCTGCCACCTGCTTCGATCGCCTCCGCAAGCACCTCACGCACCGCGGCCACGAGGCGCTCGCACCGGCTCATCCCGAGCCGGGCCGCGGGTAGCGCTGGATGAATCCTGGCCCGGAACAGGGACTCGGATGCGTAGATGTTGCCGACGCCGACGACCACGTCGCCGCCGAGCAGCACCTGCTTGATGGACGCTTGTCGGCCGCGCGTCGCGGCGAGCAGGTACGCGGCATCGAAGCGCGGATCGAATGGCTCCAATCCGAGATGCGCCAACAACGGATGTCGAGCGAGATCGCCACGTCTGCTCGGATGCCATAACAGGGCACCGAAGCGGCGCGGGTCCGTGAGGCGCGCGATCCGGCTCGAACCGCTCGCGGCAGCGAACTCGATGTCGGCGTGATCATGCGTCCCGGCCTGCGGCGCGCGTTCGAGATGAAGACGCCACGATCCGGACATGCCCAAATGCGAAATCAGGGTTCCATGCTCGAAATGCCACAGCAGGTACTTCGCGCGGCGATCGAGCGTCAGGAGCGGCCGGCCCTTCAGGGTCTGGCCGAGACGCGCCGGCACCGGCCAGCGCAAGCGCCGGTCACGAATGCGCACCCGTTGCACGGTAAGCCCTTCGACGTACGGTGCAAGTGCACGGCGAGTCACTTCAACTTCGGGCAATTCAGGCATGGCACAAGGCGACTAGACTTGACGCAGGAACGGATTCTGCCGCGGCCCCTGCCGCCACTGCGATGTTGCGATCGACTTCCCTGTCTCACCGCGTCTTGTTCATCCTCGCCGTAGCCGGCGTGCTCAACGTCGGTTGCACCACCGCGCCGGTGAGCGAGCAGACCGATGCCTCCGGCGCGCGCGCCATGCCGACGGCCGACGGCGGAGGGCGCGTGCCCTCGTCGCGTCCATCGAAGGCGACGGGCCCGATGGCGGGCGACTCGACCGCGGACCTTCCGGACTACGACTTGAGTGGCCCGTTGCTGTTCCAGCTCATGTCGGCGGAAGTGGCGATCCAGCGCGGCGACCTCGACAACGCCTACGCGACCCTCATTGCGCTTGCGAAGCAGACCGGCGACCCGCGCATCGCCCAGCGCGCGACCGAGGTTGCAATCACCCGGCGCGACCCGACGGAGGCGCTCGAGTCTGCAACGTTGTGGCACCAGCAGGCGCCGAAGTCGTCCGAAGCGGCGCAGACGCTGAGCGCCCTGCTGATCGCGAGCAACCGTTATTCGGATGCGACGCCGCTCCTCCGTGAAATCGTCGGGAACGACGCACAGCCTGCCGATGCGCTACAGCGTATCCAGCGCATGCTGACGCGTGCCCCCGATCGCGCGGCGGGCTTCGCCCTCCTTGAAGACCTCGCAAAGCCGTATCGCGACGATGCCGCGAACGGATCGGACGTGCGACTCGTGATCGCCGCGGGGGCAGCCTCCGCCGGTCTCCCGAAGCGTGCAACCGACGAAGCGCTCGCCGCGCTCAAGCTGCGACCGGACAACGAACGCGCAGTGTTGCTGGCAGCACAGTTCCTCGCCCGTCCCGACGGCAAGGATTCGGAGAGCGGCCGTGCACAGGCGCTCTCGATGCTGAAGAACTTCGTCGACAGCCATCCCAAGGCGCAGGATGCCCGCCTCACCTACGCGCGGCTGCTGGTTGCGGATACGAAGTACGCCGATGCCCGCAAGCAATTCGAACAGGTTCTGAGCGCGGATCCGGAGAATCCGGATGTCCTTTACGCACTCGGAGTGCTCGCTCTCGAAGCGCCTCCGCCGCGTAACGAGGCACGCCGTTACTTCCAGCGTTACCTCGACGTGATCGAGGATTCGCCACAATCAGGGCGTGACCCCGATGCCGCTTACCTGAACCTTGCAAGAATCGCCGAGGACGAGAAGAAGTACGACGAATCGCTCGCGTGGCTCGAACGGGTCAGCGCACCCGAGAACGAAATCGCGGCGCGTACGCGCCAGGCGATCGTGCTCGGCCGCATGCAACGCGTCGACCAGGCGCGCAAGGTCATCGCCGAAACCAATGCGCCGAACGACGCGGCGCGCACGCAACTCGTGATGGCCGAGGGACAGGTGTTGCGCGAGGCGCGGCGCTACCAGGAGTCCCTCGACGTGCTGACCGCCGCGCTCACGCGCCAGCCGAATGACACCGGGCTGCTCTACGAAACGGCGATGGCTGCGGAAAAGATCGATCAGGTCGACCTGATGGAAACGCACCTGCGGAAGCTCATCTCGCTCAAGCCCGACGACGCGCAGGCGTACAACGCCCTCGGATATTCGCTCGCCGACCGCAACCTGCGTCTGAGCGAGGCACGCGACCTGATCCAGCAGGCGCTCAAGCTGTCCCCCAACGATGCCTACATCCTCGACTCGATGGGCTGGGTCTGCTTCCGCCTTGGTGACCTCGGTTGCGCGCGCCAGAATCTCGAGCGCGCCTACAAGATACGGCCCGAAGCGGAACTCGGCGCGCATCTTGGCGAGGTGCTCTGGGCCAGCGGCGATCGCGAAGAAGCGCGGCGCGTCTGGCGCGCGGCGCAGAAAAGCGAAGCCGACAACGAAACCTTGCGCTCGACGCTCGCACGCTTGAAGGTTCGTCTCTAGTACGTCGAACCATCGACGCATGAGACGCGCGCTCGCGGGGATCGTCGTCGGCGTGCAGCTTCTTTGCGCCTGTTCCACGACGCCAGCGCCGACCGTCGAGCGCCAATACGTCGGCCGCTTTTCGGTCATAGCCAGCCTCGCCGGCAAGCGGGAAAACGGATCCGGTCGATTCAAGCTCGCCGTCGAAAGCAACTCGATCGTGCTCGACCTCGAGACGCCGCTTGGTTCGACGCTCGCGCGTGTCGAGGTCGACTCGCGCGGAGCACGACTGACTGCACCGAGCGACTCCGGCCCGCGCGAAGTGCACGGCGCCGACGCCGAAGCTCTCACCAACGAAGCGCTCGGATGGCCGCTGCCTGTCGCAGGCTTTCGCGACTGGATCGAGGGGCGCCCGGTCCCGACGAAACCTTCGACCGATCGCACGACTGGCGCCGGCAAGGCCTTCGAGCAGGACGGATGGACCATCAGCGTGCTCGAGCGCTTCGAACAAGGGCGTGGCGCGCCGCGTCGCTTGTTGCTCGAGCGTCCCGAGACGCCGCAGCCGGCGCCGGCCATCAGCCTGCGACTCGTGCTCGATGAGCCGCCTTTCATTCGTTAGACGGCGCGCATGAGCCGCCTTTATCTCGCCCTGCCCGCACCTGCAAAGCTCAACCTTTTCCTGCACGTGCTCGGACAGCGCCCCGACGGCTATCACGAACTGCAGTCCGCTTTGGTGCCGATCGATCTCGCCGACCTGCTCGATTTCATTCGACGCGATGACGGCGTCATCGAACGCACCGGTGACATCGTCGGCGAAGTCCAGAGCGACCTCGCTGTGCGTGCCGCCGTGTCCTTGCAACGCGCCAGCGGGACACATTTCGGAGCGACCATCAGCGTCGAAAAAAGAATCCCCGCGGGAAGCGGCATGGGCGGCGGTTCATCCGACGCCGCGACCACCTTGATCGCGCTCAACAGGCTTTGGGATCTGCACTGGCCACGCCAGCGCCTGCGCGAGATCGCGGTCGGGCTTGGTGCCGACGTGCCGTTTTTTCTCGGCGCCGGACCCGCGTTCGTGGAGGGGATCGGCGAGCGTCTGACGACGCTTGCTCTCGAGCCCCGCGACTACGCCGTTGTTCACCCGCAAGTTGCTGTTTCGACGCGAGAAATCTTCGCTGATCCAAGTTTGACCCGAGACACGAAAGCCACGATAATCGCCGCCTTTTCCGCGGCGCAGGAGATGCTCTCAAGGGAGCTTTTTGGCGCCAACGATCTCGAAGGTGTGGTTCGGGACCGGTTTCCGGCGGTGGATTCCGCGCTCAAGCAT
>Ga0335084_10008103_pt1 | contig 10462 bp, 7 predicted proteins | sample Lox_Sample_44_FD_206721 | JGI IMG/M metagenome (GOLD analysis project Ga0335084, IMG submission 206721) | Soil microbial communities from Loxahatchee National Wildlife Refuge, Florida, United States - Lox_Sample_4.4 | ecosystem: Environmental > Terrestrial > Soil > Wetlands | place: USA: Florida... | reverse complement strand
GGCGGGGCTCATCGGCACGGCGCAGGGCCCATGGAGCGAGCTGATTGTTGGCGACTACACGACCGCAACGAACGATGTGATCTCCGGCGGTGGCGCTTTGACGCCGGCTGCCACCGAAACCGTCGGCGGAAGCTACCGTGATCTGCTGGATGGGGGCCTTGGTGACGACACGATCTTCGGCAGCAACAATATTGTCGATTTGGGCGGGGGCGACACGGTCGTTGGCGGCGACTGGATCAGCGGCTATGACGGTAACGACGTTCTTTATGGCGGCGGCGGCGATGACACGCTGAAGGGTGGCGCCGGCAATGATCTTCTCGATGGTGGGACTGGAAGTGATGAGGCTCGCTACCGTTCGGACGTTGGCGGTGTGCTTATCAACCTGAGCGACGCGGATATCACGGTCGGGTCGCAGACGCTGGCCGGAGGCACTGCAGTCGACGGCTGGGGTGGTATCGACACACTGGTATCTATTGAGAATATAGGGGGATCCTACCACGCCGACTATGTTCAAGGCAGCGCCTTGGCCAACGTCATCATCGGTCTGGACGGCGACGACACGCTTCTGGGAGGCTCTGGTGACGACACGATCGTTGGCGGCTCCGGTGCCAATCTGATCGTGCCCGGCGATGGCGCCGACGACATTGATCTTGGCGCACCGGATGGGGCGGCTGACCGCGTGAAATATGACGACCTTTTCTCGGGTACGGACACGATCCGGAACTTCGAAGCCGACGGTCATGATCAGATCGATCTCGATGCGCTATTCGATTCCCTCGGCACCCCATCGGCGGACCGCGGGAATAACAGCGGTTATCAGATCCAGAACGGCAACGAGATATGGGTCAATACCGACGGGAATACCGGCAACGGCTTCGAGGCTCATGTTGCGACTGTCCAGGTGACCTCCGGCATCCTCGATGCGGGCGACGTCGATACGGGCAGTTTGTGAGCCGAAGGGAGCCGGTAGTTCAGGCCGTGGGCTGGGGGAAAGCGAAGATCGTCGCGTCCAGACGGTGCAGCACGGTAAAACGACCGCCGGCATTCCGTGCTAACCAATGCTCAAGGTCACGATCGACGGCTTCCACTGCAGCGGGATCGAGCGACGCGCCCACCCCGCGGCAGGCGCGTATGCGGCCGCGCCATCCTACGGCGGTGAAGGGGATCGCCTCGTCATAGAGGAAGAAACCGCGGATCTCGAGCTCCGGGGTCATCCAAGAGGGCGGCAGCGGTACGGCGCCATCCCAATCCTTGCCAGTCCAGACGGGATTGTGCTTCAGCACGATCGTCTCGGTGGCAGCGGCGATCGCATCGCGGCGCGGCAGCCAGGAGAAGTGGCTGACGGCGATGAGGCCGCCCGGCACCAGCAGAGAGCGCAACCGCGCCAGCAGCCGCGTCTTGTCGAAATAGAGCCAGCATTGATTGGCCGTGACCGCGTCGAAGCTGCGTTCCGGGAAGGGCGGTGCCTCGGCCGGAGCTTCGCGGAAATCGATCGCGAGGCCTTCCTCCTTCGCCAGGCGCCGGGCCTGCGCCAGTTGTCCCGCCGCAATGTCGATGCCCGACATCTTGGACCCCTGCCGGGCCAAGCGCCGCGCGATCAGCCCGGTGCCGGTGCCGAGATCGAGAATGCGCTGGCCCGGAAGGCCGATCCCCAGCGCCTGGAGCCGGGCGAAGAAGCTGTCGGGCGGACCCGGACGGAACCGCGCGTAGTCCGCACTGGCGCGGCTCCAATCGATGGCGCGGCCCGGATCGATGGCGTCGTCGCGGTACATCATCTTTGGTTCGCTCGAATGCGTTCAACTCGCAAGGTGCCAGTTTAGGCGGGTCGCCCCGGTCCGGCCAGCTTGCTATCATCCGCGCCATCTTTCGCAAGGAACCCACCGATGGATTTCGCCCTCAGCCCCGAGATCGAGGATTATCGCCGCCGCACCCGTGCCTTCGTCGAGGAGCATGTCATCCCGGTCGAAGCCGATGCTTCCGCTTATGACGCGCATGAGAACATCCGCGAGGACCGGCTGGCGCTTCTGCGGCAGAAGGCCCGCGCACAGGGGCTCTGGGCGCTGCAGATGCCGAAGGCCTTGGGCGGCCAGGGCTTGCCGGTCACGGGCATGGCCGCCTGCTACGAGGAGATGGGGCGCTCGATCTTCGGTGCCGTGGCGTTCAACTGTGCCGCACCCGACGACGGCAACATGATTCTGCTGGAGAAGACCGGACGGCCCGATCAGCAGGAGAAATGGCTGAAGCCGATCATCGAAGGGAAGCTCCGGTCCTCCTTCGTGATGACCGAGCCGGCGCCGGGCTCGGGCTCCGATCCCGGCGGCATGATGCGCACCCGCGCCGAGAAGAAGGGCGACCGCTGGATCGTCCATGGCCGCAAATGGTTCATCACCGGGGCCGACGGGGCCGAGCATTTCATCCTGATCGCGCGCACCTCCGACGATCCGCGCCGCGGCCTCACCGCCTTCCTGCATCACGCGAAGGATCCGGGCTGGCGTATCCTGCGCCGTATTCCGATCATGGGGCCGGAGGAGCATGGCGGCCATTGCGAGATCGAGTATGACGGACTCGAGGTCCCCGACGAGAACCGCCTCCTGAATGTGGGCGAGGGGCTCAAGGTGACGCAGATCCGCCTATCGACCGCGCGCCTCACCCATTGCATGCGCTGGCTGGGCCTCTCCAAGCGGGCCCTTGAGATCGCTGGCGCCTATGTCGCAGAACGCGAGGCCTTCGGCGCCAAGCTCAAGGACCATGAATCCGTGCAGATGATGCTGGGTGGGGCCGCGATGGAGATCGAGATCGGCCGGCTCCTCACCATGAAGGCCGCCTGGCAGCTCGACTGCACGGGGCGGGCGCGCAAAGAGGTCTCGATGGCCAAGGTCGCGGTCGCCGATGTGTTGCACAAATCCGTCGATATCGCGATTCAGCTTTGCGGCGCCAAGGGCTATTCCAAGGACACGATCCTCGAATGGATCTACCGCTATGCGCGCCAGGCCCGCCTGGTGGACGGCGCCTCCGAGGTGCATCGCATGGTGCTGTCGCGGGAACTGGCCAAGGAAGGCCGCGACTTCTGGCGCTGGGGCTGAGGAGCGCCTACTTCGCGGGGCGAGCAATCTCCGCCGTCAGGGTCCGGACCGCGTCTTCGAGCTTGTCGAACACCCGGTCCCGGCCGATCTGATCGAAGAAGCCGGCGCGTTCCAGGATGCGGCGCGGCCTGAAATGCAGATCGGCGAGGGCGAATTTGATGCCCCGTCGCGCCAGATCATCGGCGATCTCGCTCAAGGCCACGGCGCCCGTCCCATCGACATAGTTCATCGCGGTGCCGTCGAGGATGAAATACTGCGTCGCCACCGGCGCGCTGTCGACGATCCAGCGAATCCGGCTCTGGAAATGGTCGCAATTGAGGAACAGGAACGGTCCCTCGGGCAGATAGATGATCAACCCCTGGATATTTTCGGCGTCAGGATTCCGGTGCAGCTTGTAGAAACCGTCGCGATCGGGAATACGACCGAGCAGGGCATCGCGTGGATGGGTCGCGTTGCCGATCATCCAAAGCAGCGTGGCGAAAATGGCGACGATAACGCCAGCGAGCACACCGAAGGCGATGACGCCAATGATCGCAATCAGGGCGAAGAAGAATTCGACCGGGCTGATGTGCCAGATCTGGCGCAGCGCCCTGACGTCGAAGAGGTCGATCGCCGCCGAGGCCAGCACGGCACCCAACGCCGCCAGCGGCAGATAGGCCAGAAGCCAGGTGAGGAACAGGAGCGAGGCGGCCAGCACGAGGGCCGCGACCAGCCCCGCGACCTGCGTCTTGCCGCCGAGCGCCTCATTGACCGCGGTGCGGGAATCGGCACCGGTGACCGGGAACCCGCCGAACAGGCCCGAGGCGATATTGGCGGCACCGAAACCCACCAGCTCGCGATCCGCATCGACCCGGTAGCGGTTGCGGGCGGCAAAGCTGCGGGCGGTCACGATCCCGCTGCTGAAGCTGACCAGAAGTATGCCCAGCAAGCTGAGCGCCACGTCCCCGGAGCCGAGGTCGCGCAGACGGGGAATCTCCAGCGCCGGTAGCCCGGTCGGAATCTCGCCGACCAGGGCCACGCCCTGTTGCGCGAGGTCGAGTGCGATCGAGAGAATGATGGCCAGGATCACTGCCAGCAGCGGTCCCGGCAAGCGGGGTGCCAGATAGCGCAGCACCCGCAGCAGGACGAACAACCCTGCGAAAACCACGAATGTCGGCCAATGAATCTCGGCGATCCGCTGCGCCAGTTCGATGAAGGGCCGCACGAAGCCGTGCGCGGCAATCGAGATGCTGGTGGCGCGCCCGATCTGACCCGCGAACAACGACAAGGCGACGCCGCAGAGATAGCCGACCAGGATCGGGCGCGACAGGAAATTGGCAATGAAACCCAGCCGCAGCCGGGCGCCCGCCAGGCAGAGGATGCCGACCCCGACGGCAAAGCAGGTCGAGAGCGCCAGACGCTGATCGACCGTACTGGCGCCGAGCTGGATCAGCGAGGAGGCGAGAACGGTGCAGGCGGCGGTGTCGGGCCCGACGATGAGCTGGCGCGAGGAGCCGAACAAGGCATAGGCGACGAGCGGAAAGATCGTGGCATAGAGGCCGGTCGCCGGCGGCAGCCCCATGATCGCCGGATAAGCGATGCCGATGGGGATGGCGATGGCTGCAATCCCGAGCCCGGCCATCACGTCGCGCGAGAGCCAATTGCGATGATAACTGCGCAGGTCGGCCCAGATCGGGAAGATCGTCTCGAGCTTCATGCGGGACCTCGGCCACTACCGCGATCAATCTAGCAAGTTACCGTTCCCTCTCCTTGATCTGGGACAATCGGAGAAGGGGCCGGGAACGCGGGGCCGCACTTCCGGCACCCCCTCGATCCTCCCCCGCAAGGCAGCCGGCGGTAAGCCATGCCTGCCGCTGAAATAGCCGCCGCTAGAACTTCGTCAGATCGAGGAACCGTTTCAACGCATTGCGGGTTATGCGCGAGACGTTGTTCCGGCCGCCGTCATGATTGAGCGCGCCGGCCCAGGCGATCGAGCCGGTCGAAAACACGGCCCCGCCGTTCGGCGTCTCGAAGAAGGCGAGCTCGGCGCGCACGGTCGGGCAATCGACGCCGGAAACGGCCGGGATCGTGCTGGTCACTTCCTCCGGCACCATCAGATAGACGTTCGAATGATTCTCGGAAGCTGCCAGGACCAGCGTATGGGGCGGCGAGCCCAAGAGCCGGTCGACCGCGTCGAGCTCGAGTCCCGCGGCTCCGCCGCCGACGCGACCGAAATCGCCGATCTTCTCGTCCTTGCCCACCCCTTCGAAGATGAAGGCAGCGCGCGGATCGAAGCTGCCGGGGTGGCGGCGGTAACAGGAGGAGACGTCGAAGCCCTGCGCGACGAAGCCCACACCGGCCAGCATCTGCGGCGGCCGCCCGATGCGCCGCCACAAGCCCCCATACTCGCCGGTGAAGCTCATGACGTACTCGCCCGGCTCGGCCTGCCAGTCGCGGACGCCGTCCTCGGTGCGGCGCAGCTCGATCACGCCGGGCAGCTCGGGATGGAAGGCGATGCGCCAATAGAAGCCGTTGGCGCCCAGATACATCAGCCTTCCGCCGCGCTGCAGATAGCCCTGCAACGCATCCAGCATCGGGGTCGAGTGGTATTCGGGATGCGATCCGGTCAGCACCACGGGATAGCGCGAGAGCAGGCTGAGGCCCTCGCGATGCAGATCTTCGTCGGTCGCGATGTCGTAGGCGAAGCCCTGCGTCTCGAGCCACTCCAGAATGTCGAGATCGGCTGCGAACTGCCAGGGGCCGGTGCCGGCGGGACCGACCCAACTGGTCGAATGGCCGGGGCGGACATTCAGGGTCGGGCGCAGCCGCGACGAGATCGACACGCCGGAGCCGTCCTCATGCGTGTCATAGAAGGAATAGGCATATTCGCGGTGCTGGTTGAGGAAGAGGTCTTCCGGCCCCAAGCCGGGCACGTGGCCCGCGCCCTGTTCGCCCAACGCCCCGTCGAAGCTCTGCCGCTCGTTGATATACGCCATGTAACTGCAGGTCGGCAGCAGGAACAGGGCGCGCGGCTTGCCGGACGGGGCCATTGCGCCGGCACGCACGAAGAAGGGAATGCGCTCGATTTCATCACCCGCGGTCAGCCGCATGGCATAGATGCCGCTCTGCAGATCCTTCGGCAGGGTCAGATCGAAATCTTTCTCCCAGCCGGCGTCGTAAAGATCGTTCTCATGGAAATGGATGGCGCCGTAATGGGCGGGTGCCTTGGTCCAGTCGCGCTCGATGCCATCCCAACGATGCCCCTTCATGGCGCGGGTCGGCAGGTTGTGAACCACACCGTGATGGCGCGCATCCGAGAGATCCTCGATCCGCGTGGAGGAGATTCCGCACGAGAAATCCCAGAAGCCGATCAGATCGGGCCGCAGCCTGGCCGGGAGATCCCGCCCTCGCAACTGCTCGATCTCGGCGGGATCGAGCGCGCGGGAGGCCAGCCGCGGCGCCTCGATCTTGCCGTTATAGCGGGCGATTGCATGCGGGCGGCGGCCGGAGGCGGGTTCACGGACGCCCGCCATGGTGAGCGGGCGGCCATTGTCGATGGCGATGGAGCCGAGTTGGACCTTCGATGTGACCGCAGCGCGATCCTCGGCCCTGGCATAATGGGTGAGCGGCTGCTGCTGCAGCGTGACGGCGCCGGTCGCGGCATCGTAGCTGGCCGACAGCCAATACCATTCGCGAGCCAGGAGCCTGGCCTTGGTCGAGACCAGAGCGGTGCGCCCTTCATTGTCGCCCAGCTCCAGCGTCAGCGTGCCGTCGGCGCCGATCGCAAGCAGGAAACCCGCGCGCTTCGCCTCGTCCCACTTGGCGAAGAGCGCCTGGCGACCGCGGCCCGGCGTCGTCGGCCAGGCGAAGAGCGCCACCGTGAAGCTCTTCAGTCGCTGCAATACGACGCTGTCGGTAATCTCGGCATAGGAGCCGGCATGGATCTCCTGCCGGCGCGCCGCGTAGTCGCGATTGGCCTCGTTCGCGATGACGCGCTCGTTATGGCCCGGCGCCGCGACATCGCCCGAGAGCCGCACCAGCTCGGCACGATAGCGCTCGGGCCCGAAGCTCGAGGTCATGAAGGAGAGCGTGTCGCCGGGGGCCGCACTCCAGCGATCCGCATAACCGACGAGCGTCCGGGTCGGCAGGCCCTTGGCATCGCGGGTCACGAACCCACCTCGCCGCTCAGGCTCTGGCCGGTCGCGCGCTTCCAGCGCAGCTTGAAGATCGCCCATTCGGCCGCGGCCGGATCGGTGTAGCGCTGATCGGAGACGATCTCCGGCGGTTTCCCGCGCTCGCCGGACAGCGTGACGATGACCCACTCGCGCTTGGGCTTCATCGCGACCAGCGCATAGCGCCCCGCCAACGGCTCGGCCCGGAGCCGATTGAGGATAAGCTGGAGGTCGGGGCTATGCGGCCCGAAGGGCCTGCGCCGGAATTCCTCGACGAGATCCTGGCGGGCGGTGTCGATCGGCAGCATGCGGGGGAGATGTCCTCGAGGCGGGAAGGGCGCGATGGATTACAGAGGGAAACGCGCGGGCCGTCAACGCGGGGGGCTTCTATTCCCTCACCCTTGATGGGGGAGGGCTAGGGAGGGGGGTGGAGGGCACGCGATCTCGACATCATCGGGTTTGCAAGCGGCCCCCCTCCCTCACCCTCCCCCACAAAGGGGGAGGGGATAGGAGATCGCGCGAAGCGCGTCCGCTTCTACTTCTTCATCGCCGCCGCGCGGATCTGGGAGAGCGTCTGGCTCACCGTCAGCACCTCGGGATCGATCTTGAGCTCGATCAGCGCCGGTCTGCTCGAGGCCTGCGCGCGCTCGAAGGCGGGAACGAATTCCTCGGTGCGCGTGACCGTCTCGCCATGGGCGCCATAGGCACGCGCCAGCGCGGCGAAATCGGGATTGACCAGATCGGTCGCCACCACGCGCGCCGGATAGTGGCGCTCCTGATGCATGCGGATGGTGCCATACATGCCGTTGTTGACGATGACGGTGATGACCGGGAGATCATACTGCACCGCGGTCGCGAGCTCCTGGCCGGTCATGAGGAAGCAGCCGTCGCCGGCAAAGCAGACCACGGGGCGCTTGGGTTCGGTCGCCTTGGCGGCGAGCGCCGCCGGAAAGCCATAACCCATCGCACCGTTGGTGGGCGCGAGCTGGGTGCGGAAGCGGCGATAGCGGAAGAAGCGATGAAGCCAGGTGGCGTAATTGCCGGCGCCGTTGCAGAGGATCGTGTCCTCCGGCAGGTGCTCGTTGAGCCAGGCCACCACCTCGCCCATCTGCAGCTCGCCGACGTTCCTGGGCGCCTTGGTCCAGGTCAGGTAGTCGGCGCGCATCGCCTTGGTCCAGGCGGCCCAGTTCTCGCCTGGCTGGCCCGGGTCGATCGGCGCCATCGCCTTCAAGGCGGCGGCGATCTGCGGCATGCCGCTGTTGATCGGCAAGGTTGCCTGATAGACGCGGCCCAGCTCCTCGGCACCCGGATGCACATGAACCAGCTTCTGCCGCGGCACGGGAATCTCGATCAGCGTGTAGCCGCTGGTCGTCATCTCGCCCAGCCGCGCGCCGATCACGATCAGCAGATCGCTGTCCTTGATGCGCTTGGCCAGCGCCGGATTGATGCCGATCCCGACATCGCCCGCATAGTTGCGGTGGCGGTTGTCGAAGAGATCCTGGCAGCGGAAGGAGCAGCCGACGGGAAGATCGTTGGCCTCGGCGAAGCTCCGGATGTCGGCGACGGCCTGGGCATTCCAGCCGCCGCCGCCCAGAATGACGAAAGGCCGCTTGGCTGCTGTCAGCAACTCACGCAATTGCGCGATTTCTTCCGCGCCGGGGTGGGCCTGGACCGGCTTGTAGGGGCCGGCGTCGGCCGCGGCGACGCGATCGGTCAGCATGTCCTCGGGGAGCGCGATGACGACGGGCCCGGGCCTGCCATTGACCGCGCGGTGAAAGGCCTGGCTGACCAGCTCGGGGATGCGCCGCGCATCGTCGATCTCGGCGACCCACTTCGCCAAGGGCCCGAACATGCGTCGAAAGTCGATCTCCTGGAAGGCCTCGCGCTCGACCTGGTCGCGCGCCACCTGGCCGATGAAGAGGATCATCGGCGTCGAATCCTGGAACGCGGTATGGACGCCGATCGAGGCGTTGGTGGCGCCGGGTCCGCGCGTGACGAAGCAGATGCCGGGCTTGCCGGTCAGCTTGCCATAGGCCTCGGCCATGTTGGCGGCTCCGCCTTCCTGGCGGCAGGCATAGATGCGGATCCGGTCATGGTCATGGAAGGCGTCGAGGGCCGCGAGATAGCTCTCCCCCGGCACGCAGAAGACGTGGGAGACGCCATGGATCGCGAGCTGGTCGACCAGGATCTGGCCGCCCGTGCGCATATTGCCGCCATCGGTCATGAAAGGCTCTCGAGGCTCCGAGAAGAAGGGCCCGGCGGGCCCGCAAGGACGGCCCTGGCATAGCCCGGCGCGGGAGCGGCGGCAACCCCGGCCGAAAGCCGCAGGAAGCGTGCCTTTGGCTCAGGCGGCCAGGCTCTGGCCCAGCGCGCCCAGAAGCCCCGCGCCGTCGCCTTCCCAGGCGCTGCCATGCATGCAGGCCAGCCGCTGCGGGCGGGTCGCGGCGAGCTTGGCGAGGAGGGTCGCCGTTTGGGGCGAGTGGGCGAAGTAATCCATCTGCCGGCGGAAGGCATCGCTGGGCAAGAGGATGTCGCCACGGGTCAAAGCTTCGGCGCCCGGCCCCGGCTGGGTGAAGAGATCGCCACAGAGCAAGGTCGCGGTTGTCTCCTCGAACAGATAGCCGCATTCCCAGCCATGGGGCAGATGCGGCGCGTCGAGCCAGCGCACGCGATGGTGGCCGAGCGAGCGGATCTCGCCGTCATTCATCGCCATCGGCGGCCGATCGGCGAGATCGCCGATCGAGACCATGGCCGCGGTCTGGCCGCAGAGCGGCTGCGCCTTCGGCGCCAGCGCCAGGAGCTGATTGAGCGTGCCGCACTCGTCCGCCTCGACATGGGAGAAGGAGACATAGCGCAAGCGCTCGATCGGCATCGCCGCCCGGATCGCGCCCGTGACCTGTGCCAGGAGCGCGCGCGGGCCGGTATGGAACAGCAGCGGCTCCTCGTCGCGGATCAGATACTGATTGAAGGAGAAGCCGCCCGGAAAGACGCTGGGCGGGATCGGCGTGTTGATGCGAAAGATGCCGTCGGCGATCTCCGCGAGATTGGTGCCGGTTTCGGCATCGGTGACGATCATGGCCGTTCTCCCTTGAAGGATGAGCTATTGCGCATTGCGGGCCTGACCGGCGTCGCGCCGATGGATTGGCGCAGCAGCGCCAGCGCGCCCTGGCGCAGCGCGGCACCGGCCGCTTTGGCGCTCAAGCCCGACTGGCTCTGCAGCCGCATCCA
>Ga0335084_10008102_pt1 | contig 10462 bp, 6 predicted proteins | sample Lox_Sample_44_FD_206721 | JGI IMG/M metagenome (GOLD analysis project Ga0335084, IMG submission 206721) | Soil microbial communities from Loxahatchee National Wildlife Refuge, Florida, United States - Lox_Sample_4.4 | ecosystem: Environmental > Terrestrial > Soil > Wetlands | place: USA: Florida... | reverse complement strand
GGCTGTGGACGGGTCTGCGACGGGAGCCAGGCCTGTTTCGCCGGCCAGTGCTTCCCCCTGGCCTGCACGGGACCGGTGCCGCTGGAGGACCCGACCTCGGTTCCGGCAGGGCAGGACCGCCTGACCATGGTGCTCGCCGACGTGGACGGCGACGGCGTGCTCGACGCGATCACCTCGGGCCGGACCGGCGTCGGCGTGCTGCGCGGCGATGGCGCCGGCAGCTTCCTGCCGCCCATCGTCACCAGCCTGGACGGCGCGGTCGCGTCGGCCGCCGGCGACCTCGACGGGGACGGGCGTCTCGACCTCGTCGTGTACGCCACCTGGGTGAACCAGGTCACCTGGACCTGGGAGAGCGCCCTGCACGTCCTCCTGGGGCGCGGCGACGGGACGTTCCTGGCGAGCGTGGTGCTACCGCTCGGCCAGGACTCGCTCGACCCGGTTCTCTACCGGCCGGTCGCCCTCGCGGACCTGGACGGGGACGGCGCTCTCGATATCGCCTCTCGCGTGGGACCGGGGTCGCTCCTCCACGTGCGCCTCGGGGAAGGGACCGGCGGATTCGGGCCTCCCCTGGAGGTTCCGCTCTCGGGTCAGCCGACCGGGATCGTCGCGGCCGACCTCGACGCGGACGGCGACGTCGACCTCGCGGTCGTCGCGAGCTCGCCGACTTGGGCGAGGACGTTGGACGTGCTGCACGGGAACGGCGACGGCACGTTCACGGTCGTTCCCGGCATCGACGCGCTCGGCGGGGCCGGGGACCTGACGGTCGCCGACGTGGACGGCGACGGCGCCAAGGACATCGTCGTGGCGCGCAACTGGGCGTACGAGTCGGCGAGCGTGCTGTACGGGAACGGCGACGGAACGCTCGCCCCGGCGGTTTCCGTGGCGGGTCCCGGAGGCGAGGGCGTCGCGGTCGGAGACCTCGACGGCGACGGGAGGGAGGACATCGTCGGGGGCAGCTCGGAGCTCGCGCTCCTCCTCGGCCTTGGCGACCGGGCGTTCCAGGACGCCCACCCGTACCCGATCGCAGGGGGCGGAAACGTCGTCACGCTGGCGACGGCGGACCTCGACGGCGACGGCCGGATCGACATCGCCGCGTCCATCTTCAGCTGGTCGGGGACGTCGTCCCCGGTGATGGTCTTCCGCGCCTGCGCGCCCCCACCCTGACGGCCGGACGCCCGACCGGACCTACCGCGCGGCCGGCGCGAAGACGCGCAGCCGGTGGCCGTCAGGGTCGAGCGCCACGAAGGTGCGGCCGAAGTCCATGGTCGTGGGCCGCTGCGCGATGGGGAGCCCGCCACGGCTCCACTTCTCGTGAAGCCCGTCCACGGTGGCGTCGTCGGCCACCTGGAGGGCGACCTCCGAGCCACCGGGCGCGGCGGATGCGGCGGGCTGGACGTCGTGCCGGGCCCACAGGCCCAGCATGGTCCCCTCCGCGAGCACGAACATCGCGAACCCGGGCGAGGACTCGAGGGGCTTCCTCCCGAGCACACCCTCGTAGAAGGCGGCGCTGCGCAGGGGGTCGGCGACATAAAGGAGGCAGTAGGCCCTGTCGGTCATGGCGGGTCTCCTCGTCCGGCGGTCGCCTCCGGCGTGGAGGCGAGCGCCTCCGGACACCCGGAGTCATGCGCGCAGCCGATGCCAGATCCTGTCAGCAGCCGCACGACCCGGAGGGGCCTCGCGGCTCACCCCGCCGGGATGCCCTCGCGCTCGCGCCATTCCGTGAGCAGCACCTGGCGCCTCCGTGGATAGCGCTCGTCGGTGGCCCGGAGCGAGACGATGCGGTCCACGCGAAAGTGGCGGAACCCACGCCGCGTCTCGCACCAGGCCACCACGATGCGGATCCGGTCCAGGTACGCGAGGGCGAACGGCCAGATGGTCCGCTCGGTCTCGGCGCCCGCACCGTCCCGGTAGCGGATCTCCACCTTGCGCTCGCCGCGGATGGCCGCGCGGATCGCGGGCAGCTCGGCCTCTCCCGCCGGCTCGGGTTCCCCGGGGCCCACGAGCAGCGGCGAGGCGTGCAGCGCCTCGCGGAGGTCCTGGGGGAGGACCGCCGCGATCCGGGCGAGCGCGTTCCGCGCCGCCCCGCCCAGGCGCTCCTCCGCGCGCCGCGACACCCAGCGTGTGCCGAGCACGAGCGCCTCGAGCTCGTCCTCCGTGAACATGAGGGGAGGCAGGAGGAAGCCCGGGCGCATGACGTAGCCGAGCCCGGGCTCGCCCTGGATGGCGGCGCCCTGGGCCTGCAGGCTCCGGATGTCGCGGTAGAGCGTGCGCAGGGAGACGCCCAGCTCCGCGGCGAGCGCCTCGCCGGCCACCGGCTGGCGATGGCGGCGAAGGACCTGGAGGAGCTCGAGCAGGCGTTCGGCGCGCGACACGGTCGGGGGTCCGGGGAGAGGCTCGCCCCGGCATGCTGACAGATTCCGGCAGCAGCCGTCACGACCCCGGCCCCGTCCCGGGGCGTTCGCTACACTCGCCCGGTGGCCCCGCCCCTCCCGATCGTCCGCGTCGTCGACGGCGCGCTGCCCCGGCCGCTCTTCCTGCGGCTCGCCCGGGCGGTCCGCGCGCTCGGCACGAGGAGGCTGGAGGCGAGCTACCGGACCACCTTCTGGTTTCCGCTCGACGGTGCGCCAGCCGCGCTGCCCGAGCTCGCGGTCCAGGCCCTGCGCCCGCTCGTCGGATGGACCGGCTGTGCGGGCGTCGAGTGGTGGCTCTCGCGAATGCGCACGAGCGACGTTCAGGTGGACTTCCACCGGGACCGCGACGAGGCGCTGGCGCGGCGGACCGGCCGCGAGCGGCACCCCTCCACCGGCACCGTGCTCTTCCTCAACCGGTGCCGGGGCGGCCTCCTCGCGGTCACCCGCGAGCCACCCGACGAGGACAACCCGGCCCGCGCGCCGGCCGACCTCTCCTCCCTCGATCTCGTCCGCCCGTGGCCCAACCGGCTCGCCGTCTTCCCGGGCGACGCCACGCACGGCGTGCTCGACGCCGACGGGAACGTGCCCCACGGCCGGCTCCGGCATCCGGCGCCCATCCGGCTGGCGCTCGTGATGAACGGCTGGGACCGCACGCCGGAGGGCGTGCCCCCGTTCGACGGCCGCGCATACCCGGCGCTGCGCTTCGAGGCGACCGAGCACGTGCCCGCGAACCCGTCCCGAGGCGGGCCGTCCCTCTCGAACGGTCAGTGAAATCCGCTCGAGCCGGGCGGCTCGAGAGCGATCAGGCCGGCAGCACGTACCACTGGCCCTTCGCGCCCTGCTCGCGGCGGAGCAGTCCCTCCTTCTCCATGTGCTCGAGCAGCCGCGAGAACGACGAGAATCCATACTCTCGCTCGTCGAAGTCGGGCTCCCGGCGAACGATGGCCGCCTTGATGGCCGACGGGTTCACGGGAGCCGTCGCCTTCGCCAGGATCGAGGACGCGGCCTCCCGGGCGATCTCCGGGATCGCCTTCTCCTTCTTCTCGCGCTCGCGCGGGGGCTCCGCGCCGCGCCGCTTCTGGCTGCCCGCGCGCAGGTAGACGAACTCGTCGCAGGCCTTCACGAAGAGCTGGCTCGTGGCCTCCTTCACCGCCATGCCGATCACGGTGCGGTCGTTCTCGCGCAGCTTGTTCGCGAGCGGGCAGAAGTCGGAGTCGCCCGAGGCGATCACGAAGGTGTCGATGTGCTCCCGGAGGTAGCAGAGCTCGAGCGCGTCGATGACGAGCCGGACGTCCGCACCGTTCTTTCCGGCGCGGGTCGAGGGCGGGACGTCGATGAGCTCGACGCCGTGATCGTGCAGCCTCTGGGTGGCGGCCGAGAAGCGGGTCCAGTCCGCGTAGGCGCGGCGAAACACCACCTTGCCCTTCTCGAGCAGGTTGTCGAGGGCCGGCTGGAGGTCGAAGGCGTCGGCCTCGATGCCGGTCCGGGTGACGAGGTTCTCGAAGTCGATGAAGAGGGCGATGCGCTGGTCCTGCCCGTCGCGTCTCATGCGCGAGAAGGTGACAGGAGCGAAGGTCCTTCGCAAGGAAGGCCGGCTCGACGGCGAGGGCGCCCCGCCCGCCGAACTCAGCGCGCCTTCCGGCCCGGGCGCGCGGGGCCCCTCCGCCCCACGTCCGGCTCGACCGCCAGCCGCTCGATGCGCGCGTCGGGCATCCGGGGATCGGGCGTCCGGGCCGCGCGAGCGAAGCGCTCCGCCGCCGCGGCGACCACCTCGAAGCGGGTCTCCCCGGGCAGCACCTGGATCTTGCCGATCTCGGCGCGCGTCACCTCGCCGCGCCGGCAGACGAGCGGCAGCACCCACCTCGGATCGGCCTTCCGATCGCGTCGCATCACCAGCCGGAACCAGACGGTGTCCGCCGGGTGCCCGCGGCGCGGCGCGTGGTACCCGCGCGGCGCGGGAGCCTCCGCCTGCGCCGCGATCGACCCCGGCAACTCCTCCGGCGCCGGAACTCGCGACCGCTCGCGGCGCACGAGCGCGAGCGCGACCGCCAGGGCGTCGTACCCGGCGAGGAGCCGTCGCGCCACCTCGCGCTCCTCCTCGCTCGCCTCCGCGGCGAGCGCGGCCACGTCCGCCGCCAGGCGCTCGGCGTCCCGCGCACGGATCTCGTCGGGCGTGGGCACGGGCGACCACGTGATCTTCGTGCGGGCCGCCCGGAGCAGCGTCTCCAGCCGGTGCCGCTCGCGCGGCGAGGCGATGAGGACCGCGAGCCCCTTCCTCCCCGCCCGGCCGGTGCGGCCGCTGCGGTGTTGGAGCGCCTGGGCGTCGCGTGGAACGTCGGCGTGCAGCACGAGACCGAGCGCGGGCAGGTCGAGCCCGCGCGCCGCCACGTCGGTCGCGACGAGCACCCGGGCGCGGCCGTCGCGGAGCGCGGTCAGGGCGCGGGTGCGCTCGGCCTGGGTCAGCTCGCCGGAGATGGCTACGACATCGAAGCCGCGCTCGGCGAGGCCCGCGGCGGTGTGCTGGACCGCCTCGCGCGTGTTCCGGAACACGAGGGCGCTCGGGGGCTCGAGGTGGCGGAGCACGTTCACGATCGCGTGCTCGCGCTCACGGTCGGCCACCAGGTGGCCGCGGTGCTCGATGTCGGCGTGCCCCTCCTCGTGCGGGGTGGCGGCGACGCGGGCGGGCTCGCGGGTATAGCGGCGGGCGAGGTCCAGGATGGGCCTCGGCAGCGTGGCCGAGAAGAGCACGGTGCGGCGGCCGGGGGGCGTCGCGTCGAGGATGGCCTCGAGCTCCTCGCGAAAGCCCATGTCGAGCATCTCGTCGGCCTCGTCGAGCACCGCGATGCGCAGGTCGGAGAGATCGAGCGCCCCGCGCTCGAGGTGGTCGCGGAGGCGGCCGGGCGTCCCCACCACGGCGTGCGCGCCTGCCCCGAGCGCCCGGGCCTCGCGCCGAGGGTCCATCCCACCCACGCAGGAGACCACGCGGCCTCCCGCGCCGGCGAAGAGCCAGCCGAGCTCGCGCTCCACCTGCAGGGCGAGCTCGCGCGTGGGCGCGACGACGAGCGCGAGAGGCGAGCCGGCGGCCGGGAAGGGCTCGCCGCCCGGGCCGGCGGCCTCGGCCACGAGGAGCCCGAAGGCGACGGTCTTGCCGGAGCCCGTTCGCGAGGAGACGAGCAGGTCGCGGCCGGCCAGCTCCGGCGCGAGCACGGCCGCCTGGACGGGCATCGGCTCGTCGTAGCCGCGGCGCGCCAGGGCGGCGGCGAGGGCAGGGTGAGCCCCGAGTGCGGCGAAGGTCACGCCGCGGTTGTAGCCGGTCGCGACACCTGCTACGAGCCCCCGTCACCGGAGGCCGTCACGTCCGCCACCGGACGGCCTCCCTCACCGAGCCCCCACGCACGAGCCCGGCGCCGCCGGGCTCTCACCTCCTCCGACGCGAGGCCCGCCTTGAGACTCCATCGCACGCTCCTTTTCCTCGTCGCCGCCGTCGGCGCGGCCTGTGCCCCCGCGAAGCCCGATGCCCGTCCCGACGCCAAGGGCGCGGCCGCGCCGGGCGCGGTGCATGGCGTGGACGCCGGCGCCATGGACCGCTCCGCCGTCCCGGGCGAGGACTTCTACGCGTTCGCCAACGGCAACTACCTCCGCACCACCCAGATCCCGGAGGACCGTTCGTCGACCGGCGCGTTCCTCAAGATCGGGCTCGAGGTGGAGAAGCGGAACCGCGCCATCGCCGAGGAGGCGGCGAGGTCGAGCGCCCCCGCCGGATCGGAGCTGCGCAAGATCGGCGACGTGTACACGGCCTTCATGGACGAGGAGGGCATCGAGAAGCGTGGCGTCGCGCCGCTCCAGCCCATCCTCGCGCGCATCGCGGCCATCTCCGACGCACGCAGCCTCGCGGCCTACCTCGGCAGCCGGATCCGCGCGGACGTGGACCCGATGAACTCCACGAACTTCTTCACCCCGAACGTGCTCGGCGTGTTCGTGGAGCAGGCCCTCGGCGACCCGACGAGGAGCGTTCCGTACCTCCTGCAGGGCGGCCTGGGCCTTCCCGACCGCAGCTACTACCTGGAGGCCTCTCCCAAGGTGGCCGAGATCCGGACGGCCTACGAGAAGCACCTCGCACGCTCGATGGAGCTCGCCGGCGTGCCGGACGCGGCGGCGAGGGCCTCCCGGGTGATGGCCTTCGAGACGAAGCTCGCCGCCACCCACGCGACGCGCGAGGCGTCGGAGGACATGCTCCACGCCAACAATCCCTGGACGCGCGCCGAGCTCGAGACGAAGGCGCCGGGCATGGACTGGGCGGCGTTCCTCGGCGCGGCCGGCCTCGAGGGACAGCCGATGTTCCTGGTCTGGCACCCGAGCGCGATCACCGGGCTCGCCGCGCTCGTGAAGTCCGAGCCGCTCTCGACGTGGAAGGAGTACCTCGTGGTGCAGGAGGTCGAGCGCAACTCGCCGCTCCTCCCCCGCGCCCTCGCCGAGGAGTCCTTCGCCTTCTACGGCACCACGCTCAACGGCACGCCCAGGCAGCGCGACCGCTGGAAGCGCGCGCTCGACATGGTCGACGAGCTGCTCGGCGACGCCATGGGCAAGGTTTACGTGGCCCGCCACTTCCCGGCCGAGTCCAAGGCCGAGATCCAGGGCATGGTGAAGAACATCCAGGCGGCGTTCGCGCGCCGCATCGACGCCCTCGACTGGATGAGCCCGGCCACGAAGGCGCAGGCGAAGGAGAAGCTCGCGGCCCTTCGCGTGGGCATCGGTTACCCCGACCGCTGGCGCAGCTACGAAGGCCTCGAGATCCGCCCCGACGATCCGATCGGGAACATCGAGCGCTCCCAGCTCTTCGAGTACCGGCGCGCGCTCGCCAAGATCGGGCATCCGGCCGACCGCGACGAGTGGTGCATGGTCCCGCAGGAGGTGAACGCGGTGAACCTGCCGGTCCGGAACGCCCTCAACTTCCCGGCCGCCATCCTCGAGCCGCCCTTCTACGACCGGATGGCCACCGCCGCGGTGAAGTACGCGGCCATCGGAGCGATCATCGGCCACGAGGTCAGCCACAGCTTCGACGATCAGGGCGCACAGTTCGACGCCCGCGGCCTGCTCACCAACTGGTGGACGGCCGAGGACCTCGCCCATTTCCAGGCGGCGGGCGCGAAGCTCGCCCAGCAGTACGACGGGTACAAACCGTTCCCCGACGTCGCCGTGAACGGCAAGCAGACCCTCTCGGAGAACATCGCCGACCTGGCCGGCCTGGCCGCAGCGCACGACGCCTGGCGCGCCTCGCTCGGCGGCGCGGCGGCGACGGCCGTGGACGGCCTCTCCGGCGAGCAGCAGTTCTTCGTCTCCTACGCGCAGTCGTGGCAGTCGAAGGAGCGCGAGGCGGTGCTGCGGCGCCAGATCCTGACCGACGGCCACGCGCCCGCGCGCTACCGCGCCCTCACCGTGCGCAACCTCGACCCCTGGTACGCCGCGTTCGAGGTGAAGGCCGGGCAGGCGCTCTACCTGCCGCCGGACGGCCGCGTCCGGGTCTGGTGACCCACGCCGTGTCGGGAAGACTCCCACGGACCCGGCGGTGACGCGTCCTTGCGGTCCGCTTGCTTTCCACCCGGCCCCCGCCCATGAGTCGTGGCTCCGGGGGTTCGCATGCATCGCTCGCTCGCGCTCCACGCGCTCGCCACCGCGTTCGCCCTCTCGGCCTGCAGCCGCCTGAAGGCGGAGCGCAACGTGCCCGACACCGACGTCACGCCGCCGTCGGTGCCGCAGAACGTGGCCGCGGTGGCACCGTCGCCCAGCCGGGTGTCGTTGTCCTGGTCGGCCTCGACCGACTCCGGCACCGGCGTGGGCGGCTACCAGGTGTTCCGCGACGGCGCGGAGGTGGCCACGGTGAACGCGCCGGCGGTGGCGTTCGAGGACGCCTCCGTCGTGGCCACGACGTCGTACGTCTACACCGTCCGCGCCTTCGACCGGGCCACGCCCCCGAACGTCTCGGCCGCGTCCGCTCCCGCCGGAGTCACCACGCCCACGCCGACCTCCACGCCCGGCCTCGACAGCCGCCCCTCCAACACCACCTGCCTCGCCCCAACTCGGCCCGCGCCACCCGGTGCCATCCAGTTCAACCGCGTGTTCCCGGGCCTGTCGTTCTCTGCGCCCGTGGCCATGCTGCAGGCGCCCGGCGACCCGAGCCGGTGGTTCGTGGTGGAGCAGGGGGGCGTCGTGAGGGTGTTCGCGAACACACCCGGCGTGACGACGAGCGCGGTGTTCATCGATCTCACTTCCCGCATCGAGTCCGGCGGCGAGCTGGGCCTCCTCGGCATGGCCTTCCATCCCGACTGGCCCGCCACGAAGGAGGTCTTCCTCTCCTTCACGGGCCCGAAGGGCGGGACGCCGGACGCGAGCATACCTCCCACCCCGACGACGACGACGCTCCGCTCCGTCGTCTCGCGGTTCACCACCGTGGGCGGCGGGACGGCCGCGCTGGATCCTGCCTCGGAGCAGGTGATCCTCCAGGTGGTCCAGCCGTACACGAACCACAACGGCGGGAACATCGCGTTCGGTCCGGGCGACGGCTACCTCTACCTCGGCCTCGGCGACGGGGGCTCGGGCGGCGATCCCCAGAACCGGGCCCAGACCCTCACCACCCTCCTCGGCAAGTTCATCCGCATCGACGTCGTGGGCACCGGCGCCGGCTACGCGATCCCTGCCGACAATCCCTACGCGGGCAACCCCGTCTGCGCGTTCGGCGGCAATCCCACCCAGCCCTGCCCGGAGATCTTCGCCTTCGGCCTGCGCAACCCCTGGCGTTGGAGCTTCGACCACGACCCGCCGCACACCCTCTGGGTGGGCGACGTCGGCCAGGACTCCTTCGAGGAGGTCGACCGGATCGAGAAGGGCATGAACTACGGGTGGCACCTCCGGGAGGGCACCCACTGCTACAGCCCGTCGAGCGGCTGCCCCACGCCCGGCACGCTCCAGAACGGAGCGCCCATCGTCGATCCCGAGGTCGACTACCCGCACAGCGAGGGCAACGTCACCACCGGCGGCTACGTCTACCGCGGCACGGCCATGCCCGCCTACCGCGGGATCTACTTCTTCGCCGACTTCGGCTCGGGCAGGACCTGGGTGCACCAGCCAGGAGTGCTGGGCGACCGCACCCAGGTCGCGACCGCACCCGGCAACGTCTCCTCGTTCGGCGAGGGGCTCGACGGCGAGCTGTACGCGGTCGAATACGGAGGCGGGCTCTACCAGCTCGGGCTCGCGGGGGCCCCGCCGCCGGACACCATCCCGGCCTCGCTCGCCGACACCGGCTGCGTCGACGCCGCCGATCCGACGCAGCCGGCCGCCGGTCTCGTCCCCTACCGCCTCAACGCGCCGTTCTGGTCGGACGGCGCGGTCAAGGATCGCTGGATGGCGCTCCCGGACGGGCAGACCATCAGCATCGGCGCAGACGGCGACTGGGACTTCCCGGCGGGCACCGTGCTCGTGAAGTTCTTCCGCGTGGGCGGGAACCTGGTCGAGACCCGGCTGCTCATGCGGCACCCCGACGGCGTCTGGGCCGGCTACACCTACGAGTGGAACGACGCGCAGACCGCCGCGACCCGCGTCCAGGGCGGGAAGGCGAAGCCGGTGGGTGGCCAGACCTGGCTCTACCCCTCCGAGCAGCAGTGCCTCCAGTGCCACACCGCGGTCGCCGGCCGCAGCCTCGGCCTCGAGACCGCCCAGGAGAACGGCGACCTCACCTACCCGGCCACCGGCCGCACCGCGAACCAGCTCGCCACGCTCGAGGCGATCGGGCTCCTGAGCCTCCCCGACGTGCCCGCCAACCTTCCGGCCTACCCGGATCCGCTCGGATCGGCGCCGCTCGAGGCGCGGGCCCGCGCCTACCTGCACGAGAACTGCTCCCAGTGCCACAGGCCGGGAGGCCCGACGCCCGTGGGGATGGACTTCCGCTTCTCGACGCCGCTCGCCTCGACGAACGCCTGCGGCGTCGCCCCCGCCGAGGGCGATCTGGGGATCGCGGGCGCGAAGATCATCGCCCCCGGCTCGCCGGCCACCTCGAT
>Ga0335084_10008101_pt1 | contig 10462 bp, 11 predicted proteins | sample Lox_Sample_44_FD_206721 | JGI IMG/M metagenome (GOLD analysis project Ga0335084, IMG submission 206721) | Soil microbial communities from Loxahatchee National Wildlife Refuge, Florida, United States - Lox_Sample_4.4 | ecosystem: Environmental > Terrestrial > Soil > Wetlands | place: USA... | reverse complement strand
GCGGGGGGAGCGAATCGGCCCCCACCTCGCCCTCGCCGGGCAGAAGCACGACACGGGCCGGTCCGACGAAGGGGTGCAGGGAGAGCCCACCGACCGGAATTCCGTCCCTCAGGACATGCGCCGGCGCGTCGACGTGAGTGCCCAGGTGAGCACTCATCGTGAAGCAGGTCGACTCGTAGGAAGACCCTTCGTTCAGGCTCGAGGTGCTTCGGAAGCTGAACGGTACGTCGCCCTGCCAGACCGGGGTGCGCTCCCCGATTGGCTGCGAGACGTCGAAAATCTCGAAGCCGCGGGAGATCGGGCGGCGCTTGGCGCTCGCTATCTCATTCTTCGAACGGTCTTCTTTTCGGCGTAGCGCTCGGCGACGTGCGGATCGTACCCGCGGTGTCGCGGATGGAGCGCGACGTCTCGATACTCGGCGTCGCATCGGTAACAGATCGTAACCGGTCGCACACGCAGGGCGACGATCCAATCCACGACCACGGTGGCCAGCAGAACCGGCGTGAACCAGATCCAGCCAAACTTCCATCCGACTCCGACCGCGAGAGCGAGCGAAAGCGCCAGAAAAAGACACCCCAGGCGCTGGTCGAAATCCTTCTGGAGGAAAAACGCCCGGTTTCCGCAGAACCCGCACCGCTCGATCCCGGACGGCCCGACCGTTCCCGAGAGGCGCGCGCCGTAGGCACGGCCACACCGCTCGCATCTGTAATCTCCCGAGTCCCCTTCCGCATGCTCGCGGGAGGTCAGACACACGGGGCAATAGTGGCGGGCCTGCACGCGAGGCTTAGGCCGGGAATCCCGTGGCGACCGTCAGGTAGGAAGAGAGCAGCTCGCCAATCAGAACGAACACCAGGGCGACGTACAGCAAGCCCGTCGCTGCCTGGTTTGAGCGCATGTCCGCCGTCTTCCAGATGAACCAGGAGAGGGCGAGCGGCCCCGCAATTCCCCAGAGGACCCGAAAGAGGAAGAAGAGGGCGTCCCGCTCGAGCGACAGCAGCGAAGCGAGGCCTGCGGGATTGGCGTCGGCCACGATCGCGGCGGCCAGAACCAGCGTCCGCGCGCAGGCCAACGCGCCAAAAAGCAAGGCTCCCCTCGCGAGCAGGCGAAAGGGAAGTGAGCGCGAGACCAGGTACCAGTGGCCGAGGTTCATTGTCAGCAGAACCGCAGCGAAGAAGAGGCCACCCAGAAACGCCCCGGCAAGTGTCCAGGCATCTCCGTGAGGTCGCGGGGCCGCGAGCGAGACGAGCGTGAGTGACCAGACGCTGGCAGCCGCTCCCAGGGCAAGCAGCGGCATGCCCACCCGCGCGAGGCCTGCCTGAGAGAGGCCGGTGTAGATGCAGAGCAAGGCCACCGATCCGGCTCCGGCGAGGACGGGGTAACCGCCGGGCCGAGCCAGGAAGGCTCCCCCGAGGAAGGCGCTCGCCAGCGCGCCATGAAGGACGAAGAACCCCTTCCCGAGCGCTCCAACGGGAAAGAAGAGGAGGAGGACTGCGGTTCCCATTCCGGCCTCCAGCAGGAAGAGGCCGAGACCTCCGAGAGCCATGAGGACCGGATCTTAGCGAAATTCGACGGTTGCCGGAGTCAGCCACGGAGACCACTGGACGAAAGGATCTCCTCAGCGATTCGGTCGACGTGCGCGAGAAGCCCGTGATCGCCCTCCGGGATCTCGACAAACCGGGATCCGGGAGGGAGCCTGCCCGAGGCTTCCCAGCGACTCCAGACGTCGGCGACCGATTCGAACGGGACACTCTCGTCGCGCCGCCCCATCAGGACCGTGACCGGAACTTCGGGAGGGTCCCGGTCGGCATCGACGCGGGCCATCTCTTCGAAGAAGCGGCGGTGCACTGTCATTTCCTGCCGGGCGCCATAGTGGAAGAATCGGACCGGATCCCCCTCCGGGAGCCCCTTCCGCCACCGATCTGCGAACCCCAGAGCCGGCGCCACGAGGACCAGGGGCGCGCGCAGCGCGATCCGCCCCACCGCCAGCGCCACCATGGCGCCGAGGGAGCTTCCGACGACGACCGCCGGCATGCGCTTTCGCACCTCCCAGGTGGCGATACGGGTCATAGCCTTGAAGTCGAGCCGTTCGAACGAGGGAACGTTCAGGTCGGGAGCCACGACTCGAAATCCGCATGGCTCCAGCCGAGCGCGCAGCGCCGTCGCCTTCTTCCCGTGTGGAGAAGAAGCAAATCCGTGCAGGTAGAGGACGTTCTTCAAGCCGACGCTCCCCAGTCCAAACGTCCATTAAAACCCGAACCGAGTGCTTGGTAAACTCGCCCGACTTTCAGGAGAAGCCATCATGAACGACCGGCTGACGCGACGCGCCGTCACGAAGATCATCCTTGCCGCACCGGCAGCCCTGACCATGGGAACCATGGGATGCCAGAGCACCTCGGGTTCCAGTCGCGCGTCTTCGCGCGGCGGTTCGGCCTCCCAACAGCAGCATCGCGACGATCTTGCGCGGTGGGTCTCCCGGCTCAGGAGAAGCACCGAGCGGCTCGACCAAATGGAGATCGCCATCGGCAGCGAGCCCGCGATCCAATTTGCGCCCTTGATTGCTGCCAAGTGACCCCTGAAGAAGCGCTCTCCGCGCCCCTGACCGAGGTCGCCCCTCTCCTTCAGAAGCGCAAGTTGTCCGCGGTCGCGCTCGCCGAGGCATCCCTCGCGAAACTCGAGACGCGGGGCCGCGAGCTCAACGCCGTCGTCAACCTGATGCGCGAGCGCGCGCTGGCCGAAGCCAAGGCAGTCGAGAAGGAGATCGCCTCCGGCAAGCGCCGCGGGCTGCTCCAGGGGATCCCCTATGGCGCGACGGACACTCTCGCGGCGAAGGGGGCTCCGACGACTTGGGGCAGCCGCTTGTTCGAGAACCGGGTCTTCGACGAAGACGCCGTGGTCATCCGGCGCCTGAGGGAGGCCGGCGCGGTTCTTGTCGCCAAGCTATCGACAACGGAGCTCGGCGGCGCCTTCGGCGACGGGTCGGCGACAACCGCGATGACAGCTCCCGGCAAGAACCCTTGGGACCCGGCGCGGTGGGCCGGCGGCTCCTCCTCGGGGTCCGCGGCCGCCGTGGCGGCAGGCCTGATCGGCTTCGCCATCGCCTCGGAGACGCGAGGTGGAATCACTCATCCTTCGGCCTTCTGCGGAGTTTCGGGTCTGTGTCCAACCTACGGGCGTGTGCCGCGAACCGGAGGGATGGTTCGCGCATGGACACTCGACAGGCTGGGGCCGATCGCCCGGTCCGCCGAAGACTGCCAGCTCGTGCTCGGCGCGATTGCCGGCGCCGATCCGAGCGACCCCGCATCGCTCTCGGCCCCGGCCGATCTCAAGGGCTCGCCCACGGCGCGGGAATATCACGTCGGGGTCGTCAGATCCGAAGGCACGGTGTGGGCGGACGAAGAGGCCCACGCGGCATTCGAGGACAGTCTGCGTCTGCTGGCTCGATTGGGCTGCACGATCGAAGAGGCGAAGCTCCCCGATCTACCCTTCGAGCAAGTTGCACGCATCGTGCTCGAGGCGGAAACGGTCGCGGCTTTCTACGCCCTCTTGACCTCCGAGAAAGACGCCCCACAGCTGCCGAAGAACGCGAGAATCGCGTTCGAGGCATCGAAGACGATCAGCGGCACGGACTACGTCCGCGCGATGCAGGCCCGGCGAACAATTCAGCGAGAGCTCGACAGGCTCCTCGCCAAGTTCGACGTCCTCATGGCACCGGCGGCGCCATTTGTTGCCGTCTCCCTCGACTCTCGCCTCGACCAAACCTTCTCGGAGCCGGACCCAATCGGGGCGGGCGCGGGGCTGGCCGGTATGCCGGCGCAGGTTGTGCCTTGTGGGTTCTCCCGGGCGGACTTGCCCGTTGGATTGCAGATCATCGGCCGGCCGCTCGAGGAGCGCCGGATCCTGGCGCTCGCCAGGCTCTTTCAACAGCGTACCGACTGGAACCGCCGCCGGCCGCGCGCCTCTCAGGCAAAGGAAGGCTAAACCCTTGGGCCGCTGCCCCTTGACAGCGGCCGACGACAAGCGAGGCATGACCGCCACTGCTCCGCCTTTGGCCAAACTTAAGGCGTCGACTATTCCTCAAAACGCGCTATAATTCCTTAGAATTAAAGGGTTTCCGACAAACTAAAACTGATGAGTGCTCCCATTCCTCGGGACGAGAGCGCGCGCCTGGAAGCGCTCCGACGCTACCAGATTTTGGACACTTCCGCCGAGGAGGCGTTCGACGATCTGACGCGTCTAGCCAGCCAGATCTGTGGCACCCCGATGGCCGTCATGAGCCTGGTGGACGAGGATCGTCAGTGGTTCAAGTCGCGAATCGGCATCGAAGTCGCGGAGACCCCGCGAGCCGTCGCCTTCTGCGCGCACACCGTCCAGCAGCGAGAGCCCTTGGTGGTGCCCGACGCTGTGAAAGACGAGCGATTCCGGGACAACCCGTTCGTGAAGACCAAACACGGCATTCGCTTCTACGCCGGGGTCCCGCTCATCACGCCGGACGGCTATGCCATCGGGACGATCTCGGTGATGGACCGTTCACCCCGCAAGCTCGACCCGGGCCAGCTCGAGGCGATGCGCGCCCTCGCGCGCCAAGCCGAAAAGCAGCTCGAGGTGCGCACCTATGTCAATCGCCTCGCCCACACCATCGAGGAGCGTGAGGCAATCGAAAGGCGCCTCCGCGACGCAAACCAATTCACCTCCGAGATCATCTCGGGAGCGGGCGAAGGCATCGTCGTCTTCGACCGGTCCTTCCGCTACGTGGTCTGGAACCGCTTCATGGAGGAACTGACGGGAATGCCGGCCAAGCACGTGCTCGGCGCCAACGCCCTTCAGCTCTTCCCTCATTTTCGCGAACAGGGGATCGCGGCCCTCCTGGATCGGGCTCTCGGCGGCGAGACCGTCAACTCGACGAATTATCCGTATCAGATCCCCCAAACCGGCCGGATGGGATGGGTCAGCGGCACCTACGGCCCCCATCGCGATGCCAGCGGGAACATCACGGGGGTAATCGGGGTCATCCGCGACGTTAGCGAAAGCAAGCGGTCGGAGGAAGCACTGCGCGCGGCCGAGGAAAAGTTCCGCGGCCTAGTCGAGCAGTCGCTCGTCGGCATCTACGTCATCCAGGACGGCCGATACCAGTACGTCAACCCCAAGCTTGCCGAGATCTTCGGCTATGCACCCGAAGAGATGCTCGCCCTTAACTCCGTCATGGACCTCGTCGCCGAGGAGGACCGCGGGATCGTGGAGGACAACATCCGACGGCGCATCGAAGGCGAGATCGAAACCGTACGCTACTGCTTCCGCGCGCTCCGCAAGGACGGGCAACAAATCGAGCTCGAGGTTCATGGAGCGGGCACTGAGTTCCAAGGACGACCGGCGGTCATCGGCACTCTTCTCGACATTACGGATCGAAAGCGGGCGGAGGCGCAGATCGTCTACCATGCGTACCACGATCCCTTGACCGAGCTGCCCAACCGGATGCTGTTCATGGAGCGACTCCGCCTGCAGCTGGCGCAGGCACGTCGGCAGAATCGGAAGCTCTCGATCGTTTACCTCGATCTCGACCACTTCAAGTTCGTCAACGACACGCTCGGCCACAGCGTGGGAGACGAGTTCCTTCAGACAGTCGCGACGCGCTTGAAGGGCCTCGTCCGCGAGATCGATACCGTCGCGCGCGTCGGTGGCGACGAGTTCGTCATCCTGATCGCCGATGTTGCCCGCGCCGAAGACATCAGCGTCATCGCTCAGAAGCTCCTCGCTTCCGTCGGGCGACCGCTACAGGTCGAAGGGCGGGCGCTGCAAATCACGGCGAGTATCGGGGTCGCGTCCTATCCTGCCGACGGCGAGGACGCCGAGACCCTGCTCCGCAATGCCGACACCGCCATGTATCGCGCCAAGGAACTCGGCCGAAACAACTTCCAGCTCTGCACGCCGGAGCTGACCTCGAGAGCCGTCGAGCGCCTGTCCGTCCAGAATGGCTTGCGGCTGGCTCTCGATCGCCACGAGCTCGTCCTGCACTATCAGCCCGTCGTCAGCCTGACTTCCGGAAGAATCGTCGGGCTCGAGGCCCTGGTTCGCTGGCAGCACGCCGAGAAGGGCTTGATCATGCCGGGAGCATTCATCTCGGTGGCGGAGGAGACCGGCCTGATCCTGCCCCTCGGCGAATGGGTCCTTCACACCGCCTCCCGGCAGTTGAAGCACTGGCAACAGAATGGGTTGCCCTCTCTCCGAATGGCGGTCAACGTTTCGGCTCGGCAGTTCCGCGAGCGCGGACTCGTCAACACGATCGAGAAGGCCCTGAACGAGGCCGATCTGAAGCCCCAGCACCTGGAAATCGAGATCACCGAGAGCATTGCGATGGAGAGCGCCGAAGTGGTTGTTGCAAACCTCGAGGCGCTGCGTAGCATGTCGATTGGCATCTCGATCGACGACTTCGGCACCGGCTACTCCTCGCTGACTTACCTCAAGCGGTATCCCATCAATTCCCTAAAGATCGACCGATCATTCGTCAGCGACGTCGCAACGAACCCCGCCGACGCCGGTATCGTGCGCGCCGTCGTCGAGATGGCACACGGCATGAAGCTGAACGTGATCGCCGAGGGCGTGGAAACCAAGGACCAGTTCGCCCACCTGCAGAAGTACGGGTGCGACGAGATGCAGGGCTACTGGTTCAGCAAGCCACTGCCGGTCGAAGCCGTCGACAAGCTCCTGGCCGAGGAGCTGAGGCTCTGGACGCCGCAGGCGTAATCACGGCGCCATCTCCATAAGGGGACTCCCTAGAGAGCGATCGGCGGCAGCCTTAGACCCTCGCGCCGCGGCCCCAACCGCCTCATCCCCTCCTCGACAGGGCCGGCTCCGCGAGCGTGCCGCTCCGCTTGCGCCATCCGCCCCCCCTCACCGCGAATCAGCTTCAACAGTCGCCGCCAGATCCAGTCCATCACGCCCTCCCCCGCAACTGCTCCCTCAGCTCCCTGAGAGCGTTCCGATCCATTTTCCTCCGCCGAATCGACTCGCGGAGCAGAGTGACGGCGGCACCAGCTTCTGGTTTCATCTGTTCTGCCTCGATAGTCGGTAGCGCCGCGAGAATCTCGAGTTCCGCCTCCTCATGCTGCCCCATAGCGATCAGGGTTTCCGCTAGGACGACCCGTGTGTAAGCCAGCTTCCCGAACACGCCTTCACTTGCATAGATCTCTATCGCCTCTCTATAGTGCGTTGCGGCGTCTCTCAGGCGACCCTGATCGCGAAACGCCTCAGCGATTACCCCTCTTACGTGAGCCAAGACCACGGGATAGTTCAGCCGTCGTAAAGTCTCGTCGGCTTCTCGGAGTAGAACCTCTGCTGCTGGATACCTTCCTTCTGAGACACGAATCTCAGCAAGCGTCACTAAGACGAATGCCCTGAGGGGATGATCCAGCCGCTTAGTTTTTTCACGAAGAGCTTCCAGATGGCTTGCTGCCTCTGAAATCCGCCGGACTTCCTTGAGAGCGAAGGCATTGACGAACTCGCACTTCATTGCCACTCGCGTCAAGCCATGGCGCAAACATTGGGCCGCGAGCACTCTTGCCCGTGCGAGTACACATTCGTAGGATCTTCTTTCCACCTGAAGCGTCAACTCGGAGTACGCAAGATTCGCAAGCGCCGCTTCGTCTTGAATCGCAAGAAAATGCTGCTTGCTAGTCGCGAACCACTCGGCTGCCTCGCGACACCTGCCTAGCACGCGACTCGCACCACCAATTGCACGGGCTGCCTCCCCAAGAAAGTAGGCCGCCTCCGAGAGCGGGTCCTCCCACTTCCTTGTCTGGTATTCCAGCAACCGGTAGACAGCGAGTGCTCTTTCACGGGCCAAGGAGGGTGACAAGTCGATGCACTGTCGGAGATAGGCTAGGAGCCCAAACGCGCCCTCCGGACCGGCGTCAAGCAGGTCCTCTTTCCCGGCGTTTGCACCCGATTCCTCCAGCCGCAGCAATAGGCACTCACGTGAGACGGAGGGAAGAGCGAACGCTATCTCGTATTTCTCAAGCCATTCCTCGGCCTCCGCAGATCTACCCAACAAGCGAGAATGCCGCCAACAGATGAACCCGAAGCGCGCCAGCAGTTCCGCCCTTTCATTGAACTCATCGGAGGACTCATCAAGCGTCAAAATACACTTGAAACCTGCAGCTGCCTCCCCGAGTACTCGCTCCGAGGGTTCACGTGCTTGAGCCAACTGAACACTCAGCAAGCTGAGGACCGATAGGACTTCCTCACGCGACGCAAAATCCTCGGGTTTGATCCCGGCAGTCCGTACAGCCGCCAGCGCCTCGAAAAGACGACGCTCGATCACGGATGAAGAGGGGACCGGCACCCCCCGGTGTCTTGAGGCGGACACCCATGTCCTTAGCAATGCGGCCGTCGAGGGCAACTTGCTACTCATCGATCGTCTTCAATCGACTACGGTGCTCTATCGAGGCCGGCGGCTCCCATCTCGCTACTAGCCTTGCCCGCCTGAGTGTCTTCCGCCGAAGGTTCGTCGCCAAGTGATCGACGACCTGATAGAGCCAAGACCGCGGGTTTCTCCTCAAATCGATCTTCTCGACGGCAACCACAAACGCGTCCTGGACGATATCGCCGGCATCCTCAAAGGACATCCCGTGCCGTCGCACGGCCCGCCGGACTAAAGGAAGGAAGTACAGGCGGTAGAAGCGTTCAAGCTCCGCAGGGTCAGATTCTGGCGATCCATGCTCCCTCGAGTTGGGCCGCCTTGCCCTAAGGGTCAAACTATTTCCTCCCGGGCATCCAACGTGCCCACAAGCTACATCTATATTGTCACCAGCTTGTGCCCGCGGTCGGAACTAGTTGACCCCAGGGCGAAAGTTGGGCGGAAATCTAGTGGCTGACTTTGACCTGCTGGCGGATTTCGCGAAGTGCGTTCCCGTCAGTCTGCCGTCGCCTGACTGACTCACGAAGCAGAGTAACGGCTGCGAAGCCTTCGGGTAGCATTTTCTCTGCTTCTATGGTCGGGAGCGCCGCCAGTATCTCCCATTCGGCTTCCCGATTACGGGACAGCGCGATAAGGGACTCTGACAATACCAGCCGGAGGTAAGCGACCCACGTCACCATGCCCAAGGCGGCGTAGTCGGCAATCGCGGCCCGGAAAGACTCCACCGCAGCCGCAACGCGGCCGTCTGCACGAAGGGCTTCGCCGATGAGGCCCTTGAGGTGAGCCACAGCGAATGCCTGATTTGAGCTTTGAAGCAATGGAAGAGCGCGCTGATACAGGGGCAGCGCTTCCCGCCGCCTCCCCTCGTACGTGGCCAAGTCACCTAGGTTCAAGAGAACTAGGCCGAGGAGACCACTCTCGCTCGCCAGCGCCGGATCACTTACCAATAGCTCGAGCTTTCTCAAAGCTTCAGTCGTTCTCGATGAATTCTTGAGACACATCGCCTCGAGGAAGCGGCATTTCAGCGCTTCCCTTCGCATACTCAGCTTCTCAAAACTCAGGGCAAGCGAGGGAAGCAGCGAAAGGGCACGATCATAGCGCCCGCAGTCATAGTGCAGTGTGAGACGTGCGTAGGAGACATTGGCCAGCGCTGGTCCAGGGTTAACGACGTGACGAAAGCTGGCCTCTGCTCTGTCGAGCCAAAGCTCTGCCTCGTCTCGGCGACCAAGGAGGCGAAGCGCCGATCCAGCAATTAGAGCCGACTCGCCTAGGAAGTAATCGCGCTCGTCGAAGAATCCGAGTGATTGCTTATCTGCGAGCACGCGATAAACATCTCTTGCCTCGTTGGCAACCAGACTCGGAGATCCATCGGCCATACCTCGAAGCTGAGCGAGGATAGCCAGTACGACATCCGGATCATTGAGGGCGACTAGCCTAAGCTCTTCTGACCTCTCGGACTCGCTCGCTCCCAAGTAGCGATTCGCGACCAGACCCGCCTCGGCGGAAGAGAGAATCTTTCGCCTGACTTGCTGGGGAAACTGAAGAATCCTGCCCGTCTCAGGCATCGTGCGTCTGGCGGAAAGTCAAAAGCTCAAGGCTTCGGGAGAAATCCTGCGCGACCTCGGACGGCTCTCGCTCCAGCAATCTCTGGAGCCTGTCGTCCGACTCTCGAACCCCAGTGCCGACTAAGTACCGCTGGAATTCGCGAGCGAACTGACAGCATGCGACAAGAAGGAAGGGGCGGGCCTCTCGAGGGGATCGGGTACCCGGACGCATACAGAAGCGATGAAACCAGAGGTACAAGTCCTTCTCCAGCTCCGTAGCTTCAGAGTCGTGCATTCCGTAGTGCGCTACGAGAGCTATGTGAATGAGACCGAGCGTGTCTTGAAAAACTAGCTTGACTTCTTTCTCAAGCGGGCTCTCGTCCGTCAGGCGGGTAACCGACTCGTCCGAGATTTCCATGGCCAAAATCCTTTCGGAACCTGGCCATTAGGCTAGCTGAAGGAACCTGTACAGTCAAACAGTATCTCGGGGATCTCTTCCCGAGTTATA
>Ga0335084_10008100_pt1 | contig 10463 bp, 9 predicted proteins | sample Lox_Sample_44_FD_206721 | JGI IMG/M metagenome (GOLD analysis project Ga0335084, IMG submission 206721) | Soil microbial communities from Loxahatchee National Wildlife Refuge, Florida, United States - Lox_Sample_4.4 | ecosystem: Environmental > Terrestrial > Soil > Wetlands | place: USA: Florida... | reverse complement strand
GTGATCAAGATGGTCAAGGTGTACGTGGCCATCAAGCGCAAGCTGGCGGTGGGCGACAAGATGGCCGGCCGCCACGGGAACAAGGGCGTGGTCTCGCGCATCCTGCCCGAGGAGGACATGCCCCATCTCGAGGACGGCCGTCCGGTGGACCTGGTCCTCAACCCCCTGGGCGTGCCGAGCCGGATGAACATCGGCCAGATCCTGGAAACCCACCTCGGCTGGGCGGCGCGGGGCCTGGGCGAGCGGCTGCAGACCTACATCGCCGAGAAGTGGAGCGGCGAGGAGCTCCGCAAGCAGCTGAAGCGCGTCTACGACGACCGGGCCTTCGGGGACTTCATCGACTCCGTCTCCGACAAGGAGGTGGTCTCGCTCTGCCAGCGGCTGCGTCCCGGGATCCACGTCTCCACCCCGGTCTTCGACGGGGCGCGCGAGCCGGAGATCCACGCCCTGCTCGACGAGGCCCAGCTTCCCCGCTCGGGCCAGATGGTCCTCTTCGACGGGCGGACCGGCGAGCCGTTCGACCACAACGTCACCGTGGGCGTGATGTACATGCTCAAGCTGCACCACCTGGTGGACGAGAAGATCCACGCCCGGAGCATCGGGCCCTACAGCCTGGTCACCCAGCAGCCGCTGGGGGGCAAGGCCCAGTTCGGCGGCCAGCGGCTGGGGGAGATGGAGGTGTGGGCCATGGAGGCCTACGGCGCCGCCTACACCCTGCAGGAATTCCTGACCGTGAAGTCGGACGACGTGGTGGGCCGCACGCGGATGTACGAGGCCATCGTCAAGGGGGACAACGTGCTCGAATCCGGGCTCCCCGAGTCGTTCAACGTCCTGCTCAAGGAGCTGCAGAGCCTGGGGATGGACGTGGAGCTGCTCGAGACCGCCCCGCCCGAGCGCACCCGCACCCCGCCTGACGGCAATGCCGAGCAGGCGGCCAAGAAGACCGGAACCGATGCCTGACCGGCGGTTCGGCCGGAACGACGTTTTCGATGTGTGAAGGAAGGACTTCGGAGGCAACGTGAAGGACATCTTCAACTTCTTCGAGAAGCCGAAGGACCCGCTGTCATTCGCCGCCATCCGGGTGGGCATCGCCTCCCCGGACAAGATCCGGCAATGGTCGCACGGCGAGGTGAAGAAGCCGGAGACGATCAACTACCGCACCTTCAAGCCGGAGCGGGACGGGCTGTTCTGCGCCCGCATCTTCGGCCCGGTGAAGGACTACGAGTGCAACTGCGGCAAGTACAAGCGCATGAAGCACCGCGGCGTGGTGTGCGAGAAGTGCGGCGTGGAGGTGATCCAGTCCAAGGTGCGCCGCGAGCGCCTGGGCCACATCACCCTGGCCACGCCGGTGGCCCACATCTGGTTCCTGAAGAGCCTGCCCAGCCGGATCGGCAACCTGCTCGACATCACCCTCAAGGATCTGGAGAAGGTCCTCTACTGCGAGAGCTACATCGTCATCGACCCGAAGAGCACGCCGCTCCTCAAGGGTGAGCTGATCAGCGAAGAGAAGATGCAGCGGCACTTCCAGGAGTTCGGCGAGGAGAGCTTCACCGCCGGGATGGGCGGCGAGGCGGTGCGGGAGATGCTCCGGGGCATCGACGTGCACAAGCTCTCCGAGGAGCTCCGCCGCGACATGCGGGAGACGAACAGCGAGGCGAAGCGCAAGAAGATCGCCAAGCGGCTCAAGGTGGTGGAGGCGTTCCGCATCAGCGGCAACAAGCCGGAGTGGATGATGCTCGACGTCATCCCGGTCATCCCGCCCGACCTGCGCCCCCTGGTCCCCCTCGATGGCGGCCGCTTCGCCACCTCGGACCTGAACGACCTCTACCGCCGGGTGATCAACCGCAACAACCGGCTCAAGCGGCTGCAAGAGCTCAACGCCCCGGACATCATCATCCGCAACGAGAAGCGGATGCTCCAGGAGGCGGTGGACGCCCTGTTCGACAACGGGCGGCGGGGGAAGACCATCACCGGGCCGAACAAGCGGCCCCTCAAGTCCCTCTCCGACATGCTCAAGGGGAAGCAGGGGCGCTTCCGCCAGAACCTGCTCGGCAAGCGCGTCGACTACTCGGGGCGCTCGGTGATCGTCGTCGGCCCGGAGCTGAAGCTCCACCAGTGCGGCCTGCCGAAGATCATGGCCCTCGAGCTGTTCAAGCCCTTCATCTACAACAAGCTGGAGGAGAAGGGGTACGTCACCACCATCAAGAGCGCCAAGAAGATGGTGGAGCGCGAGCGTCCCGAGGTGTGGGACATCCTGGAAGAGGTGATCCGCGAGCACCCGGTGCTTCTCAACCGCGCGCCCACCCTCCACCGGCTGGGGATGCAGGCCTTCGAGCCGGTGCTCATCGAGGGCAAGGCCATCCAGCTCCACCCGCTGGTGTGCGCCGCCTTCAACGCCGACTTCGACGGAGACCAGATGGCGGTCCATGTGCCGCTCTCCGTCGAGGCGCAGATGGAAGCCCGCGTGCTGATGATGTCCACCAACAACATCCTCAGCCCGGCCAACGGCAAGCCGATCATCGTCCCCACCCAGGACATGGTCCTCGGCATCTACTACCTCACCCGGCCGCGCGAGTTCGCCAAGGGCGAGGGCCGCGTCTTCGCCTCGCCGGACGAGGTGCGGGCCGCCTACGACCACGGCGAGGTGGACCTCCAGGCCAAGGTGGTGTGCCGCATCGAGGGCGTCCGCCAGGAGACGACCGTGGGGCGGGTGCTCCTCTGGGAAATCGTCCCCCGCAAGCTCGGCTTCGAGGCGATCAACAAGGTCCTGGACAAGAAGGCGCTCGGCGTCCTGATCGACCTCTGCTACCGCCTCACCGGCGAGAAGGAGACGGTGCTCCTTGCCGACCGCATCCGGTCCCTCGGCTACACCCACGCCACCCGGGCCGGCATCTCCATCGCCCTGAAGGACATGATCATCCCGCCGCGCAAGCAGGAGTTCCTCGACTACGCGCGCAAGGAAGTGGCGGAGATCGAGAACCAGTACCTGGAGGGCCTGATCACCGACGGCGAGCGGTACAACAAGGTGATCGACATCTGGGCCGAGGTCACCGAGAAGGTGGCCGGGGAGATGATGCAGCAGATCTCCGAGGAGGAGGTCAGCGGCGAGACGCCCTCCGGCAAGCGGGAGACGCGCAAGCAGTTCTCCTTCAACCCCATCTACATCATGGCCGACTCCGGGGCCCGCGGCTCGGCCCAGCAGATCCGCCAGCTGGCCGGGATGCGCGGCCTGATGGCCAAGCCGTCGGGCGAGATCATCGAGACGCCGATCACCGCCAACTTCCGCGAGGGGCTGTCGGTGCTCCAGTACTTCATCTCCACCCACGGCGCCCGCAAGGGTCTGGCGGACACGGCGCTCAAGACGGCCAACTCCGGCTACCTCACCCGCCGGCTGGTGGACGTGGCCCAGGACGCGATCATCACCGAGTACGACTGCGGGACGATGGACGGCCTGTTCATCGGCGCCCTGGTCGAGGGCGGCGAGGTCATCGAGGCGCTCGGGGAGCGCATCCTCGGCCGGGTGGCCCTGGACGATATCCACGACCCGGTCACCGGCGAGGTGCTGGTCCGCGCCAACGAGGAGATCGACGAGGCGCGGGTGAGCAAGATCGAGAACAGCGGTCTGGACAAGGTCAAGATCCGCAGCGTCCTCACCTGCAAGGCACAGCGCGGCATCTGCGTCGAGTGTTACGGGCGCGACCTGGCCCGGGGGCGCAAGGTGAGCCTGGGCGAGGCGGTGGGGGTGATCGCCGCCCAGTCCATCGGCGAGCCGGGCACCCAGCTCACCATGCGGACCTTCCACATCGGCGGCGCGGCCACCCGGCGCGTCGAGCAGTCCGAGCTCGACAGCCGCAATGCGGGAACGGTGCGCTTCGCCAACCTGGCCACCGTGCGCCGCGCCGACGGCACCCTGGTGGCCATGAACCGCAACGGCGAGGTGCTCATCGTCGACGACTCGGGCCGCGAGCGCGAGCGGTACCAGGTCATCTACGGCGCCAAGCTCCTGGTCAAGGACGGCCAGCGGCTGGAGGGCGGCACCAAGCTGGCAGAGTGGGACCCGTTCGCCACGCCGCTGCTCACCGAGGTGGCCGGGGTGGTGCGCTTCGAGGACATCATCGAAGGCGTGACCATGTCCGAGACCCTGGACGAGGTGACCGGCCTCTCACGCAAGACGATCATCGAGTCCCGGGACCCGGAGGCCCGTCCGCGCATCACCCTGCGCAAGGGCGACGGCGAGGGCGAGGTGCTCACCCTCCCCAGCGGACAGCCGGCCAGCTACTACCTCCCCCAGGGCAGCATCATCACCGTCAACGACGGCGACGAGATCACCGCCGGCGAGGTCATCGCCAAGGCTCCGCGCGAGACGACCAAGACCAAGGACATCACCGGCGGTCTTCCCCGGGTGGCCGAGCTGTTCGAGGCCCGCAAGCCCAAGGACCACGCGGTCATCGCCGAGATCGACGGGGTGGTCTCCTTCGGCAAGGACACCAAGGGGAAGCGAAAGCTGATCATTACCCCCGAGGTGAACGGCGAGCTGCGCACTGACCTGGCCAAGGAGTACCTCATCTCCAAGGGCAAGCACATCAGCGTGCACGCCGGTGACAAGGTGCGCGCCGGCGAGCCGATGATGGACGGCGCGGCCAACCCCCACGACATCCTCAAGGTACTCGGGGAGAAGGAGCTGGCCCGCTACCTGGTGGACGAGGTGCAGGAGGTCTACCGGCTGCAGGGCGTGAAGATCAACGACAAGCACATCGAGACCATCGTCCGACAGATGCTGCGCCGGGTGCGGGTCATCGACGTCGGGGACACCGCCTTCCTCGTCGACGAGCAGGTGGAGAAGTACGTCTTCGAGGAGGAGAACGAGAAGATCATGACCGCCGGCCGGCGTCCGGCGGTGGGCGAGCCGCTGCTGCTCGGCATCACCAAGGCCTCCCTCTCCACCGAGTCGTTCATCTCCGCCTCCAGCTTCCAGGAGACGACCAAGGTCCTCACCGAGGCGGCGATCAACGGGAAGGTCGACTACCTGCGCGGCCTCAAGGAGAACGTGATCATGGGCCGGCTCATCCCGGCCGGGACGGGGCTGCCCCAGTACAAGCACCTCGACCTCGAGGTGGAGAGTCCGACCGACGAGATCCAGCACCTCGAGGCTGCGCTGGCGGCGGGCGGCGACGACGCCGGCGCGCTCCCACCGCCCGAGGGGCCGTTCGCCGCTGCCTCCCGCTCGCCCGACGCGGCTTAGCGGGACACGAGAATGTGGGCGTGAACCCGGGTCCAACAGTCCGAAGGAGGGAGGACGATGCTCAAGCCAGGCGATCCGGCGCCCGACTTCGAAGGGGTGGGGTGCGACGGCAAGCCGGTCCGGCTGCGTGACTACCGCGGCCGGGGCGTGGTGCTGTTCTTCTTCCCCAAGGCCTTCACCGTCATCTGCACCGAGGAGGTCCGCCACTTCCGCGACAACCAGGCGCGCATCCGGGGGCTGGGGGCGGAGCTGATCGGCGTCTCGGTGGACAACTTCGAGACCCAGTGCGCCTTCGCCAAGCAGGAGAAGGTGGAGTTCCCCATGCTCGGCGACGCGGACCGCAAGCTGAGCGAGCTCTACGGCGTCCTCTGGCCGGTGGTGCGCGTGGATCGCCGGGTCACCTTCGTCATCGACGGGAAGGGAGTGGTGGAGGCGGTCATCACCCACGAGAAGCACGCCCACCGGCACCTGGACGACGTGCTGGCCACGCTGGAGAAGAAGGGTGGAGCCCAGGGGGCGCCGCCGGCCCGGGCCTGACGGCGGCCTCGTCAGTCGCCGTGCAGGCAGGCCCGCAGTGGCTCCGGACGGTGCGCGGAGAGGTAGGCCTGCCGCGACATCGCCCGTCCGCTCGCCTCGTCGAGGAGCGGCGTGCCCCCGGTGTACATCGTCCCTTCCGGGTTGCCGTACGCGTCGAGGTGGTGGGCGGCGAGCCAGCGGTCGACGCACGTTTCCTCGACCGACGTCCAGGCCGGGGCGCTCGGGCGCGGTGGCTCGGCCGGCGAGCGGGCCGCGGGCGGGGCCGGCTCGGGCGCGGTGCGGCGCTCCGGGCAGGCGGCCAGGAGCAGGGCGAGGAGCGGAAGGGCAGGGCGCATCCGGGGGGCCCGGGGGAACTCTAGCAGGCCAGGGCGGGAGCGCCGGCCGGGGCAGCGTGCTACGTCCCCGAGGCGGATGGAGGCGGTGGCGATCATCGGGATGGGCGGCCTGGGCTGCCCGGCCAGCCTGGCGCTGGCACAGGCGGGCGTGCCCCGCCTGACGCTGGTGGACGGGGATGGCATCGAGCTCTCCAACCTCGCCCGCCAGCCCTGGTACCGGACGTCGGACGTGGGGCGCTCGAAGGTGGCCGTCGCCGCCGAGCGGCTGCGGAGCGCGTTCCCGGGGCTCGGGGTGACGGAGATCGCCGAGCACGCCCGCGGCGAGACGGTGGACGGCCTCGTCCGCGGCCACGGCTTCGTCATCGACGGGACGGACGGCGTGGCGGCCAAGTACCTCCTCTCCGACTCGGTGGCCCGCACCGGGGTGCCGGTGGTGTTCGGGGGCGTGGTGCAGCTCGAGGCCAGGGCCCTGCGCATCGCCCCGGGGGGACCGTGCCTGCGCTGCCTGTTCGGCGAGCCGCCCGGCGAGGACGAGGTGCCCACCTGCGCCCGGGCCGGGGTGCTCGGAGCGCTGGCCGGCGTGGCCGGGGCGCTCCAGGCGCGGCTCGGGCTCCTCCCCGCGGACCCTCCGGGAAGAGCCCACCTTCACGTCATCGATGCGCGGGATGCCTTCCGCGTCCGGGTGCTCGACGTGGCCCGGGTCCCGGGATGTCCAGGGTGCTCCGGCGAGCGGAGGGCGGCGTGAGCCGGCCCGAGCCCAGCGCGGTGGTGGACATCACCGGCGAGGTGTGCCCGATGACCTACGTCCGCACCAAGCTCGCGCTCGAGGCGCTGGCTCCCGGAAACGTCCTCGCGGTGGTGCTCAGGGGCGAGGAGCCCCGGCGCAACATTCCCCACAGCGCGCGGGACGAGGGCCATGCCGTGCTCGGGCTCGAGCCGAGGGAGGACGGCACGCACGTCCTCTGGCTGCGGAAGGGGGGGTGAGCTGTCCGCCCATGTCCCTGCGCGAGGACCAGGTGCAGCGCTATTCGCGGGCCATCCTCCTCGGTCCCGTCGGGGGACGAGGACAGGAGGCGCTCCTGGCCACCGGAGCCCGTCTGACGGCCGGAGGTCCCTGCCTCTGGACCGCCGCGGCCTACCTCGCCGCGGGCGGCACCCCGGTGACCGGACCGTCCGCGGGGCTCGCTCCGGAGGCGGCCGGCTTCCTGGCCGCGGCGGAGCCGAGGACGGCATCGGCCCTCGCCGAGGCGCTGTCCGCCCTGAATCCGGATGCCGTGGCCGAGCCCGGGAAGTGGGGAACGCTCCTCGCGCTCCCCGGCGAGCCCGGGCCACACCTCCGGCCGCTGGTGGCCATCGGCAGCCGTGCGGACGCCGCGCTCCTCTGGGCCGCCGGGCGCGACGCCTGCGACGCGTGCTTCGCGGCGGCCGTGGAGGGATCGGGACCCCCTCCTGCCGGCGCGGCCGCCGTCCAGGCCGGCGCCCTGGCCGCCGTCCTCTTCGAGCGGCTGGTGCTCGGCGTCCGGCCCACGCTGCTCGGGCTCGCCGTCGATGCCCGGGGCACGGTGCAGGTGTTGCCCCGGAGCGCGTGCTCGCACGCCCGGGGCCTCGGCGGTTCGGTCCTCCGCGCCGCGCTCCGGCACGTCGAGGCGTGCTGTCCGGAGGAGGGGTGCGGGGTGGTGCTCGAGGGCGGCGAAGGCCCGCGCTTCGTCCCCCTGGCCAACGCCTACGGCCGGTGGGCCGCCCGCGACCCGGCCGCGTTCCCGCGCGACGCGCGCTCGGCGTTCCTCTTCGAGCCCTCGGAATGGCTCGGCCTTTTGCGCGCCGCGGAGGCTCGCGGCGAGCGCCTGAGCTGCATCGTGCACGGCCACCCGGACGGTCCAGCCGCCTTCTCCGCCGAGGACCGGGCCCAGGCCGCTCCGGAAGGGATTCCATTGTTTCCTGGAGTTGCCCATCTGGTGGTGGCCCTCCGGAGCGGCCGCGCCGAGGCCGCCGCGTGGGTCACCTGGGACGGTTTTGGCTTCCGGGAGAGGCCTCACCCGCTCCCTGAGTGAAATTACCTAGCGCGCCGCGTTAGAATTGCCAAGTCCCGGGAATCCGTGTAGGAAAGGGTGCTCTTCTGCCGTCGGGACGCCAGTTTGGCGGCCCTCGGACGGCCCCAATCCCCAAGCACACCAGGGAGTCGCTTCTCCATGGCCCCCAATCAAGGTTTCACTCTGTGGCTCACCGGCATGTCCGGGGCCGGCAAGACGACGCTCGCCGATTACCTCGCCGCCCGCCTGCGCCAGGTGGGGCGGCAGGTGGAGGTGCTCGACGAGAACGACATCGCCGAGGACCTGTGGGGCGGCACGACCGACGTCAAGGAGGAGCGCACCACCGCCGTGCGCCGGATGGGCTACGTGGCCTCGCTCCTCTCGCGCAACCAGGTGGCGGTCCTGGCCGCCGCGGTGAGCCCCTACAAGGCCGTGCGCGAGGAGAACCGGCGGATCATCGGCCGCTACCTTGAGGTCTACGTCGACTGCCCCACCGAGAAGCTCATCTCCCGCGACACGACCGGGAAATACAAGAAGGCGCTGGGCGGGGAGATTCCCAACTTCATCGGCATCACCGAGCCGTACGAGCCCCCGGTCTCGCCGGAGGTGACCATCCGCTCGGACCTGGACTCGGTGGAGACAGGGGCGCAGCGCATCTTTCAGGCGCTGCTCGACCTCGGCCATCTCTCGCCGGAGGACCTCCGGGTCATCACCGGCAAGCGCGCCCGCGGCGCCGCCGGGCTGAAGAAGGCGCGGGTCCACGAGAAGGGCGCCCGTGTCCGTCCGGCGGCCCGCGCGGCGCGGATGGCCAAGCGCTCCCGGCCGTCGAAGAAGTCCGGCAAGGGCAAGCGCTAGCGTCCGGGGCGGAGGTCGGCGAGGCTCTCGGCCCGTGAGCGTGCCTTCGCCCGAGCACCTGGAATCCCTGCTCGACGGGGCGGCGCCGAAGCTCGCCCGGATGCGGGCCAGCCTGTCGGAGCTGGGCTCGGCGCTGGTGGCCTTCTCCGGCGGGGTGGACTCCACCTTCGTCCTCCACGTCGCCGTCGGGGCGCTCGGGGAGCGCGCCGTCGCCCTCACCGCGCTCTCGGCCAGCGTGGCACCCGAGGAGCGGCGCGAGGCGGCGCGGCTCGCCCAGCTGCTCGGCGCCCGCCACGTGCTGGTCGATGCCGCCGAGCTGGACAACCCGGCCTACCGGGCCAACGGCCAGGATCGCTGCTACTTCTGCAAGTCGGAGCTCTACACGCTCTGCGAGCGCACGCGGGCCGAGCTCGGCCTGGCCGCGGTGGTGGACGGCTTCAACCGCGACGACACGCGGGACCACCGCCCCGGCCACCGGGCCGCGCTCGAGGCGGCCGTCCGCTCTCCCCTGGCCGAGGTGGGCCTGGGCAAGGACGAGATCCGGGCCCTGAGCCGTGCCGCCGGGCTCTCCACCTGGGACAAGCCGGCCATGCCCTGCCTGGCCTCGCGCATCCCCTACGGCACCGAGGTCACCGAGGAGCGGCTGGTGCAGATCGGCTCGGCGGAGTCCGAGCTCCGTGCCCTCGGGCTGCGCGCTTTTCGTGTCCGCTACCACGGCGAGGTCGCTCGCCTCGAGGTGGCCGCCGAGGAGCTGTCCCGCTTCGCCTCCCAAGCCTTCCGCGCCCGGGTGAACGCTGCGCTGCGCCGGCGCGGCTTCGCCTACGTGACGCTGGACCTGGAGCCTTTTCGCTCCGGCCGCCTCAACGAGGCGGCGGGGATCCGCCCGGGGGCGACCGAGGGCCGCTCCTGACCGCTCCCGGCGCTCGTGCCATCCTCTCCGCGCTGGCCGTGCTCGCGCACCCGGCGCTGGCCGAGGAGGTTCCGAGGCTGGACCACCGCGGGGCGCTGGGGGGAATCATCGCCGGGGGCGTGGCCTTCCAGGAGACGGTGCTCCAGTACGGCGTCGCCGAGCGAGGGCGCGCGGCACTGGTGCTCGGCCAGCTCACCTTCCCCTTGGGTGTCCAGGGCAACGAGTGGACGGTGGGGGTGGGCACCGCCTTCTCCGACCCGGTCTCGGTGGCGGTGGCGGGGGGCGTCCGTCTCTACTTCGGGGACGAGGCGTGGAAGACCTTCGTCACCATCGAGGGAACGCTGCACGTCACCCCCGCGGTGAGCGCCGGCCCTCGCCTGGGCTTCGGCGTGCAGTGGGACTTCGCCCAGGTGGCGGGCACCTTTGTGCAGCTCGCCGCCGAGGTGACGGCAGGGCAGGGCATCCGCTTCGGGGCGAGCGTCGTCGCGGGCTTCCAGTTCCGCACGTACATCTTCGAGTAAAAAGGTTGACGGGAGACTACATTGTGCGACTTT
>Ga0335084_10008098_pt1 | contig 10464 bp, 12 predicted proteins | sample Lox_Sample_44_FD_206721 | JGI IMG/M metagenome (GOLD analysis project Ga0335084, IMG submission 206721) | Soil microbial communities from Loxahatchee National Wildlife Refuge, Florida, United States - Lox_Sample_4.4 | ecosystem: Environmental > Terrestrial > Soil > Wetlands | place: USA... | reverse complement strand
GGTCGGCCTCGAGCGCGTCGAGCGCGTCGGCCTGCGTGGCCGGCACGGGAGTGATGCCGAGCCGAGCACGCTCGTCCTCCGGGATCGTCGCGGGATCGACCTCGACCGGCTCCGGCGGCTCGAGGCCGCGCTCGAGCCCGTCGAGCCCGGCCGCGATCAGACCGCCGACCGCGAGATACGGGTTGCAGCTCGCGTCCGCCGACTTCAGCTCGAGGTTCGTCGAGGCCTCCTCGCTGCCGCGGAACACCGACGGCACGCGGACCGGCGCCTCGCGGTTGTCATGCCCCCAGCACGTGAACGCGCCTGCCCAGTAGCGGGGGACGATCCGGTGGTAGGAGTTGAAGCTCGGGGCGGCCAGCCCGTGCAGGCCCGGGAGGTGCTCGAGCAGGCCGGCGACGAACGAGCGGGCCTCGTCCGAGAGGTTGTCCGCCCGCGACGGGTCGTGGAAGCGGTTGCGCCCGTCCTCCCAGAGCGAGACGTGCACGTGCCCGCCGTTGCCCGCGCCGTCGGGCCAGGGCTTCGGCGCGAGCGACGCGACCAGGCCGTGCTGCGCGGCAACGCCCCGGATCGTCTCGCGTACGAGCACCTGCTCGTCGCACGCGCGGAGCGACGGCGCGTGGGCGGTCGAGATCTCCTGCTGCCCGTGCCCGAGCTCGGCGTAGTACTGCTCGAGCGCGATCCCCTGCTCGTCGAGGGCGTCGACCAGGTCGTCGACATAGCCCTGGGAGGCGGTCATCCCGATCGTCGAGAAGCAGAGGCTCGAGTCGACCGGCGTGAAGCCGTCGTCGGAGCGGGTCGCGAGCGAGAACTCGTTCTCGAACGCGACCTCGAGCGTCAGGCGGCGCTTCGCGAGCCAGGCGTTCATCCGCTTCAGGAACGAGCGCGGGCACTGCGGCGCGGCCTCGCCGTCGAGTCCGACGAGGTCGACGAGCACCGCGCCCGTGCGCGGCGCGTACGGCAGGACGCGGAACGTGTCGAGGTCGGGCACGAGCCGGACCTCGCCGACCGGGCCCAGCCCCTCGACCGGCTGCAGCTGGTCGAGCCCGTTCATCGCCTGCATCGCGACGGTCAGGCCGATGCCGCTCTCGATACGACCTTCGAGCCCGTGGAGCGCGCTCGCCTTCCCGCGGATCGTTCCGTCGTTGCCGCACCAGAGGAAGCGCACGAGCCGGAGCCTCGCCTCCTCGGCCCGCTTCACGACGTCGCTCGCTCGCACTAGTAGTCGTCCGGCTCGCCGTCGCCGTACTCGAGCGACTCGACGCGGGCGATCAGGCCGACCCCGCGGAAGAAGATCTTGTTCGAGCGCGGGTAGTAGCAGATGTCGCTCGGCTCCCGGGTCCCGTAGGCGAGGTACGTGATCCCCTCCGGGCCCGCGACGATCGAGTGGGCGACCCGCGTCCCGGGCGGGCGGGCGACCACGTGCCCGGGCCGGAGGTCGTGCGACTCCCGCACGGCTCCCAGCGCGCGCGGAGTCGGCCAGAGCTCGAGCGTCCCGCTGCCCGCAAGCACGACGAACGCCTCCGACTCCTCCGAGTGGCAGTGAGGAGGCGAGCCACTGCGCCCGGCCTCGCGCTCGATCCAGTTCAGGCCCGACCGCTCGGAGCCCGCCACCTCCGCGAGCGGCTTTTCGCCGTCCTCGTCCAGCGGAAGATCGTCGAACGCGACGACGTTGGGCGGCCGCTCGCCGGGCTCGGCGAACTCGAGCTCGCCGACCTCGGCCTCGACGTCCCACGGGTCGTCGTCGCGCCCCTCCGTCCAGGGCCAGCCCAGCCGAAGCGCACGCGAGCGCGGAAGCCAGGCGAGGTCGACCGGGTGCTGCGTCCCGAAGACGAGGTAGTCGAGCCCCTCGGGCCCCGCGCGCAGCGTGTGCTCCTCGTGGTCGGCCAGGTGGACGATCGTGTCCCCCGCGCGCACCTCGCAAACCCGCTCGTCCTGCCACGAGAGCCCGGAGCCGCCGAGCACGTGGAATATCTCCTCCGAGAGACCGTGCGAGTGCGGGGGCGTCGAGAGCCGGCCGGGGTCGACCCGCACGCGGTTGAGCCCGATCCCCTGCGCCCCGGCGGCCCGTCCGAGCCACTGCCAGGTCGCGGCCATCGGGCCCTTCTCGCGGCGAACGGCCTCAACCTCGTCCCAGTGCGCGAGCACGCCGCGAGTCTACGTCCGGACGAGCGCGGCTACCCGTTCGCGGCACCGGGGCCGCGGGTCGAGGAACGAGTAGCAGACGTTCCGTCCGCTCATCGCCGGGAAGGAAATGAGCCTGGACCGGAACGGGCCGAGATCGCCTGCGAGCACCTCGAAGCGTTCGAGATCGACCGGCGTCGCACCGAGATCGGTTGCGATCGAGGCCACTCTCTCATCTGGCTTGGCGACGTCGGTCTTCGTGAAGACGGAGAATCCTGCGGGACTTGATATCGCCGAGGCCGAAACGGGCGCGGCCTTGCCGGCGCTGCCGAGAGCAGTCGCGTGAACTGCGAAGATTGCGCCAGCCGATGCCATCGCGGCGGCGATGCGGGCGAGAGGACTCGAACCTCTAAGGAGCATCAGCCCCAACGGGACCTAAACCCGTCGCGTCTACCAGTTCCGCCACGCCCGCGTCCTTCAAGAATAGATTCGCCGTGGAGGCGGGCTTTGCTCGCCTCCACCGGGACGGCGTCGGATCCAAGGAGAAATCTCTCGAAGTCGAGGCCGTAGGCCGACTTCGAGGGACGACGGAGCGTCCACCAGTTCCGCCACGCCCGCGTGCTGAGAGGATAGATCGGCTCCGCGGCTAACTATTCGACTCGAAGGTAGTCACACACTCAGCGATGGACGCAACCGTCACTCAGCTTCCTACGGTCGAGTCGCTCAGCGAGGAGATCCGCGGCCTCGTCTACGAGCGGCAGACCCTGCGCGCTGTCGGCGCGGGCGTCGAGGTGCTCGAGTGCAACCGCGTCGAGCTCGTCCGCGTGCAGCAGGACCTGATCCACGCGCTGATCCGACGGTACCGGCCAGCGGCCGCCTAGCTTTCGTCCTTACAGACTCGAGGGGTGGCGGAGGGGACTCGAACCCCCGACCACCGGGACCACAACCCGGGGCTCTACCAACTGAGCTACCGCCACCGCGAGCCCCGACAGGATAGCTCCCGCGCCGTGGCAAACTGGATCCAGGCCCCGTAGCTCAGTGGATAGAGCGGCGGACTTCGAATCCGCGTGCGGAGGTTCGACTCCTCCCGGGGCCATCTGCGCGTGGAGGCTACCCACAGCGGCTCCCGCCCCGGTTCCCCAGGACGGGCTCGTCCGCCTCGAGGCCCTGGGAGCAGGCGCCGCAGAGGTTGACGGCGGTCTTCGCGAGGTGGATCAGATGGGCGAACACGTTCGGCGGGAGCTTCGTGGCGCCGACGTCCAGGAGGAACTTCCCGGTCACCTCGTTCTGCATCGGCGCCCCGTCCTGGGAGAACGTCTGCACCGGCGCCTGGATGCGCCGCAGACGTCGGATGTCTGCGAGCGCCAGGGCAACGGTGTGACGCTGGGCCTTGTCGAGCTTGCACGGCGCCTGACTGCTCGTCGCGCTGGTCGTCGCGGACGCATGCCCGCCGCTGTTGCCGCAGCCGGCGGCCAGCAACGCAAGGGCAGCGACCGCGATCGCGAGAGCCCCCGTCGCCACAGGCGGTGAGAGGAACGGCGACATCCTGACCGAGCTTAGCCCGAGCTCTTTCCCAGGAGCCGGGGCCTAGTCGAGCCGCGGGGTCACCTGGCGGATCGGGGTCGGCGACCCCGGCAGGCCGCCCCTCTTCGCAGAGTTGTCCGGTATGCCCACGCACGTGAAGAGAAGACCGTCGACCGGCTCGCCGAGCAGGGCGGCAATGTCCGAGTCGAGGAACGTCATCCCAGACGCGCTCGCGTTCTGCGCGTACGCGGCGAGATGGAGCCGTCCCTCGACCAGGCCCGCAGCGAGCTGCGCCTCGCGGTAGCCGCGATCGTCGAGCCGGGCGACGTCGGTCGCAGAGATGACGACGAAGGCGGCATCCCGGGCCAGGCCCTGGTCGAGAGCCACGCGGAAGAGCTCGTCGCGGAGCGCTCCGGGCCGCACCGGGACAGCGAGCTCGGGCCAGCGGTAGATGCCCGGCTCGAGGCCCTCCACGTCGTGCACCGCCACCCAGTGGGGGACGTCGATGCCGCGCATCGCGACCCGCATCGACGTGGTCAGCACCTCCTCCGGAAGCCCGCGCTCTGGGTTCATCAACCGCTGGGAGCTCCTGCGCAGCACAACCTCCTCGACGGCCGGCCCCGACCCGGGAACCTCGACTGGATGGCCCCCGGGCCACGGCTCGCCCCATTCTCCCAGGGCCCCGGCGCGCTGGGCCGCGGTGACGAGCGGGAACTCGAGCGGCTCGCCGTCCACCGAGCCCGCCGCAGCCTCACCGGTGGGGGCGAGGGCCGGCCCGTCCGGGCCCAGCGAGACGGCCGCGACCGAGAACTCGTGCACGCCGTCGGCTCCGACCAGAGCGTCGACGGTGTCGTCGGGGAAGCGCGTTACGAGAAGGGCGTCGAGACCTGCCGACGACGCGAGAGCGAGCAGCTGCGAGAGGAGCGTCCCTGTGTCCCAGTAGATGTGCCGGTAGCCGCGCTCGCGGTAACGCCACCCCGTCCGCCACGGGACACCCGTCAGCACGATCGCCGGCCCCGCGCCGTCCGGCGCAGGGCCGACCTCGAGCAGCGCGTGCTCCTCCGGGTGGTACCAGTGCACGCCTGCCGGAAGGGCGCCGCCGGGCGGCACGGCGACGTAGACCTCGAACGGATGACGCGCCCCGGCCGAGCCCGCCGCGCGGAAGAGGATCCGCCGACCCCTGCTCTCCGCGGTTCTCACGACACCCGCGGAGAAGAAGAGGAGACGCGCGAGCTGGGCAAGATCGAGCTCGGCCGGGTGAGGATGCGCCGTGCCCGCGAGCACGGAGAGCGTCGAGGCCGTAGTCATTGGCAGCTCGACCGGAAGCTCGAGCCGCGGTAGCCCCTGCCCGTACCGTTTGTAGGGCCACGGGATCCGGTCGAGATCGTTGACCTCGAGATCCTGGACGATCCGGGGATCCGCGATCGGCTCGGTCCACTCGCGGCCCGGCTCGTACGACGTCAGCCGGTGCAGCGCCTGGCTGACCGTCTCGTCCGTCACCCCGGGCACCGGCAGAGCCTATTCGCCGGCGTACCCGTGAGCCGCGGCGTACTCCTCGGACACGTGCTTCGGAACCGTGAACGCCCAGGCGTCCTCGACCAGCTCGCGCATCTCGTCCTCGTCGATCGCGTCGAGCCGGACGTGGACCCAGTGGTAGCGCATGTCGGACTCGCTCGGCAGCGAGAACTTCTCCGGCTCCGCCTCGACCAGCGCCTTGCGCCAGTCCTTCGGGAACGCGAAGCCCATCCGCGAGCCGTCCTTCGCCAGCGAGAGGTAGACGATCCGCCCGATCCTGAACTTCACCTGGCCGCGCACGAGCCCCTCGCTGCTCCGCGGAAGCGTGCTCGCGAACGCGCGCACCTGCTCGATCGTCACCATCGCGCCTCCGTCAGAGTACGCGCTCGTGGAGCAGGTTCGCACGCTGCTGGAGGCGCCCTCCCCCGCCGTCCTGACGACCTACCGCAAGGACGGGAACGCGCTCGTCTCGCCCGTGTGGTTCCGCTGGGTCGACGGCGCCTTCGAGGTCGTGATCGCCGAGGGTGACGTGAAGCTGAAACACCTCGCGCGCGACCCTCGGTGCAGCCTGGTCGTGTTCGAGTCGGTCCCGCCGTTCCGCGGACTGGAGGCACGAGGCACCCCCGAGCTGGTCGAGGGCGACGTGACGGCGAACCGCGAGTCGATAGCCGGCCGCTACCTGGGCCCCGAGGCCGGCAAGCGCTTCGCGGCGGAGCGTCGCGCCAAGCCGGGCGTGCTCTTGCGGCTGCGCGATCCGGAGCCTCGCGTCTGGGATCTCTCGGCGATCCTGCCCCGTGAGCCCGTCTGAGCGGATAATCGGGGCATGGAACCGAGCGAAGTCGTCGCCGAGCTCTGGGGCCGGATCCAGGCGCGCGACTGGGACGGCGTGAGCGAGCTCCTCGCCGAGGACTTCGTCCTCGAATGGCCGCAGGACCTCGTCCGCATCAGCGGCGCCGCGAAGTACGTGGAGTTCAACCGCAGCTACCCGGAAGGCTGGTCGATCGAGGTGCTCCGGATCGTCGCGCAGGGGAACACCGTCGTGTCGGAGGTGCGAGTACCCCATCCCACGGTGGGCCCGCACTTCGCGCTCTCGTTCTTCGAGGTCGAAGACGGCCGGCTCACATCCGGCCGCGAATACTGGGTCGAGGAGTCCTACGCGGAGCCGTCCGCCGAGCGCGCCCTCTGGTTCGAGCCCATGTAGGAGCCCTCAGCCGAGGAGCCGGAGGAAGCGCTCGATCATCGCGTTGACCTGCTCGGGCACCTCGAGCTGATGGAAATGGCCGGCCCCGACGGTGATCCCCACCTCGAGGTCGGGCTTGACAGCGCGCAAGCGGAGGGCGTCGGGGTCTTCGCCCAGCTCCGACCGCAGCAGCAGCGTCGGGACGCTGCACAGCGCAAGCGCGCCGACGCCGTTCCAGGCGTTGACGCCGCGGATGACTGCGGCCGCGATCGGCAACGGTGTCGCACACATGAGATCCGCGATCCAGTGCGACAGCTCCTCGTCGCGAGCACCCATGTCCTGGACGAACAGGCGGCGGACGTCCTCGCCGCTCGGGCCCTCCAGCTCCTCGGCGAGCGCGCTGAATGCCTTGACGGTCGTCGGGAGCGGGTCGATCGGCCCCGGGTCGACGAGCACGAGCGCGCGCGGAAGGGACGGGTGCCGCGCTGCCAGCTCGACCGCGATCATCCCGCCGAGGCTGTGCCCGACGACCGCCGGCTCGACGATCCCGACCTCCGCACAGAACCGCGCGAGGTCGTCGGCGAAGTCGGGGATGGCGTAACCGCTCTCGGGACAGTGGCTCCGGCCCGAGCCGCGCAGATCGAGCGCGGTCACAGCGTGCGTCTTCGCGAAGTGGTCGAACTGCGGCTGGAACGCCGTGTGGTCGCAGCACCAGCCGTGGACGAAGAGCAACTCGGGCTCACCGCTGCCCGCGCGCTCGTAGTACAGCCTCAGACCATCGAGCTCCACGTGGGGCATGCCGCCGTCATCGTCTCACGACGAGCACCGACCCCTGAGCGCCGCCTCGGCCCAGCGAGCGGTGAGAGACTGCGGTTCGTGGCGACACGGGAGGTCGACCGCTACCTCGCGAAGCTCGACGAGCCGAAGCGGAGCACATTGGAGGCGCTCCGGACGTCGATCCTGGAGGTCGTGCCGGAGGCGGAGCAGGGCATCTCCTATGGCGTGCCGGCCTTCAAAGTCGAGGGCAAGACGGTGGCCGGCTTCGCTGCGTTCAAGAACCACCTGAGCTATCTGCCGCACAGCGGGTCGGTGCTCTCGAAGCTCGGCGACGAGGTGACCGGCTACCAGACCTCGAAGGGAGCCCTGCGGTTCGCCGTGGACAAACCGCTGCCCAAGCAACTTGTGAGGAAGCTCGTCACAACTCGCATGCGGCAGCTCGGCCTCGCGTAATCAGCGACCCGCAAGCGACGACGCGTGGCCCAGAGTCCCGCAAGGTCACCAGATGCGGTGCGTCGTGTCGTACGCCATGCTCGGGTGTGTGACGAGCTTCTCGACTCCCGAGGAGGCCGCTCGCGGGAACCTGCGCGAAAAGTACGTGCGGGTTGTCGGCGTCGCTATTCGCGGTGATGAGGCCGTCGTCGCGCAGGTGATGAATGCCGACGGCTACCCCACGGCGTACGAAACAGAGACGGCAAAGTGCTACCGGACGAGCGATGGCTGGGAGGAGGGACACAGCGGCAACAGCGACACCACGTTCATCCGGACCGGCGACGATCGGTGCACCGTCGTGTGGTGGGGCGACGCGCCCGAGAGAGCAGCTGGAGCGCGAATCCGTCTCGGTGATCAGGAGCAGGAGGTCTGCGTCGAAGATGGATTCTTTTTCGTGGTCTTCGACGACGTCGCCTGGCACGACTTCGACCCCCGCGCGAACTGGCCGTCGCTCCCGTCAGGAGCCTCGGGCTTCGTTCTCGAGCGGCGCAAGAGCGAGGAGCGCAAGCTCGACTGGTTCCACGAGCAACCCATGGTCGAGGAGTGGATCCACGCAAGCGAGGACGGCGGCTAAACAGCTTCCGTCACCTCGGCCACGGGCCGTTTCCCTTGTGACCCGCCGCCGCAGCCGACAGGTGCGGCTGCGGCTCACCGACGCAGCTGTGTGGGCGAGCCGTCGAAAGTCGTCATGCGAGCGTCAGCGAGCGGACTTTTGGCGGCGGATGCGCCTGGGAGGATTCGAACCTCCGACCCACGGCTTAGAAGGCCGTCGCTCTTCCACTGAGCTACAGGCGCTCTGGAACGAAAGGGTAGCGCCGCGGCGTGCGGGCTATCTGCTGCGGGCGCCGAAGTCGGCGGTGATGATCGTCGCGGCCGAGCCGCCGTAGACACCGGGAGCGCTCGTCGAGTGGACGCCCGAGAGGCCGATCTCGCGCCAGCTCGGGTTGAGCAGGTTCGCCCGGTGCGGCGGGCTCGCGAGCCAGAGCTTGACCGCCCGCGCCGCGTTCAGGTCGGGCGAGGCCCAGACGAGGTTCTCGCCGGCCATCCAGCTGCGGTAGCCGTGCGCGGGGTAGTAGGTGGCGATCCGCCTCGAGAACGGCGTCCCGTTCGCCGAGTTGTGGCTGAAGTAGCCGAGCCGCGCCATCTGCGTCGAGTGAGCGGACGCGGCGGCGTTCAGCGCGGTCGAGAAGTGAAGGCGCACGAGGCCGTGCGCCGAGCGGACGGCGTTGACCTGGGCGAGCAGCGCCGACTGGAGCCGGGCGGAGCCGGTGACCCCGCCGCTCTTGGCGAACGAGCTGGACGCGTGCGCGACCAGCACGGCGGCGAGTGCTGCGAGCGCTGCGAGCCTCTTGCAAGGCATGCGTGCTCCATCGGCACGAGTGCCCGATTCCTGGAGTCCAGGCCAAGAGCCGCTACAGCGCCGCGGGGGCGGGCTGTTCCCGCCGGTGCCTGCGCCAGTCCATCAGCAGCACCTGGATGCTGCCCGCGACAGGGATCGCCGCAAGCGCGCCGAGGATCCCGGCCAGCTCGGCGCCGATCAGGATCGAGATCAGCACCGCGAGCGGCGAGAGCTGCACCGTCCTCCCGTAGATCACCGGCTGGAGCACGTGGTTCTCCACCTGCTGGTAGCCGATGAAGAACACGACGACGATGATTCCCGCGGGGATCGAGTGCAGGAACGCGACGATCCCGATCAGGATCGCGGCCATCGTCGCGCCGGCCAGCGGGATCAGGTCGAGGATCGCGACGATCAGCCCGAGAGCGACCGCATAGGGCACGCCGAGGACGATCAGCACGACCGTGGTCAGCGCCCCGGCGATGAAGCTGATCAGCAGGTTGCCCGTCACGTAGCCCCCGACCGTCCGGTAGATCTCGTCGCCGACCCTGCGCCAGCGCTCCTGCGACTCCTCGGGCAGCACGGAGTAGAAGCGCTCGACCCAGTCCGGGCCTTCGAGGAGCATGAAGAAGGTCATGAAGGCGATCGTGATCGACGCGACGACGATCGTGATGATCCCCTTCGCCACCGAGATCGCCACCCCGGAGAACCCGAGCACCTTCGTCGCGCCGCCGTGGCTGATCGCGTGGCGGATCCGCTCCTGCAGGTGGTACCTCGTCTCGAGGAACCCGAGCCGGCCCCGGCCGTGCGTGATGTCCTGGACGTAGTCGGGCACCTTGTGGACGAAGTCGTTGACCTGGCTCACGAGCGTGGGCACGAAGAGAAAGCCGATCAGCACGAAGAAGGCCATCGTCAGCAGGTAGGCGACTGCCGCCGCGGCCACCCGTCGCCGGAGGCCGTGCCGCTGGAGCCAGCCGACCGCCGGGTTCAGGGCGAGTGCGAGGAACAGCGAGATCAGCACCCACGCCAGCACGTGGCGGGCAATCCAGATCACCTCGAGGACGATCGCGACCGCGATGATCGTCGCCAGCAGTGACAGGACCGTCCGCAGCCGAAAGCGAACGAGACGCTCCGGAATCACTCGGCCAGCATCGCGGAGCGGTCGGACGTGCGGACCGCGCGCGGCCCGAAGAGCGGGCGGCGGGGATCGAACCCGCGTAACCAGCTTGGAAGGCTGGGGCTCTACCACTGAGCTACGCCCGCGCGGCCCAAAGGGTAGCCCGGGAGAATGACGGGCGTGGAACGCGCGATCCTGGCCCGGCACGGCGAGAGCGAGCTCTCGTTCGCGAAGCTCACGAACGGCAACCCCGCTGCCCCGTGCCCGCTGACGGAAGCCGGCCGTGCCGAGGCACGGCACCTCGGCGCCCTCTTGGCCGACACCGCGATCGACCTCTGCGCGGTCAGTGAGTTCGAGCGCGTGCAGGAGACGGCGGATCTCGCGCTCGACGGCCGCGACGTG
>Ga0335084_10008096_pt1 | contig 10465 bp, 10 predicted proteins | sample Lox_Sample_44_FD_206721 | JGI IMG/M metagenome (GOLD analysis project Ga0335084, IMG submission 206721) | Soil microbial communities from Loxahatchee National Wildlife Refuge, Florida, United States - Lox_Sample_4.4 | ecosystem: Environmental > Terrestrial > Soil > Wetlands | place: USA... | reverse complement strand
CTGGAGCTTCATCAGCTTGTTCGACTTCGGCACGCGCTCGGCGGCGAGAACCTTCGCCGTCTTCAGCTGCACCTTCTGGAAGTCCTCGATCCCGATGCGGCCGTCGGGCGAAGTCGGGGGCGCCGCGGAGGGCGCGGCCGGCGCGGAAGGCGGAGGCGTCTGCGATTCGCTCATGTTCGGTATCTGCTCCTTTCCGCCGAGATAGGCCGCGGCGTCGGCGCGGGGAAAAAGCGCGGGAGACTCGGGCAGCGGCGTGCCCGGCACGAGCCCTCCCCACGCGAGGTCGCCCGCGGCCGGATCGCGGGCGGGCCGACCGAACGTCTCGAAGATCTTCCGCGAGGTCGCGGGCAGGAAGGGCGAGAGGAGAACGCCGAAGAGCCGCACGCCCTCGGCCGCCGCGTACAGGATGTGCGAGAGCCGCGCCGACGCGCCCTCTTCCTTCCGCACCTTCCACGGCTCCCGCGCCACGATGTGGCCATTGATCTCCGTGAGATACCGCCACAGCGTCTCGAGCGCGCGGTTCCAGGCGAAGCCCTCCATCGCGGCGCGCCACTCCGGCAACGCCCGCTCGTAGGCCGCGCGCACCTCGCCTCCGGCGCCGCTCTCCGGCGGCACGCCGCCGAAGGACTGCCGGCAGAGCGCCGCCACGCGCGAGACCGTGTTCCCCAGGTCGTTGGCGAGATCCGCGTTGTAGCGCGCGAGAAAGGCCTCGTCGGAGAAGAGCGCGTCCTGGCCGAACGCCATCTCCCGCATCAGGAAATAGCGCAGAGAGTCCGCGCCGAAGCGCGCGACGAGGGCGTCCGGCCGCACGACGTTGCCGACCGACTTCGACATCTTCTTCGCGTCGCGCAGCCACCAGCCGTGCGCCCAGACCGTGGTCGGCAGCGGCAGGCCGGCCGAGAGAAGGAACGCCGGCCAGTACACCGCGTGGAACCGCAGGATGTCCTTGCCGATCAGATGGACGCGGCGGCCGTCGGGCGCCGCCCAGAACTCGCGGTACGGGCCGTCGTCGGGCGAGCCGAATCCGAGGGCGGTGACGTAGTTCGCGAGCGCGTCGAGCCAGACGTAGACCACGTGGCCCGGGTGCCCCGGGAACGGGATGCCCCAGGTCAGCTTGGAGCGCGAGACCGAGAGGTCGGTGAGCCCGCCCCGGACGAAGGACGCCACCTCGGCGAGGCGCGTTTCGGGCCGGACGAAATCGGGGTGGGATTCGTAGTGACGCAGGAGGGGCTCGGCGTATCGCGAGAGGCGGAAGAAGACGTTCTCCTCGGACTCCCAGGTGCACGGCGTTCCGTGGTCGGGACATCGGCGCTCCGTCCCGATCTCCTTCTCCGTGTAGAAGGTCTCGCAGCTCGCGCAGTACCAGCCCTCGTGCTTCGCGACGTAGAAGTCGCCGGCCGCCTCGATCCGCGCGATGAGCGCCTCGACGCCGCGCCGGTGGCGGGGCTCGGTCGTCCGGATGAAGTCGTCGTGCGCGATGTCGAAGGTGCGGTAGAGCTCGTGATACCGCGCCACGACGCGGTCCGCGAGCGCGAGCGGCGTCACGCCCTGCGCGGCCGCCGCCTTCTCGATCTTCTGCCCGTGCTCGTCCGTGCCGGTCAGCAGCCGCGTCGGCTCGCCCAGCAGCCGGTGGAACCGGGTCGCCACGTCACAGACCACCGTCGAGTAGATGTGCCCGATGTGGGGCAGGTCGTTGACGTAGTAGATCGGGGTCGTGAGGTAGAAGGGCTTCATCCGAATCGCGAAAGATATCAGGAGGGAAAACCTGTCCGCTCACAGCACACAGCCAGAGGAGGCCGCAGGAATCGGCCTTCGGCTGTTCGCTGTTGGCTGTCGGCTGTTAGCTACAGCAGCCCCGCCTCGCGGAAGGACACGCATCCGTCCCGCGCGACGACGATGTGGTCGAGCAGCCGCAGCCCCACGGCTTCGGCCGCCGAGGCGAGCCGGCGGGTGAACTCGCGATCCTCGCGGGAGGGCGAGGGGTCGCCCGACGGATGGTTGTGGTACACGATGAGCGCGGCGGCGTTGGCGAGCAGCGCGCGCTTCAGGAGCTCGCGCGGCTCGACGACGGCGCGGTCGAGCGTGCCGCGGTAGATCTCGGGATCGTGGCGCAGCAGCCGGTTGCGCGCGTTCAAATACAGCGCGCCCGTGCGCTCCTGCGTTCCGTCGCCCTGCGACCGCCGGAGCGACTCCTTGACGAGCCGCGGCTCGTTCAAGAGATCGCGGTCCGCCATCGCGACGGTCGCGAGACGGCGCGCGATCTCGAGCGCCGCCTCGATCGCGGCGGCGCGCGCCTCTTTGATCCCGCGCTCGCGCCGCAGCTCGGCGCCCGAGACGCCGGCGAGCCCCGCGAGGCCGCCGTGCGCGGCCAGCAGGCGCCGCGCGCGCTCGAGCACGCTCTCGCCGCGGGAGCCGGTGCCGAGGAGCAGCGCCAGCAGTTCCTCGTTCGACAGCGCCGACGGCCCGAGCCGGCAGAGGCGCTCGCGCGGGCGGTCCTCGTCGGGAATGTCGCGGAGACGGATCGGGGGAATCGCGGGGATTTCGGTCATGGCGTCTCTGCCCGGAGGCCGCCGGACGCGCCGACCCGATGAGGGAGTGGAATCATCGCACCGGCCGGGAGAGAATTCAACCGTGCGCGGGCTCCTGATCGCGGCGGGTCTCCTCCTCGTCGCGGCCGGCCTCCTCTGGCCGGTCCTCTCGCGCTACGCGGGGCGCCTGCCGGGAGACGTCGTCGTGCGCCGGCCGGGGTTCACGTTCGTGTTCCCCATCGTCACGTGCCTCGTCGTCTCGCTGCTCCTGACGCTCGTCCTGTGGATCTTCCGGCGCTGAGTCAGTCGCCGTCCGGCCAGCGCCGGTCCGAATCTCCGACGGCGAGCACGATCTTGCCGCTCTGCTTGCCCTCCTCGAGACGCGTGTAGGCCTCCGCGGCGCGCGCGAGCGGATAGACGCGATCGATGCGCGGCGAGAGCGCGCCGGAGGCGACGGCCGAGAGCAGCTCCCGGAACTCGCGGTCGTTGGCCATCGTCGAGCCGAGGATCGCGATCTGCTTCCAGTACACGAGGCGGATCTCTTCCTTCGGGTTGGGGCCCGTCGTGGCGCCGCACGTCACGATGCGCCCGCCCTTCCGCACCGCCTGCAGCGACGTCATCCACGTCTTCTCGCCGACGGAGTCGAGAACCACGTCCACGCCGCGCTTTGCGGTGATGGCGCGGACGGCCTTCGCCACGTCTTCGCGCGTGTAGTCGATCACGACCTCGGCGCCGGCCTCCTTGAGCCAGCGGGCCTTCTCCTCGCCGGACGTCGTCGCGAAAACGCGCGCGCCGGAGAGCCGAGCGATCTGCACGGCCGCGCCGGCCACGCCGCCTCCCCCGCCGTGGATGAGCACCGTCTGGCCCGGGCCGAGCGCGCCGCGTCCCACGATGAGACGCCAGGCCGTCTGGTACGCGAGGGGAAACGCCGCGGCCTCCTCGAAAGAGAGGCGGGCCGGGATCGGAAACACGTTGCGCGCCGGCAAGACGACCTTCTCGGCGAACGTGCCCGGCCCGTGCTCGCCGACGATCTGGAACTTGATGCACAGGCTCTGCTCGCCCGACCGGCAGAACTCGCAGACGTTGTCGTAGAGGCCGGGCTGGACGAGCACGCGGTCGCCCGGCGTGACGCCTTCGACGCCCGCCCCGACCGCGTCCACGATTCCGGCCGCGTCCGCGCCCGGGATCTGCGGCAGCGGGACGTCCGGGATGCCGTTTCGCACGAAGAGGTCGAGGTGGTTGAGCGCCGCCGCGCGGACCGCGAGCCGCACCTGGCCCGGCCCGACGGCCGGTTCGGGCCGGTCGCCGTAGCGGAGGACCTCGCTGCCGCCGTGCGTCTCGAAATAGATCGCCTTCATGGACGCAAGCCTAGTTCAGGTAGCCGAGCGACCGCAGCTTCTCGAGGTACTCGCGGTCGGTCGAGCGCCGGGTCTCGCGCGGCGCGACGCGCGCGCCGTACGTCGGAACGGTCTCGGCGTCGAGCGCGCCCGGCGCGAAGAGCGCGTCCACCGGCCGGCCGGCCAGGTCGCGCGAGACCGGGATCCCCGCGCGCGCCAGGATCGAGGGCGCGACGTCCTCCTCGCGGATCCGCACGGTCTTGCGCTCCGCCCCGTCGAACACCAGCATTCTTCCGAGCGACGCAGCGGCCGGATGAGAGCTCGCCGCGAGCACGACGACGGCGTCCCCTCGCGTACGCGCCGCGCGGATCTCCTCGATCAGGAACGACGCGGTCTCCGCGAGCGCCGCCCGGCGCGCCTCCGGCTGCCCGCGCAGGATGTCGAGGCCCGGCAGATAGACGGTGCGGATCCGCTCGCCCCCGACCGCACGGCGGAAGAGATCGCGCGCGCGTCGGTCCGCGCCGAGTCCGTCGCGGGCGCCGGCGAGGAGCTCCTCGTTGCTCACCACCTCGGCGCCCGGCCACGCGCCGGACGCCCACCAGCCGACGGCCTGCGCGGGCAGACCCGCGGACGCCGCGACTTCCCAGAACGCCAGCCGGCGCCGGTCGGACGCCGAGACCGGCGCTCCCCGGACGAGCCCGAGCGCCGGACCCACCCGGCGCAGATACCACGACGTCCCGAGCGGCGCGCGAACGGCCGCCGGCGAGAAGCGCGGACGCACCCGCTCGAGGGCGCGCACGCCGTGGCTCTCCGGCGGCTCGCCCGTCGCGAGGTCGGTCCAGATCTCCGGTGGCGAGGCCGGATGCGCCGGCCACCAGCCCGTCGCGGCCGCCGCGAAGAGGTCCGCCAGGTCCCGGCCGGCCTCGGCCTCGGTCCCGTCCGAGAAGCCGTCCACCGCGATGACGACGACCGCGCCGGATCGCGGCGAGGGCTTGGGGGGCGGCGCCGGAACCGCCTCCCCGCGGAGGCCGAGCAGCGTCAGCGCTCCCGCGAGCACGAGGAGCGCTGCCGACGCCAGGGCGAACCGGCTGCGCCGCCGCGAAGGCAGGACGCGGGAGTGCGCGTAGGCGCGCGCGAGGACCCCGCCGCGGACGGCGGTCGCCGCGACAAACGCGGCGGCCGCGATCGGAACGCCCCACAGGAGCGCCCGCGCCGGGAGATTCCGCACGAGGCTCCAGACGCCGCCGACCCAGAGCGCGACGACGGCCCCGGCGGCGGCGAGCGCGGCCGCGGCCGCGAGCGCGCCCGGGGCCCGGGCCCGGTCCGCCAGCTTCGACGCGACGAGCGCCGCGAGCGCCGCCGGGACGAGGTCCGCCAGGAAGAGATGCACGAAGAGCACGGCCACGGCGGCGAGCGACGCGCCGAAGCCCGCTTCGCTCGATTCGACGGCCGCGGTGGAGGCCAGAGCCGCGGCGAAGGCCGAAAGGACGACCGCCGGAAGGAAGAGCCCGCCGCGGCCCTCGAAGGCCCGGCGGAAGAGGAACCGATCCACGCGGCCGTCGAGGTAGCCGAGCTCCCGGAGGCGGCGACGCGCCTCGTCCAGGGCAACGGGCGGGGCCCCGATCACGCGCGACGCTCGCGCACGACCCGGGCGAGATCCGCGAGCACGCGGCCCCGGCGTCCGAGCGGGCCGAGCGCCTCGACGGCGGCCGCGGAGAGCTCCTCGACGAGCCGCCGCGAGGACTCCGCGCCGAGGAGCCGCGCGAAGTTGGCCCGGTGCCCCTCCCGCGCGCGGTCCTTCCCCATCACCTCCGCGTCGCCTTCGAGGTCGAGCAGGTCGTCGGTGATCTGGAACGCCAGGCCGAGGTTGCGGGCGAATCGCGTGAGGGCCTCGAGCTCGGCCTCGCGCGCTCCTCCGCCGATCGCCCCGCCGCGGACTGCGGCGACGAAGAGCGCGCCGGTCTTGCGGGCGTGAATCGATTCCAGATCCTCGAGCCGCAGCGCGTCCGGGCGAGCCGCCAGGTCGTCGCCCTGGCCCGAGCAGCAGGCCTCGACGGCCTGCGCGAGCTCGCGGGTCAGGCGCGTCCGGGTCGCCGGTGAGGCGCCCTCGGCGCCTCCCACGAGCTCGAACGCGCGGGCCACGAGAAGGACGGCCACGAGCTCCGCCGTCGCCGTGCCGTGCACGACGTGCAGCGCGGGGCGGCCGCGGCGGCGCCGGGCGTCGTCCATCGAGGGCAGATCGTCCAGCACGAGGGACGCGGCGTGGACGAACTCGGTCGCAACGGCAACGGCCCGCGCGGTCTCGGCGGGCGCGGAGGCGAGCTCGCCGGCGGCGAGCGCCACGAGCGGCCGGAAGCGCTTGCCGGGCGAGAGGACCGCGTCGGACACGGCGCGCGCCAGCGTATCCGGCGAGGTCTCGGGAAGCGCGCGGCGGAGCTCGCCCTCGAGCCCGGGCCGCTGCGCCGCCGCGAAGCGCTCGAAGGGATGGTCCGGGAGAGCCATCAGGAGAAGACCGCTCCGCGGCGCCCGCCTTCCCAGGCGCGCCGCGTCCGCGCCCGCGAGGCGCCGGCCCGGCCTATGCGAAGCTCGAAACGGCCTCCGACTCCGACTCGTACACGTCGAAGACGGTGATGAGCTGCGTGACCGTCAGGACGTCGCTGATCTTGGGCGGGAGGTGCAGCAACTTCAGCTTGCCTCCCTTGTTCGTGACGGACGTGTAGCAGCCGACGAGCTCGCCGATACCGGAGGAGTCGATCGTCGTGACCTCCTGCATGTTGATCAGGATGTTCTTCTTGCCGGAGTCCACGAGCTTGTTGATCGTCTCGCGAAGCTGGACGTCGCCCGAGCCGATCGTGATCTTGCCCTTGAGGTCCAGGATGGACACGCCCCGGACCTCACGCACGTTCGTCTTCATCGCTCTCCTCCCTCTCTCTCGCTCGATGCATTCAACTTTTTCGTGAGGACGATTTCCATCCCGCCCGCCGCCGCGCGGTCGAAGCGCACGTCATCCATGAAGGTCTTCATGTAGAAGATGCCGCGCCCCGAAGTCTTCAGGCGGTTCTCCGGAGCGAGCGGATCGCCGACGTTTCGCGGGTCGAAGCCCGGGCCTTCGTCGCGGATCCGGATCTCGAGAGTGTCGTCGGCGACGCGCATCTCCACGTGAACCCTCTTCGAAAGATTCTGTCCGTTGCCATGCTTGATGGCGTTGGCGAGCCCTTCGCGCAGCGCCATGAGAATCCAGTGCTTGGTTTCCTCCGAGACGTCCCGACCCTCCAGGAGCTTACCGCACAGGTGCTGGGCCATCTCGATGTTTTCGAAACGGCTCGACAGCGACAGGCGCACCGGTCCGGGGTCCTGGGACGTTCGAGCTGCGGTCATTCGATTGGGATGCAAAATCCGGCGGATATTATGCGAAGTTCCCGGGAAAAAGGAACCGAAAAGGGCCGCGGGACGGGCCCGCGCGGGCCCCATGCTACCCTGCCCGAGTGAGACGATTCCTCGTTCTGGCGGCGCTCGCCGCCGCCGCCGCGGCCGCTCCGGCCCAGGCTCCCGGCGCCGAAGACCTGCTGCCCGCGAAGGTCGCCCAGTACGCGCAGGCCGTCGAATCCGTCCGCGGCCACAAGTTCGATCGCGCCGTCCCGGCCACCGAAATCGACGCGGCCCGGCTGAAGGAGACCCTCCGTTCCAAGCTCGCCGAGTCGTTTCCGGCGTCCCCCGAGGAAACGAAGCGAACGCTCGTGGGAATCGGCATGATCGAGGACACGCCGAACCTCGTGGACCGACTCGTCGACTTCTACGGCACTCAGGTGATCGCGTTCTACGATCCCGAGCCGCGGCGGTTCTTCGTCGTCCGGGGCGCCGCGGCGACCCTGGACGGCGAGGCTCTGGAGGGCGCCGCGGAGAAGCTCATCTACACCCACGAGCTCACGCACGCGCTCCAGGACCAGAACCTCGACCTCGACCGCCGCATCAAGGCGCTCAAGGACGACGGCGACCGGGCGCTCGCGCTCCAGTGCCTGCTCGAGGGCGAGGCCACGCTCGTCATGATCAAGGCGGCGCTCGCGGATCTGCCGGGCGCCGACGAATCGGTCGAGGAGCAGATCGCGCCGCTGTTGACGGCGGGCAGCCTCGAGAAGGCGAACGCGCCCAAGGACGTGCCGGCCTACTTCACCGAGCAGCTCTTCTTCCCCTACGCCGAAGGGACCGACTACGTGCGGCGAACGGTGAAGAAGGGCGGCTGGGCCGCCGTCGACCGGCTCTGGGCGAGCCCCCCGACCTCGAGCGCCGAGATCCTGCACCCGGAGGACCCTCCCTTCGCGCCCGCGACGAATCTCCTGCCCCGGCCGGAGACGATGGGCCCGGAGGGAGCCCGCTTCCTGTACGCCGACACGCTCGGCGAATGGGGCCTTCGATTCCTCCTGCGCCGGGGGCTTCCCTCGCCGGAGGCCGACGCGGCGGCCGCCGGGTGGCGCGGGGACCGCGTCGCATTCTTCGCCGCCAAGGGCGACGCGATCGCCTACGTCTGGCGGATCCGCATGGACACGCCGGAGGCGGCCGGACGCCTTCTCGAAGCGCTCGCCAGGTCGCGGAAGACCAACGCTTCGGCCCGACCCGAGGCGGCGCGCCGTGAAGGCGTTGACCTCGTGGTCACGAGCGGGATGCCCGGGCCGGGAGGAAGCACCGGCCGCTAGCCGGAGCGCTCGCGTCAGACCGGGCCCGGCAGGGCCTTCAGGATCATCGGAATCACCAGAAACATCTGGATCCCATCGAAGACGCCGTGCGCCACGATGCAGGGCAGCACGTTGCGGTACAAGTGGAGCGTCAGCGAGAGAACCGTCGAGATCACGAGGATTCCGACGAGCACGATCGGCTGCCCGTAGGCCCCGTGGGCCGCGGTGAACATCAGCGTCGCCGCGAGCGGGCCGACGCGCGTCTGCAGAAAGGCCCGGAAGAAGAACTCCTCGATGAACATCGCCGAGACGACGATCGCGATCTTGATCGACGCCGGCCGCGCGACCATCCAGGAGATGAGCGGCGAGACCCGGGCGCCTCCGCCCGGCTGGCCCGGCGGGCCGCCCCGGACGAGGACGTAGGCGCCGACGAAGAGCGCCGCGAGCAGCAGCGTCAGGAGCCAGCCGGCGGCCCCGATGAAGATGCCGGCCGAGAGGTCGGCCGCAGGCCGCTCGCTCCGCAGGCGGAGGAAGTCGCGCCACGACCGGCGGCCCGACAGCACGTAGTAGCAGACGAGGAAGAGCGCGAGGACCGCGTGCACTCCGAAGAGACCGACGAACGAGAGCGGGCGGTCGGCGTTGGGCTCGCCGCCCGCGAGGCCCGCCGCGAACGGGATGGCCACGGTGAGCAGCAGAACGGCCGCGAGGAGGAACATCGCCGCGGCGCGGCGTCCCGGCGTCGCGAATCCGTCCTGAGCCAGCACGGCGCGCGATCGCGCCCGAAGGAAGGACAGAAAGATCCCGAGGCTGCCGAGCAGCAGCAGCACAAGAAACAGAATCGGGCTCATTTGGACGGGGAGCTCACGGCCGCCGCGCGGAGCATACCGTAACGCGCTTCGCCTCGCCGCGGCTGGACTTTGCGGAGGCTTCCGCGAGACGATCGGTCTCCTTCATGGCCAGTCAGCCGGCGCTCGCGGCGCGAGATCTCGCGAAGTCCTTCGGAGGCCGCCGGGCGCTCGACGGCGTCACCCTCTCGATCGCGCCGGGAGAGATCTTCGGCCTGCTCGGACCGAACGGGGCCGGGAAGACGACCTTCGTGCGCTCCGTGGCCGGGCGCGTGCGCCCCGACGCCGGAACCCTCGCCGTTTTCGGCCGTTCTCCCGGCGAGCCCGGCGCGTCGGCGCTGCGCGGATGGGTGCCGCAGGAGATCGCGCTCTATCCCCTGCTCTCGGCTCGCGAAAATCTCCGCAGCTTCGGTCGCTACCAGGGCCTCGCCGGAGACGCGCTCGAGGCGGCGGCCGACCGGAGCCTCGCGTGGGCCGCGCTGGCGGAGCGCGCCGACGAGCGCACCGAAAGACTCTCCGGCGGCATGAAACGCCGGCTCAACATCGCGGCGGGCACGATTCACCGCCCGCGTCTGCTGCTGCTCGACGAGCCCACGGCCGGAGTCGATCCCCAGTCGCGCGAGCGCATCTACGACATGATCGAGGAGCTCGCGGCGGAAGGGGTCGCGATCCTCTACACGACCCACTACATGGAAGAGGCCGAGCGGCTCTGCGACCACATCGCGATCATCGACCACGGGCGGATCATCGCGCTCGGGACCCGGGACGAGCTCGTCTCCTCGACGCTCGGCCGGCGCCGGACGCTGACGGTGGACTCCGAAGGCCGGATGACGGACGCGCTCCGCGAGGAGCTGCGCCGGCGCGGCGCGTCCCTCACGGACGACGCCGCGGTGATTCCCGTCGAGGAGCCGGCCCGCGAGATCCCGGAGATTCTGGACGTCTTTCGCCGCCACGGCGTCGGAGTGCGCGACCTGACGCTGAAGGCGGCGAGCCTCGAGGACGTCTTCCTGCACCTGACGGGCCGGGAGCTGCGCGAATGATCCTGGCCGTCGCCCGCACGCACTTCGCGCGCCTGCGCCGCGACC
>Ga0335084_10008093_pt1 | contig 10465 bp, 7 predicted proteins | sample Lox_Sample_44_FD_206721 | JGI IMG/M metagenome (GOLD analysis project Ga0335084, IMG submission 206721) | Soil microbial communities from Loxahatchee National Wildlife Refuge, Florida, United States - Lox_Sample_4.4 | ecosystem: Environmental > Terrestrial > Soil > Wetlands | place: USA: Florida... | reverse complement strand
CGTGCACGTGGTGCAACCCGGGATGGCAGGGTTGGCGCAGACCCCCGCGTTGCACTGATCGGTCGTGCAGGCGTTGTTGTGGTTGCAGTCGGCCGGCGCGGTGCATGGCGTGCAGTTCGGAATGGTGAAGGCGCCGCAGACGCTGCCCTCGCAGGTCGGCGTGGTGCAGGGGTTGCCGTCGTCGGTGCAGGTCTCCGGGGTCGCGCACTCCTCGCAGCTCGGGATGGCGGGATTGGCGCAGACGCCGTCGCTGCAGAGGTCGGCGGTGCAGGCGTGACCGTCGTGACACTGCTCGGCAGTCGTACACTCGGTGCAGTTCGGGATCGCGGGGTTGGCGCAGACGCCGGCGTTGCACTCGTCGGTGGTGCAGGCGTGGCCGTCGTTGCAGTCAGCCGGGGTGGCGCACTCGGTGCAGTTCGGGATCGCAGGGTTGGCGCAGACGCCGTTGTTGCACTGATCCGACGTGCACGCGTGGCCGTCGTTGCAGTCGGCCGCCGACCGGCATTCGGTGCAGCCGGGAATCGGCGTGTTCGCGCAGACGCCGTTGTTGCACTGATCGGTGGTGCAGACGCGACCGTCGTTGCGGTCGGACGCGGCGATGCAAGGCGTGCAGCTCGGCTTCGCGGAGTGGGTGCAGACGCCGGCGTGGCACTCGTCGAGCGTGCAGGCGTTGCCGTCGTGGCAGTCGGCGTCGCTCCCGCACTCCTGGCAGCCGGGGATGGTCGTGTGCGAGCAGCCCTGCGCGCCGTTGCAGGCGTCGATCGTGCAGGCGTGCCCGTCGTTGCAGAGGTCCGACCCCTCGTCGACCTTGCCGTCGCAGTCGTTGTCGATGCCGTCGCAGGTCTCGGGGCCGTCGCCGCCGGTCACGTCGAGGAATGCCGTCGCCGACTGCTGGTTCGCATTCGACGCCCGGGCGCTGGCGGTGTTCGTGAAGTCCTTCGAGCCGCAGACAGGGCGCGCCTTGGCGGTGATCTTCACCGTCACCTTCTTGCCGGCGCCGAGGCTCGGGAGCTTCACCAGGAGGGGGTTCGTCGAGATGATCGAGTAGCCGCCGCAGGAGGCGTCGTCGGTCGTCACCGTCACGCCGATGCTGCTCATGAACGACGGGAGGGCGATGTCCTCGATGACGACGCTGGTCGCCCGCTTCTTCGTGTTGGCGACGTCGATCGTGTACGTGACGAGCGTCTGGACGCCGATCGGCGCGGTAGCCGGGCTCACCGACTTCCGGATCTGGAGCGAGGTCGTCGGGTTGGAGCACGTGTTCGACCAGCGCTTGCCGCCGCGCTTTCCCTTCGCCTTCGCCGACGCCGTGCTCGGCGCCTGTGCGAGAGCGAAGCACGCCACGATGGCGGCGGCCGTGATCCAGGTCCGTCCTCGGAGTGTACGCATGAAGCCCCTCTCGCTCGATCGATCGGCGGTCACACCAGTGCTCGTCACGGCGGAAGTGCGTAACAAGGCGCGTGCCGTCACGCCTTCGCCGCGAGCGACACAAATTTCACTCCCGTCTCGATCTGCATGCGACGACGCCTTGCGGTCGCGCCAACGCGCGGGAAACACGAGCGTCGTCGACGGAACGCGAAGCATTCGCGTCCGCGAGCGCCGTGCGGGGCCGGCGACGGCCATCCCGGTTCGCCAGCTCCGCTCTCACGTGTTTCCGTGACGCGCGTCGAGCAGAGCGCACGGCTGCTGGGCGCGCACCCGCGCTCCGCGCAGACGTCATGGACCGGCCCCGAAAGCGTGCATCACTGCACGTCGTGCGCATGCACAAGGGTCAGATCTGGCAGCGGTCGCGAGCAGCGGGGCGCTGCTCGCAGCGTTCGCCGTGCGCGACGCCGAAGGGCGCCGTCGCTTGACCGCACCACGGCTTCGCGCGATGGGGGCCGCCGTGTGGGTGCTTCTCGCTCCCGTGCTCGCGCTCTTCGAGCCGGGCTTCTACGCGCGAGCGGCGCGCGCGTCGGTGGTGCGTGGCTTCGCGTATCTCGCGTACCTGGCGTTCCTCACCGCGGTGGGAGCCGGGCTCATGCTCGAGTGGCGCTGGTACCCCGCGCTCGACGACCTCGCCGAGTGGGTCGCCGATCGGCTCCCGGCCATCACGTTCACGGTCGACGGCCCCCGGGTCGCAGACGCGACGCCCGTCGTGATCGAGCACCCGACCTACGGGCGGCTCCTGCGCATCGACACGACTGCGGACCTGCCGGATACGAGCGAGCCGGCGTTGGTGACCATCACGCGCAGCCAGATCGTGCTCTCGCGCATCGATGGGACCACCCCCGAGCACCGCGCCTGGGACGTCGTCCCGCAGACGGACGAGGCGCGCCGCAACTGGTCGGACGTCACGATCGACGGGCGGCGAGCCCGCATCCTCTTCCGGGAGCTGCGCTGGCTCGCCTGGATGGTCGTGCCGGCGGTGTTCGTGCTCGCTTTCACCTGGAAGCTGATCGCGGGTCTCGTCTACAGCGTCCTCGCCGTCGTCATGAACGCCGTGCTCGGGACGCGTCTGTCGTATCCCGCCCTGCTGAACGTCACGTGCTTTGCGCTGACGCCGGCGACGCTCCTGTGGTGGATGTCAGTCGTCGGGCTCCTGGGCGACATGCGCGTCGAGTGGCCGGTGTCGCTCTGGGTGACCGGAACGTACCTCTTCCTCGGCATCCGGTCGGCCGGACCCGTCGAGCCCTCGGCGGCGGTTTCCTAGCCCGTCTGGCGCTGGGCGATCTTGGCCCAGGTGTCGCGCAGCGTGACCGTGCGGTTGAACACGGGTGCGCCCGGGCGCGAGTCGACGGGGTCGGCACAGAAGTAGCCCATGCGCTCGAACTGCCATCGGCTGGCGGCCACTGCGCGGGCGAGGCTCGGCTCGAGCTTCGCCGTGAGACGCTCGAGCGACGCCGGGTTCAGGTGCGAGAGCCAGTCGTCGCCGCTCGGGTCTTCGACGTTGAACAGCCGATCGTAGAGGCGGACCTCGGACTCGATGGCGTGCGCGGCCGATACCCAGTGGATGGTCGCCTTCACCTTGCGGCCGTCGGCCGGGGTGCCGCCGCGGCTCGCCGGATCGTAGGTGCAGCGCACCTCGGCGATCTCGCCGCGGTCGTCCTTCACCACGCCCGTGCACTTCACGATGTACGCCCAGCGCAGGCGGACCTCCTTGCCGGGCGAGAGGCGGAAGTACTTGGGCGGCGGGATTTCCTGGAAGTCCTCGCGCTCGATGTAGAGGACGCGCGAGAAGGGAACGGTGCGCGTCCCCATGGCGGGATCTTCGGGGTTGTTGACGGCCTCGAGATCCTCGACGCGGTCCTCGGGAAAATTCTCGATCACGAGCCGCAGGGGTCGCAGCACGGCCATCACGCGCGGCGCGGAGCGGTTCAGATCCTCGCGGATCGCGTGCTCGAGCATCGCGACGTCGATCGTGCTGTTGCGCTTGGAGACGCCCATGCGCTCCCAGAAGGCGCGGATGGTCTCGGGCGGCACGCCGCGGCGGCGGAAGCCGGACAGCGTCGGCATGCGCGGGTCGTCCCAGCCGGCGACGTGCCCTTCGTCGACCAGCGTCAGGAGCTTCCGCTTGCTCATGACGGTGTAGGTGAGGTTCCCGCGCGCGAACTCGATCTGCTGAGGCTTCGCCTCGGTACGGCAGTTCTCGATCAGCCAGTCGTACAGCGGCCGGTGATCCTCGAACTCGAGCGTGCAGATCGAGTGCGTGACGAACTCGATCGCGTCCGAGAGCGGGTGCGCGTAGTCGTACATGGGATAGATGCACCACGTGTCGCCGGTGCGATGATGCTCGGCGTGGCGGATGCGGTAGAGGACGGGGTCGCGCATGTTCAGGTTCGGCGACGCCATGTCGATCTTGGCGCGCAGGACGAGCTTCCCGTCCGGAAACTCCCCGGCACGCATGCGGCGGAAGAGGTCGAGGCTCTCGTCGATCGGACGATCCCGGTAGGGGCTGTTCCGGCCCGGCTCCGTGAGCGTGCCGCGCAGCTGGCGGATCTCGTCCGCGGTGAGGCTGTCGACGTACGCCTTGCCGTCGCGGATCAGCTGCTCCGCGTACCGGTAGAGGCGCTCGAAGTAGTCCGAGGCGTAGAAGAGCTTGTCGCCCCAGTCGAACCCGAGCCAGCGGACGTCCTCCATGATCGCGTCGACGTATTCGACGTCCTCTTTGGTCGGATTCGTGTCGTCGAAACGCAGGTGGCAGACGCCCTGGTTCTCGAGCGCGATGCCGAAGTCGATGCCGATCGCCTTCGCGTGCCCGATGTGCAGGTAGCCGTTCGGCTCGGGCGGAAACCGCGTCACCACGCGCCCGCCGTGCTTTCCCGTGCGGGCGTCCTCGGCGACGATCTGGCGGATGAAGTCGGGTCCGGGCGTCGGGGGAGTGGTCGCAGCGTCCGTGCGGTCGGCCATCGGCGCCCTTCCTAGCGAGGCTGCCGGCGTTGCGCCACCGGGTCAGCCGACGACGTCGGGCGGTGCGCTCGGGTCGTAGTACAGCTCCTGCTGGCGGATGCGGTCGTCCCGGTACCGATAGACGACGACGTAGGTCGATCGGAGACGCCGGGCGTCGAGGGTCCAGTCGAACTGGATGCGCGCGAAGGTCGCGCCCGACTCCGCGACGAGGGCGCGCTCGACGCACCGGTAGTCGATGTCCCGGCAGCGCGCGATCGTGAGGGCGATGAACTCGAGCGTCCGATCGACGCCCTCGATGCGGCGGGGCCAATCGAAGAGGCGCACCGTCGGGCTCAGGTATACGACCTCCGGGCAGTAGAGCATGCGCGCCTGCTCGACGTCGCCTGCGGCGAAGGCGCGCGCGAAGGTCGCCTCCTGCCGATCGAAGGCCTCGAGGGTGATCATCGACACAGCAACCTTCGCACCTGCGGTGCCGGACGCGCAATCCGGAGCTTTCACGCCGGGCGCGAACGTCGGTATGGTAGAGGCGCGTGGAAGCACGGCGCGTTTTCTGGGTCGTCGCCTCGGTGCTGGCCGCCGCCGTGCACGCGGCGCCGGCCGGCGCGACCGTGCCGTGCACGGTGCCCGCGACGCTCGCCGTCGTCTCCGACAACCGGAGCGCCGACGGTTCGGTCATGCTCACGGTCTCGGGCGAGCGCGTCGCGACCAGCGGCGCCTGCGACAACGGGACGACCGGCTTCGCGACCTCGTACTCGACCACGATCGTGTGCGACGGGCCGGGGATCGTGAAGTGCGGGCGCGTGCCGGGGCTCGCGCCGGGCCTCTGGATCCACCGCGTGACCGCCCAGGTCGCGGGCTCGGCCTTCCAGGTGCAGGCGCAGCGCGGTGTCATCCTGGGCGGTCCGGGCTCGCTCGTGTCGAACGTCGTCGAGTGGACGATCTTCGGGCGGAGCTTCGTCGTGACGCAGGCGACCGACGCGAGCCTGTTCGCGCAGCTCGATGCCGCGCAGGCCTACACCGCGTCGAGCGGTCGCCCGGCGCTCGTCCGCTTCGATCGGAACACGTTCCCCGGAGCCGGGTCGCCGCAGACGATCGCCGTGAAGCCGGCGTGCCTCACGCAGGACGACGCGATCTGCACTCCCGACCACCGCGCTACGGGCTACTGCCTGGAGGGGTCGGACGTGACGGTCGACGCGCTCGACAACGACGCGCTGCCGGGCGCTGTCGTCGTCGATGCCGGTACGTGTACCCGCTCGCTTCTTCGCATCTACGGGAGCGACAACGTGCTGCGCGGCCTCGTGCTGCGCGGTAGCCAGAAGCAGAGCCCCGTGACGGCGATCGACACCATCGCCATCTCCGGACTGGGTGCCCGTCGCAACCGGCTCGAGGAGTGCACGGTGGTGGGTCCGACCCTCGGCGACGCGATCAGCGTCGAAGCCAACGCCGGAGCCCCCGACGGTCTGCCCGACCCGGAGAACGTGATCACCGGGGGCGAGATCACCGGCGCCGAGGACAAGGGCATCAAGGTCGTCGGCGGCGGCATGGCGCACGTCGAGCGGAGCTGCATCCACGACAACGCCAACGGCGGCATCCAGGCGACGCTCGGCGGCACCGTCACGGCGATCGAGAACGTGGTGCAGCACAACGTCGGCGGCGCGGCACAGAACGGCCTCTTCGTCGGCGTGCCCGAGACGGTGGGGGCTGCGAACGCGCTCACCACGCGCGGCAACGTCGTCCGCTTCAACGGCAACCGTGGCATCTCGGTCGTGAACAACGGCGCTGCCGTCCTGGTCGGCGACGTCGTCGCCAACAACTACCAGGCCGGCATCCGGGTCGAGACGACGCTGCCGAACGTCCATCCGACGGCGAGCGTTCGGGGCGCCGGCTTCACGTGCAACTACGCGCCGGGTGCGTGCTTCAACTCCCCCGGCGCGTTCTGCCGGGAAGACGGGGAGTGCACGTCGGGATGCATCCCGGGTGGCGGAGCTGCGAGGGGCGTCGGGGCGGCGCTCGCAGCGTGCACCGATCCGGGCTGCCAGGAGCCGAGCGTCGACTTCGGGACGAGCGCCGGCACCGCCGGTCGCAACGCGCTCGCGCTCAACGCCAATCCCATGGGCCTCCCGCCGGGCGGCATCAACTTCAGCAGCGCGCTCACCGCCGGCCCGATCGCCGCGGCGGGCAATCAATGGGAGCACTGCGACACGCCGGCGCCCGATCCGATGGATCCGAACGCCTGCTACGTCGACCAGGCCCAGATGCTCGACGTCCGCCTCGGACCGGGCGCGGCGGGCGTCGATCTCGGCGCGCCGCCGAGCCCGCGACACGGCCCGACGCCGGTCGTGACGGCGATCACGCCCCCGCGTCCGTACGCCGGGCAGCTCGTGCGCGTCTACGGCGGGCCGTTCAACGCCGTCGACGGCGCCGCCTGCCAGCCGAACGGGCTCCCTGCCGATGCGTGCAGCGCCGAGAACTCCGCCGTCGCGACGACCAACGCCGCCGCGGTCGAGGGCAATCGCGTGACGGTCACGATCGGCGGGCAGGCGCTGGCGGCCGAGGTCCATCAGGTCACGCCCGGCATGCTCGTCTTCAAGATGCCGGTCGACTGCTTCGCGCAGGCCGTGTTCACGGTCGCGCGCGGCAGCGCGACGAGCAATCCCGTCATGATCTGCGATCCGGACGGCTGCGCCGACCGGCCCGTCGGCGCTCCCTGCGACGACGACAGCGTGTGCTCGGACGGCGACGTCTGCGGGCTCGACGGCATGTGCAAGAATGGCCCCGCAATCCCCTGCGGGGGCCAATGCGTGCTCGCTGCGTGCGATCCGCTGACGGGCTGCATGCCCGCGCCGGCCGACACACCCTGCGAGGACGGCGATCCGTGCACGGCCGGCGACCATTGCACCGGAAGCGACCTCGCGTGCGAGTCGGGCGGGCCGAACCCATGCGTGGGGCAGTGCCTCACCGGCACGTGCGACCCCCTCGTCGGTTGCCGGCCTGCGGACGAGCTCACGTCGTGCGACGACGGCGACGCCTGCACGACCGGCGATCACTGCACGGGGTTCGATGGGGGCTGTACCGGCAAGCTCGTGGACTGCGACGACGGCAAGGAGTGCACCTTCGATTTCTGCGATCCGGCCTCCGGCTGCCTGCACGAGGACCTCGATCCGGGCACGCCGTGCACCACGAACGACGCCTGTCATCCGGGCAGCGCCTGCCGCGCGGGGGAGTGCGATCCGGGAGGGGCGATCTCGTGCGACGACGGCGACGCGTGCACCGTCGACGTTTGTGAGCCCGAATCCGGCTGCACCAATACGCCGCCGCCCGGCATTCTCGCCACCACCTGCCACTTCGACCGGCTCCGCGCGCTGGTTGGTCGCGTGCCAGCGTCGTCGGCCGCGCTGGCGAAGAAGCTCGGCGCGCGCATCGGCTGCAGCGAGGATCGCGTCACGGCCGCGGCAGGCGCGCCGGCCGGGTCGCGGCGACAGAAGCGTCTGGCGCGCCGTGGGCTGCGTTGCGCGAGCCGCGTCGTCGACCTCGCCCGCAATGCGAAGGGCCTCGAGGCGACGCTGCAGCAGGCACTCGTCGGCGAGGCCGAGACCACCCGCGACGCGATCCGCGCTACCTTTCGACTTCCCTGAGCCTACTTCGGCTCGCAGTGCTCCCGGCTGGGCGTCGTGCGCTCGCACGCCATCGTACGCGTGACGCCCGAGGCGAGCTGCGCGCAGGTGTTGTTGACCGCCGCCTGCCGGGCCTCTCCCTCGCTGTTCCCGTCGACCGAGCGGCACGCCTCCTGTCCTTCGAACGTGATGCACACCTCGCATCGCACGCCACCCACCTGGAAGCTCGAGTAGACGACGAAGCCGATGATGGCCGTGAGCCCGGCCAGCGAGACCCAGGACGTCCACTTCATGGGTGGCTGGGCTCGACGCCGGCGTCGCCGCCCTGGGCGGTCGTGTAGGCGGCGGGCGCTTGCCCGCTCAGGGGCCCCGCGCCGAGGTCGTGCCCGCAGGCATCGCAGAAGGCGCTGTCGCCGGGAACGCCGGCGCCGCACGAGGGGCAGGCGCGCGGCAGGCCGGCTCCACACGCTCGGCGGAAGCGTGCAGTGGCTCGGTTCTCCACCCCGCAGCCCGGGCAGTCCACGCCGCACCATACGGCCCCGGCCGGGAGCGGGGCAAGCTCGGACGGCGGCGCCGTCAGATGCAGGCGAGCGAGCGGCGCAGCGTGCGGATGTCGTTCGTGAGCGGCGTCAGCTGATCCAGCAGATCGGTCGCGACCGCGGACGGAATGATCTTGCGGCCGCTGCGCGACTTGACCTTCGCCGCCGCCGAGTTCGCGGCGCGCGCGGCCCCGTCGAGGGCGTTGCGTGCCGGATGCTCCCGCGCGCTCTCGCAGGCCGCGAAGGCGGCGTCCACCCGCGCGCGGGCCTTCTCGACGCGGCCGAGCAGACTGTCGTGGAGGCGGCCGAGGTCGGTCGAGTCGCCGATCTGGAGGACGAGCGCGTCGAGACGGCACGCGATCGAGTCGAAGGTGGCGCTCGCTGGGCACCCCGCCGGCAGGGTCGTGGTCGTCGTCGGCGCGACCGTCGAGGTGGTCGGCGCCGCGCTCGTGCTGGTGCTCGTCGACGTCGAGGTGGAGCTGGACGTCGAAGTGGACGTCGAGTTGGAGGTGCTCGTCGACGTCGTCGACGAGGTCGAGGAGGAGGTCGTGCTCGACGACGTGGAGGTGGTCGTCGGGGCGGTCGTCAGCGTCGTCGACGAGCTCGAGCTGCTGGTGGACGAGGAGGACGACGTGGTCGAGGACGTCGAAGTGGTCGTCGGCGAGCTGGTGGTCGAGCTCGACGTGGTTGGGGCCGACGTCGAGGTGGTCGTCGGGATCGTCGTGAGGGTCGTCGAGGAAGTCGAGGTGGTGGAGGACGAGGTGGTCGAGGACGAGGTCGTCGTACTGGTGGTCGACGACGTGGAGCTCGAGGTAGAGGACGACGTCGTCGTGCTCGTGGTCGAGCTTGTCGTGCTGGACGACGTGGTCGACGTCGAAGTCGAGGAGGTCGACGTGGACGACGAGGTGGTCGAGCTAGACGACGTCGAGCTCGTGCTAGACGTGGACGGGGTCGTGGTCGTCGACGTGCTCGTCGTCGTCGCGCCGCACTCCGGGAGGTTCCCCACGCTGCCCGCGTTGTTCTGCGGCGACGGACATTGCAGCGCGAAATTCTGCGTGCCGGTCGCGCGCGTCTGGCTGTGCACGCCGTCGCCGAGCGGTCCGGTGACGACCGGCTCGATCGCGCCGGCCGGAAGCCAGTATATTTCCGTGACGAGTCGAGTAAGAAGGGAGGCGCATGGGGCATTCGGTCTTGGTCGGCTCGGCGTTCGTCGCGCAGTACCCCGAAGGCGGCGGCAATTTCTGGGTCCCGCTCCAGTACCTGCTCGGCTTGCGCGACCTCGGCTACGACGCGTGGTGGCTCGAATATCTGTGGACGCGCGGCGATGCGGCTCTCGATCGCGCATACATCGACACGTTCCTCGCGCATGTACGTGATCTCGGCGTCGGTGATCGCGTGATCCTCGGGTACCTTTCGACGGGAACGCGCGAGGAGCCGGCGGGCCCACCGCAGTACTTCGGCGCGACCGAGGGCGAGCTCGCGGCACGCCGCCGCGACGCGCTGCTCTTGAACCTCGCGCACAGTCTGACGGCGCCGCTGCGCGAGGGGTTCGCGCGCACAGCGCTCTTCGACCTCGACCCCGGCACGTTCCAGATCTGGGCGCACCAGTGGGACATGGGCGTCGGCAAGCACGACGCGCACGTGACCATCGGCAGGCATCTGGGCGAGCCCGACTCCCCGGTTCCGCTCTACGGCGTCGCGTGGGGGCGTGTGTGGCCGGCGGTGCACCTGCCGTCGTGGCCGTGTCAGGCGCAGCTCCGCGCCGGGGAGGGCGCGTACACGACGGTCACGCAGTGGTGGAACAACCAGTATGCGTTCCTCGGCGACGAGACCTACGACTGCAACAAGCGCGCGGGCTTCCTCGCGCTCATGCCGCTCCCGGAGCGCTGCGGTGTGCGGATCGAGATCGCCGCCAACCTCCAC
>Ga0335084_10008091_pt1 | contig 10466 bp, 11 predicted proteins | sample Lox_Sample_44_FD_206721 | JGI IMG/M metagenome (GOLD analysis project Ga0335084, IMG submission 206721) | Soil microbial communities from Loxahatchee National Wildlife Refuge, Florida, United States - Lox_Sample_4.4 | ecosystem: Environmental > Terrestrial > Soil > Wetlands | place: USA... | reverse complement strand
TGCCGGTGCGGGCCCGGCCCGCGCCGGGAGGCGCCCCACACCAGCGGAAGAGCCAGGGAAATGCTCGAGGATCTCGTCGTCGGAATGGCCGGGTCGGGTGGAGACGGCGTGGTGAGCGCCGGCGAGTCGCTCCTGGCGGCCGCCGCGTCCGAGGGCTTCCACGCGCTGATGACCAAGAGCTTCGGCTCGCAGATCCGCGGGGGCGAGTCCTCCTGCCGGGTTCGCCTCTCCACGCGACCGGTTCTCAACCCCGGTGGGCTCCTCGACGTCGCGGTGGCACTCAACTGGGAGGACTTCCGGAGGTTCGGAGCGGAGCTCCCCCTGGGTTCGGACACCGTCCTGGTGCACGAGTCGAAAGCCGGCCCGCCGCCCGAGGACCTGGCTCCGGCCGGGCGGCTCCCGCGCCAGGTGCTCGCCATTCCGCTCTCGGAGATGGCGAAGTCGGCCGCAGGCACCGACAAGGCGCGGACCAGCGTCGTCCTCGGAGCGCTGTCCGGCTGGTTCGGCGTGCCGCTCGCCGCGCTGGAACGCGGGCTGGAGAAGAAGTTCGGGAAGAAGGGTGCGGAGCTGGTGGAGGCCAACCGCAAGGCGCTCGCCGCGGGGCAGGCGCACGCGCTCGCCCATCCGCTCGCCGCTCCGCGGAGCCTCGCCCGGCCGGGGAAGAGCGAGCCGCGCCTGCTCTCCGATGGAAACGAGATGTGCGCCTCGGGGGCGATCTTCGCCGGGTGCGAGTTCTTCGGCGGCTATCCGATCACTCCCTCCACCGAGGTGATGCAGCTGCTGTCCCGGGAGCTCCCGGCGTACGGCGGCGTGGTGCTCCAGGCCGAGGACGAGATCAGCGGGGTGGGGTCCGCGGTGGGCGCCTCCTTCGCCGGCAAGAAGGCGATGACCGCGACCTCCGGCCCCGGCATGTCGCTGAAGACGGAGATCCTGGGGCTGGCCTCCATCGCCGAGCTCCCGCTGGTGGTGGTGAACGTCCAGCGCGGGGGGCCGTCCACCGGCATCCCCACCAAGCCCGAGCAGTCGGACCTCTTCCAGGCGGTGTTCAGCGCGCACGGCGACGTGCTCCGCCCGGTGCTCGCCCCCACCAGCGTCGAGGACACCTTCCGGCTCACCGTGGAGGCCTTCAACCTCGCCGAGCAGTACCAGACCCCGGTGGTGCTCCTCTCCGACCAGGAGATCGCCCAGCGGAAGGAGACGGTGAACCTCCCGGACCTCGGGCAGATCGCCGTCCTCGAGCGGCTCCGCCCCACGACCGAGCAGCTGCAGGACGGCTACCAGCGCTTCGCCGACACCCCCTCGGGGGTGAGCCCGATCAGCCACCCGGGCATGAAGGGCGGCAACTACCTGGCGGCGGGCATCGAGCACGACCGCCGGGGCGCGCCCACCGCCAGCGGGGCGGTGCACGCGGCGATGAACGTCAAGCGTTTCCGGAAGCTCGATCCGCTCCAGGGCCGGACCGACCTCTTCCAGCAGCTCGGAGACCGCGATGCCCCGCTGGCCCTGGTGAGCTGGGGCAGCTCGGCGGGAGTGGCGCGGGAGGCGTTCGAGCTCGCCCGCGCGCGGAGGCTCCCGGTCAAGCTCCTCGTCCCCTACCTGCTCTACCCCGTGGCGGAGCAGGTGTACCGCGACTTCTTCGCCTCCGTCCGGCGCGGCCTGGTGCTCGAGCTCTCGCACCAGGGGCAGCTCCACCGGCTGCTGCGGATGTTCCTCGATCTGCCCCGCGGGGTGTCCTCCCTCGCCCGGAGCGGGGCCCAGCCCTTCCGCGCCGACGAGGTGCTGGAGAGGCTGCAGCGCGAGGCGGAGGCCTGAGATGAACGCCGCGCTCGCTCCCGCCGACTTCAAGAGCCCGCTCAAGCCCATCTGGTGCCCGGGCTGCGGCGACTTCGGGGTGCTGCAGGCGCTCTACCGGGCGCTCAGTGCCGTGGGGCGCCCTCCGCACGAGGTGGCCTTCGTCTCCGGCATCGGATGCTCGAGCCGCATCCCCGGCTACACCACCGCCTACGGATTCAACAGCGTCCATGGCCGGGCGCTGCCCATCGCCCAGGGGGTGAAGCTCGCCAACCCCCACCTGCTGGTGATCGTCGCGGGCGGCGACGGTGACGGCTTCTCCATCGGCGGCGGGCACGTCCCCCACGCCATCCGCCGCAACGTCGACCTGACCTATCTGGTCATGGACAACCAGGTGTACGGGCTGACCAAGGGGCAGCTCTCGCCCACCTCGCCCCGCGGGCTCCGGACGGTGACCTCGCCCCTGGGAAGCCTGGAGCAGCCGGTGAACCCGCTGCTCACGGTGCTGGCCTACGGCGCCGGGTTCGTCGCCCAGGCCACGCCGGCCGACATGCCGGGCATGACCGCGCTCATCGAGGAGGCCATCCGCTACCCCGGCTTCTCCTTCGTCAACATCCAGTCCCCCTGTGTGACGTTCGGGGAGGAGGAGCAGCAGCTCCGGGCGCACAAGACCCGCATGAAGACGCTCGGCAGCCTGGGGCACGACCCCTCGAACCAGCTGGCGGCGCTCGACCTGGCCCGCGCCTACGGGAAAGAGCTGTACACCGGCGTGTTCTACCGGAACCCCGACCCGCCCCCGACGTACGACGCCCTGGTCCTGCAACGCCAGGCGGAGCTGCAGCGGGGCGAGCCGCGCCCGCGGGCCAGGGTGCTGGAGCGGCTCGTTCAGCGGTGAGGAGGTCGACCATGGTCCCCGTACTGGGAATCGATTTCGAGCGGCTGAGCCTGCAGGACGCGCTCGATCTGGCGGTGCTGATCGAGGAGGAGGCTCGCGACCGCTACGTGGAGTTCGCCGAGCAGCTGGCCCTCCACCACACGCCCGAGGTGGCGGACTTCTTCAGCCGGATGGCGCGGATCGAGGAACGGCACCGGACCGAGCTGCTGCAGCGGCGGCGGACGCTCTTCGGGGACGTCCCCTCGGGGATCGATCGGCGGATGATCTTCGACGTGGAGGCCCCCGGCTACGAGGAGGCCCGGGCCTTCATGGGGGTGCGGCAGGCGCTGGAGATGGTGCTCGCCTCGGAGATCAAGGCCCATGCCTTCTTCGACGCGGCGCTGCCCCGCGTCAAGGACCCCCAGCTGGAGTCCCTGTTCCGGGAGCTCCGGGAGGAGGAGGTCCACCACCAGGCGCTGGTGCGCGCCGAGCTGGCGCGGTGCCCGGAGAAGGGGGACGATGCGGAGGCCTATGCGGACGACCCGGTTGCGCAGTAGGACCTCGCTTCCGGGAGCGGATGCATGACCCAGGGACTGGCCCTTCTCGCCTTTCTGGTGGTGTCCTTCCTCGCCGTGGGCAGCCTGCTCGTGGGAGCGAGGCTGTTCCGCGTCCGCGCGCGCAAGGACAGCCCGCTGAAGCGGGAGACCTACGAGTGCGGCGAGACCCCCCAGGGAATGGCCTGGGTCCGCTTCCACGCCCGCTACTACGTGGTGGCGCTGTTCTTCGTGCTCTTCGACATCGAGGCTGCGCTGATCCTCCCCTGGAGCACCATCGTCCGGGAGGTGGGAGTGGGGGGGCTGGTCGCGGTGGGGACGTTCGTCGCGGTGCTGATGCTGGGCTGGGTGTGGGCGATCCGGAAAGGGGCGCTGGAGTGGGTGTGAGGACGGTCGACGACGGAGCCGCGTTCGAGCATCCGCTGTACCGGACGCTGCTCAGCGTGCCCGGTCTGGCGGTGGCCACCACGGTGCTCGACGAGGTGATGACCTGGGGAATGAGCAACGCCCTCTGGGTCTTCCCCATGGCCACCAGCTGCTGCGGCATCGAGTTCATGGCCACCGCCGCGAGCCGGGTGGACATCGACCGGATGGGGACCATCGTCCGGGCGACCCCCCGCCAGGCCGACGTGATGGTGGTGGCGGGGACCATCACCGTGAAGATGGCCCCGCGGGTGAAGAAGCTCTGGGACCAGATGCCCGAGCCCAAGTGGTGCATCGCCATGGGCTCCTGCGCCATCTCCGGGGACTTCTACCGGAACCTGTACTCGGTGGTCCCCGGGGTGGACACCTTCCTGCCGGTCGACGTCTACGTCCCGGGCTGCCCGCCGAACCCGGAGGCGCTGATGCACGGCTTCCTCCGGCTCCAGGAGAAGATCCGGAGGCAGCGCAAGGGCGAGACCGTCGTTCCCGACGTCAACCCCGAGCTGCTGAGGGTCACCCGGCCGTCGCTGCCCCGCCTGGTGGACCGCGAGCGGACGGCCGAGCTCGACCGGGCGCAGGTGGAGTCGGCGGACGTCGCCACCGAGGTGCAGGTCGCTCCTCCGGTGCGGGCGACGCTTCCCGGGGAGAGGCCGGTTGCCGCCGCCGGGGCGCCGGTCACCTCCGGCGAGGACCTGGCGGCCGTGCTCGGCGAGCTGGGCATCGCTCCGGCGGGCGAGATGGGGCCGCCGCTGGTGCCGGTGGCTCGCCACCTGGAGCTCGCCGGGCGGCTCAAGGCCCGGGGCTACCGGCAGTACGTCTCGGTGGTCGCGACCCACTGGGTGCCAGGGACGGGGCGCAAGGGAAAGGCCCCGGACGAGACCGAGCACTTCGAGGTGACGACGGTGCTGCGAACCGTGGGCGGCCCCTCGCGGGTCGCCACCTGGACGGTCCGTCTGTCGCCGGGCGAGCCGATGCCGTCGCTGGTCGCGCTCTTCGCCGGGGCCGACTGGCAGGAGCGCGAGCAGTACGACCTGGTGGGCGTGGTGTTCGCCGACCACCCCGACCTGCGCCGGCTGATGATGCCGGAGAACTACGACCGCTTTCCCCTCCGCCGGGACCTGCCGGCCAACCTGCCGTACGCGCCCTGGCGATGACCGCACTCCGGACGGTGCAGATCACCCGGCGCGTCGACCCGCACCTCTCGGTCGACCGGTACGACCCGGAGGGGGAGCTGATGCTCCTCCACTTCGGGCCGCAGCACCCCTCCACCCACGGGGTGTTCCGGATGGACCTCTACCTGGACGGGGAGAAGGTGGTGAAGGTCGTCCCGCACGTCGGGTACCTCCATCGTGCGGTGGAGAAGCTCTGCGAGACGCTGGCCTACGTGCAGATCACCCCCATCGTCGACAAGAACGACTACGTCGCGCCGATGACCAACGAGCAGGCGCTGAACATGGCGTTCGAGGCGGCGCTGAAGCTCGAGGTCCCCCGGCGGGCCCGGTGGATGCGGACGCTCTTCGCCGAGCTGCAGCGGATCGCCTCCCACCTGCTCTGGCTCGGCACCTTCGCCCTGGACCTCGGCGGCGCTCTCGGCGGGGGCTCGACGGTGTTCCTCCACTGCTTCCGCGAGCGTGAGCTGGTGCTCGATCTCTTCGAGGACGTCACCGGCGCGCGGTTCCACTACAACACCCACACCATCGGCGGGAACCGGCACGACCTGCCCGCGGGATGGAGCGCGAAGGTGCATGCCGCGCTGGACGTCATCGGCCCTCGCCTCGACGAGTACGAGGCGATGACCCTGGAGAACCGGATCTTCCTCGACCGGACCAGCGGGGTGGGGCAGCTGGACACGGAGCTGGCGCTGGAGCTGGGGATCACCGGGCCCATCCTGCGGGCCTGCGGCGTGGACCACGACCTGCGCCGCGACGCGCCCTTCCACGCCTACGACGAGGTGAAGGTCAAGGTGATCACCTCCCAGGGCGGCGACTGTCTCGCCCGGGCCCGCGTCCGGCTGGGGGAGATGCGGGAGAGCGTCCGGCTGGTGCGGCAGATGGTGGACGCCGTTCCCGAGGGGAGCATCAACTCCGGCAAGCCGGTGAAGCTGCCGGTGCAGACCAAGATTCCCCCGACCCAGGTCTACGTGGCGATCGAGACCCCGCGGGGAGAGCTGGGCAGCTACCTCATCTCCGACGGCACGCAGTTCCCCTACCGGCTGAAGATCCGGCCGCCCAGCCTCCATGCCCTCTCGGCACTGCCCTACATCGTTCCCGGGGGGACGGTGAGCGACGCGGTGGCGATCCTCGGCTCGCTCGATCCGATCATGGGCGAGGTGGACCGGTGAGCGAGGGCCTGCTGCACGGGGTGGTGTACTCGGTGCTGATCGTCACCGTGGTCCTCACCGCCACGGCGCTGGCGCTCTGGTTCGAGCGGAAGTTCGCTGCTCGGCTGCAGACGCGGCTCGGTCCGACGATGGTCGGCCCCTACGGGCTCCTGCAGCCGGTGGCGGATCTCCTCAAGCTCCTGCAGAAGGAGGACATCGTCCCCCAGGACGCCGATCCGGCGATCTTCAACATCACCCCTCCGCTGGCGGCGCTCGCCGCGCTGGGTGCGGCGGCAGTGGTTCCCTTCTCGCCCACGGTGGTCGCCTCGGACCTGGACGTGGGCGTGCTGTACGTGCTGGCGGTGGGGGCGATCACCGTGCTCCCGGTGTTCGGCGCGGGGTGGGCGAGCAACAACAAGCTGGCGCTGCTCGGAGGGATGCGGGCCGTCGCCCAGTCCATCTCCTACGAGGTCCCGCTGCTGCTCTCGGCGATGGTACCGGTCATCCTCTCCGGGTCGCTGCGGCTGGGGGCCATCGTCCAGATGCAGGCCGACCACCACTGGTTCGTGGTCTGGCCGTTCTTCATCGGCATCCCGGCCTTCGGCATCTTCCTGCTGGCGATGCTGGCCGAATCCAACCGCATCCCCTTCGACATCCCCGAGGCGGAGAGCGAGCTCGTGGCCGGGGTCACCACCGAGTACACCGGGATGAAGTTCGCCGTGTTCTACATGGCCGAGTACATCCACACCCTGGTGGCCTCCGCGGTGGGCGCGGCGCTGTTCCTCGGCGGGTGGGACGGGCCGTTCCGGCCGGGGCTGCACTGGATGGTGCTGAAGACGCTGCTGCTCTTCGCCGGCGTGTACTGGATCCGCTGGTCGCTGCTCCGGTTCCGGTCCGACCAGCTGATGGGCCTGTGCTGGAAGGTGCTGGTGCCGACCGGCGTCGCTCTGGTGGCCGCGGCCGCAGCCTGGGTGGTGCTCCGGTGAGTGGCTACTTCGCGAGCGCGGCCCGGGCGCTGGCGACCAGCCTCCGCAACCTGTTCCGCAGGCCGGTCACGGTGGAGTTCCCGGAGGTCATCCGCCCCAGGGCCGAGCGCTACCGGGCGAGCTTCGCCCTGCTCCACGAGGAGGATGGGGACGAGGCCTGCATCGGGTGCCTGCAGTGCGAGCGCATCTGCCCCTCCGAGGTGATCTCGATCAAGGCCGGGGGAAAGCGCGAGTCGCCGATCAGCGGGAAGAAGCGCGGGTACGCCGACGACTTCGTCCTCGACCTGAACGCCTGCATCTACTGCGAGCTCTGCGTCCAGGTCTGTCCCACCGATGCGATCGTCATGACCCGCGAGCCGGAGCAGCCGGCGTATGGGCGCGAGGACCTGGTCCTCACCATGGCCAGGCTGTACGCCAACGAGAAGTCGAAGCACCGCGCGTGGGGCGACGCCACCCGCCTGAACGGGATGCAGGTCCCGCCCAAGCCTCCGAAGGTGGAGGCGCCGGCCCCGGCGAAGCCCGCCGCGGCCACCACGCCGGCACCGTCGCCATCGAACGCCGCGCCGGATTCGCCTGCTCCCGCGGCTCCGAGCTCGTCGCCGGGCGCGACCCCCGGCGGCGGCCCCGACCGCTCCTCGTCCTCCGGGCCGAGCGAGGAGGGGACGCCGTGAAGGCCGAGCTGGGCTTCGGGGTCCTCGCCTTCGTGCTGGTCGGCTTCCCCGCGATCCGCGTGGTGACCAGCCGGGACCTGGTCCGAGCGGTCCTCTGGCTGGCGGTCACCCTGCTGGGGACGGCCGTCCTCTATGCCTTGCTCCAGGCGCCGTTCCTCGCCGGCGTGCAGGTGCTCACCTACGTCGGCGGGGTGGTGACCCTGATGGTGTTCGGGGTGATGGTGACCCGGAAGCACGAGGCGAGCACCGTCCCGGTGGACGCGGCGAACCAGGGCCGGGGCGCGGTGGCGGCGCTGGCGTTCTTCTCCGTCGTCGCCTGGGCCATCCTCCGGACCGACCTCGCCGCGCTGACGCCGGTACAGACTCCCTCGACGCAGGAGCTCGCCGTCGCCCTGCTGGACGAGTACCTGCTCGCCTTCGAGGTCGCCTCGGTGCTCCTGCTGGCGGCCATCGTCAGCGCGGTGGTGCTCGCCCGGCGTCGCGATCCGGTCGCGGAGCCGAGCGGGCCGGTCGGGGAGACCCTCCGGGAAGGGAGCACGCCGTGACCCTCCGGGTGCTCCTGCTGGTCGCGACCGCGCTGTTCAGCATCGGCATCTACGGGCTGGTGACCCGCAGGCAGGCGGTGGCTCTCCTGCTCTCCATCGAGCTCATGGCCAACGCGGCGAACGTGGTCTTCGTCGCCTTCTCCCGCTTCGGTGGAGCCCCCAGCCAGCCACTGGTCCTCTTCGCCCTGGCGATCACCGTGGCCGAGGTGGCGGTCGGGCTCGCCCTGGTCCTCCTCCTCTACCGGCGGCACGGGGACACGCTGCTGGAGCTGGCGAGCGAGGCCAGGGGATGAGCTCTCCGGTGACGCTCGCCCTGCTGACCCTCGCCGCTCCGCTCGCCGCCGCGCTGGTCTCGGTGATCATCCCGCCCCTGCGGCACCGGGGCGCCCCCGCGGCGATGCTGACCATCGTGGCAAGCCTGCTCGCCACAGCCGCCGCGGCGATCCTCGTCGTCCAGGGTGGGGCCGGTCAGGCGATCCGGGCCACCGTGCCCTGGCTGGTGCTGCAGGGACGTGGGCTGGGCGAGGTGGGCGTGCGCCTCGACGCCGTCTCCGTCCCGATGCTCGCCGTGGTCTGCCTGGTGGCGCTGGCGATCCAGGTCTACTCGGTGGGCTACATGCACGACGAGGCGCCGCGCTCCTACGGGCGGTACTTCGCCTACCACGCGCTGTTCCTGTTCAGCATGAACACGCTGGTGCTCGCCCCGGACCTGCTCCAGGCGTTCGCTGGCTGGGAGCTGGTGGGCCTGGTGAGCTACCTGCTCATCGGCTTCCACTTCGACCGCCCCAGCGCCGCCCGCGCCGCGGTGAAGGCGTTCTGGATGACCAAGCTCGCGGACATGGGGTTCCTGTTCGCGCTGCTGATCCTCTTCGCTCGCACCGGCGCGTTCTCCTGGGACGTGGCGCTCCGCCCCGAGGTGGCCGAGGCCACCGCGGCGCTCGTCTTCCTCGCGGTGATGGGCAAGTCCGCCCAGTTTCCGCTCCACGTGTGGCTCCCGGACGCGATGGAGGGACCCACGCCGGTCTCCGCGCTCCTCCACGCCGCGACGATGGTCGCCGCCGGCGTCTACCTGGTCGTCCGGGCCGACCCGCTGTTCGCCCAGGCCCACTGGGTCCAGGGCTGGATGCTGTGGATCGGGACCATCACCGCGGTCTTCGCCGCCCTCCTCGGCCTGGTGCAGACCGACATCAAGCGAGTCCTGGCGTACTCCACCTGCTCGCAGCTGGGCTTCATGGTGGCCGCGCTCGGCGCGGGCTCGGCCTTCGCCGGCTACTTCCATCTGGGGACGCACGCCTTCTTCAAGGCGCTGCTCTTCCTCGGCGCGGGCAGCGTGATCCACGCCGTCCACTCCAACCTCCTGACCGACATGGGAGGGCTGGGCCGGAAGATGCCGCTGACCGCGCTGACCTTCTCCGCGGGGGCGCTCTCGCTGGCCGGCGTGCCGCCCTTCGCCGGGTTCGCCTCGAAGGACGCCATCCTCACCGCGGTGGAGGGCAGGGGAGGGTGGGTGCCCTGGGCGCTGCTGGTGGCCACCGCGTTCCTGACCGCGTTCTACATGGGCCGGGTCCTGGTGCTGACCTTCCTCGGCAAGCCGTCGCCCGCCGCGGCGCACGCCCACGAGTCGCCACCGGTCATGACCGGCCCGCTCCTCGCCCTCGCCCTCCCCACGGTGGCCGGAGGACTGCTCGGCCCGTGGCTGGCGCGGGGGCTGGGGACGGAGATGCACCTGCACCTCGGGCTCACCCCGGTGCTGGCCGGCCTCGCCGCGGTCGGCGGGCTCTCGCTGTCGCTGGCGATCTACGCTCGTGGCGGGGAGGCACCGCTGGCGGGCACGCTCGCGGCGCTGGACCGGGCATCGATCGTCGACCGCGCCTGGGCGTTCGGCTACCGCCGGCTCCTCCTTCCGCTCGGGGCCGCGCTGCGCTGGGTGGATCGCTATCTGGTGGACGGGCTGATGAACGGGCTCGGGTACGGAACGCTGGAGAGCGGCGCCGCTCTCCGCCCGGTCCAGACCGGTCGGACTCGCGACTACGCGCTGGCGGTGGTGGTCGGGGCGATCCTCCTGCTGGCGCTGGGAGCGTGGCGGTGAGCCGCCACGTCCTCTCGGCCATGGTCGCCTCGCCGGCCCTGGCGGCGGCGCTGCTGCTCCTGGTCCCCTCCCGCCTTCGCCAGCTGGTCCGCTGGGTCTCCCTGGCCGGGGCGAGCGGAGGGCTGGTCGGCGCGGTGGCGGCGGCCCTGCTCTGGGATCGCGCGGCGGGGGGTTTCCAGCTCGCCGAGCGCTTCCCCCTGGTGCCGTCGATGG
>Ga0335084_10008090_pt1 | contig 10468 bp, 7 predicted proteins | sample Lox_Sample_44_FD_206721 | JGI IMG/M metagenome (GOLD analysis project Ga0335084, IMG submission 206721) | Soil microbial communities from Loxahatchee National Wildlife Refuge, Florida, United States - Lox_Sample_4.4 | ecosystem: Environmental > Terrestrial > Soil > Wetlands | place: USA: Florida... | reverse complement strand
CGCCCGCCGCCCTCCGCTCGGTGAGCGCGGCCGGGTTCTCGACTCCGACCCCCATTCAGAGCCAGGCGATCCCGCCGGCTCTGACCGGCTCCGACGTCATCGGCTGCGCCGCCACGGGCACCGGCAAGACCGCCGCCTACCTCCTCCCGGTCATGGAGAGGCTGGCCGGCAAGAGCGGCATCCGCGCCCTGGTCCTCGCGCCGACCCGCGAGCTCGCTCTGCAGATCGCCCAGTCCGTCGACCTGCTCGGCCGTGAGGTCCGGATGCGCGCCGCGGTGGTCATCGGCGGCGTGGCCCATGAGGGTCAGCGCAAGGCGCTCCGCGAGCGCCGGTCCATCCTCATTGCCACTCCGGGCCGCCTGGTCGATCACCTCGACTCGGGCAGCGCCCGCCTGGACGACATCGAGATGCTGGTGCTGGACGAAGCGGACCGGATGCTGGACATGGGGTTCGCCCCCCAGCTGCGCCGGGTGATGGCCCGTCTTCCGGCGAAGCGCCAGTCGCTCCTCTTCTCCGCCACCATGGGCGGCGAGGTCGCCGAGTTCGCGCGGAAGCACCTGCGCTCGCCGGTCCGGGTGGAGGTGGCCCGCTCCGGCACCGCCGCTCCCCGCGCCACGCAGCTCGCCTTTCGGTTGGGGCAGAACGAGAAGAACGCGCTGCTCGAGTCGCTCCTCCGTGGTACCGAGGACAGCACCCTGGTCTTCGTGCGTACCCGCCGCCGCGCGGACAAGGTCGCCCGGACGCTGGAGCGGAAGGGCCACCGGATCGATCGCATCCACTCCGACCGCTCCCAGCCCCAGAGGCAGCGGGCGCTGGAGAGCTTCCGCCGCGGAGACGTGCGAGTGCTCGTCGCCACCGATATCGCCGCCCGGGGCATCGATGTCGCGGACATCGGCCACGTCGTCAACTACGACCTGCCCCACGTCCCCGAGGACTACGTGCACCGCATCGGCCGGACCGCCCGGGCCGCCGCCAGCGGACGTGCCTCGAGCTTCGTCGCTCCGGACGAGGTGCCCCTGCTGAAGGATATCGAGCGGCTGATGCGAACCCGCGTGCCCGAGGGGCGCGTGCCGCGTGACGAGCCCGGATTCAAGGCGGCGATGGCGAGCAGCGAGGCCCGTCAGCGTGACCCCGGTCCCCGCCAGCAAGGGCACGGCGTCTCGTCGCGGCCGGCAGGACAGGCGCCCGGGCGTCACGCCCGGAGCCACGGCACCGGCACCATCTTCTCCGGCCGGCCGTCGCGCCACGGCGCGTCCCGCAGGCCCGCTGCCCAGACCCGCTGGTCGTAGGCAGACGCCGCCTCAAGGGTAGACGAGGACCTTTGTCTCCGAGTGGGTCTACAAGCCCCCTCTCGACCCACCAGGGCGGGGCCGACTGGCAACTCGAAAGGAACGAGCGATGAGCAAGCGCATCACGACCGATGGCGCGCCCAAGGCGATCGGACCCTACAGCCAGGGGATCGACACCGGCGATCTGCTCTTCATTTCCGGGCAACCCGGGATCGATCCGAGCACCGGAGCGGTAGCTGACGGAATCGAAAGCCAGACGGAGCAGGCACTGCGTAACGTCGGCGCGATCCTCCAGGCCGCCGGACTCGGGTGGGGGAACGTCGTCAAGACCACGCTGTGGCTCACCGATGCGATGCACTTCGCAAAGGTCAATGAGATCTACGCCCGGCACGTCGTCGACCCGGCACCCGCACGGTCCGCGCCAATCGTCGCAGCACTGCCGCGTGGCCTTCTCATCTCGATCGAAGCGATCGCGAAGCGGCCACCTCGGCCTTAGGTTCCGCTCGAAAAGAACTGCGCAGCGGGCGTCCGCCTGGGCCAGCCGCCAGCGATCCCTTCCTGCAGCCGCTGATCAGGACCCGGGCTGCTGCTGCTGCTCCGAAAGCCGCTTCGCCTCTTTCCTGGCTTCGACGCGTGCACGCCGTTCGGCCTCGCGCTGGGCATGACGCTCCGCCAGGGAGCGTTCCCGCTCCCTCTTCCTGGCAGTGTTCCGGGTTCGGTTTCCGGCCATCCGCTCACCTGCTCCTCTTCATTGCTTCGGTTCAGCCGAGACCTTACAACAGCCTGGCCACCGAGCGAATAGACCCGGCTCGACCTCGTCCCCAAAGGTCAGGTGGGCCTGGAATGTGGGGCCGCCACCGCCACGCTGTCGCGCGTTCTCGGGAAGGCGGCAGACGGACAGTGCACGACGAGGCAGCTTCAGGTTCTGCCCCAAAGCGAGGATGTGCTGGAGACCGTGACCACCATCAACCGGTCGGATCCAGCTTGCGGGAGCCCGAGAAGTTCGTGCGAAGGCTGGCCAACCTGTAGGGGCCGATGCAGCGGAGTCAGCGAGGCCTCCTCGCTCTTGCCATGCTCTGGTGGAGGCTTCGTCGAAGGACAGCTACGCCGGGAGTCCGAATCCGCCCAATGCGGTCCGGGCGAAGACATCGCCTGAGGGCGCCTACTCAAGAAACTAGACGCCTCAGGTGATCGCGGGGGCAGAGGGTTCGCGCCTCGGCCGGCCGGGGTTGATCAACAAGGACACCCCGCTCCACTCCGGTCCGGCGGATCTCTAGTGGCCGGTGGCGGGTCCCGAGCAACCTCCGAGCTGCGCTAGGCAGGCGGTGCGTCGGCCCGGCAGGAAGGTGTAGCTTCCGCGACGGCGGAGGGACGCCGGGAGCACACCTCACTCGGAGTGCGGTCGAAGAGGGGGCCACTTATGAGAGTCACGATCCTCGCCACGATTCTCGTCGCGGCGCAGTGGGGGTGCTCGGCGCCAACCCAGCAGACCGCCTCTCCGAATCCGCATGTGCTTGAGGGAAGTAGCGCCGCACTGAGCCCTGCGGGGAGCTCTCCTCTGGGAGCAACCCCTTCGCTCCTCCTCTCGGCCAACCCGGAAGGGTACTGGAACCTGGGAGATTTCGACAGCACGCTGAGGGACTACAGCAGCCACCACATCAACGGGACGTACGAGGAAGATCCGAGCCTGGCTCAGCCGGGCGCCATCGCCGACGACAACGACACCTCCGTTTTCTTCGACGGCAACACATACGCGGAGATCCCAACGCACGAGTACTATTCCCTGACCCGTTTCTGGGACTCCTTCGAGAGAAACGTCCTCGGGACCCAGATCACGGGATGGGGCAGCGGCTGGGCGGCGGCGGTGACGACGAGCTCGCACTACTTCACCTTTGGGCTGTTGAGTCCGCATCTCGGCCAGGCCGCCATCATGCCGTTCGGGGCCTCCGGCACGTTCGAGCAGGTGGTCGTGGCTCCCGGCACGTCCCTGGTCCAGGGTCAGCTTCAAGTTCTCGCAACTTGGGATCAGCACGCAAGTCACGGCCCCCTGCAGCCGGTGAGCCTCGTCGCTCACCAGGTGGACGTGAACAACATGGTCCGCGTCGAGCTGCTCGAGCACGACGACGCGACCCTGGAGCTGGATCTGATCGAGGTGATCAATGGCCAGAATACCTACCTCGACCGAGAGCTACTCCACGCCACCTTCACCCTGGGTGACTGGTGGTACGTCCGCTTCCAGTTCGACGGCCCGAACCTCACCGCCCGAGCCTGGAAAGCGGGCACTCTCGAACCCACCGACTGGCAGGCGATGGGAACCGCCTCCTCCGCCCTCGCGGGGCAGGTGGCCGTACGGTCCGCCAACTCCGCGTCCTCCGCTCGACCGAACGTCTATTTCAAAGACGCGCTGGTCCAGACTCTCGGCTTCAGCCTGAACGCATTCATCAAGTTCCCGGATCCGAAGGTCCACCCCCAGTCGAAGATCGAGGTCTACCCGCTGAGCAAGGCCACACATATTTCGGGCATCGTGCATGGCCAGGGGAATCAAGAGTACTATTTTCGGTACATTCTCTTGCCAGACGGGTACCACCTGAAGACATATGTGTTCAATCCGGAGGGCCACCTGGGAGCGGGCCAAGATGTTCCGAACATCCAGTTCAACAAATGGTACCACTTCGTGATGATGCTGGATCCGGGTGATGCAAACGACCGGCAAGCTGGCATCAGTCTCTACGTCAACGGCAAGCTGCAGACCGTGCACGCCGGGTCCTTCTACAAGGGCGACCAGGCTTGCACCACGCCGTGTGTCGACGATCACTGCACAGGGCAAGATGACTGTTGGACGATCACTCCGCGGCCGGGCGATGCGCCTTTGCAGATTGCGAGAGCCCTGAACGATAGCTTCAGTGACGAGGCGCGCTTCACCGGCACGGTGGATGAGGTCGCAGTGTATGGCCGAAAGCTCACCTGCGACGAGGTCGCCAACGTCTACAACTCATCTTGCCAGCAGAGTGACGCACCGCTGCTGTCCGGGGTCAACGCGTTCGCATCCAGCTCTCTACCCCTGAATCCGCCCCAGGCGGCGGTCGACGGGCAGCTGGCGACCTTCTGGTCCTCGAGCGAGAACATCCCTCAATTCTTCCGGGTGGACCTGGGGAGTCCGCGCGACATCTCCATGATTCGGATGAATTGGAAGGAATTTCCCGCCACCTTCCAAGTCTTCGTTTCACCGGACGGGAACGTCTGGAGCGAGGTCACCGGTCTGGTGACCGGCCAGCCCGGAGTCCAGGACATTGCCATTGCCGACAGCGCGCGATTCATCCACATCGCGCTGATAACTCCCTCGGCTCCGGTGTATTCCTTGTTCGACCTCCAGATCTTCGCCTGTGCCGTCGCCCCGGCCGCTTGCACGAACGAGTGGCCGGTGGCGGTCGTCGGCTCACAGCAACGCGCCTTTCCCGGGCAGCCGGTCCACCTCGACGGCTCGAACAGCTTCGATCCCGACCCGCCCGACACCCTGCCGGACGGCAGTCCGGGGACTGCCCACTCGCTGAACTACGCGTGGAGCCTGATGCCTCCCGCGGGGAGCTCGGCGACCCTCGCCGAGGCCGGCAGCTCACTGTCGACCTTCACACCGGATGTCACCGGGACCTTCTCAGCAAGCCTCGTGGTGACGGACATGGGCACACCGGCTGCGACGTCGTACCCGGCCACCACTGTGGTGACGGTCGTCGAGACGTCCGTATTGGTCCAGGACGTGCTGGCCGAGGCGCTGGCCATCGCGCGGGGCCTCGGCACGCACGACGTGACTTCGAGGCGCGACCTCAGGGACTTCATCCACTCGCTGGAGGAGGCCAGCGCGGCGATGCGGGCGGGCAAGTTCCGCCGGGCCGAGCGGGAAATCCACGGCGCGCTCGCACGGACCGATGGGTGGTCCCTTCGCGGTGCCCCGGACACTACCGCCTCGGGGCGCGACTGGATCGTTACGAAGGCGCAGGCCATGTCCCTCTACTCCCTGCTGAGCGAGGCGATCAGCGCGCTGAAAACGGACTGTTCGCGCGATGACGAGCATCGTGGCCCGCTTCACCATCGAGACCGCGACCATCGCGACGGCAATGGCAAGCATGACCGCGACGACTGGACCGGGAAGTGGGGCAAGCCCGAGTGCGCCGACGAGGTGGGCGAGGCCCACGACAAGCAAGGATGAAACGAACCGGTTGAAAGACAGCGCTAGGCTGCCCACTGTCCTGGCTGGCTCTCTACCGCAGCGAATCGAATCGGCTCCGTAGGCGCGAGGAGCACCAGAGCCGCGTCTCCGTTGCTCGGCTTCGACGCCAAGCACAACGTGGTCTTCGAGTTCGCGTACCTGGATGTCGGCGCCTGCAGCAGCTGGAATACGGTCCCCGTACCTCTGGACACCAATGCGCTTCCAGTAGTTCCTAGAGGCGCTGCTTGGCGTGCTCCAGCAGGCTGCAGGCCGTGACTGTTTTCGACGGGTCGACCGCGTCCTCGCCCAGTTCGACGCGCCGGATGACGCCCTGCTTGTCGATGAGGAAGGTCGCGCGTTGCGCTAGCTCGTAGCTCGTTGACCCCACCCGCTTGATGCGGGTCGGGACGCCATACCGTTTGAGCACCTTCCCGTTCTGGTCACTCAGGAGAGGAAAGTGAACATCGATCTGGCGAGCGTATGCGGCGTTCGCCGCTGGACTGTCGTTACTGATGCCGAGCACCACCGTGTCGCTCGTTTCCAGCTTGGGCCCATCAACCTGATAGGCTTTCAGTTCACTGGTTCATGTGTCTGTGAACGCCAGCACGTAGAAGACCAGGACGACGTTCTTCTTGCCTCGAAAATCGCTGAGCCTGACCTCCTTCCAGTCGTTGCTGAGGAGCGTGAAATCCGGCGCCTTGTCCCCCGGACCGAGCAGATGCCCGGCGGGGGCCTCGGCCTGGACCGGGGAAGCGACGGCAAGGGCAGTCACCGCACCAAGGAGGCGAAGAGCATTCATTGGCGACCTCGCTGCACGTTCGGTCCGAACCCTATAGACGACGGGTGGAGAGTTGCGACTCCAGATTCTCGACTCCTCGATCCGGACTCACCCTGAAAAGAGGAGAGCGATGAGGGAGTAGCCCTCGACTTTCGCACAGGGTGGAGCTACGCCACCGGATGCACAGGCCACAGGACCGAACCATGTCGGAATCCCGCGAGGTGCGCTGCTACGAGTACGTGACCGCGCCCTATGCTCGCGTCTGCGACCTTCTCCATGTCGACGCCGCCGGGATCTTCTCTCGAGCCACGACCACGGCGAGTGAGCGCGCTCGCCAGCTGATGGCCACCCTTCGCCTGAACATGGGCCCGGTGGAGGTCGGAGTCGACGTTGAACTCCAGATCACCTGCATTGCCGACGGGGCGACCACGTTCGGCGACCCGCGGACGCGCCTGGAATTCACCTGGCAGGCTGCGCGGAACGCCGGCTTCTTTCCGACGATGGAGGCCACGCTCACCGTCTACCCGCTCTCCCCTCACGAGACGCAGCTCGATCTCCTGGGCCGCTATCAGCCCCCGCTCGGAAGACTGGGCACGGCGATCGACGCCACCCTGGGACATCGGATCGCCGAGGCCACGCTGCTGCGCCTGCTCCATGATGTCCGCACCGAGATGATCACCGAGCTCACGCAGCGCTCGGGGGTTGAATAGCCGGCGGGTGGAGCCCTCACAGCGCTCTCGTCTTCGGGGCGCGTCCGAGACGCAGCGGGCGGCCGTGTCCGAGACGGTACGACGCCGCTCGCCACGACGCTCGGCATCCTCATGGCTCTCCGCGTCGCGGGCGTGAGCTGCCGCGTCGCGTCAGCTCTTCCGCTTTGACACGGCGGTGCCCCCCTCTTAAGCGTTCCCGGCGCCCGTGTCCGCGTTCCTGGCACAGGAATGAGAGGTGGCTCTGAGCCATTCATCGCGCATCCAGCGCGTCGCCTGCGCCACCGGGCAGGTGGACGCGTTTAGCATGCTCAGCGTCCGGCTCGCCTCGGCCGATCGCTGGTCCGGAATCCGGATCCAGCGGATGCAGGCCCCCGGACCGGGCGAGCTTCCGGAGAGCTACCTGCCTGGTCACGTGGTCGCCATCAACGACCGTCCCGCGCCGTGGACGGCGAAGTGGATCGGCGGTCCCGAGGTCCGACTTTCAGGGGACGGGAGGCCGGATGCGGTCTGCGTCTTTCCGGCGCTGCAGCCCTACCGCTGCTCGTGGAACACCGAGTGCGCCTGCACCCTCATCGAGCTGTCTCCCGAGCTGGTCGACGACGCCGCCGGTCTGGGCACCGCTGCGCACGTGCAGCTCCGGCCCGGCTTTCTGGACGAGGACGATGTCATTCCACCGCTGGCGGAGGCTCTGCTCAACCTCGCGACCCACGACGATCCGTCGTCGAGCGTGCTCGCCGAGTCACTCGGGCTGGCCCTGGCGACCTATCTCGTGCGGCAGTGCGCGACCATCGACATGCGGGTCCAGCGGCATCGAGGGGGCGTCGAGCCACACACCGTCCGGCTGCTCGACCAGTTCATCGACGCTCGCATGGACTCCCCGATGTCGCTCCACGAGCTGGCCGAGATGGTCGGGATGAGCGTCTCGCACTTCGCGCACTCCTTCCGGCAGATGACCGGCGTGGCTCCCCATCAGTACGTCCTGCGCCGAAGGATCGAGCGTGCGCGGAACCTGCTCGCCGACCCACAGCTGGACGTGGCCGACGTCGCCCTGCGCTGCGGCTTCTCGCACCAGAGTCACTTCAGCGAGACGTTCCGGCGAGTCGTCGGGGCGACGCCCAGGCAGTACCGCGTCGCGTTAGGCGTTCGCAGGGAGCCTGCCGCGAGCCAGGCGCCGGCGGCGAAGCAGCAGAAAACCGACAGTTTCATCGCAGAAAGCCGAAAGAACCCTTCGCGCCGCCCTTGCTAGGGAGGACCCGACGAGACCGGAGACCCCGCCGCGAAGGCGGACCGGCGAGTGCGGACCCCACCTGCAAGGAGGAGCCTCTCATGATGTCGAATCCCCATTCCCCGGCTGCGTTCGGGGCCAGCGGTACGCGTCGAGGCTTCATCAAGTCTTCTGCTGCCGCACTTCTCGCCCTGGTCTGGCTCTGCGTCGTCCCGCCTGTGCTGGCCCATGACGACGATGACTACGACCATGACGGCCGCCGGCAGCACTGGGTCGCCACCTGGGCGACTTCTCCCGCGGCCTACTTCGTCTACGCGGCCCCGGTGCCCCAGAACCAGGCCCTCGCACCGGCTGCCACGAGATTCACCACCGCCAATATTCAACCGGATCTCATCTTCCCCTTCCCCAACGCCAACACCACGGGCGCGAAGGATCAGACCATTCGCTCCATCGTCAAGCCTGACCTCTGGGGAAGCAAGATGCGAATCCGGTTCTCCAACGTGTTCGGCAACCAGCCGCTGACGTTCGATTCGGTGACCATCGGGCTGCAGGAATACGCCGGAAACGTGGTCCAGGGCACGCTCAGGCCGGTGACCTTCGGCGGGACCAGGTCGGTCACCATCCCCGCCGGAGCGGAGGTCTACAGCGACGGCGTGCGTCTCCCCTGGGTCAGGGACGCCGATGATCCGCTGCTCCAGGGGCGAAACCTGGCGATCAGCTACTCCATCGACGGTGACAGCGGCCACATGACCTACCATTCCGGGGCCAACACGACGTCGTACATCACCGCGCCGGGCAGCGGCGACTACACCCACGATCCGGATGGCTTTGCCTACCAGTACACCACCGCGTCCTGGTTCTTCCTGGCCGCGGTGGACGTCATGGCGCGGGAGGACACGGTGGTGGTCTGCGCCTTCGGCGACTCGATCACCGACGGGACGCACACCACCTTCAACGGCAACGACCGCTGGGCGAACGTGCTGTCGCGGCGACTGCACAACGCCTATGGAAACCGGGTCAGCGTGGTCAACGAGGCCATCGGCGGCAACCGGGTCATCAATCCGGTGGTGGCCAATGCGGCCTCGGGTCCGGCCGCGGTCGATCGGCTGGATCGGGACGTGCTGGGATTGTCGGGACTGACCCACGTCATCTGGCTCGAGGGCATCAACGACCTCGGAGCGGGGTACGGCGCAGCGGCCAATCCCGTCGAGAATCCCGTCATCCACACGCCGGCGAACATCATTGCCGGGTACCAGAACGTGGTTGCCCGGCTTCATGCGAGAGGCATCAAGGTCTACGCCGGAACGGTGGTTTCCGCGCTGGGGCTGAACAATCCGCCAGAGGGCTGGGACTTGATCAACTTCCCGACCTTCCTGGCCACGGTCGACAACGGTCCCGTGGTGGACGCGAACCGGCTGATTCTCAATCAGTACATTCGCACCCCGGGAAGCTTCGACGGAGTGGTGGACTTCGACGCGGCGACCCGCGATCCGAATCCGGCGTCGCTGGGCAACTTGAGGCCCGAGTACCTACCCAACAGCCAGTTCACCCAGCTCCCCTGGGACTATCTCCATCCCAATCATGCCGGGTACAACGCGATGGGGCTGGCCGTCGACATCGGGCCGTTCGCGCCTCATCACCACTGACGATCCGGCTCCGACCGATGCTACCGACAGGGAGTGCCGTCCCGGGCACTCCCCGAAGTTGAGCTCGCCCTCGACCCGGGGGCGGTCCGCGCATCCTTCGAATGGTGACGGCTAGAAGGCCCGGAGGTACTGCACCGGGACGCGCCGCGCGGCGGGCTGCCCGAGCTCGGCGGCGGCATGCAGCGGCCAGTACGGATCCCGCAGCATCTCCCGTGCGAGGAACACCAGATCCGCGTCGCTGTCGCGGACGATGCCCTCGGCCTGGGCGGGCGTGGTGATGAGCCCGACCGCGGCGGTGGCAACGCCGGCCTCGGCACGGATGCGCCGGGCGAAGGGCACCTGGTAGCCGGGGACCGCATCGACGCGCGCGTTGGGCACCATCCCGCCCGAGCTGCAGTCCACCAGGTCCACGCCCTCGGCCGCGAGCCGGCGCGCGAGCTCGACGCTCTCGTCCACCGTCCAGCCGCCCTCCATCCAGTCGGTGCACGACAGCCGTGCCAGGAGAGGAAGACGGTCTGGCCACTCGGCCCGCACGGCCCGGGCGATCTCCAGCGCCAGGCGGATGCGCCGGTCGAATCCGCCGCCGTACGCGTCCTGGCGGTGGTTGGCGAGCGGC
>Ga0335084_10008089_pt1 | contig 10468 bp, 7 predicted proteins | sample Lox_Sample_44_FD_206721 | JGI IMG/M metagenome (GOLD analysis project Ga0335084, IMG submission 206721) | Soil microbial communities from Loxahatchee National Wildlife Refuge, Florida, United States - Lox_Sample_4.4 | ecosystem: Environmental > Terrestrial > Soil > Wetlands | place: USA: Florida... | reverse complement strand
CGCGCTCGAATACCTGCGGCAGTTTCCGCAGAACGTGCGCACGGTCGTGCTCGACGGGCCCGCACCGCCGGACATGGTGCTGCCGCTGGCGTTTGCGATCGATGCCGACGCGGCACTCACGGCGCTTTCGGCGGCGTGTCGCGTCGACGCGCACTGCAGCGCACGCTATCCGGACTTCGATGTCCGCGTCGAAGCGCTGATCCGGCGCGCGCGCACCGGATTCGACATCACCGTGGCGGATCCGCTGACCGGGAGGCCGCAGGCGCTGCACGTCGATTCACGCCTGATCGCGTCGCTGCTGCGCGTGCCGCTGTATCTGCCGAGCCTGGCCGCGGTGCTGCCTTATGCGCTGGCGGCAAGTGGCGACGGCGACTACGGTCCGCTGGTCACGCTGTCGGCGGCCGTCAGCAGCCGGCTGCAGGAGCACCTTGCGCTCGGCATGCACTTCGCGGTCGTGTGCGCCGAGGACATGCCGCTAATCGCGCGCAGCAACGCAGCTGCGGCCGCATCGACGCGGTTCGGCGGCACGTTCGTGGAGCTCTATGCCGAAGCCTGCGCCGAGGTGCCGACGCGGCCGGTGCCCGCGGAGTTCTTTCAGGTCGAGGTGACCGACGTTCCGGTTCTGATCCTCTCCGGCGGACTCGATCCCGCCACGCCGCCGCGCCACGGCGCGGCCCTGGCGCAGCGCCTCGGAGGCCGAGCGCGCCACGTCGTGTCGCCCTATCTGGGCCACGGGGTCAGCGCACAAGCGTGTGCGCCGCGGCTCATCTCGCAGTTCGTCCGCAGCGCCGACGCGGCCTCGCTCGATACGACCTGTCTTGAGAGGCTCCCCGCGCCCGCGTTCTTTGAGCCGGTCGAGAGCGCGCCACCCTCGCAGCCCGCGGTGTCAAAGTGATCGAAGTCCGCCAGCTCGCCAAGGCGTTCGATGGGCGCGTCCACGGCGCGCGCACGCGGGTGAATGCGGTCGTGGACGTAAGCTTCCGGGCCCCCGACGCGCAGATCACCGCGCTGCTCGGACCCAACGGCGCCGGCAAGACCACGACGCTGAGGATGATCGGCACGCTGGTCACGCCTGATGCCGGTGCAGTGTCCGTCGGCGGCATCGACGCACGCGCGGATGCGCGCGGCGTCCGCGCGCAGATCGGCATGCTGTCGGACGCGCGCGGGCTGTACGCGCGACTGACCGCGCGCGAGAACATCGTCTACTACAGCGACCTGCGCGGCATACCGCGGCCGCTCGCCAGCGAGCGGCTCGCGCTGCTCGCCGATCTTCTCGACATGAAGGTGCTGCTCGACCGGCGCACCGAGGGATTCAGCACCGGCGAGCGCATGAAGGTCGCGCTGGCGCGCGCGCTGATCCACGACCCGCAGCATCTGGTGCTCGACGAACCGACCAGCGGACTCGACGTGATGTCGACACGCGCGCTGCGGCGCCTGCTCGGACATCTGCGTACGCAGAAGAAGTGCATTGTCGTCTCGTCACACATCATGCCCGAGGTGGAACAGCTCGCCGACCGGATCGTCATCGTTGCTGGCGGCCGCAGCATCGCGACGGGCACGAGCGCCGAACTGCGCACGGTCGCGGGAGCGCAGACGCTCGAAGACGCGTTCGTCGCGCTCGCCTACGAACACGTGACGCCCGGAGGCGGGTCGTGAGGGCGGCGATCGTGGTCTTTCGCAAGGAGCTCGCCGACGCGCTGCGCGACCGCCGCACCTGGATCGTCGTGCTGCTGAGCTCGCTGCTGGCCGGACCGGTTTCGTTGCTGCTGATCGCCAGCTTCGTGTCGAGCGCGGAGGAAAGCGCCGCGCGGCGCGAAGTCCTGATCGTCAATGCCGCGGCAGCGCCCGCACTCGTCAACTTCCTGCAACGCAACGGCGCGCAGGTCCGCGAGGCACCCTCCGACTATCGCGAACAGTTGCGCAGCGGCGAGCTGCAGAACGCGGTCGTCATCGTCCCGGACGATTACGGCCGTCGGTTGGCCGGCGGCGAGTCCCTACGCATCGAGGTCGTGTTCGACGAGAGCGCGAGCCGGGCACAGTCGGCCGTGCGCACGACGATGGCGCTGCTGCAGAGCTACAACCGAGAAATCGGAATGCAGCGGCTGCTCGCGCGCGGCGTGGCGCCGCAGCTGCTGCAGCCGCTGCAGATCGAGGAGGTGAACCTCGCCGGCAGCCGGGCGCGCGGCGCGCAACTGCTGTTCCTCGTGCCCTGGCTTGCACTCGTTGGCGCCGTGGTCGGGGCGATCAGCGTCGCGATCGACGTCACTGCGGGCGAGCGCGAGCGCGGCTCGCTCGAGCCGCTACTGATGAATCCCGTCTCGACGCGCTCGATCGTGCTCGGCAAATGGGCGGTGGCCGCCAGCTGCTCGGCCGCGGTTGTGATCCTGACGCTTGCCGGATTCGGCACCGCGATGCAGTTCGTGCGCAGCGAAAATCTCGCTGCACTGATGCAGTTCGGCATGGCCGAAGTGGACTTGTTCCTGCTCCTGCTGCTGCCCTTTTCGGCGATGGTGGCGGCCATCAACATGCTCGCCGCCACATACGGCCGTAGCCACAAGGAAGCCCAGACCTACGCCAGCTACATCACGATGATCGTCAACTTCGTGCCGATCATTCCGCTCTTCATGAGTGTCCGCGACGCTCCGTGGCAGCTGTTCGTCCCGGCGCTGGGCCAGCAGACCGTGCTGATGCGGGGCCTGCGCGGTGAAATCGTCGGAGCCTGGGACATCCTGCTGCCTTCGGCGATTGCAGCGGCGGTGACTGTGGTCGCGCTGGTGCTCCAGGCCCGGCTGCTGCGCGACGAGCGCATCGTGTTCTCGCGCTAGCGCGCACCGGGACCTCGCGGCCTCCCCGGGGCGCCTCGGAGCGGTTTACCGCGCCAGCCGCGCGGATTTCGCGCGATCGAGTGCGCGACAGGGTGCGATAATTCGGGCCCGATGTCCGAACCGCTCACCGCCACCGAGCCCCAGGTCGCACCGGGCACGATCTCGCTTCCGGTGCCCAAGACGATCGGGCGCTTCACGATCCTCAACGAGATCGGGCGCGGCTCCTACGGAGTCGTATGGGCGGCGCACGATCCCGTGCTGGCCCGCGAGGTGGCCATCAAGATCATCCCGCTGGCGCGCGAAGCGCAGTTCCGGACGCAGATCGAGGCGAATTTCCTTCGCGAGGCGAAGTCCGCGGGAGCGATGAGCCACCCAAGCATCGTCACGATCTACGACGCCGGCAAGACTGACACGCTGGCCTACATCGCGATGGAGCGGCTGCACGGCCAGGACCTGCACGAATACCTCGCCGGCGGCAGCCGCATGAGCCCACGCCAGGCGGCGTCGATGATGATGCGGCTGGCGGACGCGATTCACTACGCCAACAAGCGCGGCCTGGTCCATCGCGACATCAAGCCCTCCAACATCTTCCTGTCGCGCGACTTGAAGCCCAAGCTGCTCGACTTCGGCACGGCGCTGGCGCCGGTCGCGGAGGACAAGGACAAGGCGACCCGCCACCTGGTCGGCACTCCGAACTACATGTCGCCCGAGCAGGCGAAGGGCGAAGCGCTCGACGCCCGCAGCGACATCTTTTCGCTCGGCACGATCCTGTACGAGCTGCTGGCCGGTCGGCGCGCCTTCGACGGCCGCACCATCGACGAGACCCTCGATCAGGTCGTCGCAGCCCACCCGCGCGCCGTCGAAAAGCTCCGCCCCGACACGCCAACAGCGCTGCTGACCATCGTGCGCAAGGCGATGGAGCGCGACCCGGGGCAGCGCTACCAGAAGGCCTCCGACTTCCGCAACGCGCTCGCGGATTTCGTCGAGGGTTCGCGCGCACCGGCCTCGGACATCGCCGCCTCGGCACGAGCGCCCCTGCCGGCCGAGACCCCGCGGGCCCGCCCGCCTCTGCGCGTCGTTCTCGCCGGCGGCGCACTGCTCGCTGTGGCGCTGCTCGCGTACCTGGCGCTGCGGCCGCAGCCCGCGCCGCCCGCACCTGTCATCGAAGCCACTCCGCAGCCGGTCGTGCCGGCACCGCCCCCGGCGGTCACCGAAGCGCCGGCCGAGAACGCGGCAGCGCCGGCGGAGGAAGCGAAGGCGGTGGAACCGCGCACGCTGCGTCGGCGCAATGAAAATGTCGTCGTGCCTATTCCGGTGCGTGACGGCATCGTGACACTTGCGGTCACGCCGTGGGGCGAAGTGTTCGTCGATGGCGCATCGCGCGGCGTTTCGCCGCCGCTGACGCAGCTGTCGCTGCCGCCCGGCCCGCACGCGATCGAGGTCCGCAACAACTCCTCGCCGCCATTTTCGGTTCGCGTCGAACTGAAGTCCGGCGAATCGATCTCGCTGCAGCACCGCTTCTAGGATCGCTTCGGCACACGCCTGTCAGCGTCCGTTCATCGCCGCCCGGACTGAAGCCCCTGATTCGGCCCCATTTCCGCCTTTCGGCCGGTTGAGTGCAGCGGATCGATCCGTTAGCCTCATTGCGTCACCAATCGGACCGCCGTCGTGTGCCGCGCGCCCGCCGCCGCATGCGCCGCCCGCATTCCCGAGCAGGCTGATGTCCCAAACCGCCGTCGCCAAGCCGCTGACCGCACCGCCGAACGTGAAGATGGTCGGCCGCTACTCGGTGCTGCGCGAACTGCGGCGCGATCGTTATACGACGGTCTACCTCGCGTTCGATCCGGTCCTTGCCCGCGAACTGATCGTCAAGGCGGTGCAACTGCATCCGGCGCAGAGCGGCGATCGCGCCGCGCACGAGCGCGTCGAGCAGGCCTTCATGCGCCAGGCCCAGGCCGCCGGCCGGCTGCACCATCCGCACATCGTCACGGTTTTCGATGCCGGCCACGTCAATCGCATCGGCTACATCGCGCTCGAGAAGGTCGACGGCAAGCTGCTCGACGAACTGATGGCCGAAGGCTATCGGCCCGGCTTCCTGCAGGCTGCGGACATCGTGGCGCGCGTCGCCGACGCGGTGGAATTCGCGCACTCGAAGGCCGTCCCGCACGGCCACCTGTCGCCATCGCGCATCTATCTGCAGGGGCCGGAACGCACGCCGAAAGTCATGGGCTTCGGCGGCTGGATCGACAGTGGTACCACCGGCGACTTCGAACTGCACGGCACCGACAGCATGCTGCCGTTCTTCGGGGACGAGATCTCGGGCGAAGCGCGGCGCAAGGACGTTCGGGCGCTCGGGGCGCTGCTGTACCTGTTGCTGACCGGCGCGCGTCCCGACGTGAAGACCCTCAGGGCCCGCGGCAAGACCATCGAGAGCCCGATCCTGCAACTGCGTCCGACCGCGCCGCTCGGCCTCGCCGAAATCGCGGAGCAGGCGCTCGAACTGGGCGGCAACCGCGTGTTCAGCAGCGCGGCTCAGGTGCGCAACGCGCTGACCACTTTCCTGTGGGGCAACCGCGGCGGGCTGCCGCTGCCGAATGCCGCCACCATCACGGGCATGCCGGTGCGCATGGCCGTGGTGCCAAAGCCGGCGGCGACGATGACTGTCGCGACCACCGCGGTCGCGCGCCCGGTGCGCGAGCGGCGCTCATGGCGCAGCCCCGTGGTCGGAGTCGCGGTGGGCGTGGTCGCCATCGCTGTCCTTGCGATGCTGGGGATGCGCGGCATGGCGCGGACGTCGCCGACGTCTGCGTCAACGGCACCGGCAGCCGCGCCGGCGGCGGCGACAGTCCCCGCGCATGCAGCGGCTGTCGAGCCGATCGTGGCGGCGCCGGTCGCAGCGGCCGACAACGGCGCCGCACATGCCTCGCGCGAGGCGCAACATGAATCGCGCCCCATCGTCGCCTCGGCCGCGCAGGGCATCGTTGCTCTTGCGGTCGCGCCCTGGGGCTCGGTCTTCGTCAATGGCGACGCGCGTGGCACGACGCCGCCGCTGACCCAGCTGATGCTTCCCGCGGGTCGATATACGATCGAGATCCGCAACGGTGAACAGACTCCCTACGTGACGCAGGTCGACGTCACCCCCGAGCGGCCGCAGCAGATCCGCCATCGATTCCAGTGAACCTGCCTCGCTGCCCGCTCCTGCGCACCTGTGCCCCGGCCGCCGCCGCGATCGCGCTCGCCGGCTGCGCGATGTTCGCGCCGCCTCCGCCGCCACCACCACCCCCGGCGACGATCAGCATCGCGCGGCTCTACGACCAGCCGGCGGAGCGCGCGTTCATCAACGGCCTGCGCTTCTACGAGGAAGGTCAGTACGAACGTGCGGAGTCTCTGCTCAAGCGTGCGCTGGCCGAGGGACTGCAGGACAGGCACGACATCGCGGTGGCGCAGAAGCATCTCGCCTTCATCGCCTGCGCCTACAACCGGCCGAGCGACTGCGAGCAGGCCTTCCGCGCCGCCTTCGTGGCCGACCCCGGCTTTAAACTGACCGACGCGGAAGTCGGCCACCCGCTGTGGGGTCCGGTCTACAACCGCGTCGCCGCTGAGCAGGCACCGAAACCGACCGCAACGAAGTAGGTCCCGATCCAGGCGCCCATGCACGCGCGGCCGCGTGCCGCTGCGCTCGCGCTGCCACCCTACCCTGCCGCCAGCAAGCGGGCCCGCTTCGGGCCGCGCAGCCATCCGATCACTGCCGCCATCGGCAACGCCGAGCGAGCGCGGTACGCACTGGTCCACAGACCGCCATGGCAGGCGTTGTCCATGAAGAGTTCGAACGGATGTGCGAGCGGTCGTGCCGGATTCGCAGCCGATTCGTCGGCGCGCAGATCGTGGACCCAGAGCGCGGCCATGATGGCAGTCGTCGTTGCCGGTTCGAAGACCTCGATCCCGAACGCGTCAGCGCCGGCAAAGCCCGCGGCAAATGCCGGATTCTTCAGCACCGAAGCCGTGCTCGTCGATGGAGCGACGTTGAGACAAACACGATGTCCTGCTTCACGGGCAATGACTGCACGCCACTGCTGCAGCCGCTTCGCGAGCGCGTAGTTCGGCCCTTGCTCGACAATGAGGCTGTCGACCAGTCCGTATTCGAGACCTTCCCCGGTGGCCTCGATCCGCTCGACGTTCGCATTGAAGAGGCGGTCGCCGGAGGCCAGACGCAAGGGCGCCTGCCAGGCACGCTGCATCGGCGGTCGCTGCGCGTAAGCCTCCTGTGCGCGCCGCGCCGTCGTCGCCGGTACGGCGAAGACATCGGTAGGCGTCGCCATCCAGGCCATCGAAGCGCGCGGATCGCGCGCCGCCGCGGCCTGGACCATGTCCATCGCCAGCGACAGCCGCACGTGCCGCTCGCCGTCCAGATAGCCCAGCGCAGCGACATCGAGCGGACCGGGTTGAGCGCAGATCCAGGCGGCGGCCCGCGGCGCCTCCGTCAACAGATCGACGCCGGCATCGGCGACCCAGCCGCCGTCTTCGTCGACAGCGCGCACGCGGCCGCGCACCGGGGCCACGAGCACGCCGTTGCCGTCTGCAACGATCGCGCCGATGCGCCGCCACACCGGCTCGCCCGGGACATCGACTGCAACGATGCGGGCCCGCCAGCGCGACAGCCAGCGCAATGGACCGGCTTCACTGCCGGCGCCCAGCAGCACCATCGTGCGATCGGACAGGTCGAACCACTCGGCGTGCCGGAGGCATCGGTGCAGCGCCTGCGCCGCGCTCGGCTCGATAATCCCGCGCGCGAGCCAGTCATCGATCTGCGCCGCCAGTGCTTCGCCCTGCAGCAGTTCGCCGCGATAAGGCACCACCAGCGCGGCCGGTCGCGGATCGCCATGACCGCGCACGTTCACCGATGCGAGGGGATCGGTGGGCAGTGCCAGTGCATCGTGCAACGAGCACGATGCTCCTCCGGCCTCCCACCGCAGCGTCCCCCACGCCAGCGTCAGCCCGGCGCGGGCACTCGCCAGCGCCACCTGGCGCGACCGCATGCTGTCCTCGACCAGGCGACGGAAGTGCAGCGGGTAGGCGTGGCGCCAACGTCGTTCGCGCCGCGCATCCTCGGCGTGGTCGGGGTCGATCGCGGCGAGCGCCGCGGCGACGATGCGCGCCCCTGCGTGGCGCGAACTGGGGCCACCATCGGGTCCTTCGGGAAAGACGATGCCTCGATCCTTCGCGCGCTGGACGGCCGCGGCTGGCGAACCCTGCTCGATCATCGGTGTGCCCCCGGTGGTGCGGCCATGCAGTTTTACACCACGGCCGTGCGGCGCGAGTGCCTCGCCGCCCCTCATCCCCGCGATCGACGGGATCTGCGGTGCGCAGCCGGCGACCGGACCTCGGCAGGCCTAGAACCCGATGCGCGCTTTCTTCGCGACCCGGTCCTCGACGATGTCGTCGGCTCCCACTTCGTTGCGGCCGTCGAGCTTGGCGTTGCCGAAGGCCGCCAGCATGACGCGCCGCATCTCGCGCGGCTTCAGGCGTGCGAGCCGGTCGAGGCTTTCGCTGTCGAGCGCAGCGGGAAACGCCCGGCCCCAGCCGTGCTCGCCGCGCAGTTCGTCGTAGATGCTCTGCGCGATCCGGCGCGAGCCGTCGGGATCCGGCGGCTCGATCGCGTAGACGTTCATGCGATTCAAAATCGGCTCGGGAATCGAGCGCGCATCATTTGCGGTCGCAATCCACACGACGTCGGACGCGTCGATCGGCACCTCGGCGAATTCGTCGACGAAATCGCAGGCGGTGTCGTGCTCGAGCAGCGTGTACAGGCTGCCGAGCGGGTCGTACTGCGTATCGCCACTCGCCTTGTCGATTTCGTCAACGACGATGACCGGATTCGCGTAGTCGCCGTTGACCAGCGCGTCGAAGACCTTGCCGGGCTTCGCGTTCTTCCACTGTGCAGAGGCCCCCGACAGGATCCAGCCCGCGGTCAGCGAACTCATGCCAATGAAGTTGTAGCCGGTGCCGAGGAGCTTGGCGAGGCGGCGCGCAAAGTGCGTCTTGCCGATGCCCGGGTCACCGAGCAGCAGGATCGGTTCGAGCTCGAGTGGATCTTCCGACGAGAGGCACAGCGCCAGCTGCTTGCGGATATCTTCGAGCGGCTCCTCGAAGTTCGGCAGCTCCTGGATCAGTCCGTCGATATCTGGCAGTGCCGAGGGCTTGATGACGAAGCGCTGGCTGCCGCTGCGGATCATCTTCACGTAGGTGGCGCGCAGCGCCTCGTTGGCGCCGTTGCCGAGTTCCTGCAGGTCCGACAGCGCTACTTCGACGCGCGGGATTTCGTAGACGTCCTTGAACCCCGCGATCGAAATCGGTGATGGGACGGTGGCAGGCAGGTTCATCGCAACCTCCAGTCGACGATCACGCTATCTCCCCCGATGTTGTAACGCGCATTCAGTGTTGGCTGATCCCTCGATAAGCAAGTCCCTTGCCAGAAATATTCCCAATCGCGCGGAAAAATGCAAAGCACTCGGCAGGCGAGAGTGCTAATGACTCAGTCGCCGACCAACGCGACTCCGCATCCAGGGACCTGCATCTTTGCTTCAGGGAGCTCGAAATCGGGCGATCCCCGAGAGGGTGCCCAGCAGCGGTCGCCAGCAGCGTCCGCGCGAGTCGCCCGAAAGCGGACGAACCCGAATCCGCTCAGTAGCATCGCGGCATGGAGTCAGTTCAACGCATCTGGACCGTTGGCTCGACGAGGCAAGGCATGAGCGCCGAACGCCGGCGGATGGCGCTGGCACTCCTGCTTTCGCTGCTGTTTCACGCACTGCTGCTGAGCCTGACCTTCGGTGGCCAGGGACTCGGGCTTCCGGGCTTGAGCTTTCCCTGGCGCGAGCGGCGGATCGAGGCGCCCAACCTGCGTGTTGTGCTTGTTCCGGGGCGGGTCGACACGAGAGAGCCGTTCCGGAGAGCGCCTGTCGAGCGATTTGTTGCAGACAGGCCGGGGTTGAAGCGCACCTCACCTCCGCCGACGGCTGCGGCGATCGTGCCCAAGGCCAGCCCCAGGGCACGGGTCAGTCCAGCGACAGCGGCTGCAACCCGTGCGGCCACGGCGCCGCAATCTTCGCGGGCCGATCTGCCTCCCGCAACGGCGCCGGCGCTGATTCCCGCGCCGGCAATGCTCACGCAGCCCGATTCGGCAACCGTCGTGCCCCCCGCTTCATCCGGGCCAACGCCCGCGATCGCGGGCGTGCCGAGTACCTCGAGCGCGCAGACCGCGGCGCCCCCACTTCAGAACACCGATACAGCCCGAGAGCGGGCCAGTGAGCGCACCGAGATCGATCGTGCCGGGCAGGCTTTAGAACAGCAGGCAGCAGAACTCGAGGCGGCACGGCAAGACGCTCTGCGCCAGGAAATGGCACGCGCCGCGGCCGCACGCCTGGACGCTGAGCGCGAGGAAAAGGCGCACCAAGAGGTGGCACGACAGGAAGCCGCGCGCCAGGAAGCGGCCCAGGCCGAGGCCGCACGTCTGGACGCTGAGCGCGAGGAAAAGGCACGACGAGAGGCTGCGCGACAGGAAGCCGCACGTCAGGAAGCCGCCCGCCAGGAAATAGCGCGAGCCGAGGCTGCGCGACTGGTGGCTGAACGCGAGGAGGCGGCACGAC
>Ga0335084_10008088_pt1 | contig 10469 bp, 10 predicted proteins | sample Lox_Sample_44_FD_206721 | JGI IMG/M metagenome (GOLD analysis project Ga0335084, IMG submission 206721) | Soil microbial communities from Loxahatchee National Wildlife Refuge, Florida, United States - Lox_Sample_4.4 | ecosystem: Environmental > Terrestrial > Soil > Wetlands | place: USA... | reverse complement strand
GGACGGCACTATCAGTTTTACCCAAATAAACTGAATCTTCCTTTAAGGAGTAAAGTTGCTTCCCAATTTTTTTTGTGCATTTCTGGGCTATTCTTTGCAAACGTCTTTGTCATAATGATAGAGGATATACGAAACGGGCTATGATTGCAACGGATTACCGGAAATTATAAATTAACTCTATGCGTTTCAGAAGTTGTGGCGAGTTGTTCTGCGGTGTGTTAACGAGCAAGGAATAGGATGGGCTCAAAATAAAATGATTTAATATATGTCAGCTTTTTCTTCAAATTTTTACTGTATGGCTACTGTACGAACTTTTTAAAATTAATGATTTGATATTATTGCACAAGATTGGTGCCGGCGGTCGGAATCGAACCGACATGGAGTTGCCCCCGGAGGATTTTGAGTCCTCTGCGTCTACCAGTTCCACCACGCCGGCACGGAGTAAAACTAACACTAACCCCCTTGCTCTGTCAAGCAAAAAGGCTTGCATCTTGCTTTCTGCGCTTGTATAATATCACACTTATGCTCACGGGGTACAACACGGACTTCAAATTCCAGGGCAAGGTCTACCACGTACAGACCGAGGATGGCGGGATCAACAGTCCTTCTATAACGTCTCTGCTATATCAGCAAGGGGCGATTCTCGCCTCGCGCAAGACCAGCTACGCCGACATCATCAAGGCCGATTGTCTGGAAGAAGTTGTGCGCGAACTCATGAAGGAGCAGCACAAGCAGATGATCCGCGATCTGATGCAGGGCAAGCTTCAGTCCCAGGCCCCTACACAACCGACGCCACAGCTTGCACCGAAAGCAGTTTCCATCAAGGAGCCTCTCCCCGAGGCGGTGGCCACGGCCAACCCGGGGAACGCACCTGCGCCGAAACGAGAGGTGAAAGAGAAGAGCCTCGACGAGATTATCCTCGACTTCCTCGCGCAGGAGCAGAAGGGGCAGGAACAGGAGAAGTAAAACGAAAGCAGCACTGAGATTTGAGAAGTGCAGGAGCTAACTCCGTAATGCTTCAGCTGAATAACAAGCAGTGATCAAAACGATTCCACATCAATAAATGATCCAGGAGGATTGGTTCATGGCGGTTACAGAAGAGGAGTTGAAGTCGCTCAGGGAAAAAGCTAGAAGGGTGCGCATCGACATTCTGAAGATGCTGACCGAGTGCGGGTCCGGCCACACCGGCGGAAGTCTCTCAGCCACTGACATCGTTACAGCGCTCTATTTCTACAAGATGAAGTACGATCCCAAACGGCCGGACTGGAAGGAGCGGGATAATTTTATCCTCTCCAAGGGACACGCGGCACCGGTCCTGTACACGGCGCTGGCCCATGCGGGCTTCATCGAGCATGCTGAGCTCTGCACGCTCCGAAAGCTGGGATCACGGCTCCAGGGACATCCGGACAGCAAGTGCATGCCCGGGGTCGAGATATCGACGGGGTCGCTCGGCCAAGGCCTGTCCGTGGCGAACGGGCTAGCGCTTGCGCATAAGCTTGACAAGAGCTCAAACCGCGTCTACGCTTTGCTCGGTGACGGTGAGCTTCAGGAAGGACAAATCTGGGAGGCGGCGATGACCGCGGCGCACTACAAGCTCGACAATATCTGCGCCCTCGTTGACAACAACGGGCTACAGATCGACGGCCCGGTGGAAAAGGTGATGGGCGTGGAGCCGATCACGGACAAGTGGCGAGCTTTTGGATGGGAAGTGTTTGACATTGATGGTCATGACATGGCCGCCATCACGGCTGCACTCGATAAGGCCGAGACCGTAAAGGGCAAGCCGACCATGATTATCTGCCGCACGGTCAAGGGCAAGGGCTCCAAGGTGTTCGAAGGCAAGGTTGAATTCCACGGGACCACGCCATCGAAGGAAGAGCTTGATATCGCGATGAAAGAATTGTCAGGGGAAACCGTTTGTAAATAGATATTGTTGCAAATTGAAAATCAGAGATTGGAAATTAAAAAAATCCAATCTAAAATTTACAATCTTTTTTTCAGTTTAGTGGCTCGTGGGAGGTAATGTGACAGAGAAAGTTGCGACAAGAGATGCATACGGGGATGCGCTGGTCAGCCTCGGGAAAAAGCGGAATGACGTGGTGGTGCTGGATGCGGACCTTTCCGGCTCGACCAAGACGTCCAAGTTCGCCAAGGTGTTCCCTGACCGGTTCTTCAATATCGGCATTGCCGAGCAGGACATGATGGGCACGGCTGCCGGGCTCGCCATCGGCGGTAAACTGCCCTTTGTGAGCACCTTTGCCGTGTTCGCCACGGGGAGGGCCTGGGAGCAGGTGCGGCAGTCCATCTGCTATCCGAACCTGAACGTGAAGATTGTGGCAAGTCATTCCGGGGTCACGGTCGGCGAGGACGGCGGCTCTCATCAGTCGGTCGAGGATATCGCGGTGATGCGGGTCATCCCGCACATGACCGTGATAGTCCCGGCAGACGGTCCGGAGACGCTTCAGGCAATCGAGGCGGCGGCCGAATATAAAGGTCCCTGCTATGTGCGCGTGGGACGCAGCAAAGTCCCGACGCTTTTCGGCGCGGATTATAAGTTCAAGATCGGCAAGGCCCATGTATTCAACGAGGGCAAGGACGCTGCGATCATAGCCACGGGCATTATGGTGGCCGAGGCGCTCAGGGCACGAGATCTGCTCAAGGCCGAGGGGATCGACGTGGGCGTGATCGACATGGCCACAATCAAGCCTCTCGACACCGATGCGGTCCTCGCCGCGGCAAAGCGGTGCGGCGCAATCGTGACCGCGGAGGAACATTCGATCATCGGGGGCCTGGGCGGGGCTGTGGCTGAGGCGCTGGTCGAGTCGGTGCCTGTGCCCATGGCTCGAATCGGAATCAAGGACACATTCGGGACCTCCGGTGATCAAGAAGCACTCCTCAAGCACTACGGACTTTCGGCAGGCGACCTCGCTACGGCTGTGAAAGAGGTCATCAAGAAAAAAAGGTAGCCGCGGAGACGTCATTCAGTAACGAGGTTCGTATCATAAGACATCTTATGGTAATTATCAAAGCGAATGACGCAACCGATCCGCGAAAAGGGCGCCGTCACCGCAAGACGGCGCTCCTGCTTTCTACACTATGATCCAGCTTTACCGGGTGACCAAATATTATGAAGGCGTCCCTGCCCTGCGCGACGTTACTTTTTCCGTGGACAAGGGCGAGTTTGTTTTTGTCACCGGTCCAAGCGGTGCGGGCAAAACCACGCTCCTCAAGATCCTTTTCTGCGCCGAACATGCGGACGAAGGGCAGATCGTCATCCAGGGCATGAACGTCTTCAGGCTCAATCCGTCGAGCATCCCGTATCTCAGGAGAAACATGGGATTTGTGTTCCAGGACTACAAGCTCCTGCCACACAAGACCGTGTTTGAAAACATTGCACTCGCGCTCAAGGTAGTGGGCACACCATACGGCGAGATCGAGCGCCGCGCGTACCAGGTTCTCAAGAAGGTATCCATGGAGGCCAAGCTGCACCTCACACCCCCAAAGCTCTCCGGTGGCGAGCAGCAGCGGGTGGCCGTGGCCCGGGCGCTCGTGAACGAGCCCCAGGTCTTGCTTGCCGATGAACCCACGGGAAACCTTGACCCGCAGAGCGGGCAGGAGGTGTTCCGCCTGTTCAGGGACATCAACATGAAAGGCACGACGGTTCTCGTGGCCACGCACGACTGGGAAACAGTGCGGAAGATGCAGCGAAGGATCATCACCATGGAGCACGGCAGGGTTGCCGACGAAGGCAGGCATCAGACGAGGCGGACGGGGGAACCGCAGAAGCATAATGCATAGGGCGAGCATACGCCATGCTCACCAACCCATGCTCTTTGCGATGAGAAAAGGGCAATTTTCATGAGAGGGTACGGCCTGTTCTATTATATATCAGAAGCATTCCGCGGTCTGCGCGCCAACAGTCTTGTGAACCTGCTCGCCGTCGGCACCATCAGCATGGCAATGCTCATCGTTGGGTTCTTTCTCCTTGTGTTCTTTAACCTACAGCCGGTTGTGAACGCATTAGGCGAACGGCTCGAGATATCGGTGTACCTGAAAGACGGCTTGACCGAGCACGAGAAGGACTTCCTCGTTTCCCGGCTCAAGGCCGAGCCGGGTGTGCGGAAGGTCGCCTATTTGTCCAAGGCTGACGCCCTGGCGGTATTCAAGAAAGAACTGAAGGGTCAGGAGGCGCTAATCCAGGGCTTGGGAGAAAACCCGCTTCCCGATTCATATGAGGTAAGCATCGATCGACCATATGCGGATGCGGACAGGCTTGAGGCCCTCTCGAAGAAGTTTTCAGATTATCCGGGAGTTGAGGATGTCTCTTACGGAAAACGCGGCGCGGAAGTGCTGTCCGGACTGTTCAAGCTCATCACATACGGAGGTACGGCGCTCGCGGTCCTGCTCGGTGTATCGGTCGTGTTTATCATCTCGAACTCGGTCCGGCTGGCGCTCTACTCCCGCGGACAGGAGATCGAGCTTATGCAGTGGATCGGGGCCACGAAGGCATTCATTCAGGGGCCGTTCCTGATAGAGGGCATGATGTTGGCCATGCTCGGTACTGCGCTCGCGACCGGCATCCTCGCCGGAGTGTATTATGCTCTGCCCAAGGAGGTCGTCCTGTTCCTGTCGAGACCAAAGGGGCTGGACTTTTTGCCGCCTTCAGTGGTAGCATATATGATAATCGGCGGCGGCTTTCTCGGACTGGTCGGAGGACTTGTTTCGGTGAACAAGTTCCTGGAGTAGCACTCTATACTCAGTGGCAGAGCGCCGAGGTTGATAAGGCCAGATGCGCCGTGAGCCTGATCTTGATTACGAGATCCCCGGAAGGAGTATGAGCAATCCACGCATCGGCATTCTTGTCCTGCTGTTTTTTCTTCTCGCCGGTCATGGCCCCCATGCCTACGGTGCCGACGACACGGCTGGAAAAAAGAAAGAGCTTCAGCGCATCAAGCGCGAGATGAGTGAGAAACAGCAGAAGATCAAGCGGGCGGACCGAAAGGAGCGATCAATCCTTTCGGAGCTCGATAAAATCGACCGGGACATCCATGCGGGGAGTGTGGAGCTTGCGGGCCAGCAGAAGCGGCTGCATGAGGCCGAGGCATCACTCCGGGATATCGAGATGAGTAATGCCGAAATCAGTCGTGATCTCGTTACGCTGAAGAAGGTGTATGCATACCGGGTCAGGGCGCTTTATAAGATGAGCCGGAGCGGATACGTCGCGGAGGTGATCACTTCGGACGGAGTGGGCGAGGCCGTAAAACGTATCAAGTACCTCGGCATGATCGCCGAGCGGGACCGCCTGATGATGAGAGAGTACGGCAGCGCGCTCGGCAAGCTGGCTGCGCGGCAGGCAGAGGTTGCGGAGAAAAAAGATGATATTCTCCGGAGCAAACGGGCGGTCGAGACCAAAAAAGCAGAACTCGAGACACGCAAACACAGGAAGGCGGAGATCCTGGGGAGCGTGAGGGGAGAGAAAAGCCTGTACGAGCAAGCCTTACGCGAGCTTGAAGAATCTTCGGTGAGCCTGTGGGCTATGATCAAGAAGGCCGAGAGGGAGAAAAAGGCTGTGACAGCCGCGGCGCTTCCGCGCAGACCGTCGGCCACCTCGATTTCCGAGAAAAGCCGGCTTCCCTGGCCTGTGGACGGCCAGGTGCTTACCCGGTTCGGGATACAGCGTCATCCTCAGTTCGGAACCACGGTATTCCGCAGGGGCATCGAAATCGAGGCGCACGATGGTGAGTCGGTACGTGCGGTGAGCGACGGGCAGGTCGCGTATGCGGACTGGTACAAGGGATATGGAGAACTCGTGATTCTCGAGCACGGCAACGGTCTTTACACGCTTTACGGCAACCTGTCGAGGCTGGACCTGAAAAAAGGTGATCGAGTGGCAAAGGGCAAGGTGATCGGACTGGCGGGCGATACCGGAAGCCCGAAGGGGTCAAGGCTTTACTTCGAGATACGCCAAAACGGAGAGGCGCAGGACCCGCTGGCCTGGCTGTCGAAAAGGTAACTATAAATTTGAATTGCAACATGGATGTAATCGTACGCAGGATTTTTTGCACATTGCAATGGTATTTTTTTCTATACATTCTGCCGATAATTTGTCAGGAGAGTTATTATGCAGAACACTTTGGAGGATGATGACATGATCAAAATCAACAAGAAGAAGTTTCTGATTGCATCCCTGATGTTGTTGCTCACGGGCGTGCTAATCGGGCAGGGGATGGTCCAGGCCAAACCCGATACCTATGAGGAGCTCAAATCGTTTACGCAGTCGCTGGAGCTCGTCAAGCGCAATTATGTGGAAGACCCCGACTCGAAAGAGTTGATCGAGGGAGCCATTCGCGGGATGATATCAAACCTTGACCCCCATTCTTCGTACATGCCCGAGCGGGCGTTCAAAGAAATGAATATGGACATCAAGGGTGAGTTCCAGGGCGTCGGCATTCAGATCGGGGTCAAGAACCAGCAACTGACGGTCATTGCCCCAATCGAGGACACTCCCGCTTTCCGTGCCGGCCTCGCTGCGGGTGACAAGATACTCAAGATCAACGATGAATGGACCAAGGACATGACGATCGAACAGGCAGTTGACAAGATGCGCGGCCCCAAGGGCACGCAGGTGCGGCTCCTGATCATTCGCGAAGGATGGGACAAGCCCAAGGATTTCAAGATCACCCGTGATGTGATCAAGGTGCAAAGCGTCAAGTCAAAGATGCTGGACAATGAGATTGGCTACTTGAAGATAATCCAGTTTCAGGGGCAGACCGGACAGGAAGTTGATAAGGCCCTGAATGGGTTGGAGGCCAAGGGCATGAAGAAGCTCATCCTTGATTTGCGGAACAACCCCGGCGGCATCCTCGACGCTTCGGTCGACGTGAGCAGCATGTTTCTGACCAAGGACAAGCTTGTGGTGTATCTGCAGGGAAGGCAGGCCTCCGACCGGAGGGACTACCTGACATCGGGATCCTTCATTACCCGTGACTATCCAATAGTTGTGCTCGTGAACACGGGCAGTGCGAGCGCTTCGGAGATCGTAGCCGGCGCGCTCCAGGATTCAAAGCGCGCCGTGATCATGGGAACGCAAACATTCGGCAAGGGATCGGTGCAGACGGTGTTCCCGCTCGAAGGCGGCGGTGGAATACGCCTTACCACAGCCAAGTATTACACTCCGAGCGGCCGCTCCATCCAGAACGTCGGCATCACGCCGGACATCGAGGTAAAGCTGCCGACGGTAAAAGAGCCGAAGGACGGCGACTCTGTCCATGTGGTCGTGCGCGAGAAGGATCTTGAGCGCCACCTGAAGAACGATACGGTGAAGGAAGAGAAGAAAAAGAAGGAACAGAAGGAAGAGCCCGCGGTTGAAGAGGAGTTCCCCATGGAGATGGTGCCAAAGGATGAAAAGGATGACATCCAGATCCAGAAGGCGATTGAGGTACTGAAACAGGCGTTAAAAGCGGATGATGTGTTTAAGAGCATCCCGGTTGCCATAAAGAAGGAAAAATAATTTCCTTAATTTTAAATAGTAAGATCATAACACATTATAAAAGCAGGGATTTATTCCCTGCTTTTGTTTTTTTATATATATTCGAAGAAATAATCAGATATTCTAAGAATTCTGGTTAATTCTAGGTAAAATAGCTTTATTCAGTCAAAATAAGCCTTTATTCTGGTTTGCTATTTTTTCATTCGAGAAATATATTAGCACTCGCTTCAGATGAGTGCTAATATTTGATATAATTAAAATCATTACTTCATGAAAGGAGTTAAGCGTATGGGTGTCAAATTCAAGCCGTTGAAGGACAGGGTGTTTGTAAGCTATACGGAAGAGTTGGAGAAAACTGCCGGAGGGTTATATATTCCGGATAGTGCGAAGGAGAAGCCACAGAGCGGCAAGGTCGAGGCGGTGGGTGAAGAGGTGAAACAGCTCAAAGTTGGCGATAAGATTCTATTCGATCGCTACTCCGGCTCAAAGATCAGTATTGACAATGTCGAGTACCTGATTGTTAAGGAAGAAGACGTTTTGGGGATCCTGAGCTAGGCATCTCACGCACTGAGTTCCCGCTATCAATAAGAGAATGAATTCCTGAGGAGGAAATAATATGGCAAAACAGCTTATGTTTAATCAAGATGCGAGGGCGAGCATCCTGAAGGGAGTGAACGTCCTGACGGATGCCGTGAAAGCCACGCTGGGGCCCAAAGGCCGCAACGTGATGATCGACAAGAAGTTCGGCGCGCCGACCATCACCAAGGACGGCGTGACGGTGGCAAAGGAGATCGAACTCAAGGATCACTACGAGAACATGGGCGCCCAACTCGTGCGCGAAGTGGCGAGTAAGACCTCGGATGTCGCAGGTGACGGCACGACCACGGCGACGGTGCTGGCGCAGGCGATCTACCGCGAAGGCATGAAGAACGTCACTGCCGGCGCAAACCCCATGGATGTAAAGCGCGGCATCGACAAGGCCGTCGAGGCGATCATGGGTAATCTCAAGAAGATATCCAAACCCGTTCTCGATAAGAAGGAAATCTCCCAGGTCGGCAGCATTTCCGCGAACAGCGACCCGACGATCGGTGACCTTATCGCCGAGGCCGTCGACAAGGTCGGCAAGGATGGCGTTATCACCGTGGAAGAGGCCAAGAGCATGTCCACGAGCCTTGACGTCGTCGAGGGCATGCAGTTCGACCGCGGCTACATTTCCCCCTACTTCGTGACGAACGCCGAGAAAATGGAGGCGGTCCTGGAGGACGCATTCATTCTTCTTTCCGAGAAAAAGATTTCGACCATGAAGGACCTGCTTCCAATCCTCGAGCAGACCGCAAAGATGGGCAAGGCGCTTCTGATTCTTGCAGAGGATGTCGAGGGCGAGGCCTTGGCAACGCTCGTTGTGAACAAGCTCCGCGGCACTCTGCAGGTCTGTGCCGTAAAGGCGCCGGGATTCGGCGACCGCCGCAAGGCCATGCTCGAGGATATATCAACCTTGACCGGTGGGCAGGTGATCTCCGAGGATATCGGCCTTAAGCTTGAGAACGTGAAGATTACTGACCTCGGCAGGGCCAAGAAGATCACGGTGGATAAAGATAACACCACCATTGTAGAAGGGGCGGGCAAGACAGATGCGATCCAAGGCCGCGTGAAGCAGATCAAGGCGCAGATCGCCGAAACCACTTCGGACTACGACCGCGAGAAGCTCCAGGAGCGGCTTGCGAAGATTGTTGGGGGCGTGGCAGTAATCAACGTTGGCGCGGCGACCGAGACCGAGATGAAGGAGAAGAAGGCCCGTGTTGAGGACGCGCTTCATGCAACTCGCGCGGCCATGGAAGAGGGCATCGTCCCCGGCGGTGGTGTTGCTCTGCTCCGCTGCGCCCCGGTGCTTGATAAGATCAAACTCTCAGGCGATGAGGCCATCGGTGCCAGTATCGTGAAGAAAGCGCTCGAAGAGCCGATCCGGCAGATTGTGAACAATGCCGGCCTTGAATCATCTGTGGTCGTGGACAAGGTAAAATCGTCGGACAAGCAGAACTTCGGCTTCGATGCCCAGAAAGAAGAGTATGTAGACATGCTCCAGGCCGGGATAATAGACCCGACCAAGGTGACCCGCTCTGCGCTCCAGAACGCGGCGAGCGTGGCTGGCCTGATGCTCACAACCGAGGTGATGATTACCGACCTGCCGGAGGAGAAGCCTGAAATGCCCGCAATGCCCGGTGGCATGGGTGGCATGGGTGGGATGTATTAATAAAATTTCCTTTCACGAGGAGAAGCACAGGAACCGGTCGAAAGCAGGTTTGAATCCTGCTTTCGACCGGCTTTTTATTTCCTCCGCAATAATAGACATTTCAAAAACATTCTTCTTCTGTTGCCCCGACCTGTTCATTCAACCGTATTGACACTCTTTTTTATCGATGATACTCTTACCGCATGGCAAAATTCGTTGATCGCCGCCTTTTGGCTCAGCTCGCGTTCGTCCTTGTCCTCTTCATGCCATCATCTTCCATTGCAGTCGGTCCATCAACACTTGACACCATAAAGACCCGCGATGTGCTTCTCTGGGGCTCCGATTCCGAGGGCGGGGCGCCGTATGTATTCCCGGACCCCCAACATCCATCGAGGCTTATCGGTTTTGAGCTGGATATTATGGAAGCCATAGCGAAGCAACTTGGCGTCAAGGCGCAGCTGGCCTGAGAAGAAGGGGCATTTAATGTGGCTACCAGCAGTGTAGCAATCGAAAGGACTTCTTTTAACGAGCCGGATATAGACTAATTCAAGCCAAATAAAAAGAGCCTCCTTCAAGGAGGCTCTTTTATAAAATAAGGAAATATGAAATCCTTTCATTCACATGCATGAAACAGGCAACACTAACCTAAGCATTTCCGATTCTTCTGCCCGTCGGTCACCCATCAGGGGACCGGCTTTTTGCTCAGCCCTTAACTTCTCTGCCTGTACTCCAGTATCTCCGGTGGAACGA
>Ga0335084_10008087_pt1 | contig 10469 bp, 12 predicted proteins | sample Lox_Sample_44_FD_206721 | JGI IMG/M metagenome (GOLD analysis project Ga0335084, IMG submission 206721) | Soil microbial communities from Loxahatchee National Wildlife Refuge, Florida, United States - Lox_Sample_4.4 | ecosystem: Environmental > Terrestrial > Soil > Wetlands | place: USA... | reverse complement strand
TATTTGTTTTGGTCAGAAGTCTATTCCCTTCCGTGCGGGAATCCCGTTATCGTAAGGATGCTTGACGGAGCGCATCTCGGTGACCAGGTCGGCGGCAGCGATGAGGTCCGGATGCGCATCCCTGCCAGTGAGAATGAGATGAAGCTTCGGCGGCTTGCTCCGGACCAGGGCGAGAACATCTGCGATATCGACAAGGCCGAGCGCCACCGCCGTATTGATCTCATCGAGAATGAGCAGGTCCCAGGCACCGGAAAACATCCGTTGACGCGCGTGCTGCATCGCTTCTGCAGCCGTTTTCTTGTGTTCGGCCAACGGAGTCGTATCACCGCAGCAGCTTACAAAACCCCTGCCCAGCGAAACAAATTCGAGCTCGGGCGCGAGCCGTTCCGCTGCCCTTGCCTCGCCGACGGTGGAGGAACTCCTGCTCTTGATGAACTGCACCACGGAAACATACATCCGATGGCCGATTGCCCGGAGCGCGACCCCCATGGCCGCGCTTGTTTTCCCCTTGCCGTCTCCGGTAAAAATTATAACCAATCCGTTTTTCAGTATCAGCTCCTTCGGGGAATATGGCCGGATGAGCAGAATGCTTGCACAATGCGTATGCCCTGCCCCTCCTGTGCCCTCGGCGTACCGCCAAAAGGATGGACCTTCTTCGGCACGTGGCCACCTAGAGAGTAAATCGCCTGATAGAGGGGCCGACGTACCGCTTTATTTTAGCCGCGACTCCGCGCCATTCCAGTTGATGTTCGCAAAGAACGATTCGATGTAATCGGCGCGTTTGAGCTGGTAGTCAGTCATATAGGCGTGCTCGAACACATCCATGATCAGGACCGGAATGCAACCTGCGAGGTGAGCAACATCGTGCTCGTTGATCCATGAATTGAACAGCCGATCTCCTGCGGCGTCATGATAAAGCACCACCCAACCGATCCCCCGCATGGTCCCGCAGGCTTTGAAGTCCTTTTCCCACGCCTCCACACTGCCAAAGTCCTTCTCCATTTTCTTTGCCAGTTTTCCCGATTTGTTGATGCCACCGCTGCCCTTGAGGTTCTCGAAATACAGCTCGTGAAGCCGCATGCCGTTGAACTCCCACCCGAACCTCCTTTTAAGCTCCGCGTACTCCGGCGTGCCGGTCTTGCCGTCCTTGAGCATCTGTGCGAGGCCGTCAGCGACCTTGTTAGTGTTGGTCACGTATCCCTGGTAGAGCGTGAAATGATTCTTGAGCAAGGTGTCGCTGAACCCCTTCATCCCGATTAAAGCACTGTAATCCTTGGCAGTGTACGACATGTGTTCCTCCTTCCTGATGATCGATGATTATTGTTATGGTGTCTGAGGATAAAGCGAACGTATTTTTATCATAGCATCTTACTCCCCAAAACTCAAGTCATGAAACACATTCATCCACTTTACTTTTACATTGACGCAAGGGTATAATGACGTCAATGATGAAAGGAAAGTCCCTGATCTTCTATCTCTTCCTGATCCTTACTGCCTTGCTCATCGGCGGAGCGGCGGGGTTCCTCATGTACTCGATCTGGGACCTGCCCGAGATCCGGACCCTCGAAGAGTACAGGCCGAGCATTACGTCGCGGGTCTATTCCGATAACAACAAGCTGCTGGCCGAATTTTTCCTGGAAAACCGCACGCCAGTGGCTCTCACCGATGTACCTCCCATGCTGATCAATGCCCTTATTGCTGCCGAGGACGCGCGGTTTTATAGCCATCACGGTCTTGACCTGCGCGGTATCGCCCGAGCCCTCGTCCGGAATATCCGCGCCCGCAAGGTTTTGGAGGGAGGGAGCACGCTCACGCAGCAGCTCGCGAAAGTTCTCTTCCTCACTCCGGAGCGGAGCTACACCCGCAAGCTCAAAGAGATGGCCCTTGCGTTAAGGATCGAGCAGCGGTACACAAAACAGGAGATCCTTTCGCTCTATTTGAATCAGATATACTTCGGTAGCGGTGCATACGGTGTTGAGGCGGCTGCCCAGATCTACTTCGGAAAATCTGCGAAGGACCTGAATCTTGCCGAATGTTCCCTGCTCGCCGGACTGCCACGGTCTCCTAAATACTATTCACCGTTCAAGGCGCCGCAGAGCGCCCTCGGCAGGCGGGCCTATGTCTTGAACCGGATGGTCGAAACGGGCAGCATTACCAGGGCGCAAGCCGATGATGCCAAGAGGGCGCCCCTCCCGTCGCAGCCTACCGTCAAAGTGGTCGGACCGGCACCCTACTTCGTCGAGTATATCCGTCAGAGGGTCGAAGAACGCTTCGGAGCGAGCATTCTGTACTCCGGTGGGCTCAATATATACACCAGCATCAGCGATGAGCTCCAGACGTACGCCGATCAGGCCGTGAAGGATGGCCTTGCAAAAGTTGAAGCGCGGCACCGGAGAACGGGCGTCTCACAGCCGCTCCAGGCTTCGCTCATCGCCATCGAACCGCTAACCGGCCACATCCTGGCTATGGTCGGGGGCCGTGATTTCAGTAAGAGCCAGTTCAACCGTGCGACGCAGGCACTCAGGCAGCCCGGTTCGGCATTCAAGCCGGTCATCTATGCGGCTGCGCTGGAACAGGGCTTCGGCGCGACCGATATCCTCGATGATTCGCCCCTGACGATCAAGGTGGACCGGAATAAGAACTGGACACCGGAAAACTTTACGCACTCCTACCAAGGCCCCGTGACCCTGAGAAATGCGCTGGCCGAGTCGCTTAACGTCCCGACGGTGAAACTGCTGGAAAAGATCGGCGTTAATGAAACGATCCAGTATGCCAGAAAATTCGGCATCCGGAGTCCCCTTACGCCCTACCTTTCCCTGGCCCTCGGGAGTTCCGATGTCACGCTCTTCGAACTGACTTCGGCCTACACCGTGTTCGCAAACCACGGCACGAAACTAGGCCCTGTCTCTATCCGTATGATCACCGACAGTTCCGGCCGCGTTCTTTACACGAACGACGCGCTTCCGGTCCAAGTCATGAAACCCGAAACCTCCTACCTTATAACCAACCTGCTCAGAGGCGTGATAGAACGGGGAACGGGATGGAAGGCAAGGGAACTCGGCAGGCCTGCTGCCGGAAAAACCGGTACGACCAATGATTACCGTGATGCCTGGTTCATAGGGTACACACCAACCATCGTTGCCGGCGTCTGGGTCGGCTATGATGACCACCGACGCATCGGGCCGAAAGAGACCGGTGCTCGCGCCGCGCTTCCCATCTGGCTCGCATTCATGAAAAAAGCGCATGCCGAGCGCGACGCCGAGGACTTTTCCGTGCCAGAGGGCATCATCTTCAAGCAAGTCGACCCCAAGACCGGCCTGCTCAGCACGGACAGCTGTTCATCTTCCATCCGCGAGGCCTTCCTGCCGGGCACGGAGCCTCGAAGATACTGCGATGAAGCTACCGCTTCCGTCGTCGAAGAACCGCAGATTCACGATGAAGCGCCCCAAACCCCATAATAGTATTGACAATACTGTGTTTGTTTGTTAATCTCAAGACGTGAGTTTCCAGCCATCGAAAAATCGCATCCCAATACCCCCCGCGATCCTGGACATGCTCGTCCCCACCAAACTCTTTAACAGGCTGAATATAGCAAGTAAAATGCTTCTCGGATACATGACGCTCGTAGTGCTAACGGTCATCGTCGTCGTATACGCCCTTATCAGCCTGCAGCGGATCAACAGTTTGAACAAGAGCATTGTACAGGTCGATATCGTTGTCCAGGAAACAGCCGATAAGATGCTTGACGCTCTCCTCGCTCAGGACACGTACGAAAAGCGCTATCTCATCCTCAGAAGTGAGGACATGCGCATTCTGTTCTCGAAACGCGGCGATGAATTCCGCCTATGGCGTTCCGCTCTCAGGAAACTGCCAGAAAAGAGCGGGGTCCCGATCGCCGAAATTGATGCCCTCTACGGACGGTATACTGACCTTTTCACTGAGGAGATACAGCTGATCCGAATGAACAAGATAAAGCAGGCATCGGCTCTTTCAAACAGCGACTTAAAAAACACTCTCGATAGGCTCCTCGATACGATCAGGACCATGTCGTCATCCGCCAAGGCATCACAGGACGACAAGATGAAGCAGATCAGCACTATCGGCGGCGCCGCCTTTTTCACCACGTCCCTTCTCTGCATTTTCAGCATCGTCGCCGGTGCCGTTGCCGGACTCGTGGTCACCCATCACATCTCCTCGGCGATCAACCGTTTAAAGGTAGCTACGGAACACATTGCCGAAGGGAACTTCGACTTTGACCCGGATATCAAGACTAAAGACGAGATCGGTAGCCTTTCGGAAGCCTTTCTCAGCATGGGGAAGAGGCTTCGAAAGCTCGAAGAGATGTACCTCGATGCGAGCCCACTCACCCGACTGCCGGGCGGGATTGCCATCGAGAACGTTCTGAAAAAGAGGCTCGAATCGGGCCAGCCGATCGCCTTCAGTGTTCTCGATCTTGACAATTTCAAGGCGTTCAATGACCGCTACGGGTATGCGAACGGCAGCGAGGTCATTAAGGAGACAGCTCACATCATCGAGAATGCCGTCAAGGCCAAAGGATCGCCCGATGATTTTATCGGCCATGTCGGCGGCGATGATTTCGTGGTCATCACCACACCCGACTACATGCGTGAGATCGCGACCGAGGTCATCAATCAGTTCGACCGGAGTATGCCCGATTTCTACGATCCGGTCGAACGGGAGCGGGGTTATATCCTCGGGAAAACGAGACAGGGTGTCGAGATGCAGTTCCCCATCATGACCATCTCCATTGCGATCGTGACGAACGAGCGCCGGAAACTCACCAACCCGCTTGAAGCCTCGGAGATCGCGGCAGAGCTCAAGGACTATGCTAAAACAATCCCCAAGAGCGTCTTCGTGGTGGATAAACGGAGGGGCGCGTGACGAGATTGATGGTGGCCCTGCTATTAGCGATCAGCCTGGCGGGCTGCGCCCGCATCATCGGGGGGCAGGACACCGAGATGTACCGCGCCGAAACTTTGCTCAGGGAACGGGACTACCCTGAAGCGATCGATGCCTACAGACAGATTGCGAAAGACACCGCCGATCCAGAGCGGGCCGCGCATGCCCAGTTCGCGCTTGCATCGGCTCTGGCATATTATGATAACTCTCTGAAGGATTATACTGCCGCCTACCTGGAATTCGATCAATTCCTTAAGATGTATCCGGACAATGAAAAGGCAAATGAGGCTCGGCAGTGGCGGTCCTTGCTCCGCACGATCGTCGAACTGGAAAGGGAGAATGAGAACCTCAACAAGAGCATCGAGCAATATAAACAAAACATCGAGCATCTCAACAAAAGCATTGAGCAATTGAAACAACTCGACATCATGCATGAAGAACGGAGGAGGAAGCAGTAGATACTGATGCGATCGCATAAAACCGATGGACCGGTTTTCCATCTTGAGGAATTCACTTAAGCGTAGAATCAGGGAATCAACGGTAAATCAATAGGGCAGCAACGGCAGTCATCAAGAGTAGAGGGCCACTACTGCGAGGTCCACGTAGAAGGGACTCGCGCCAGGCCTGCGCGCCGCTTTCACAAGGAATTGACTTACTTTTTCATAGTCATCTAAAAAATAGAAATTGTTGAAGCCAACGTAAGACGGCAACAAGAAATCCCAATTTCGATAATGGCCTGGCTCTATTCATCGTAAGGTGACAAAAAACCGCCCGATAAAGAGCCGGGCGGTTGACAACAAGAGAAGACCATTATCACTGAGAAGCAAAAGTTATGCAGTTTGTTGAGCTTTGATTTTTTAAATCGTCTGCATCGTTGTTAGAAATAAGAGCATCGCCTGCAACAAGGGCTGTGCCAGCGAGAGCGAAAGACCTGTATGATGATGCGGTGTCAGAATCCCTTCCATAACATGCATTGCCGGCTACATGCTTGGTAACAATTATATAAGCGTTGCATGGCACTACAATTCCTCCCGGGACTGTACCACTAACAGAAATACTAACACCATTGCTTACAGAAAGCCCAGTTACACCCCGTCCATTATAAACGTATGCACCTATTTCAGTAGGTGTTGCCGCGTTTAGCGGGCCAGTCACCATTGCTGGACCAACTGTGCAGGCGGTTGTTGTTATCGGTAAAAAAGCTGAAACAATTTCTCCATACGCCTGTGTATCCGCATAAAGGGCCTCTTGGGCTGTTGCAGCGTTTCTTACATCGGCGTTCGCTGCGGCGTTGAATCCCCTGATTCTGTATGCGCTGAACTGCGGGATGGCGATGGCGGCAAGAATCGCTATGATGGCGACGACGATGAGCAGTTCAACAAGGGTAAAACCTTGGCCGTTCTTTATTTTCACTGTTTTCCCTCAAAAAATCGAAGACCGATGTATATTGCTTACTCAAGGCCCCCTTAGGAGGTTTCAATTCCATTCAAGGTTCTTAAGTTTTCCACTTATGTCCTTGCATTATGCATACCACAATAAATTATAATTTTATTAGCACGTTAAATACCTCACAAACGATAAAAGGCGCTAATCAGTCATATCTTAGTGACAAAATATGTCAACATGTCTTTATGTACGGCTTTTACTTCATGAACATTCAAAGTATTGATATCGCACACTCTTGAAATAGCGCCATGATAGCTGCAACCATGAAAGATAAGTACTTGAGACGCTGGATCAAACGAAAAGAAAGAATGCCGAAGCCGTTTCAGTATACCGAAAAGATCGTCCTGGATCATCCCGGTTCATGAGCGGCCGCCAATGCGTAGTACGGCTTGACCGAGGAGAAGGACGTAAAATTTAATGCTGATGAGGATGCGGTATTAATTGTGATTCGCTTGTGGTTTTTATCTGCGCATGAGAATCGATATAATAGTTTCCACCATATGGTTCTGGGGGAAGATTATCAATAATGTGTTTTGTTATTAGATCTTCCAATTTTTGTGGATTTCTGCCAAATCTCAGCTTATACTCCACTACAGCTTTTTCAAGATACAGCACACCACGAAGAGCATTGAGGCGGGTTTCATATTCTTTACGCAACTGCGAGTCTTCAGTATGTTGTAATATAAATTCCTGAAAGGTAATTGCATTTTCCGTTCTTTTTTCCTTATATGCCAGTTTTACAGCAAGGCTCGCATAAATCGGACTCGCACCCGGCCTGCGTGAAGCTTCCATCAAAGATTCACTTGCTGTTTCATTATCCTGCAAAAAATAAAACGCGTTAAACCCCTTATAAAACGGTAAGATAGAGTCCCAATTTCGATGGCGGATGCCTTTTTCAAGCAGCATATTTGCTTCCTCAATCAGTCCACCGCCCCAGGTTAGATTTGCGTTCCCGAAGTAATAAGGATCAAAAAAATACGGGTCGAGGCTGGTTGATGCATCAAGAATATGATAGAGCCACTTCCACTCCCAAGTCTTGACACCGGGTTTTTCTTTTCTCTCGTTAGTGCTGCCTAAAAAAACGAGCGCTTTTAAGAACAAAAAATCGGAAGCAAGGCCGCGAAACTCAAGCGCGGTTATCCTCAGAATCGGTGTCGGGATAACATAGGCGGTATCCTCGCCTTGGGGTAAAAGTTTTACCTGTTCGGATATTTTCCCCAATGAAACGATATGGACCATAACGAGGGTAATGCACAAAATGACCGTCGGCAGTCTCCACATTATGGAAACTCCCTCCTCTGGAAAATAAGCGCTGCGCACGTAATGGAAAGCGTGATGTACGCCAGTCCGTAGCTGACAACCCAGAAAACATATGACGTCGTCAGGAAAATACCATGAGCGGCCTGCGTTTTAATATCGAAGAGAGATAGGTTGGGAAAAAGGTAATAGGCTATTTGCACTAATTTCACGGTGACAGAAGAAACCTGAATGCCTACGCTCTGCGGCGCCTCCACAAGCGCCTTTACATCACTGAGAGACTGCCCGATAATATAGGCAATAACCGTCAGTACCAAGGTAATGAACGATGTTGATGTAAATGAAGCAAAAAGAAATGCCAATGCAGAAAGCAAGAGCATGGTCAGGGTGCTGAAAGACAGGGCCAAAAAAATCATTGGCCAAGAGAATCTCTGGAAATAATTTGGATAAGCCAACTTGATGATTTCTATTGACAGCATTGCACACATGCTCAGGAAGATCATGGTGACTACTATAAGAAGGGCCATCCCAAGAAACTTGCCCACAATATATTGAAACCTTGAGATTGGACGAGACAAAACCATATAAATGGTTTTTTTGTCCAAATCTTTGGCCATTAAATTGATCCCGACGAATAACACGAGAAGCAGGCCGCTCAAGGAAACAGCCGAAAGAGCAATATCGACGGCAACCTTTCCGATTTCTTGCATGAACATGCCGGAGATGAGAAAATTAGCAATAAACAATAAAAGCGCAAGGAGGGTGATCCCGTAGAGTGCTCGGTTCCTCACACCTTCCCTAAAAGTTATCACCGCAAGAGGCCAGAGGGCAATCATGTCTCCATACCTCCTCCCGCCTTCTCAACTTCTCTCAAAAATGTATCCTCCAGTCGATTCTCCCCGATCAGGAGATTATCCAGCCTGTCAACCAATCTCAATCTCCCGGCAACTATGATACCCACTCTGTCGCAAAAGCGCTCTATGTCGGTAAGGATATGGGAGGAGAAAAATACTGTCTTGCCCCGCGCCTTCAGCTCAAGAATAATATCGCCGACCATCTTTCTTCCGAGAGGGTCTAGGCCGCTCATCGGCTCATCCAGAATGGCTACATCCGGATCATGTATCAAAGATAGCGCAAGTCCCGCCCTCTGCACCATGCCTTTGGAGTAAGTTCTCAACTGCCTTTTCCGGGCGCCCTGAAGATTGACTTTCTGGAAAAGTTCATCTGCTCTCTGCTTAATGGTGAGAGACGATAGCCCTGTAGTCTTTCCACCGAACCAAAGAAGCTCCTCCGCGGTGAGATAATCATAGAAGTAAGGGTTCTCCGGCAGATAGCCGATGTGTTTCCTTACACCGGTATCGTTCACATCCCTATCCATTATGAAGGCCTTCCCTTTGTCCGGGCGTATGAGGTTCACGAGTATCTTTATCGCCGTTGATTTGCCGGCTCCATTGGGGCCTAAAAAACCGAAAACTTCTCCCTTATGGACCTCCAGAGAGAGGTCATCGAGGGCCTTGATCTTTTTAGAGCGGATGCCTTCTTTAAACTCTTTCGAAATCTCTTCAATCTTTATCATGCGGACTATTTATACATAACTGATCCGGAATTGTCAATAGAATATAGCTCAAAAATTAATATTCCCGGACCTCGAATTGCGATATGGCAGTTTATAATTTCTCATCAAGAGACTGAATAGCTTGTTGGGCCGGAAGAAAACCCGGCCTTAACCTTAAAGCTACTTTAAATTCTGTCAAGGCTTCCTTTTTTAATCCTTTTTTAGAATATGCTCTCCCAAGATTGACGTGAGCTTCTACAAAGTCGGGGGTGAGCTTTAATGCTCGATTGTATTCCTCAATAGCATCGTCAAATCGGCCCTGGCTGAGAAATACAGACCCCAGATTATTATGAGCCTCGGCATTGTCAGGATTTATTTTCAAGGCCGCCTTGTATTTTTCTAATGCCTCATCCAACCTGCCCTGTTTTGCATAGATATTGCCTAAGTTATAAAGGGTTTTTTCGAGGGAAGGATTGAGTCTTAATGCGGCAATATATTCACGCGCCGCCTCATCGAGCCGACCTTGGGCAAGATAGAGGTTTCCGAGGTTATTATGCGCCTCCACAAAATCAGGGTTTACTCTTAAAGCTATTTTGTATTCTTCTATTGCCTCGTCTGATCTGGCTTGTGCGGTAAAGATATTCCCTAAATTATAATGAGCTTCAGGATTTTCGGGGTTCAGCTTTAACGCCGCGCGGTAGCTGTCTATCGCTTCCTCCACCTGGCCTTTTTGATAATAGACCTGCCCAAGGTTATTCTGAATTTTCGTAGAGGATGACCCGGATCGTGAAGCAATGCTGTATTCGTTGAGAGCATCAGCCAGTCGGCCTTGTTTGGAATAAACATTCCCCAGGTTTACACGCGCCTCAACAAAATTTGGATCGAGCTTTAAGGATATAAGATAGTTTTCTATAGCCCTGTCCAGCTGATCCTTTTTAAAAAAGGCAAACCCCAGCAAAGTATATCCCCTTGCCTTCTCAGGAGCCTTCCTAACCACATCCTGCCACAATGTGAGATCTTCCTTCCATATCCTGTTCCTGGTATATGTTGCAAATGAGAAGGGAATGATGATCAATATTATAAAGACAATGACATTAAAAACTGCATCTGGAGAGGAAGCGCAAATCTCCTCCTTAGGCAGTTCATTTTTATTTCTTATCCTGGCTCTATTCATCGTAAGTCGACAAAAACCGCCCGGCAAAAAAACCGGGCGGTTGCACAAGGGGAAACTATTTTTACTGAGCAACAAAATTCGTGCAGTTTGTTGAGCTCACAGTACCACCGGCAAAAT
>Ga0335084_10008086_pt1 | contig 10469 bp, 10 predicted proteins | sample Lox_Sample_44_FD_206721 | JGI IMG/M metagenome (GOLD analysis project Ga0335084, IMG submission 206721) | Soil microbial communities from Loxahatchee National Wildlife Refuge, Florida, United States - Lox_Sample_4.4 | ecosystem: Environmental > Terrestrial > Soil > Wetlands | place: USA... | reverse complement strand
GGCAGGCCAGCACGAGATGATCGACGCGCTGATCCACCTGCTGCAGGCGTCCTGAGCGGTCCCCTCGTGGACCCGCCCCAGATCATCGGCATTGACGCACCATGCGCGGCGTCACGCGGTCTGCAAAAGTCGGATCAGCAAGTCGATGACGTCCTGGCCGTTGGGCGATTTCAGGCGGTATTGCTGCAACGAGCGCGCCAGGTCGGTCCGCGCCATCGACCTGTAATCCGAGCGGATGAGGATGTCGGCGATCGCGCGCTGCACGTCGAGCGAGCGCGCCAGCGGGAACAACCGCACGATCTCCAGCAGGCTCTGCGGGTCGGCCAAGTGCTGCTTGGCCAGCGTCTGCAGCGCGCGCACTTGGGCGCCTGGCGTCGTCATGCGACCAATGTCCGCCGTGACAGCGCGTACTTCACCGACATCGGCCAGCGGGCGGTGGCGAAGGTAGACCTGGGCGATCTCGACGTCCTCCTCGCGTTCGCTCGTGAGCGCGCGCAACATGCGGCCGTGGGCCTGCACATTCCCCATGCATGCCAGCGCCCCCGCATGCGCCACCTCGCCAGGGCGCACGGCGCCGCTGACGAGCACCCGCTGCGCGAGACCGGCATCGCGCATCTGAGGCGTCGCGCACACGAGGTCGACCTCATACTTGCCGAACGTGCTGCGCGCCATGCGATCGGCGATCATGCGCACGAATTCGTCCTGCTCCTGTGCCGGCGTCAGCCAGCCCAGTGTCCGTGCCAGTGCGATCATGCGGGCCTGCACCGGCGCCTGGTCGACGTCCCGAGTGAACTCGAGGTAGCGCTCGCGCGTGCGCTGGTCGCGTTCGATCCTCGCAAGCGCCGCCGCCACGTCGGGTTGCAGTCGCTGCGCGGCGCTTATCGAGAACGCGTAGTGCTCGAGGTGTTCGAGGAACATGCGCACGTCGGCCATGTCGCGCTGGAGCACTTCGTGCATGAAGTCGACCTTCTGGGCGGCGCTCGGACGGTCGTCTTCGAGTCTGCACATCTCGCCGCGGAAACCGGCCTGCGGATCGGCATCGGTCAGGCCGGCGACGCTGATCATCGAGGTCGGCCCGAACAGGCGCAACAACGTCTGGCTCGGCCGGCCGCTGGCCACTTCGCCGGCGGGCGCCGTCTTGAAGTAGCGCTCGAGCAGCGGTCCGGCATAGCGGCCGCGCGGTGCCATGTACGAAAAGCCGTACAGCACCGGCACGTCCTTGAAGATGTGGCGCAGCCGCTCGCGGTTGCTCTCACCGTAGCGTTCGTTCAGCAGCGTTGCCACGCGCTCGGCGTCAGCCTGCGAGTGACCGGCTCGCACGAGGCTGCGCAGGATTTCTCCGGTAGCGACGTTGCGCGGTTCGGATTTCAACGTGTTGCAGCCGAACAGGTACACCTCCTTCAGCTGCGAGAACAAGGTGCTGCACGACGCGCTGCACGCGGCCTGCTGCATCTCGTACACCGTCAGGCCGCCGTGCTTGTCGTGGTCGGTGTCGTTGTAGAACGCCGTGCCATCGTCGAAGTGGCCCGAGATGACCAGCGCGTCGCAGGTCACACCACGGCGGCACGCCTGAGCAAGCCAATCGGGCTGACCGCGCTGTACCAGCTCGACGACCCGGTACTGGTCACGCGGCAGGAAGCGCTGGAACGTTTCGCGCTCGTCGGCCGAGTTGATGGTGACGGTGCACACCGTCTTCGGCTCGGCGCTCACGACTGTCGTCGCGGCGCCGGCCAGGCCCACCAGCAGCACGGTCGATACGGCGGCGAGCTGGGGTAACCGTGGTTTTGGCGCGATTCGTATCGGATTGACCATAAGCCCGATCATCGTTCAGCCGCTTGGGAACGATGCCCTGGTCGCGAAGCGGCGTAGGTTCAACTCGATGATACGGCGCGTTTTTCCGCTCCCAACCGCCAGTTTCAGTACCAAAACCGGATTAGGCCACCCAGGATGTATTGAGCCGGAACCCGGGTTGGCGCCACGGCAGAATGTGGCGCTCTGGGGCACCGCTCGATTCGGGTCATGGCTGACATCGACACGAGTGATCTGTGTACCCGTCGCCCCGCCGCAAAGGCGGAACCTCCAGCAACTATCCGAATCGCGTCAGTGATCTTCGATGCGGGGACGTTGCTCTTCGGCGAGAGAACCGGTGTCCGGATCGATCCAGCTTTCCACCCCGATTTCGTCTTCGACCTGCTCGACGGTCTCGACCGGTGCAGCATTCACCTCGGCCGACTCGGCGGACTGCATGTCGGCGCGGGCGTCGTCGAAGGTTGTGAACGGTCCCACTTCATGTTCCTCGCTCAGCCAGTAGTAGCCGTCAGGATGCTGGACGATGCGCGGTTCACCGGTGGGCTCAGCGGTGGAAGGCGTCGAGTGGCGCGGCCGTCGTCTTGCCTGCATGATTTTCTCCTCGATCAAGGCGAAGATTGTCGGCACCGGCAGCGACGCCGTTGTTGACGCCGGTCAAGCAACTGCCGCGATCCACTCATGCCTTCCGAACTCAGCGACGCCGACCGACACGAGCTCGCGCCCCTTGCGGAGCGCGTCGGGGCCGATTTTCTCCGCCGGCGGCTCGAGCTTGAAAGCCGGCATGCAGTGCGAGTCGGCGCTGCACCGCCCCACTTTCATCTCGAAAACAGCCGGGCCGCGGCAACGTTGCTGCGGATCGCCCTGACAGTGGCCGGTCTGCATGGTCGCGGCCGGCGCAACGTGTTGCGGATCCAGGTGCGGCACAACGCGGTGAAGCTCGCCACGCTGCCGGCGCCATTCGAGGGATACACGCTGCTGCACCTGAGCGACCTGCACCTGGACTTGAGCGAACCGTTTCTCTTGCGGCTCATCGAGTGCGTGCAAGGACTTGCGTACGACCTGTGCGTGCTGACCGGCGACTTTCGGTTTCGCACCTTCGGCTCCTCGCTCCCTGCGCTCGATGCGCTGGCGCGCTTGCGATCCCATCTGCGCCCGCCCGTCTACGCGACACTCGGCAATCACGACAGCATCCGCATGGTGCCGAAAATGGAGGCGCTCGATGTGCGGGTCCTGCTCAACGAGACCGCAACCGTCGAACGAGAAGGCGCGACGCTTCACCTTGCCGGCATCGACGATCCACATTATTTCGGCACGCACGATATACGGCGTGCGGCGCAGGATATTCCGCGCGATGCGTGCGCCATCCTGCTCTCGCACGCGCCGGAGCCATACGCAGAGGCGGCGCGCGCCGGCTTCGCTCTCATGCTTTGCGGCCATACGCACGGAGGCCAGATCTGCCTGCCGGGGGGCGTGCCGATCATCACCGAATCGCGTGCGCCGCGTGCATTCGCGAAAGGTGCGTGGCGGTTCGGCAGCCTGGTCGGCTATACATCGGTCGGCTGCGGATCGTCGATCGTGGACGTGCGGCTCAACTGCCTTCCGGAAGTAACGCTGCATCGCTTGGGTCGTGCGGCTGCGTGACCGCTCGTCTCAATAAGGCTCATCGCGCAGGCCCAGGCGATGGAACAGGCGCGCCAGGGGAATCTCCAGCGCGAAGAAAACGAGCGCGATGACGATCACCTGCACGAATGACAGGCCCACTGCCGCGCGCACCACGAGCAGTGGCAGCAGCGCTTCGGGAATCTGATCGAGTCCGGTTGCCCGTCCGCTGGATGCGATATCGAGCCGGCGCTTGACAAAGCTCGACAGCGCATCCCCGAGCATCGAAGCAGCACCCATCAGCAGCCCCAATTGGACCGGAAAACGCAGGACCATGGCCGCAAGACCGGTCGCAACGACCGCGACAAGGACGCCGCGGAGTGTTTTGGAGGGCCCGAGCAGTGGGCGCCCGTCGAAGAACCGCAAGCCGCCATCGAGCGGTCCAGCCCACCGCGACCCGCACACGCGCTTGGCGATGATCGGCGAAGTGTTCGCGACCGCCAGCAGCAGCAGGAGCCGAAAGGACAGCCACGCCGCGTCGTCGATCTGCATTTGCTGCGAAGCCCCGGTCCCGTGAGGTGCGCACGCGGCGATGAGCCGCGGGCGTGCAACGGGAATGATTTGTCTCGCAGTACGCGGCTCCGCTTCTTGACAAGCGTCAAGACACAAGCTGCCCGTTGGTCAAAGATTACTCGAGCACAAGCGCTGAATGCACGAGACCAAAGCGAACTTGTTACGAGCTCATCATCGCGGAGACGAGAAATGTCGAGCACAACGCATGCTGCCGCCGGCATGGCGGTCTGGGACGAAGATCTCTGGCGGGAATTCGAGGCCTCGATGAAGGCCGCTCGCGGCGCCCGCACGGTCAGCAGACGACGGCTCGGGCGTTCCGGTCGGATCGAACGACGAGCGCTCTGGTGGATTGCCCTCGCCCTGACAGCGCTGCTGTGACCGTGCCCGGCAGCCATCGCGGTACGGCGCGGCAACCGGCTGAAGCGATTCGATGATCAAACTCTTCGCTTTGCAGACGACGCGTGATCTTGGCGCACGGGTCGCCGCCGCGCTCGGCTGCGAGCTCGCCGCGCACGAGGAGCGCGAGTTCGACGACGGCGAGCACAAGGTCCGTCCGCTGGGCGAAGTGCGCGGCGCCGACATCTACATCCTGCAGAGCCTGCACGGCGAGCCGCGCTGCACTGCGAACGACAAGCTCATCCGGCTGCTGTTCTTCGCTTCGGCCCTGCGCGATCACGGTGCCGCCAGGATCACGGCCGTCCTGCCGTATCTCGCCTACGCGCGCAAGGACCGGCGTACGCAACCGTTCGACCCTGTCAACTCGCGTTACGTAGCGCAGTTGATCGAAGCCGCGGGCATCGACGCCGTGGTGGCACTCGAAGTGCACAACGTCGCTGCGTTCGACAATGGGTTCCGTGTTCCCTCGGTCCATGTCGGTGCCGACGCGGTGCTCGCGCCGCGCGTCGCGCAACTGCTGGAGGACGAGGACACGGTCGTGGTCGCCTCACCCGATCCTGGCGGGATCAAGCGCGCGCAGCTGTTCCGTGAAACACTCGTGCGCGCGCTCGGTCGCGACTGCGGATCCGCTTATCTGGAAAAACGCCGGGTGGGCGACCTCGTGAGTGGAACGCTTCTCGCCGGAGAGGTGCGCGGCGCCACGGTCGTGCTGGTCGACGACCTCATCAGCACCGGGACCACGCTCGCGCGTGCGGCGCGCACGTGCCTCGAGCACGGCGCGCGCGAGGTCATCGCGTGTGCCGCCCACGGGCTGTTTGCGGCGGGCGCCGAACAACCTCTCCTTGCCTCCGGGCTGACGACGGTGTTGATCACCGACAGCATTGCGCCAACGCGCATGCCGCCGGCGCTGGCAAGCCGCGTGCACATTGTCAGCGCGGCGCCGCTGCTGGCCGCGACGATCAAATCACTGCATCGTCAATAGCTGTTGGCGGGGGAGCGAACGGCTCCCTCCCCTGCGAAGCGGGGGACGGCGGGGGTGAGCGCCGATTGGATGGCCCGAGATTGTTCGTCGTTTGCGCCGTTCGCGGCCATGACAAAGAACTGCGCCGCCCTCTCGCGAGTCAGGACTCGATCACCTTGCACGCCTGCACGGCGCGCTCGAGATAATCGCGCGCACGCGGAAGCCATTCATCGGGCGTGCGAACAACGGCCTCCTGAAGATGAGCCAACGCAAGGCGCGCGCGCACGCAGGCGCGCAGTCCGGTATAGAAAGCGTACGGGCGCGGACCCGGACGATCGTTCAGGATCGTTTGCATCGATCGCCGCAGGAGCGGCCCGACCCACGGTGCGTGCATGCGTGCGCACTCGAGGCCCAGAAAGGCAATCTCGTCGAACGGGTCGAGCAGGCGCAGGTCGCGGCTGAATTCCAGGCAGTCGATGATCACCGGCGGCGTGCTCAGACAAACGTGCTCGGGACGAAGATCGCCGTGCCCCTCGACAATGCGTCCCGCGAGCACGCGCGCGGCGAGTTCGCGCCCGTCGTCGAGATATCGACCGAGCGTGCGGAAGATTCCGGCAAGCGTGCCCGGTGGCAGGGCGAACTCGGGTGATGCAAGTAGCTGTCGGCTGACATCGAGTTGGCGGCGTAACAGCGCGAGATAGCGGTCGATCCGCAATTCGACGGCGGGTTGCTCGCTGTAGAACGCGCCCAATCGCCGTGCCAGCGCGACCACGTCGCTTCGCTGCAGCAATCCGCGGCGCAACCGATCGTCGAGCATGAGCTCCGCCGGCAAGCGTTGCATCGATACCAGCCATTCGACAACCGTGCCGCCGCCTCCGAGGACCAGCTCGAAGTTGTCTCCTTGCGTGAGCGCGACCAGTCCGAGATAGACCTCCGGCGCCAGTCGCCGATTCAATTGCACCTCGGCGCGGCAGTTCGCATGCCGCCCTTCGAGCGTGCGCAGATCGGCGTATTCGTGCGCCACCGGCTTCTTCATCTTGTATGCGCTGGTCGGCGTGAGAAAGACATACGACAGGTGCGTCTCCCGCAACTCGACGCAAGCCGGACTTTCCGGATACGCCGCGGGATGACTCAGGAACTCCAGCTTTTCGTGCAGCGAAACCGGTGCCCGCGCCGCAGGCACTTCAGGTGCCATGTTCGGAAGCTGGGGTCGGCCCTGCGCGTTGCGCCGACGCTTTCATGACCTCGATGACCTCTTCATCTTCGAGTTGATGGAAGTCCTGGTAGAACGCGCCGATGCCCGGGAACCATTCCGGCTGCTGCAGGCAGACCACCATGTCGGCCTCGCTTTCGAGACGCGGCAGCGCGTCGGGTGGCGCCACCGGTGTCGCGATGATCACCCGCCGTGCCTGGCGCCGGCGCAGCGCATGCGCCGCCACGATGATCGAAGCTCCGGTGGCAACGCCGTCATCGATGAGGACGGCATCGCGACCCTCGGGACTGATCGGGGGACGTCCGCTGAGGTAGACCCTCCGGCGGCGCTCGATCTCGCGCAGCGCCTGCGCCTCCATCGCTTTCAGGTATGCGTGATCGGCTCCCGCTTCACTGGCGATGTCGCGGTTGATGAGCACCTCGGGCTCAGCGCCGTCGACGACGGCACCGACGGCAAGCTCTGGCTGTCCCGGCGCTCCAATCTTGCGCACGAGCACAAGGTCCAGCGGCGCATGGAGTGCAGCAGCGACTTCCGCGGCGACCGGAACTCCACCACGTGGCAACGCGTAGACCACCGGACGCTCGAGCGTGAGCTTTGTCAGTGCGGTGGCGAGCTGCCGGCCCGCATCGCGCCTATTCACGAACCCAGAGTGTCCAAACATTCGCGACTCTCGCGCCGGTTGAAGTTGGTGCGCACCGGCCGCGGTCGGTGGCCGTTTCGGCGACCGCAAAACCCTGACATCGCGGCACGCACGGGAATTCTGCGTCGGCCGGAAATGAGCGACTTTGAGATCTGTCAAACGCTGTCTGCATCGACCAGGTTGCCCTCGGTCAACTCGTGCTGTTGTCATTCCAGGGCCACCTCCGGTGTCACCCAACACCGCGCCCTGGCCGCTCATTTCTTGACACATCGCAAATGGCTCACCCGGTTGCGCGCGAACAATGGGCAGGTGACGAGTGTCCGCGCTCCGCGCGGACACCGAACCATTCGGGAGGCCAACATGTACCGGCGCATTGTCGTGGCTGTCGATGGCAGCCAGACGTCAGACCTCGCGCTCGAACACGCATTAGGGCTTGCCAAGGAGCAACGGGCGCGCGTGCGTATCGTGCACGCGCTCGAATCGCTGCATTACCTGGTCGCTCTGGCCGGAAGCCCATATCCCTTCGACGCCACCGAGCTCCTCGACTCCATGCGCCGTGAAGGCGAACGTGTGCTGGCCGCGTCGCTCGAGAGGGCGCGCGCGGCCGCGGTCGATGCGGAAACTGCGTTGCTCGATGGCAAGGAACCCTCGGACCGCATCGCGCAGACCCTGGTCCAGGACGCCAAGAACTGGGACGCGGATCTCATCGTCCTCGGCACGCATGGCCGGCGCGGCTTCGATCGACTGTTTCTCGGCAGCGTCGCCGAAACCGTGCTGCGCATCGCTTCGGTTCCCGTCCTTCTGGTGCGCCATAAATGAACGACGCGCCGCACTTTTCGCTCGAACTCGAGCAGGTCGAGACGTACGAGTTTCGGGTCAGGTACGACGTGCCCGAACTGCCGGATCTGCTCCTCGTCGAGCCACGAGCGCTTGGCGGTGTGCGAAGCGTCGACGGCGCCGGACAGGAAGTGTGGGTGGATGGCACGGTCCGACGCAAAGGCGGGAAGCCGCAGGCGGCGGCATAGAAGCCTGAGCCCTCTATGACTCCGGCCTTGTTGCCTGCGCAACTGCGCCAGCGCACCGACCCGGCGACCCTGTCGTTCGAGACGACGGCGGAGCTTGCCGCGGCCGAGACGCCGATCGGACAACAGCGCGCGCTGGATGCAGTGCGCGTTGCCACGCGCATTGCGGCGCCGGGTTTCAACCTGTTTGTAATCGGCGCCGCTGACGCCGGACTGGATCGCACGATCAAGGGACTGCTCGAGGCGAAAGCGCGGGCGGAACCAGCGCCGTCCGATTGGGTGTACGTGAACAACTTCGCTGCGCCACAGCGGCCCTGCGCGATGCGATTGCCGCCCGGGCGCGGACCTGAGCTGCGCGATGCCATCCGCGACCTGGTCAAGGACCTCGCAGTCGCCCTGCCGGCGGCGTTCGACAGCCAGGACTACCGCGCGCGCCGCTCGGCAATCGACGAAGCGTTCCGCAAGAAGCAGGAGGAAGCGTTTGCGACGCTGACTTCGGACGCTCGCGCGCGCCAACTCGCGATCCTGAGCGGACCGATGGGATTCGCGGTGGCTCCGCTCGCTCCCGACGGCGGCATCCTCAAGACGGAGGCCTTCCACGCGCTCCCCGAAGAGCAACGCGATGCGATCCAGGCTGCAGTGCGCGAGTTCGAGCCGCGCCTCGAGCAAGCCCTGCAAACGCTGCCCCGCCGGGAAAAGGAGCGGCGCGACCAGGTTCGCGTGCTCGATCGCGAAACCGCGGAATACGCAGTCGGCCATTCGCTGGAAGAGACGAAGAAGATATTTGCCGACCTGCCGCAGGTGCTCGAGCACCTGCACCGCATGCGCGAAGACCTCATCGACCGTGTGGGCGTCTTCTTCGCGGCGCAAGGCGACGAGGGAGAAAGCGAATCGCGGCCGCCCACCGATGGACCGCTCGACAGCTACGAAGTCAACGTGGTGATAACGCATGCCGGCGCGACCGGCGCGCCGGTTGTCGAAGAGCCGCATCCTTCGCTCGGAAACCTGGTCGGACGAATCGAGCACGAATGGCATCACGGCGCGCTCACGACGAGCTTCCGCCGCCTGAAGGCCGGCGCCCTGCACCGCGCCAACGGCGGTTATCTGTTGCTCGACGCGCGCAGCCTGTTGATCGAGCCGTTCAGCTGGCTGGCGCTGAAGCGTGCGTTGAAGATGCGCCGGATCAAGATCGAAGGCGTGGACGATTTCCTCAGCCTGACCAGCACCGTATCGCTCGAACCGGATCCGATTCCTCTCGACCTCAAGGTCGTGCTCGTGGGCGATCGGCTGCTCTACTACCTGCTGGCCCAGCTCGATCCCGATGTGGCCGAGCACTTCAAGGTGCTCGCCGACTTCGACGACGAGCTGGAGCGCAGCGGCGCCGCGGAGACGGGTTTCGCAACGCTGGTCGCCGACATCGTCCGGCGCCAGAAACTGCGTGCGTTCGACCGCGCCGCCGTGGCGCGCGTGATCGAACAGGCGGCACGGATCGCCCAGGATGCACACAAGCTCACGCTGCACATCAACCGCGTGCGCGACCTGCTGGTAGAGGCCGACTTCCAGGCCGGCGAATCGGGGCACGCGGTTGTCGCGGCCACCGATGTCGAGCGCGCGATCGTCGAACAGGTGCATCGCGCGAGCCGCGTGCAGGAACGCTCTCTCGAGACGCAACTGCGCGCGATCGCCCTCATCGATACCACCGGATCCGCGGTCGGGCAGGTGAACGGCCTGTCGGTGATCGAACTCGCCCAGCAACTGTTCGGTCGCGCCTCGCGCATTACGGCGCGCGTGCGGCCCGGCGGCGGGAAAGTCGTCGATATCGAGCGCGAAGTGGAGCTCGGTGGTCCGATTCACGCCAAAGGAGTGCTCATCCTGACCGGCTTCCTGGCGGGCCGGTATGCGCTCGACGTTCCGCTTTCGCTCGGCGCGACGCTGGTGTTCGAACAATCCTACGGCGCGGTGGAAGGCGACAGTGCATCGTGCGCCGAGCTGTACGCGCTGCTGTCGGCACTCGCCGAGCTGCCGCTGCGCCAGGATCTGGCCGTCACGGGATCGGTCAACCAGATGGGGCAGGTGCAGGCAATCGGCGGCGTCAACGAGAAGATCGAAGGGTTCTTCGATCTATGCGCGGCGCGCGGACTGACCGGCACACAGGGCGTACTGATCCCGGCGGCCAACGTGCAGCATCTGATGCTGCGCGCCGACGTGGTCGAAGCGTGTGCCGCGGGACGGTTTGCCGTGTATCCGATAGCGCAC
>Ga0335084_10008085_pt1 | contig 10469 bp, 6 predicted proteins | sample Lox_Sample_44_FD_206721 | JGI IMG/M metagenome (GOLD analysis project Ga0335084, IMG submission 206721) | Soil microbial communities from Loxahatchee National Wildlife Refuge, Florida, United States - Lox_Sample_4.4 | ecosystem: Environmental > Terrestrial > Soil > Wetlands | place: USA: Florida... | reverse complement strand
CGGCCGGTGTCGCCGGTGCGCCGGGGCGGCACCAGGGGCGCCCGGGACGGCTCGAGCCCCGACCCAGCCCCCGCGCGCCGTGGCGCGCCAGCGTCCGAGCTCAGTGCGCGTCGGCCCAGCTCTGACCAAGACCCACCTCGACCTCCAGCGGCACCCGCAGCTGTGCCACGCCCATCATCGAGCTCCGGGCGAGCTCCACCGCCCGATCGAGCTCGTCCTCCGGCGCCTCGAAGAGGAGCTCGTCGTGGACCTGAAGGAGCATTCGGGTGCGTAGACCGCCCTCGCGCAGCCGGTGGTCGATGCGGAGCATCGCCATCTTGATCAGGTCCGCGGCCGTGCCCTGGATGGGCATGTTGATCGCCGCCCGCTCCGCGGCCTGCGCGGTGGCGCGGTTGCTGGAGTGCAGGTCGTCCATCAGCCGGCGGCGACCGAAGAGCGTCTCCACGCTGCCGGTCCGCCGGGCCCGCTCCACGGTCTCCTCCAGGTAGCGGCGGATGCCGGCGTAGCGCGCGAAGTAGCGGTCGATGATCGACGCCGCCTCCTCGTGGGGGATGTCCAGGCGCGTGGAGAGCCCGTGGGGTGACAACCCGTAGGCGATGCCGAAGTTCACCATCTTCGCCACCCGGCGCTGGTCCGCGGTCACCTCCCCCGGCGTGACGCCGAACACCTCGGCCGCGGTGCGCTGGTGCACGTCCTCCCTGGCCTGGAACGCCGCCAGGAGCCCCGGGTCCTCCGACACGTGGGCCAGGATCCGTAGCTCGATCTGGCTGTAGTCCGCCGAGACCAGCTTCCACCCCGGCTCGGCCACGAACGCTCGCCGGATGGCGCGGCCCACGTCGGTCCGCACCGGGATGTTCTGCAGATTGGGATCCGAGCTCGACAGCCGGCCGGTCGCCGTCGCTGCCTGGTGGAAGGTGGTGTGCAGCCGCCCGTCGGCGCCGACCAGCGGAACCAGCGCGTCGAGGTAGGTGCTCTTGAGCTTGCTCAGCGTCCGGTACTCGAGCAGCGCCCGGGGCAGCGGGTGCTTCTCGGCGAGCTTCTCCAGCACCTCGGCGTCGGTGGACGGGCCGGTCTTCCCCTTCTTGAGGACTGGAAGGGCGAGCTCGGTGTAGAGCACCTGCGCCAGCTGCGCATTGCTGTTGACGTTGAACACCCGGCCGGCCAGCTGGTGCAGCTGCTTCTCCTGGGCAGCGCACTGGGCATCCACGTCCCGCGACAGCTCGGAGAGCACGCCGAGGTCAAGCTTGATGCCGTGGCCCTCCATCCTGGTCAGCACCGCCACCAGCGGCAGCTCCAGCTCGCGGGCCAGGCCGGTGAGCTTGGCGGACTCGATGTCCCGCCACAGGCCAGGGGCGAGCCGCTCCACTGCCTGGGCCCGCTGACCGAACGCCTCGGCCACCTCCTCGGGTGGCCGGTCCGCGAGCCCGCTGCCGGCCCGGCGCGCCGCCGCCGCGTCGTAGGGCACCGGCAGCTCGAGGTGGAGCCGCTCCCGGGCGAGGTCCGCCAGGGCGTGCTCGCGGCGCGAGGCATTGAGCAGATAGGAGAGCAGCTCCACGTCCGCCCCCAGGCCCATCAGCTCCATTCCCGCGCCGAGCAGCAGCAGCGAGAGCGCCTTGGCGTCGTGCGCATCCTTCTCCAGCCGCGCGTCGGCCAGCACCGGGCCCAGCACTTCTCGCAGCTCCCCGAGCGCCAGCCGGCGGGCCCCGAGCCCGTGATGGTCGAGCGAGACGTAGGCCGCGGTGTCACCCGCCGCCACGCCGAGCCCCACCAGCGGCGCAGTGGCTGGACGGCCGTCGTGCGCCGGCACCAGCGCCACCCGCCCGTGGCTGCGGATGGCCTCCACCAGCGCCAGGAGGCCCTCCCGGTCGGCGACCACCGTGGTCTTCCCCATCGGCCGCGCCGCCGCCGCGTCCGGGCTGGGGGGCATTTCCTGTAGCAGCTTGTAGAACTCGAGCTCGGTGAAGAGCGCCCGGGCCTTCTCCCCGTCGATGGGCTGGCGGGCGAGCCGCGCGACGTCCGTCTCCACCGGAAGGTCGGTCCGGAAGGTCACCAGCTGCTTGGCACGCAGCATGCCCTCCCGGTGCTCTTCGATCGCCTCGCGGATCTTCGGCTTCTTCACCTCTTCCAGCCGCGAGAGCAGGGCCTCCACGCTCCCGAACTGCTGGATCAGCTCGGCGGCGGTCTTCGGCCCGATGCCCGGGACCTTGGGCACGTTGTCGATGGGGTCGCCGACCAGCGCCAGGTAGTCGCGCATCTGGCCGGGCTCGATGCCCAGCCGCTCCCGCACCTCGCGCGGTCCGGTGTGCCGGTCGAGCATCGGGTCGTAGAGGCTCACCCGGTCGTCCACCAGCTGCATGAAGTCCTTGTCGCCGGTGACGATGTGCACGTCGAAGCCCTGCTGCTTCGCCGCCAGCGCCAGTGTGCCGATGACGTCGTCCGCTTCCCAGCCGGCGTACTCCAGCACCGGGACCCGGAGCGCATCGACCACCTGGCGGACCAGCTCGAACTGGTGGGGGAGGTCCGGCGGGGGGCCCTCGCGGTTGGCCTTGTAGCTGGGGTCGATCTCCTGGCGGCCGGTGCGGCTCTCCTTGTCGAAGGCCAGCGCCACGTGGGTGGGCTTCATCTCCCGGAGCGTCTTGAGGAGCATCCGGGTGAAGCCGTAGACGGCGTTGGTGGGCACGCCCCGGCTGGTGCTGAGGTTGGCGATGGCGTGGTAGGCGCGAAAGACGAAACCCGACGCGTCGATGAGCGTCAGGACGGGGCGGGGGCTGGGCATGACTTCGCCCGGGGCACCCTACCGCAGCACGAGCTTGATCTTCTCGTTGCAGATGAAGAACTCGTCGCCGTCCTCCACCTGCTTGCGCTTGATCCGCTGCTTGTTGAACCAGGTGCCGTTCGAGGAGCCGAGGTCCTCGATGTAGTAGGCGCCGTCGTCGCGAACGATGACCGCGTGCTCCCGGCTCACCTTGCCGGAGTTGATGATGAAGTCGCAGTGCTTGCCCCGGCCGATGACGAACCGGTCCTTGCCGATGCGGTCCAGCGCGCCGTTCTCGGCCATGAGGTAGAGCTGGCCGCCCGAGCCGGAGCGCTCCTCGTCCTCGGGGAGCTGCCGGTCGAGGATGTCCAGCGGGTCATCGGGGGTGCCATCCGGGGCGCCGGTGTCCACCTCGCCGAGCGAGGCCAGGTCGTCCAGGTCCCCCTTCCCCAGCACCGGGGTGCCGATGGTGGGGGCGACCGACTCGGGGCCGGTGCTCCGCAGGGGGGCGGTCCGCGCCGGGGCGGCCGCGGCCACCCGGTGGTTGAGCGTGGGCTGGGCGGGAACGGGGGTCTTCCGGCGGGAAGCCACCTCGAGGAAGCCGTTCAACCGGGCGAACATGAACAGGGCCTGGTTGATCAGCCCGTCTCGCTCGCTGCCCATCTGCCGCGCCATCTCCTCGAAGGCCTCCCAGAGGTGGTCGGGGATGGCCACCTTGCGGACGGGATGTGGCGGATTGAAGTCGCCCATGGCGCGCACGCCAGGGAGGCTAGCACGGTCAGTAGTGAACGCCGATGTCCACCGGGCTGGTCGACGTGTAGGAGACCGTGGACGGAGAGAAGTCCACGATCACATTCCCCCCTGGGTAGAGCACGAAGACCCGGTCCGCCCCCACGATCTGGGGGTAGAGGTTGCGCTGGTAGAGCGCCAGGGCCCCCGGGAGGTTCAGCCCACCCACCCCGAGCGTCGAGGAGCTGATGGGCACCGAGGCGGGGGTGTAGCCGTTCACGAAGGAGAAGAAGTACCCCGAGCCCCGGAGCGAGGAGACGTCTCCGCCGGTGAGCACCGGCTCGATGCCCGCGTCGGTCCCCTCCCCCGGGTAGCTGATCACGTCGTGGATCTGGAAGGAGAGCCCCACGTCGCTGAGGATGCTCGCCGACGTCCCCGCATCCGCATCCGGTCGCCAGAAGCGGATGAACTGCGGGGTGGAGTGCACCCCGGCATCGAAGAAGCTCGTCCCGCCCGGGGGCGGGAGCCCCATGCGACCGAGGTACCCCGAGCTGGTGCCGCTCACCGTGAGGGGGTGCGCGGCGAGGGTGCTGCTCCGGAGGTTGTAGGCGACGGGAGGAGGGCAGCTGTCGATGGTGGCGATGGTGCCGTCGGACAGCACCCGCTCCGTGCCACCGTCGAGCTCCACCGCGAGCGCCGTCCGCCGGGTGACCAGGAACAGGCCACCGGGGCCGGGGACCAGCACCCCGCCGTCTGGCCCGGCAGCAAGCACCGGGAAGCCGAACTCGCACTCGGTCCCGGTGTAGTCCACCGGTACGACGATGTCCCCCGGCTCGACGAAGCCCTGCTCGGCCAGCACCCGGCTGTTGATCGACAGTGGCCAGCCTCCGTCCCGGGGATCTCCCAGGCCAGCGTCGAGCGGCTCCCGGGCGATGCCGGCCACGATGCCCTCGTAGAGGACGTACACGCTCTCGCTGTAGGGCCAGATCCCCTGCTCGATCCGGATCTCGTTGGTCTGCGGGCCCCCGCGAAAGACTGCCGGGGCTCCGGTGTTGAGCACCGCCTGCACCGCGGTGATGCTCGCCCCGTTGGGGGCGAAGTTGATCTGCCGCAAGGTCATGGCGTCGAAGGCGAAGATCTGCGCCGCGGGGATGCTGTTCCCGTACCCGCTGACGGTGACGAAGCCCAGCAGTCCGTACTGGACCTCGAACCCGGTGACGTACAGCGCCAGTCCGCTCGACTGCACGACCAGATCCTGCACCACGCCCACCGAGCCGTTGTTGGCGAACCGGATGGGGAGCATGCGGTTCGCATCTCGCGGAACACCACCGTCGAACTCCGCTGGCGGACGGTAGTAGGTGTCCGAATAGCGCTTCGGGGCGGCCGGGAGCCCGGCGCCGGCATCGTAGGTCTCGAGCACCCCCCCATCGTAGGAGTCGCGCCGGGCGTCGAACCCGTCGATGGCCACCGGGTAGCGGACCACCGGCGTCCCCGCGTCGAAGAACGACAGCGCCCGGGTGCGGTCCAGGTCCACCGCGAGCACTCCCACACAGTCGAGCTTCCCGCGGCAGGAGGCCTCGTCGAGGATGGCGAAGATGCGGGTCCCGGCGTCCATCACCACGTCGGTGATGCCGCCGTCCACTCCTCCGTCCACGTCGACGTACACGGTGCCGGGCGGGCCGCCATCCGGCGGTGAGTAGGCGATCAGCTTCACCACGTTCCCGTGGGTGATCAGCCGCTTGACCGGGAAGCTCTGGGCGACCGTGGTGTCGGAGTTGAAGACCGCCTCGTAGGGCGCGGGGACGAGCCCTCCGGGCTGCGGGTCGACCACCTGGATGCGACCCCACTCGAACTTGCCCTCCTCATCGGAGGGAGCGAACGGGATCGGGGGGTCGAGGTAACGGCTGGCGATGGCCAGCCTCCGCTCCTCCGGATCGGGCGGCTGCGCGGGGTGCTGCACCGTGGGCAGCGCCACCATCGCGGTGACCACCTCGCGGCGGATGACGTCCAGCGGCTGGAGCACGTAGGGCGGAAGCGCCGAGGGGTACAGGCCGCAGCGCTTCGTATCCACGACCGTCGTCGCCCGGTCCCGTGGGAGGTTGGGCAGCAGCAGCTCCCAGATCGTGGAGTCGGTCCCGTCGAAGGTGGCGAAGTACAGCTGCGACTGAAGGTCGTCGGAGCTCAGACGCGAGGCGAGCGCGGTCACCACCGAGTCCGGTCGGGGCGTGATCCGCCCGAACTCCTTCAGCTGCTGCGGACAGTTCAGCGCGCCGATGATCGACACCGAGGGGCCGCCGGCCCCCCGGGCGAAGACCCAGTCGCCCTGGAGCGGCTGGCCGAGCGGCCCGTAGCGAGTGGGGGCGGCCAGCTCCACCGGTGCGGGCAGGGTGGGGATGGACAGCGGCAGCAGAGGGTTCGGCGCGCGGACGAAGTCGCGCTGCAGGCCGGCGCGTGGCTCGAGGTCCAGGACCCGCAGCTCGTTGCTCCGGGTGCTGGTGACGAAGAGGAGCGAACCCGAGACCGCCGAGGAGTTGGTGCCGCTGAGCCGGGTGGGCGGGGCCACCCCGCTCTGCGAGCAAGCCACCAGGGCGACGGTCAGCAGGGCCAGGAGTCGGGTCTTCAAGGTGTGGAGTCCACGCAGTTGCGGTCGTCGGTGGCGAGCAGGCAGTACTGCTTGGCACCGATGTGGGCCACCAGGCGGGGGGCGAGGCGCCCGCCGGCAGCGGCCACCGAGAGCGGGACGTCCACCACTGCGATCCGGCCGTCGCCGAAGTTGCTGACGTAGAGCCGCGCGAAGTCGCCGCGTCGATCGATGGTGATCGCGAAGGGCACCGCCCCCACCCCGGGGACCAGGGCGGCGATCTGCCCCAGGTCGTCGTCGTAGAACGCCAGCGAGCCGTCCACCGAGCAGCTCACCACCACCAGCGGCGCCCGGCCGGTGCGGGTGAGGAGCTGCACGTCGTTCGGCCCTTCGGGCAACGGCACGGCCCGCACCAGGGTGAAGCTGGGGGCCAGCTCGGGCGCAGGGGGGGCACCGACGTCGATGACCAGGAGCGCCGCGGGGTTGTCCACCGCCAGGTAGAGCCGCTGGCCGTCGGGGCGGAGCTGGAGCGCCCGCGCATCGAGTGAGGCCCAGACCAGCTGCAGCTGCGGGTAGGCGACCAGGTTGCTCGCCCGGTCCACCACCCGGAGGAGGACGTCGGGATCGGTGCTGACCAGCTTCGCCCGACCGGACACGTACAGGAAGTCGGTGGTGACCACGATGCTGTTCGTCGCCCCCCGGCCGATGGCGCTGAAGGCCGAGTCGGGCACGGTGTACCCGCCGTCCGTCGCCCAGGCGGCCCGCGCCGCATCGAGCTCGGACTGGTGCAAGGTCACCAGGAAGTTCTGGAGGTTGGTCACGCTCTGCGCCGGGCTGGAGGCCGGTCGAAGGTGGGTGACGTAGATCTGGTCGCTGTCCGGAGCGAGCGTCACCGAGTAGGGCTGGGGTGCGGCGGGGATTCCGAACGACCCCGGCGTCTGTTCCACCGCCAGCCGGAGCGCGTCCACCGTGCAGTCGGTCCCACCGGAGAAGAAGCAGCGGAGCGGCACCCCGCCGTCCGACGGCTGGGTGATGTCCATGATCGCCACCTCGTCTCCCTCGGACCGGGAGGGGATGAAGAGCCGGGTGCCGGCGTCGTCCACGGTGGCCAGCCCTGCGAAGGGGGAGATGGTCACCAGGTTGGCGGTGGTGGTGGCGAGCTGGGTGAACTGCACCGGTCGGCCCTGGTCGGAGCCGCCATCCGGCAGTGGAGCCACCGCCGCCCCGGGCAGCGGGAGGGTGCGACCTTCGGCGGTGCGGACCTGTGCCAGGTCCACCGCCGTCACCCAGCCGATATCGAAGCGACGGTCGAAGTTGGAGCTGGCGACGTACAGCCGGCCCAGCCCGCCATCGGGGCTGGCCGGGGGAACGAAGGCCACGCCGGTGGGGTAGTAGAGGCGAGTCTCCACCGGCGGCCGCGGGACGAGATCCCGGTTGCACGCGACGGCGAGGAGGAGGGTCGGGACGAGGGTGAAGCGCATCAAAAGGGCGCGCATCCTAGAGATCCGCGACCCGGCGTCGCAAGGACAAGCGGCGAGCGTCAGAACAGGGGGAACCCCCGCGTTCTTCCCTCGGCCCGCTGCATCCATCTCAGCGCCGGGGCGTGGTGTCGTCCTTCCCGCCCGTGGCGCGCCAGTAGTCGGTGAGGATCCGCTGCACCCGATCGGCGTTGGGGTACGTGCGGCAGGACAGCAGATACGTCTCGTAGGCGCGGGTACCGGAGCGAGGGTCTCCCAGCTTGGCGTGGGCGCTGCCGAGGATGAGGTAGGCCCAGCCCGCCTTCGGATCCAGCTCCAGCGCCCGCTGGAGCTTGGGCACCGCGCGCTTCACCTCCGCCGGGTCCTTGCTGTCGGCGAGGCGTGTGCCCTCCTGGAGCAGCCTTCGCACCGAGGTGTTCTTCACCTCCGGACCGCAGGCCAGCCCGGTCAACGTCTTCCCCTCGAACCGGGGGGTGTAGGGGAGAACCGACGAGGGGGGCAGCTCGTCGTCCTCGCGGCTCTGGCTGTCGATCTCCGCCTCCAGCGCCGGCGGGGCGGTGAGCAGCAGAAGGAGGAGCCCGGTCACGGTGTCCCTCCGCTCTCGGCCTGGATGCGCGACAGGTCGGCGAGGGGAGCGAACACCTGGGCCACCTCGCGGAGCAGCCGCACCCGGTTCTCTCGCACCGGACGATCGTCGGTCATCACCAGCACCTTGTCGAAGAAGGCGTCCACCGGCCCCTTCAGCGCCCGGGCGGCGGCGAGCGCCGCCGGGGCGTCCTCGGCGGCGAGCGCCCGGTGCACCTCGGCCGAGGCCCGACGCGCGGCCTGGGCGAGCGCGCTCTCGGTGGGCTCCTGGAAGAGCCGGGGATCGGCCGGCTCGACCGAGACGTCCCGGCCCTGCTTCTCGATGATGTTCACCACCCGCTTGAAGGCGGTGGCCAGGGGGGTGAAGTCCGGCGCCCCGACCACCTGGGCGAAGGCATCGAGCCGCGCCCGGGCAAGGCGCAAGTCGTCGAACCCGGCGGCCAGCACCGCCTCCACCACGTCGGTACGGGCCCGTTCGGCCCACAGCGCGCGCAGCCGCCCCCGGAAGAACTCGAGCAGCTGCCCCCGGGCGTCCGCCACCGGGGCGGCGCCGAGCCCGAGCTTCTTCCCCACCGCCTCCAGCGCGTGGTCCACCGCCTCGCCGAGCGAGAGCCGGTACCCGCGACCCAGGACGAGGTGGACGACACCCAGACAGGCCCGCCGGAGCCCGAACGGATCCGCCGACGCCGTGGGTGGCTTCCCCAGCGCGAAGAGTCCAGCCAGGGTGTCCAGCCGGTCCGCCATCCCCACCAGGGCGCCAGGGTCGTCGGCGGGCACCGGATCCGAGGCACCGCGCGGCAGGTAGTGGTCGGCGATGGCCTGGGCCACCGCCGGCGGCTCACCCGAGGCGAGCGCGTAGTGCCGCCCCATGATGCCCTGGAGCTCGGGGAACTCGCCCACCATCCCGGTGGTGAGGTCGGCCTTGGCGAGGAGCGCCGCCCGGTCCACCACCTCGAGCAGCTCGGGCCGGCCCACCGCCCGGGTGAGCGCCGCCGCCAGCAGCCGGATGCGACCCACCTTCTCGGCGTAGGTCCCGAGCCTGCCCTGCCACACCACCCGCTCCAGCGCGGGCACGCGGGCGGCGAGTGCCACCTTCCGGTCCTCGTCGAAGAAGAAGCGCCCGTCGCTGAGCCGCGAGCGCAGCACCCGCTCGTAGCCACGGACGGAGAGCGCCGGGTCCCTGACCGGGGTGTTGGAAATGGCGACGAACCGCGGCAGCAGCCGTCCGTCCGGGGCGAGGACCGGGAAGTAGCGCTGGTGCGAGGTCATCTCCTGCACCAGGACCTCGGGTGGCAGGTCCAGGTGCCGCTCCTCGAAGCTGCCGAGGAGCGCGGTGGGCCACTCCACCAGCTCGGTCACCTGGTCGAGCAGCGCGGGGTCCTCGCGGATCCGGCCGCCGGCGCGCCGGGCGGCCTGGGTCGCCTCGCTCCGGATGCGCTCCCGGCGCGTGCCGACGTCGGCCAGCACCTGGGCGCGCTCCAGCAGGCCGGGGTAGTCCCGGGGGTGGGCGACCGGGTGCGGACCGGGGGAGAGGAAGCGGTGGCCGAAGGTCATCCGCCCGCTCTTGACGTCGGCGAAGACGACCGGGACCACCTCCTGGCCGTGGATCGCCAGCAGCCACTGCACGGGTCGGGCGAAGCCCTGCTCCACGTCGCCCCAGCGCATGCGCTTCTTGAACTCGATGCCGTGCACCGCCGCGCCGAGCACCGCCGGGAGCAGGGCGCTCGCCGGCCGTCCGGGCTCGGTCACCTCCACCGCCAGGTACTCGCCCTTGGGAGTCTGGACCCGCCGGAGCGCCGCGACCGCCACCCCTTGCGCCTCGGCGAACCTGCTCGCGGCCTTGGTGTGGCTCCCGTCCGGCGCGAAGGCGGCCTTCGCCGAGGGCCCGAGCGCCTGACGGGTTGCGTCCGGGCTTCGCTCCGCCACCGCCTCCACCAGGACGGTCAGCCGACGAGGGGTGGCGAAGGTGCGGGCCGCCCCGTGCCCGAGCCGGGCGCCGTCGAGGCCGGAGAGGACGAGCGTCCGGAGCTGCTCCACCGCGGGCTCCACCTCGCCCGCGGGGAGCTCCTCGGTGCCGATCTCGAAGAGCAGCTCGTCGCTCACGGCTTCGGCTCCACCCCGAACGACTCCCAGCTCTTGCTCGCCGGGACCCCCTCCAGCAGGGGGGGCTGCTGGCCGACGGTCCACCCGGTCTTCAGCAGCGGGAACCGGAGCTCCGCGCGCACCTTGAGGTACGCCTCGGCGCAGGCCCGGGCGTTGTCCCGCACGCGCTTGATGAAGCCCGCCCGCTCGGTGACGCTGATCGCCCCGCGGGCGTCGAGCAGGTTGAAGGTGTGGGAGC
>Ga0335084_10008084_pt1 | contig 10471 bp, 9 predicted proteins | sample Lox_Sample_44_FD_206721 | JGI IMG/M metagenome (GOLD analysis project Ga0335084, IMG submission 206721) | Soil microbial communities from Loxahatchee National Wildlife Refuge, Florida, United States - Lox_Sample_4.4 | ecosystem: Environmental > Terrestrial > Soil > Wetlands | place: USA: Florida... | reverse complement strand
CACACAGACGATCGGACTGAGGCGCGCCACCTTCTTCGCGAGACCGGCCTTCTCGGCGGCATCGACCACTGCGCCGACGTCCTTGTAGGCGCCGGGAGCCTCCTCGGCGACGCCGCGCGACGACGGACTCTTGATGACGATGCCGCGCGCGGCGAGCTCGTCGACGACCTGTCGGCCGCGCCATCGTCGCGTCGCGGCGTGCCGGCTCATGGCGCGTCCCGCACCGTGGCAGGCGGAGGAAAAGGCGCGCTGCTCGCTGTCCTTCGTGCCGACCAGCACGTACGAGGCGGTTCCCATGCTGCCGCCGATCAACACCGGCTGGCCGACGTCGCGCAATGCATCCGGCAGCGTCGCGTTGCCCGGTCCGAACGCTCGCGTCGCGCCTTTGCGATGCACGTACAACTCCCGGACGCGTCCGTCGACACGATGCGTCTCGACCTTGCAAGTGTTGTGCGACACGTCGAACAGCAGGTCGAGCCGCGCCGACGGGAAGAGCCGGCGGAACACCTCGCGCGTGAGGTGGCAGACCATCTGGCGGTTCGCGAGCGCGCAATTGATCGCCGCTCGCATCGCACCGAGATAGCGCTCCCCGAGCGGCGAACGAATCGGCGCGCAGGCGAGCTCGCGGTCGGGCAGACGGATGCCGAACCGGTCGGCCTCGATCGCCATGTCGCGCAGGTATTCGGTGCCGATCTGGTGGCCGAGGCCGCGCGAGCCGCAGTGGATCGTCACGACGACCTCGCCGGCGACGAGCCCGAACGCTTCCGCCACGTCGGGCGCGAACACTTCGTCGATCGATTGCACCTCGAGGTAGTGGTTGCCGGACCCGAGCGTGCCCATCTCTCGGCGCTGGCGTTCCTTCGCGCGATCGGACACGCAGTGCGGAGCGGCGCCGGCCATGCAGCCATGTTCTTCGATTCGATCCAAGTCGCCGTGTCGCCCGAAGCCGCGCTCGAGCGCCCACCGCGCGCCGCCGGCGAGCATCTGATCCATCTCGCGCGCGGTGAGCGCGATCTCGCCCTCGGAGCCGAGGCCCGCCGGGACCGCCGCGAACAGCGCGTCGGCGAGCTTGGCCTTGTGCCGTTCGATCGCATCGCGCCCGAGTCCGGTCGTCAGCGTCCGCACGCCGCACGAGATGTCGAAGCCGACTCCGCCGGCCGACACGACGCCGTCGTCCGGATCGAACGCAGCGACACCGCCGATCGGAAAGCCGTAGCCCCAATGCGCGTCCGGCATCGCGTACGACGCCTTGACGATGCCGGGCAGCGTCGCGACGTTGACCATCTGCTCGTACACCTTGTCGTCCATCGCGCGGACCAGCGGTTCGTCGGCGTACAGGACGGCCGGGACGCGCATCGCGCCGTGCGGCGCGACGCGCCATTCGGTCTCGCCGATTCGTTCGAACTTCTCAAGATCCATGTCAGACGTCCACGACGCATTGGGCGCGCCAGCGCCCTTGGGGGGTCTGGCGGACGGACAGTGCAGTGTACGTCGCGCCCTTGATCTCGACGGCGGGCCGATGCCGCGCGCGGTCGATCGGCTCGCCGCCAACGACCGCGTCGAGGTGCCGCCCGTCCGTCGTCACGTCGAACTGCGCGAACAGCACGCGGCGCGTCGCCATGTCGTAGATCAGCGCGTTCAGCCAATCGACGAACAGCAACTCCGCGTTCGGTGCGTCGCAGTGGTACGAATAGCGCTCGCGCGTTTCGATCGGCGCGTCGGTGACCACGGCGACGAGCGCATGGGCCGCTTGCTCGTACGCTTCGGCCAACGTCGCGCCTTCGCCGGCGACGCCGATGTCGGCAGCGTGCTCGAAATGCCACCAGCGCGCTGCCGTCACGTTTGCTCGATCCCGCTTCGACGGTTCGTCAGAGCCATCGAATCACGCACGCGACGCCGAAGCTCGCCAACAGCATCGTGCCGAAGCGGCGCGCGTGCGCGAACGCGTACGCGGAGTACCAGAGCGGCCACACGTCGTGCGGATAGTCGGCCGGCCGTGCGGGCGGCGGGTCATGCCGGAACGCGCGAATCGCGCGCCGGGCGGCCGGCAGCGCGAACGCCACGAGCGCCGCCGTCCACGGCACGTGACCCGGCACGGCGAGAACGGCGAGCGCCGGATACGGCGCCACCGACATCGCGACGACCGCGGCGCGCGAGCGCTCGGCGCCGAGCCGTACCGGCAACGTGCCGATCCCGCGCGCGGCGTCGCAGCCGAGTTTGTCGAGGTGTTTGCCGAAGATCACGGTCGTCGGCGGCAGTCCCGCGACGATGCCGACCCCGGCCGCGCTCCAATGCCACGTGTGACTCGCCACGAGATCGGCGCCGCCGATCATCAATGGTCCCCAGGCGAGCAGCACCGCGAGTTCGCCGAGCCCGAGGCGCTTCAGCGGGTAGGTGTAGAAGACGAGCAAGAATGCGCCGGCGCCGAGCAGCCACGCGACGTCGGGTCCCACGCGCGCGGTCAGCCACAGCCCGGCCGCGAGCGCGGGAGCGCCGGTGGCAACGGTAAGCCCCGTCAACGCGCGTCGCGACATCAGCCCGTGTTCGAGGACGTGCGTTCCGTAGCGCGTGCGGAAGTAGTCGCCGCGATCGACACCGGTCAGCGAGTCGGTCAGATCGTTCAGCAGATTGTTGGTGGCGTGCGCGAGCAACAGCCCCATCGCGCACACCGACCAGGCGACGACGTCGATCGCGCCGCGCCACCAGGCCAGCGCGCCACCGAGCGCCGCGGCCGCGAACGTCATCGCGAGCACCGGCGCGCGAACGGCGATCAGGTAGCGGACGAACGGCGAGGCGTCGCGCCATTGCGAGACCGTCAGGACGGGAGTGTGGCTCAACGCCGCAACGAGCGAGACCCGGTCGGCGCTCGCGCTCATTCGAGCGCGAGGACGGTTTTCCAATAGGCGTCGTCGACCGGCAGCACCGAGAGCCGGTTGCCGCGTTGGAGCAGGCGAAAGCCCGCGAGTCTCGGTTGGCTCTTCATTTCCTCGAGACCGATGACCCGCGAGAGCTTCTTGACGAATTTCACGTCGACCATCATCCACGTCGGCTTGGCGGGATTGCTCTTCGGATCGTAGTGCGGATCCTTCGGATCGAATGCCGTGTGATCCGGATACGCCTCTTTGACGACTTGCGCGATGCCGACCACGCCGGGTTCGGGGCAGCTCGAGTGATAGAACAGCACCTGATCGCCTTTCTTCATGCTCTGCATGAAGTTGCGCGCCTGATAGTTGCGCACCCCGTCCCAATGCGCCGTCTGTTTCGGCTTGGCCTTCAGATCGTCGATGCCGAACACCGACGGTTCGGACTTCATCAGCCAGTAGGCCATCGCGTGCCCGTGCTCCGTGTCGAGCGTCCGATCTTAGTCGGTGCGACGGGGTTGTACGAGATTCAGCGCTTGCGCGGGAACCACTGCGGCGCGAGATCGCTGGCGGCGTCGAGCGTCGCATCGACGATGTCGCGATCGGTCTTCGGCAGCTTCAATGCATCGAGATCGCGCGTCATCTGGAACAACGCGCGGATGAAATACGCCTGCACGCTCGGCGACGTTGCGAACTCCGGCGTCACCGCGCCGTGCATCAACGCCATCGCAGCGAGCGTGAACGGTTGCGGCGACGCGCCGTGGCGACGCGTGAAGATCGCGCCGGCGGAGCGGGAGGTGGCGATCACGAGATCGGTGGCGAGCGGCCGGGGCAACGCGACGTCGCCGAAGGATTCGCGTGCTTGTCGGTCGAATTCGGCCTGAATGATCGCAGCGGCTTTCGCCTTGTTCATGGGGTTCCGGTGGGCATTCGCGACTTGCGGCAGCGGCGCGGATTCTAGAGATCGCCGAAGCGGCCACCGGTCGGGCGGGGTCATTCGCTCGTCCGCATCGGCCAATCGGATCGCCGGAGGTACACTGCGGCGCCATGACCGACCATCTGACATCGCTGGCGGCCGGCTACGAGGCCGCGAGCCGCGTCCTGAAGAGATACCAGATCGATTCCACGCAGGTGTTCGAAGCCGCCGGCGTCGACGCGCACCTCTTCGACGATCCGGACAATCGCCTGCGCCTCACCGCCATCAAGGCCCTTTGGTACCAATGCGAGCGTCTGACGAACAACCCCTGCTTCGCGTTCGAAGCCGGCATGGCGATGGTCCCGGCGAACCTGCATGCACTCGGCTTCGCGTGGCTCGCGAGCCGCAATCTGCGCGAAGCGCTGGAGCGGCTCTCGCGTTACCAACGACTGTTGTCGACCGCGCTGTCGGTGCGCGTCGAAGAGACGGCCGACGAACTGCACCTCGTGATCAGCGCGGCCGCCGGTTGGCCCCAACAAGCGCTCGATGTCGCGACGACCGGAGTCGTCGCATTGTGTCGCGACATCACGTACGAGGAGTTCCGGCCGCTGCGCGTCGAGATGACGCGCGACGAACCGAAATGCGCAAAGCTGCTCGCGCGATATTTCGGCTGCCCGGTGCGCTATCGCGCCGAGCGAACAGCGATCGCGTTTCGCCGCGAGCAATCCGAGAAGTTCCTGCCGCGCCAGAACCCGTCGCTCGCGCGCGCGAGCGACGACGTGGCGCTGAAATACATCGCGCAGATGGATCGCGAGGACGTGCTGTCGCGCGCGAAGGTGTCGCTGATCGACATGTTGTCGAACGGCGAGCCGACGCGTACGGCGCTCGCCGATCGGTTGCACATGAGCGAACGGACGTTGGCGCGGCGGCTGAACGATCGGGCGCTGTCGTTTCGCGGGCTGCTCGACAACGTGCGCAAGGAACTCGCGCTCGGCTACATCGACCAGGCGCGCTATGCGGTCACCGACATCGCGTACCTGCTCGGGTTCTCGGACCAGTCGAACTTCGCCCGGTCGTTTCGGCGCTGGACCGGTTCGACGCCGTCGAAGTACCGCACGGCGAAGAAGAAAAGGTACGAGACTGACAACGAGCCGCGAGACGTTTAGCATTCGATTCGTAGGGTTTCAGGAGGTGGAGTGCGATGTCGTTAGAGAACGCGAACGAAAAATCGGATTCTATATACGCAAATCTCGGTTTCGATCCGGACGCACTGCGCGAGAAATACCGGTCGGAACGGGACAAGCGGCTGCGGACCGACGGCAACGATCAATACCGCGAGGTGGCCGGGCAGTTCGCGCACTATCTCGATGACCCGTACGTCGAGCCCGGGTTCGAGCGAGCGCCTCTGAACGACGAGGTCGAGGTCATCGTGATCGGCGGCGGCTTCGGCGGCCTGCTCGCCGGTGCGCGCCTGCGCGAAGCCGGCGTGCAGGACATCCGCATCATCGAGAAGGGCGGCGACTTCGGCGGTACTTGGTACTGGAACCGTTACCCGGGCGCGCAATGCGACATCGAGTCGTACATCTATCTGCCGCTGCTCGAGGAGCTGAAGTACGTGCCGATCGAGAAGTACACGCACGCGCCCGAGATCCTGAAGCACAGCCGTGCGATCGGCGAGCACTATCGCCTGTACGACAACGCGTGTTTCCAGACCGAAGTGACGGAACTGCGTTGGGACGACGCTGCAGCGCGATGGATCGTGAAGACGAACCGCGGCGACGCGATGCGCGCGAAATTCATCGCGATGTCGAACGGGCCGTTGAACCGGCCGAAGCTGCCGGCGATTCCCGGCGTCGAGACGTTCAAAGGCCACACGTTCCACACCAGTCGTTGGGACTACCACTACACGGGCGGCGACTCGACCGGCCATCTGTCCAAGCTCGCGGACAAGCGCGTCGCGATCATCGGCACCGGCGCGACCGCCGTTCAATGCGTGCCGCACCTCGGTGCGGCGGCGAAACAGCTGTACGTGTTCCAACGCACGCCGTCGTCGGTCGACGTGCGCAACAACCGTCTCACGCAAGCGCAGTGGGCGGAGTCGTTGCAGCCGGGTTGGCAGCAAAACCGGATGACGAACTTCAACGTGCTCGTGACCGGCGGCTTCCAAGAGGAAGACCTCGTCGCCGACGGATGGACCGACATCATCCGCAACCTCGGCGGGCTCGCGCAGCGCGCGCCGAGCGGCAACCAATCGCCGGAACAGATGGCGCAGCTGGTCGAACTCGCCGACTTCCAGAAGATGGAGCAGGTGCGCGCGCGCGTCGACACGATCGTCGAGGATCCGGCGACCGCGGCGGCGTTGAAGCCGTACTACCGGCAGTTCTGCAAGCGGCCGTGCTTTCACGACGAGTATCTGCAGACGTTCAATCGGCGGAACGTGCAGCTCGTCGATACGCAGGGCAAGGGCGTCGAGCGGATTACCGAGACCGCAGTCGTCGTCGACGGCAAGGCGTACGAAGTGGACTGCATCATCTTCGCGACCGGTTTCGAGGTCGGCACCGCGTACACGCGCCGCGCCGGCTACGAAGTGGTCGGCCGCGCCGGACAGACGCTCACCAACAAGTGGGATAAGGGGCTATCGACGTATCACGGCTTCTTGTCGCGCGGCTTCCCGAACTGCTTTTTCATGGGCGTGACGCAGGGCGGCTTCACCGCCAACTTCCCGCACATGCTGAACGAGCAGGCGCTGCACGTCGCCTACGTCATCAAACAGGCGATGGACCGGCAGGCGCGCACCGTCGAGCCGTCGCAAGCGGCCGAGCGAGGCTGGATCGCGACGATGGAGAGCAAGAAGAACGCGAACCTGAAGTTCCTGCAGGAATGCACGCCGGGGTACTACAACAACGAAGGCAAGCCCGGCAGCGGCACCAGCCTGTTCGACGCGCAATACGGCGGCGGACCGGAAGAGTTCTTCAAGATCATCCGCGACTGGCGGGCCGAAGGTTCGATGCAGGGGCTCGAACTCGCATAACTCGGCGGCGTCAGGTCGTCGACGCCGACGTCTCGATCGGTCGAAAGGCGTACAACGTTCGTCCGGTGGCGCACAGCGCACCCGTGTCGTCGCTGATGTCGACCGCGATCGTGGCAAGTTGCCGGCCGTGTTTGATCACGCGCGCGTCGGCGTACACGTGTGGCGTGTTCGCCGGACGCAGATACGTGATGTTCAAGTCGGCCGTGCCGGCGGGTTGCTGATCCGGTTTGAGCTGCGCGAACACCGCGACCAGCATCGCGATGTCGACCATGGCCGCCAGCACGCCGCCGTGCACGCTGCCGCCGATGCCCTGCGGCGTAACGGCGGTGCGCGTCAGGCAGATGCGGCCGAATCCGGCGCGGCGCTCGACGAGCGTGATGCCGAGCAGCCGTTGCAGCGGCTGCGCGTCGAACTCGCGCCGGTAGCGCTCGAAGTCGTCCACGCGGACGGTCAGACGCGCTCGATGATCGTTCCCGTACCGAGGCCGCCGCCGCAGCACATCGCGATCAATCCGTATTTGCCCTTGGTGCGCTCGAGCGTGTGCAGCGCCGTGGTGATCAAACGCGCCCCAGTGGAACCGGTGGGGTGACCGAGCGCGATCGCGCCGCCCTGCGGGTTCACGCGTTCCGGATCCGGGTGCAGTTCCTTCTCCCACGCGAGCACGACCGAGGCGAAGGCTTCGTTCACTTCGAATGTCGCGATGTCGTCGACCTTGAGCCCGGCCTGCTTCAGCACTTTGCGCGATGCCGGGATCGGACCTTTCAGCATCGTCACCGGATCGACGCCGACGAGCGTCGTCGCAACGATGCGTGCGCGCGGCGTCAGGTTGTATTTCTTCACGGCATCTGCAGACGCGAGGATCACCGCGGCCGCGCCGTCCGACACTTGCGAACTCGAACCGGCCGTGTGGATCTCTTGGCCCGGTACCGGGTCGAGCGCGGCGAGCGCCTCGAGCGTCGTCGGCCGCAGCCCTTCGTCCTTGTTGATGGTCGCCTTCGCGCCGGTCGGTTTGCCCTCCTTGTCGACGACCGGCGCGTCGATCGGCACGACTTCGCGCACGAAGTCGCCGCGCTCCCACGCCGCGATCGCGCGTTGCTGACTGCGCAGACCGAACGCGTCGGTGTCGGCCCGCGTGATCTGGTATTCGTTCGCGATCATCGCCGCACCCATGAATTGGCTCGTCGGCTGATAGTGCGACATGTACGAGGCACCCATCGGCGCGCCGCCCGCCATGTTCGAACCGAGCGGCACGCGGCTCATCATCTCGAGGCCGCAGCTCATGACGACCTCCTCCATGCCGGAGCCGATCATCGCGGCCGCGAGCGAGGTCGCCTGTTGGCTCGAGCCGCACTGCGAATCGACGGTGGTCGCCGCGATTTCCATCGGTAGTCCCTGCGACAGCCACGCAATGCGCGCGATGTTGAACGACTGTTGGTTGATCTGCGACACGCAGCCGCCGATGAGTTGGCCGACCGCGTCGGCCGGCAGCTTCGCGCGTTGCAGCGCTGCGGCTTGAACGGCGCCGAGCAAGTCGGCCGGCATCAGGCCGGCGAGGCCTTTGCCGCGCTTGCCGATCGGGCTACGGGCCGCTTCGACGATGAAGACGTCGCGCATGGAATCACTCCTGTCACGGATGTTGAAACGAAGTGCGAAGGGTAACCGAAACGGCAACGGCGCCGCACCGCGCGAGTCGTTAACGCGCGCGCAGCCGGGTACCGTCCTCGACGTGCTGATTCGGGTTCACGACGACGCGCTCGCCGGGTGCGACGCCGTCGACGATCTCGACGGAGAGTCCCGCGCGATGCCCGATGGTGACCGGGCGCAGCCGCGCGCGGTCGCCGTCGTCGACGAAGACGGCCCAGCCGCCGTCGTGACGGAAGAGCGCCGTCAAAGGCACTTGCGTCGCGGCGTCCGCTTCCCACGTGACGACGCGCACGTCGACCCGATACGCGTGACCGAGCGTCGACCACGTTGCGGGCGGATCGGTCAAGTCGAGGATCACGTTCGCGCGTTGTTCTTCGATGCCGAGCGCGGAGATTTTGGTGAACGCCGTCGGCTCGACCCAACGAACGACCGCGTTGAGGGGCGGTCCACCCCAGTCTTCGATGACGGCGCGCTGGCCGGCGCGCAGCGTGGCGGCCTCGTTCGACAAGTAGTCGGCGACGATTTCCATCTTGGTCGGATCGCCGATGTCGATCAGCGCCTCGCCCGGCTGTACGACGGTCTGGCTTTTCTCGGGAATGCGCAGCACACGGCCGCTCACGGGTGCGCGGATGTCGACGCACTCGCAGGCGCCGGCGCTGCCGTCGGCGTGCGTCGGCGTGATCAGTGCCGCGCGCGCGCGGGCGAGTTCGTGGTCGCGCACCTTGATTGCCGCGTCGGCGGCGGCGAGCGCGGCCGTCGCGGATCGTGCGGCGCGTTCGGCATCGTCGATCGCCTGCATCGAGACCGCCCCTTTGTCGCGCAGTTCGCGGGTGCGCCGCACGGCGGCATCGGCGAAATCCTTCTCGGCGGCCGCGCGATCGCGATCGGCGCGGGCGAGCCGCGCTGCAGCCTCGGCAGCGTGCACGGCGTGCTCCGCCTCGGCGCGGGCGCGCGGATCGAGCAGCACCGGGTCGGTCGGTTCGATGCGCGCGACGATCGTTTCGCCGGCGTCGACCGAATCACCGACGTGCAGCGCCGTGCGCAGCAGCGTGCCGGCGATCGGCGCCGAGACCGTGAAGACGTCGTGCACGCGCGTCTCACCCTCGTCGTCGACGGTGACCGTCATCGGACCGCGTTCGACGATTGCGACGTCGACCCCTTGCGGGGCCGGTCGCAGCGCGAGCACGAGGAACGCCGCGACGAGCACGATGGGGCCGGCCCAGAACAGCGCGCGGCGCGCGGTCGTCGTCAGTTGCGGCATTACGGCGTCACTCCCGAGTCTTCAACACGGCGATCAGGTCCAGACGGACCAGGCGCCGGCGTACCAACAACCCGGAGGCGAGCGCCGACAGCAACGCCACGATGATCGCGTACGCGTACGTCGCGCCGCGGACGACGACCGGCACCCGGAAGAGTTCCGTGGCGAAACTCGCCGCCATCCACGCGGTCAACGCCCAGCCGAGCAACGCGCCGACCGGCAGTGCGAGCACGACGAGCAGGGCGGCTTCGCCGAACAACAGATACGTGATCTCGCCGGCGCGAAATCCGAGCACCCGCAGCGTCGCGAGCTCGCGGCCCCGTTCGGACAGTGCGATGCGCAGGTTGTTGTAGACGACGCCGACCGCGAGCGTTGCCGAAAACACCACGTAGAAAGAAACGTAGATCAGCAACGTTCGCGCCATCGTGTCGTCGAACACCTGAATGGCGGCGGCCTTGACCACCGCGCCGCCGAGGGTCGGCAATCCCTTCAGCGCTTCGAACAATGGGTCGCGCCGCTGCGGATCGATTCGCAACAACAGTGCATTGACGGTGTCCGGTTCGCCGATCGCGCGCGTGAGCGCGGCAATGTCCATGTACGCGGGCGTGCCGATGTAAGTGTCGAAGATCGACGCGACGGGCACGTCGACGCGTTTGCGCCGCCCTTCGAGCACTTCGAGCGTGACGACGTCGCCGACCTTCACGTGCAGGATCTCGGCCAGCGCACTCGACATCACGATACCGGCGGCCGGCACTTGCACC
>Ga0335084_10008082_pt1 | contig 10473 bp, 9 predicted proteins | sample Lox_Sample_44_FD_206721 | JGI IMG/M metagenome (GOLD analysis project Ga0335084, IMG submission 206721) | Soil microbial communities from Loxahatchee National Wildlife Refuge, Florida, United States - Lox_Sample_4.4 | ecosystem: Environmental > Terrestrial > Soil > Wetlands | place: USA: Florida... | reverse complement strand
GTGTTGAGCGCGTTCTTCGACCGGACGAGGCCGCCGTAGAAGAACGCGAGGGCCGGCGTCATCAGAAGGACGAGGGCGGTGGAGACGAGCATCCAGCTTGTATCTGATCCGTTCATGCCCAGCCCCTAGCAAAGCTCGTGCGCGGCATGAACGAGCCACCTTCTTCCCGGTAGGTCGTTCAGAGGGAACCACTTGGAGCCTGTCGCGCCCGCTGACTCGCGCGTACAAGAATGTCTGATCTGGCTGTAATCGCGACAGGATGGTCGGTCAGGATCGGAAGCGGCCGGCGTCGAGGGCGTGCCGCTTCATCCGGTACCCGAAGATCCGCTCGGTGGTATGGAGGAGACGGGCCGCCTTCGCGCGGTTCCCCCGGGAGATCTTGAGCGCGTCGAGGAGGAGGTCCTTCTCGAAGGCCGACATCGCGTCGGCGAGCGACTGGCGCGGAAGCGTCCCCGAGACTTCGGCCGTCTGGAGCGTCGGCGGAAGGTGGTGGGCGTGAAGAACGCCGCCGTCACAGACGAGGACGGCGCGCTCGATGGCGTTCTCCAGCTCGCGGACGTTTCCCGGCCAGTGATAGCTCATCAGCATGTCGATCGCGGGCGTGGAGATCCGGCGGACGTCCTTCCGGTGGCGCGAGGCGTACTTCTCGACGAAGTGGTCGGCCAGGAGCGGAACGTCCGGGCGCCGGTCGCGCAGCGGAGGGATGAAGATCGTGAAGACGTTCAGCCGGTAGTAGAGATCCTCGCGGAAGGTCCCGTTCGCCATCGCGGCGTCGAGGTCCCGGTTCGTCGCCGCGACGAGTCGGACGTCGACCGAGATCGGAGCGACGCCGCCGAGCCGCTCGAACTCCCGCTCCTGAAGGACGCGGAGGAGCTTCACCTGCGTGGCCGGGGAGAGGTCGCCCACCTCGTCCAGAAAGAGCGTCCCGCCGTCAGCCAGCTCGAACCGCCCCTTCTTCTGGGCCCGGGCGTCGGTGAAGGCGCCCGGCTCGTAGCCGAAGAGCTCCGACTCGATGAGGGTTTCCGGGATCGCGGCGCAGCTGACCTTCACGAAGGGCTTCCCCGCGCGCCGGGAGTTGTAGTGAAGGGCGTGCGCGACCAGCTCTTTGCCCGTCCCCGACTCGCCGCGGATCAGCACCGTCGTGTCGCTCGGGGCCGCCTGGGCGACCTGCTCGTAGAGCTCCTCCATCGGCCGGCTGTGCCCGATGATGTTCTTCAGCTCGTACCGGCCCTTCAGCTCCCGTTTCAGCTTCAGGTTCTCGTCGAGCAGGCGCCGCCGCTCCGCCTCGATGAGCCGGTCCACGTGCATCGCCTGCCCGAAGAGCGACGCGACGACCTTCAGGAACGACGTCTTTCGTCCGAAATCGCGGCCGGCGTCGTACGGAAGGACGAGGGCGAGGGCCCCGACCGGCTTCCCGTCCACGACGAGGGGGACGGAGACGAGGCTCAGCTCCTTCTTCGCGGCCTCCCCCGCCGTCAGGACGTCGCGGGGCGTCCGGAGGAGCGGCTCGCGCGAGACCTGCGGCACGACGACCGGCTTGCCCGTCGCCACGACGCGTCCCGTGATCGCCTCGCCCGCCTTGAGGTGCACGGCCGCGCGCCGGGCGGCCGGAAGGCCGGACGCGGCCACGAGACGGAGTTCGCCCGCCGTCTCGCCCGGAAGGGTCACCGCCACCCCGGCGGCGTCGTACGTCTCCCGGAGGACTTCCACGGCGCCCTCGAGCGCCGAGCGGAAGCCCCGGGCCGACCCGAGAAGCTGCGAGAGCTCGAGGAGGGCGGCGAGCTCGCGGGCCTCGGCGGAGAGAGCGGACCGAGGGCGGCGCATCGGACGGATCCTACAGGATTGTCGGATTGAAAGCCGAACCGAACAGCATTGTCCATCCCGGCGGATGAGGCGGCCCGGCTGAGAATCGATCGCGATATCGTCGGGGGAGGAGGTTCGCATGAAGATCCGAGCCCTGGTTCTCGTCGCCACCGTCGCCCTGCCCGCCGCCGCCCAGATGGGTTCCGTTCCGGCCAGCCCGCCCGCGGCTCCCGCTGCGGCCGCCGGCGGCGCGGTCTCGGGCCTGAAGATGCCCTGGAACCGGGTGAAGGACATCCTCGTCCGGGCCGCCGAGAAGATGCCGGAGGAAAACTACGCCTTCAAGCCGTCGCCCGACATCCGGAGCTTCGGACAGCTCGTCGGGCACGTGGCCGACGCGAACTTCATGTTCGCGGCGATGGCGGCCGGAGAGAAGCCGGCTCCTCGCGACATCGAGAAGACGAAGACGGCGAAGGCCGACCTCGTCGCCGCCCTCAAGGAGTCCTTCGCCGCGGCCGACAAGGTGTTCGCGATGACCGACGCCGAGCTCGCGACGGCGACGAAGCTCTTCGGCATGGACACCAATCGCTTCGCGCTCGCCGGCCTCCTGATCGGCCACGACTGGGAGCACTACGGCAACATGGTCACCTACATGCGGATCAAGGGGATCGTCCCGCCGTCGAGCGAGCCGCGTCCCGAGGCGCCCAAGCCGGCGAAATGATCCCGGTTCAGGCCGCCGACGGGCCACCCGTCCGGAACGGCGTCACAACGAGTCCACGAGCGACATCGCCTCCCGGATACAGACGTCCGAGTTGAAATAGGCGTGCTGACCCCACCGGCCCACGCCGTGGAGGTTCTGCGCGGCGCCGACCTCGCGGATCGCCCGGATGGCGGCGGCGTGCCCGCGCACCGGAATGGGATAGGCCGCTTCGTTGACGTGGGCGTGGATCTCGCCGTGGCCGGGCGCCCAGCGCTTCAGGTTCGTCTCGCGGTAGACGCCGTCCGGGGCGCTGTGGGGGGCGAAGTTCCGGATGAAGAACTCGCGGTGGTGTCGAAGCGCCTCGCTCGGGCGGTAGCACCAGTGCCAGTCGTGCGCGTAGGGCTCCTCGTAGAGGGAGACGACGAGGGCGCTCGACCGGAGCCTTCCGAAGCTCGCGCGGAGAGCGGGTTCCTCCCACAGCGCGGTGTGAACCGGTCCCCAGGGGGCCGTGTTGACGACGATCTCGGCGTCGATCTCGTCGTTGACGCGCCAGAGGTTTCCCCGGCGCTCGAGCCGCGTGACGGGTCGATCCAGCCAGATCTTCCCGCGCACGCCGGCGCTGACGGCGTCGAAGATGCGCTGGAAGCCCCCCTCCCGCGGGTAGTAGAACGACGCGTGGCTCGGCATCCGGCCGCGGTCGGCGAGGCGATCGCGAAAGGAGGCCACGATGGACTCGGTGTCGACGCGGGGAATCTTCGTCAGCCAGTCGACGTCCATCTCGTCCGGCTCGACGCCCCAGATCTTCCGGTTGTAGGGAATCATGTAGCTCTCGGCGATACGGTCGCCGAGCTTCCAGCGGATCCATTCCTCGAAGCTGGCCGGCTGCGGGCGGCCCTCCACTTCCCCGGCCCGGAGGCACGATTCGAGGAAGGCCCGGCCGATCTGGGGAGAGAGCTGCCAGAGGTTGAACTCGATAGGGTAGTCGATGACCTCACCGTCCAGCTCGATCTTCGACACGCGCTCGAACCGGTTGAACTCCGAGCGGGGCAGATGCGAAAAGACGAACTCGTAGACCTCGGGAAACCGCGAGCAGAGGAAGTGTCCTCCTCCGATGTCGAGGACGTGGCGGCCGACCTGCCGGCTCCGGCAGAGACCCCCCGGCTCCGGCTCCTTCTCGAGAAGGACGACGTCCTCCTCTCCCCGGAGCTGCAGGAGGCGCGCCACCGTGCAGCCCGTGATGCCCGCGCCGATGACGAGATATTTGACTCTCACCCGGCACCCGCCACGATCCGTTCGGCGAACTCGACGGTTCCTTCGGTGCCGCCCATCCGAAAATAGCTTGCCCGGTCCGGAAGGCCGCAGGCCCCGAGATCCCAGAGCAGCCTCACACCGGCCACCGGCGCCCATTCGTACCGGGGGCGGTGGTAGAGGATGCGCAGGTCGGTCCGCGCCGAGGAGAGAAGATCGCAGACGCCGCTGCGGGAGGCGACGACGGTCCCGGCCAGCTCGGCGATCGGAATCAGCTCGTCGACCGGGCAGCTCAGGGGCCCGGTCCCCGGAACGACGCGCTCCGGCTCGTGCGGAGCCACGTTGGTGACGACGGTGAGGCCCTTCGCGGCGAAACGGGAGGCCAGCTCCGCCCAGAACGGAACGGAGAAGGTCGCCAGCGAATGGCCGATCGGCACGAGGATCACGGTGCGGCCCGGCGGGAGGCCGAGCTCCCGAAAGCGTCCGGCCGCCGCGCTCTGCACCGGCCGGGGGACGCGAGGCCGGGCGAACGAGGGAAACGGCAGCTCGAGCATGTCGTGATACGAGAGGGTGAACGGAATCGTCCGCCCCGCGTAGGCCGACTCCCAGCGGCCCGAAAGCCTCATTGGGTTCAGGTGAAACGGTACTTCGGGCCTAAGCCCCGGCGGGTCGGCGAGCGGCTCCGTGATCTCGTCCGGATCGAGCGGAGCGATCCGCGCGTCGGGGAAGATCGACAGCAGACACGAGAGTCTCTGCGGCACCACGACGCGGACGCGGCGGCCTCCGCGGCGGGCCAGAAACGCCTCCGCCAGGGCGCACGTCAGGTAGGTGTCGCCGACCGAAGGCGCAGGGGCGATGGCCCACTCGTCGGGCCGAAGCGGGGCCATCGGTCAACGCGCCCGGGGGTTGGAGCCCCCGGCGCCGAAGTTCCCGCGGACGGACGCCCGGCAGGCGCGCGCTACCATTCCATCGTGCCCTCGAATCCATCCTACCGGAGCGCCCTGATCACGGGTGCCTCGAGCGGCATCGGCCGCGCGCTCGCCCTCTGGTTCGCACGGAGAGGCACGAACGTCTGGGCCGCCGCCCGGCGCCGCGACGCCCTGAACGCTCTCGTCGAAGAGGCCCGATCCGCCGGCGGACGCGTCCAGCCCCTCGCCCTCGACGTGACCGACACACCGGAGACCGTGCGCGTGATCCGGTCGCTGGACGAGGAGTGCGGCGGACTCGATCTCGTCGTCGCCAACGCGGGAATCTCCGTGGCCACCGACGGGCGCCGCCTGGAGTGGAGCGACGTCGAGAGGATTCTCGAGGTGAACGTCCTCGGCGCGGCCGCCACGCTGTCGGCGGCTCTTCCCGCCATGGTCTCCCGCGGGAGGGGCCATCTCGTGGGGATCTCGTCGCTCGCGGCCTTTCGGGGGATGCCCCGCTTCTCCGCCTACAGCGGCTCCAAGGCATTCCTCTCCGTCTTCCTGGAGGGGCTCCGGGTGGACCTGCGAAAGGTCGGCCTCAAGGTCACAGCGATCCACGCGGGGTATGTGAAGAGCGAGCTCACCGCCGGCGGCCGCGAAGACCGGATGCCCTTCCTGCTCGAGACCGACGACGCCGCCGGCCGGATCGGCCGGGCCATCCTCCGCGGGGACAGGGTCTGTTCCTTTCCGTGGCAGCTCCGGACGCTGGCCCAGGTCGTCAAAGGCCTTCCAGACGGCCTGTTCGACCGGCTCGCCCGCGGCGAAAAATGAGTCCCACGTAGACTCGCGGGCAAAGGACGGGAGGCGTCGCATGCGTGAATCGGCCCTCGATGTCTACCGCTGCCCCGCCTGCCGCGGGCCGCTGACGCTGGAGACGCGGAAGGGGACCGGGGACGAAGTTGAAACCGGCGTCCTCTCCTGCGGCTGCGGGGCGTCCTACCCCGTCGAGCAGGGCGTGCCCGCCCTCGTTCACCCGCCGAGCCAGGAGTACCTGAAGGAGAACGCCGAGACCTACGAGGAGCTGATCTCCTTCGAGGCCCGGCTGCTGGTCGACGACGAGCGGAAGGTCCGGACGCTGGCGGCGGATCTGCTCGAGGCCCGGCCGGGAGACCGCATCCTGGAGGTGGCGTGCGGCCCCGCCTCGAACTTCCCGTACGTTCTCCCGCGGATCGCGCCCGGAGGTCTTCTCTTCGCGCTCGACATCTCCCCCGAGATGATCTCGGCCGCCCGCCGGCGGCTCGATGCCGGCGGCCGAAACGTCGAGCTCCTCACCGCGAACGGAAGCTATCTCCCCTTCGCGGACGCCGGCTTCGACGCCCTGTTGCACATCGGAACCCTGAACCGCTTTCCCGACATCCCCCGCGCGCTCTCCGAGATGGCGCGCGTCGTCAAGCCAGGCGGAAAGGTCGTGGCCGGCGACGAGGGACTCGCTCCCTGGCTCCGGAAGTCGCCCTACGGCCAGCTCCTCTCGAAGTTCGGCGGGCTCTTCCAGGGCGACGTTCCGCTGAACGACCTGCCGGAGGAAGCCGAGGATGTCTGCGTGAGATGGGTCTTCGGACGGGCTTACTACCTCCTCGACTTCCGCGTGGGCCGCCCCCCGTCGCCGAACCTCGACGTGGAGCTTCCGGGGAAGAACTTCACGGTGCGCGAGGCGCTCGAGGCGGGAAAGACCTCCTCCTCCTCCTCCTGAGCGCCGGTCAGGGGATCAGGCCGCCGTCCACCGGCAGGACGGCGCCGGTGACGAAGCCCGCCTCGTCCGAGGCGAGGAAGACGAAGGCCCCCGTCACGTCCTCCACGGTCCCGATCCGCCCGAGGGGGGTTCTCGCCACGGCGCGCTGGACGAATTCGGGACCGTTCTGCACGTTCATCGGCGTGTCGATGTAGCCGGGGCTCACGGCGTTCACCGTGATGCCGAACGGGCCGAACTCGCGCGCCCAGACCCGCGTGAGTCCGGCGAGCGCCGCCTTGGACGCCACGTAGGCCGACTGACCCGGGAAGCCGTACCGGTCGAGGACGGACGTGACGTTCACGATCCGCCCGAATCTTCTCTCCTTCATGCCGGGGACGACGGCCTGGACCGCGTTCAGCGCTCCCGTGAGATTCGTCTCCAGGATGATCCGCCAGACGTTCTCCGGAAGGGTGAGCGCATCGAGATATCCCGCCGTCACGCCCGCGCCATTGATCAGGATGTCGATCTTCCCCGTCTCGGCCGCGAGCCGCTCGGCGGCGGACCGGACGGCCGCGGCGTTCCTCACGTCCACGACGGCCCCGCGCACGCTCTCGCCGGGCCTGAGGTCCCAGACCTCCACGACGGCCCCCTCGGTGAGGAACCGCTGCGCCGTCGCGAGGCCGATCCCGCTCCCTCCCCCCGTGACGACCGCGACCTTGCCCGACAGCCGCCCCATTCCCACCTCCGCGACGAAAGAATACCTTCCGAATGCACAGAAGGGTCACGCCGGGGTGCGACGGGCCTGAGGGACACAGCAGGAAAGACCGAAGACTGGAGCCGAAGGGCGGACTTGAACCGCCGACCTACTGATTACGAATCAGTTGCTCTACCAACTGAGCTACTTCGGCTCGACCGAAGGGACGCGGAATATAAGCGAAGCCTCACGGGTCCGTCCAGGGGAGGTGCGGAAAGGCGAGAGGGCCGATCTTCCGCTCCAGCTCGTAGACGACGTTTTCCCGGGCGTCGATGGAGCGCTCCGTCAGCTCGCGCCGGACGGCGGCGTCGGGAACCCGCCGGATGCACGCCTCGATCTCGTCGAAGAGGGGCCAGGTCAGGGCGTGAAGGACTTCGTGAAAGGCGTGCCGCCGGAGGGCCGACGTGGATTCGCGGGCGACGACCTCCGCGTCGAAGGTGATGAGCCAGACCTTCCGGTCCTCCGTCCCCCGGTAGGAGCGCTCGATGTCGAGGAGCCCGGCGTGCTCCCCTTCGGGGGCCGGAGAGACCACCAGCTCGAGATCGAGCTTGAGCCGCCTCTTGACGTACTCGAGCGCCCGCCTCACCCGCTCGGACTCGCGCTGCTTGAGTGACCTCTTCATCGGCCCCACCCCAGGGGAGGGGCGTATTTTGCCGGAGGGAAAAGCCGAATTCCCTGAAATCTCGGAAGACCATAAGATCCACAGGATGAGTCGTTTGGCGAAGGGCGCCGCCGACACGAATCCCCCTCCGGAAGGGCCGGGGAGCGGGCGCGGACCCTCTGGGCGGCCGGGAGCGGCCGCGCCCGCCGGGGTCTTCCTCCTGGCCCTCGCCGTGAGGCTGATCGTCTCGGGCGACCTCTCGGCGGTCGTCCTCTGGGCGAGCCCGCAGCTCGACGCCCGGGAGAATCTCGTCTGGGCGACCGCTCTCGCGGGCGGCGACTTCCGCTGGCCCTCGCCCCCGACGCATGGGCCGACCTACCCGCTCTTTCTCGCCGGGCTGCTGCGGCTCTTCGGCGGCTCGCTTTTCGCCGTCCGCGCCGCGCAAGCGGCCCTGGGCGGGGCGACGGTGATCCTCGTGACTCTGCTCGGGGCGCGACTCTTCGGTCGCAGGGCGGGAATTCTCGCCGGGATCCTCCTCGCGGTGTGCGGGCCGGTCGCCCTCGTGGACGTCGCGCTCTGGGAGGAGGGGCTGCTGCTCTTCCTTCTCGTCGCCTCCCTGTTCATCCTCGAGAGCCGCCCCACTCCGCTCCCGGCGGCGGTCGCGGGGCTTCTGCTCGGCCTGGCCTCGGCGTCGCGACCCACGGCGCTTCTCTACGTCCTCGGGGCGGCCACCGCGATCCTCTTTCTCCGCGACCGGCCGAAGCGGCTTCTTTCGGCCGGCGCTCTCGTCCTCGCCGCCTCGGCCGTTCTCGTTCCGGCCGTCGTCCTCTCGTCGCGGGCGTCGGGGCACTTCGTCTTCGTCCGGTCCTTCGGCGCGATCAACGTCTGGATCGGAAACGACCCGGCGGGGGGCGGCGTCCAGAACGCGCGGCCGAACGGAGCATGGGACCGCCTCGCCGCCGAGCCGTACCGGAGCGGCGTGACGCCCGGAGGCGAGGAGCGGTATTTCGCCGGAAGGGCGCTCGCCCGCGCGGCGGCCGACCCGGCCGGCCAGCTGCGCGTTCTACTCAGCAAGGCGGTCTGGCTGACGCAGGCGGAAGAGCCCCGCGACAACCACAGCTTCGCCTTCTTCCGCGCCGGGTCTCTCCTCCTCCGTCTCCTTCCCGGGTTCGGGCTCCTCGCCGCCCTGGCCGTCGCCGGCCTCCCGGGCCTCCACCGGGACCGCTCGCTTCCCCTTCTTCCGGCGGTGTTCCTCGCCGCCGGCGCGGTCCCGCCCCTCGTCGCGCTGGCCGGCCTCCGCTACCGGATCCCGGTCGACCCGTTCCTCGCCCTCTTCGCCGGCCTCGGAGCGGCCGCGCTCCTCAGCGCGGCCCTGGAGGACCGGTGGCGCGACTTCGCGAGGCCGGCGTTCCTCGCCGCGGCGGCCCTCGGCGCGGCGCACCTCCGGACGCACGCTCCCTCGCACCTCTTCGCGGAAGAGCTCGCCCTCACGGGCAGCTCCCTCATCGAGACGAATCGGCCGCGTGAGGCGGAAGAAGTCCTCCGGAAGGCCATGGAGGCCGATCCGCGCTCCGGTCTCCCGTGGGAGCTTCTGGCGCAGCTCCGGCTGAAGGAAGGACGGGCGGCCGAGGCGCGGGAGCTCCTGTCGAAGTCCCTCGCCCTCGACCCCGACTCGCGGACCGCGCACCTCTCCTTCGGGCAGGCGGCGGAGGCCCTCGGCGACGAGCCCGGCGCTCTCTCGGCTTACCGCAAGGCCGCCTCGATCTCACCGCTCTTCTTTCCGGCCCGGTTCCGGCTCGGCGAGCTCCTGCTGGATCGGGGAGACTTCGCGGCCGCCGCGTCGGAGCTTGCTCTTGCGGCCTCGGCCGCGCCGTCGGAAGCCGATCCCCTCCTGCTTCTCGCGAAGGCGCGGGCCGCCGAGGGCCGGCTCGCGGAGGCCGTCGCGGCCGCACGGCGGGGCGCCGCGCTCGCGCCGGAGCGAGCCGACGTCTGGCTCTTCCTCGGGACGCTCTCCGGGACGGCGGCCGATCTTCCGACGCTCCGCGAGTCGATCGAGAGGGCGCGCCCGCTCGTGGGCGACGAGGCCCCGCCCCTCGTCCTCCTCGTCGCGCGGCGGCAGCGGCTCGAAGGAAACCCGGACGCGGCTTTCGCCACCCTCTCGGAACTTCTCCGCCGCCACCCGGAGTCGGCCCTCGCCGCCGAAGCGCTTCTTGCGGCGGCCCGCGAGGCGGGACGAGAGTCGGAGGCCCGGGCGCTGCTCGACCCCCTCCGCCCCCGCTGAGGCTCAGCGCGTCCGGACGGTGACCTCGATCTCGGCGGGCGGGTGCGGCCCGAGGGAGGTGAAGACGAGCGAACGGACGAGGGCATCCGTCTCGGGCGTCGTCCCTTCGAGCGCCTTCGCCGCCACGACCTTTCCCTCCTCGTCGAGCGTCAGCCGGTAGGAGGCGGAGATTCCGGCGCGGGCGGGGGGCGGCGCCGCGAACCGCCGGAGGGCCCAGGAGCGCGCCGGCGGCCCGAGAACCGCCACGTCCCACGAGATCGGGGCGCCCGCGGCCGCGAGGGCGGGCGCGGGAGGAGCCGCCTGAGCCTTCATCTTCTTCTGGAGGGCGGCCTCGTTCGCGAAACCTTCCACGCTCCCGGCGGCTTCCGGACGGGCCACGAGGGCGTCCTTCGCGGCCGACGAGTCCTTCCGCGAGGCGTCCGCCTCGAGCGCCGCCGCCGCCCCCCTCTCTC
>Ga0335084_10008080_pt1 | contig 10474 bp, 10 predicted proteins | sample Lox_Sample_44_FD_206721 | JGI IMG/M metagenome (GOLD analysis project Ga0335084, IMG submission 206721) | Soil microbial communities from Loxahatchee National Wildlife Refuge, Florida, United States - Lox_Sample_4.4 | ecosystem: Environmental > Terrestrial > Soil > Wetlands | place: USA... | reverse complement strand
TTCAGCCAGTCGTGCCAGCTCAGGTTGAAGGCGCGATTGGCGTCCGCGATGCCGGTCTCGTTCAATTCGCCTTCCAGGCCGGCCAGATCCGCCAACGCTGCGCGCAGGCCGGCGGCGTCGCGCATGATGCCGACCTTGTCCCACATGACCTCGTAGAGCCGCTCGCGCACGGGCTCGAGCGAGCCATGCTGCTTCTGTTTTGCATGGAATGGCGTTTCACATCCGGCAATCGCTTCTTCCACGAAGTGAACATCAAATTCTTCAAAAGAACGAGAAACAACCCAAGCCGCCATGGCGTCGCCCGCGACGGCGCCGAACACCGTAGAGTTGGCGACGCCGTTGCCGCCGAGGCGGTTCGCGCCGTGCACGCCGCCGGCGTCTTCGCCCGCTACGTAGAGCCCCCCGAGATCGGTGCTGCAATCGGGCCTGAACTCGACGCCGCCCATCATGTAGTGCGCGGTGGGAACGACCTCCACGAGGCCGCCCGCGAGGTCGAAGCCGCAATCGGCGCAGCGTTCGACCATCCCGCGAAATTGTTTTCGTACTTCGCTTTGATTCAAATGACTCATTGAAATGTAAAGGCCGCCGTTGGGGCCGGTATTTCCCTTGCGCATCTCCGAATACATTGCCCGTGAAACCAGGTCGCGCGTCGCGCGCTCGGCCTTCGGGTCGTATTCCGGCATGAAGCGCTCTTTCGCGCCGTTCAGCAGGTATCCGCCCGAGCCGCGCAAGCCCTCCTCCAGCACGGTGCCGGTCATGCGCGTGTGCGTGCCGGCGAGCAGGCCGGTCGGGTGGAACTGCACCATTTCCATGTCGCGCAGCGGCAGTCCGGCGCGCAGCGCCATCGCGAGGCCGTCGCAGCTCTTGTCGCCTGAGGGCGTGTGGTATTTGTACATCGTAGGACCGCCGCCGGTAGCGAGCAGCACCGCCTTCGCGCGCGCAAAGACGTATTCGCCGGTGCGCATGTCGATGAAAAGAACGCCGGCGATAGCAGAATTGTTTTTATTCTTGATTAATTCAACAGCCCTGAATTCTTCAAGCCGGTCGATCCTGCGCGCCCAGACCTGCTCGGCGAGGCGGTTGATGATCTCGATGCCGGTCAGGTCGCCCTTGTGCACGGTGCGGTCGAAGGTCTGGCCGGCGAAGGCCTTCTGGTGCACGGTGCCGTCCGGATTGCGGTCGAAGAAGCAGCCGAGCTCGTTCTCCAGCTCCTTGATCCGCTCTACGGCCAGGGTGACGAGCTGCCAGGCGAGATCCTGGTCGGGCAGCCACTTGCCGCCCTCGATGGTGTCCATGAAATGGCGCTCTACGGAGTCTTCCTTCGCGAGCGCCACGTTGTAGCCGCCCTGCACCATTCGCGTGCAACCGCACTTGCCGAGCAGGCCCTTGACGGCCACCGAAATCCGCAGGGACGGGGCCGTGTTGTGCGCGTGCAGGGCGGCGAACAGGCCCGCGCCCCCGGACCCGAGGATCAGGATGTCGGTGGCAATCTCGCGCACGCTACGTCAGCTGCGCGGCGGCACTACCGCGCGCATGGCGGTGCCGAGGTGCGTCCCCGAATCGAGCAGCACGATCTCGCCCGTCACCGTGCGCGCGCCGTCGGCGAGCCAGACGACGGCCTCGGCGACATCCTCCGCGCTGCAGGAGGTGCCGAGCGGCGCGTTCGCCTCGTAGCCTGCCTTCAGCTTGCGCGCGTTCTCCTCGCCGATGCCCTGCGGAAACCAGCGCGTCGTGATCATGCCGGGGCAGACGGCGTTGACGCGGACCTCGGGAGCCATCGTGCGCGCGAGGTGCAGCGTCATCGAGTTGAGCCCGCCCTTGGAGGCGATGTACGGGATCGACGAGCCGATGCCGAGCGCGCCCGCGATGGAGGAGACATTGACGATCGCGCCGCGCGCGGCCTTGAGGTGCGGCGCCGCCGCGCGCACCATCTGGAAGGCGCCGAGGACGTTCACCGCGTAGATGCGCTGGAACGAATCCGCGTCGAGGGCATCCCAGTTGCCGGAGCCTACGAAGGTCGTGATGCCGGCGTTGTTCACGAGCACGTCCAGTCTCTTCCAGCGCGCGGCCGCGGCTTCGACCACGCGGCGGCAGTCGGCGTCCACCGCGACGTCGCCCTGCGCGAGCAGGGTATCCGCGCCCGCGTCGCGGCAGGACTGCTCGCTCGCCCTGGCCTCCGCCTCGCTCCTGGAATAGTTGATCAGCACGTCGTAGCCGCGGCGCGCGAGCGCGAGCGCCGTCGCCGCGCCCACGCCGGTGCCCGCCCCGGTGACGATCGCGACCTTGCGCGCGCTCACGAGACGGCCGGCGCCTTCGCGCCGTCCTTGCGCAGCCACTGCATCGTCACCACCAGCGCGACCAGGGCGAATCCGATCGCGTCGAACAGCGCCTTTGGATAGACCAGCAGGAAACCGGCAACGACCAGCATCCAGCGCTCGAAGAAATTGGTACGCTTGAACAGCCAGCCCTGCAAGCCGCCCGCCAGCGCCGCGATGCCGATGGCAGCGGTAAACGTGACCAGCGCGATCGAGCCCCAGTCGGCTTCGCCGAGCGTCTTGATCGAGCCCGTCAGCAGCAGGCCGATGCCGCTCGGGTCGAGCACGAACATGAACGGCACGAGGAACGCAGGTGCGGTGTACTTCCAGCACTGCAGCGTGGTCTTGTACGGATCGCCGCCGGTGATCGCGGCGGCGGCGAACGGCGACAGCGCCGTAGGCGGCGAGACCTCCGACAGCACCGCGTAATAGAAGATGAACATGTGCGCGGCGTACTCGGGCACCTTGAGCGCGATCAGCGCCGGTGCGGCGATCACGGCGCAGATGATGTAGCTCGCGGTCACCGGCACCGCGAGACCTACGATCCAGACGATGAGCGAGGTGTAGATCGCCGTGAGCAGCAGCGAGTTGCCGGCGTAGGCGAGCACGATCGAGCTGAACTTCAGCCCCAGCCCGGTGAGCGTCACGACGCCGACGATGAGGCCTGCGCCGGCGCAGGTCGCCGCCACGTTGATCACCGCGCGCGAGCCGCCATCCAGCGCCTTGATCAAGCCGGAGCCGGCGATGCCGCGCCAAATGGGCGTTTTTCCCTTGAAGAAATCGTGCGAAATGAGCGCGCAGTCCCGGTGCAGGAAGCTGGTGACGAAGGCCACCACGGTCGCCCAGAACACCGACAGCTCGGGGGAAAAGCCCATCAGCATGAAGGCGACGATCGAGAACAGCGACAGGAAATGGAACCAGTACTTCCTGGTCAGGCTCCAGGCGGACTCGACCTGCTCGAACACCACGTCCTTCATGCCGAATTTGCGCACGTCGATCTCGACCATGATGAAAAGGGCGAGGTAGTAGAGGCAGGTCGGGATCGTCGCCATCAGGACGACGTCCAGGTACGAGATCTTGAGGAACTCGGCGATGATGAACGCGGCGGCGCCCAGCACCGGCGGCGAGATGATCGCGCCCAGGCCCCCCGCGGCGAGCAGTCCGCCGGCTTCGTCCTTGCTGTAGCCTACCTTGGCGAGCATCGGCGCCGCCACCGCGCCGAGCGTGACAGTAGTGGCAACCCCGGATCCCGAAGGACCACCCAGAAGGAACGAGGCAAGCGTCACCGTGCGCCCGGCGCTGGTCGGCTTGCCGCCCATCGCCGCGAACGAGAAGTCGATGTAGAACTTGCCGGCGCCCGAGAACTGCAGGAAGGCGCCGTAGATCGTGAACAGGATGATCAGGGTCGAGGACACGCTGATCGCCGTGCCGTAGATGCCTTCCAGCGTCATGTACATGTGGCCGACGAGCCGCGGGATCTCGTAATCCTTGTGCGTCCAGGGCGCCGGCAGGATTTCGCCGAAGAACGCGTAGAGCAGGAAGCACGTGGTCACGAACGGCAGGATCCAGCCGGTGGTGCGCCGCATCGCTTCCAGGATCAGCAGCACCAGCGCAACGCCGAAGACGATGTCCCAATCGTTCGGCAGGATCGACCGGTCGAAGAAATCGTCGCCGCCCGCGATCAGGTACACCGTGGTCGCCACGCCGGCGAGCGCGAGCAGCCAATCCCACCACATGACGCGGTGGCGGAAGCGCTTCGCGACGGGAAAGATCAGGAACGCCAGGAACAGCACGAATGCGAGGTGAATGGAGCGCAGGTACTCGGGGCGGACGATCGCGTAGGCCGTATACAGGTGGAACAGCGACATCACCACCGCCACGGAAGTGACGAAGACGGCGAGCCAGCCGGCGTGCCTGTTCTGGACGCCCTCTTCGCGCTCGATCATTTCCTCGGCGCGCTCGAGCGCCTCGGCGCTGATCTCGGGCGCAGGCTTGTGCAGCAGCGTCGCGTCTTCGCTCATCGGTCCCCCAAAATGAAAAGCCCCGCCAGCTGGCTGGACGGGGCTCCGGCGCCCGCGCGCATCACTTGATCTTGATTCCCCTCTCCGCGAAATACTTGATCGCGCCGGGATGCCAGGGAATCGACGAAGCCTCGGTCTTCTGGTTCTCGAGCTTGATGTTCACGGCCTCGGCGTGCACCCGGACCAGGTCGACCTGGTTCTCGACCAGCGTCTTGACGATGTTGTAGGCGGTCTTGTCGTCCATGCTCTGGTTCGCGACCAGCAGGTTCATGACGGTCGCCTGGTGGTTGTCCACCGTCATGCCCTTGTAGATGCTCTTCGGGATGGTGTCCTTCACATAGAGGTTGCCGTACTTCTTGTTCATCGCCGGCACCAGGTCCGCGTGGTCGATCATCTGGATCGTCACCCCGGGCGAGTTGGCGAGGTCTGTGACCGCCGCGGTGGGCAGCCCACCGACCCAGAAGAAGGCGTCGATCTTGCGGTCCTTCAGCGCGTTCACCGATTCGGCCACGCCCAGGCGCTCGCGCGTCATGTCCTTGTCCTTGTCCAGGCCCGCGGCCTCGATGACGCGGAACGCCATCACTTCGGTCGCGCTGCCGCCCGAACCGGTCGAGACGCGCTTGCCCTTCAGGTCGGCGATCTTCTTGATGCCGGTGGCCGTGATGGTCACCACGTGCATGCGGTTCGGGTACAGCACCATCAGCGTGCGTACCGGGACCGGCTTGCCCGTGAACTTGTCCTGCCCCTTGTAGGCATCGAGCGTGGCGTCCGCCATCGTCAGGCCGATATAGGGCTTGCCGGTGCCGATCAGCTGCAGGTTGGCGACCGAGCCGCCCGTGACCTCCGCCGTCGCCTGCATGCCCGGCACGTACTTGGAAAGCACCGCCGCCATGCCGCCGCCGAGCGGGTAGTAAACGCCGCCCGTGCCGCCGGTGGCGATGGAAAGGTTCTGCGCCTGCGCGGCGCCGGCCAGGGCGAGCAGCAGGGCCCCGGCAACGCGAATGATGGCTTTCATGTCTCCTCCTGTATCGAGCTTCGGTTCTTCAGGTTTTCACGCCAAGGCTCTCCAGCGCCCTGGCCCGGCGATTGCGCGAATCGCTCTTGACCTGAGCGTACAGACTGCCGCCGTGGCTGTCCATCGCCACGACGAGCGGGCCGAAGCCGCGCACGCGGAACTTCCACAGCGATTCCGGGTGCAGGTCGTCGAGGTCCACGTCCTCGATCGCCTCGACCCAGGTGGTCTCCAGCGCCGCGGCCCCGCCGACGATCGCGAGATACGCCCCGCCCAGGTCCTGGAAAGCCTTCAGGGACTGGTCGCGCAACCCGCCTTTCCCGATGATCAAGCGCACCCCGTGCTGCTCCATGAGCGGCCGCGTAAAACGCTCCATGCGGTCACTCGTCGTCGTGCCTACGCAGACTGGCTCGTACCTCGATCCGACCTTCCGCACGTTCGGCGCGGTGTGGATGACCGCGTGCCCCTTGAGATCGAAACGCGTCCTGCGGCCGCGGTCGAACAGGTGGATCTGCGTCGCATCGCGAATGCCGTAGAGCGTGCCCGCCAGCGTGACCGTGTCGTTGACGCGCAGCAGGCGCACCTGCGCCTCGGTGAGCGGCGGCCTGAAATCGTGATGCGCCATCTCAGTATCCGTACTCGATGCCGCCGGGGCGGAACGTCGCGCGCGCGCGGCGCGCGGAGTGGCATTGCATGTTCACCGCCACCGGATTCATGGTGATGTGCGTGGCGGCGGTCTCGACGTGGACCGCAAACGCGGTCGAATCGCCGCCGAGACCCTGCGGCCCGACGCCAAGCAGGTTGACCGCGCGCGTCAGCGCTTCCTCGAGCCGCGCGCCCTCGGGATCCTCGCAGCGCGTGCCGAGCGCGCGCGTCGCCGCGGCCTTCGCCAGGTACACGCACAGGTCGGCCGTGCCGCCCACGCCCACGCCCACGATGGTCGGCGGGCAGGTCTTGCCGCCGGCCTCCAGCACGCAATCGACGACGAAGGTCTTGATCGCGTCGACGCCGTCCGCCGGGATCGCCATCTTCAGCCAGGAATTGTTCTCCGAGCCCGAGCCCTTCGGGATCATTTCGATCTCGAAGAAGTCCCGCTCGTCCGAAAAATCGAAATGGATCACCGGCACGCCGCGGCCGGTGGAGGTCTGGTCGTTCACGCGCGTGGTCGGGTGCACGATCGACGAGCGGAACGCGTATTCGCGCGTGGAGCGCGCGCAGCCGCGGCGGATGGCGTCCTTCGCGCCCGCCCCGTCCAGCTCGACGCCGCGGCCGATGCGCACGTTGTAGATCGGAATACCGGTGTCCTGGCAAAGCAGGTTGGCGGTTTCCTCGGCTACCGCGATGTTCCTGATCATGGTGCCGAGCATGCGCTTCGCGCCGCCGTCGGTCTCGCCGGCCGCAAGCCGCTCGAAGCCCTGCTTGATGTCGGGCGGCAGCCGCTTGAGCGCCCGGATGTAGAGCTCCTTCGCCGCCTCCTCGACCTGCTGCAGATCGACCTTCACTCGACTCTGATCTTCCTTTCCCTGACCACGCGCGCCCACAGCGCCGATTCCTCCTTCATGGCGCGGCCCATTTCCTCGGGCGTATTGCCGACCGGGGCGAGTCCCTGCACGTAGAGGCGGGCGCGCATCTGGGTGGATTCGAGCGCCTTCTTCGTGTCCCGGTAGACTTTTTCGATGATGTCCTTCGGCGTCCCGGCAGGCGCGACGATGCCGAACCAGCCCGAATTCTCGAAGCCCGGCAGCGTCGTCGCGATGGGAGGGACGCCCGGCAGCTGCGCGAACTCCGCCTTGCTGGTCACGCCGAGCGCGCGCAGCCGGCCCGACTGGATGTGGCCGAGCGCAGCCGCAACGTTCGTGACGGCGAATGTCGTGTCGCCGCCGACCAGGCCTACGAGCGAGGGGCCCTCGCCCTTGTAGGGCACCTGCACGGCGTCGATGTGCGCCGCATTCACGAAATTCTCCGCCGCCAGGTGCGTCTGCGAACCGATGCCGGCGTGGCCGAACGTGAGCTTGCCAGGCTGCGCCTTCGCCGCATCGATCAGGTCCTTGACGCTCTTGTACGGGGAGTTCGCCGCGACGACGAGGACCTGCGGTCCCGAAACGACGTTGGTCACCGGCACGAAATCCTTCTCCGGGTCGTAGCCCATCTTCGCGTAGATGTGCTGGTTCGCCGTCATCACCGAGCCGGACGGGAAAAACAGCGTATAGCCGTCGGGCGCCGCGCGCGCCGCCTCGGCCGCACCGACCCCGCCGCCCGCGCCGCCGCGATTCTCGATCACCACGGTCTGGCCCCAGATCTCGCCCAGCCTCTGGCCGACCATGCGCGCCGATATGTCGGTCGCGCCCCCGGGCGGGAACGGCACGATGAAGCGCACCGGCTTCTGCGGCCAGGACTGGGCCTGCACCGCCGCAGCAAAGAGCGCGCAGATGGCCAGCGCGATGATTTTCCTGAATGACATTTCAGTTTCCTCCTGAAATTCTACAGCCCCAATGCAAAGGCAAGGCCGACGACCAGCGCGAACGCGGCCGCAGCCGCGGCAAGTCCCTTCTGCCAATCGCGCCAGGGCAGGAACTCCAGCGCGAGCACGCGCAGGCCGCCGCCCAGGTGCGCCGCGAGCATGACCACGATGCCCCACTCGCTGAACTTGATGAGCGGGTGCCGCGTCCAGACGAGCAACGCGTCGAACGCGGCGGCGCTCTCCAGCGTACTGCCCAGCGCATAGAAATGCACCGGCAGGAAAAGCGTCAGCAGGATGCCCGAGACGCGATGCACCCAGGCGGCCCAGGTGCCCGTGTGTCCCGCAGGGCCGATCACAGGAACACCCCGAACACCGCGCGCATGCCGAGCACGGCCAGCAGCATCGCCAGCGCGAGCAGCGCAGCGTCCCGGCCCCGGCCGTGCCAGCCGAGCCACTCGGCCAGCACGCTGCGCAGGCCGATCGGCGCGTGCACGCTTACGGCGAGCACGAACGTCGAATAAAATGCGAACCAGCCGGCGCTGCCCTGCGTACGCGAGAGGATCTCGGCGGCGCTCAGGCCGCCGCGGATTGCGTAGACCATGGTTGCGAGGTGCACCGCCACGCAGACGCCGAGCACCGCCGCGCTCGCGCGCTGCACGGCCCAAAGTAGGGTTTGCGCCCTTGCATTCATGAAGATTTCCCGAACAAGGACAGGAAACTTTCTCTCTTCAAACCTGCAATGCTCGCGGTCGGAGAGAGCTGCTTCGGGCAGCGCTCGGTGCAGCTCAGGTGCGTGTGGCAGCTGTGGCAGCCGGCATCCCCGGCGACCGCGCGCAGCCGTCCGGTTCCCGCGACGTCCCGTTCGTCCTTGACGAGGGTCCAGGCGCGGTTCAGCGCGGCGGGCCCGAGGTAGTCCGGATTCCAAGTCACGACGTCGCACGAGGCATAGCAGACCGCGCAGCCGATGCACTCGATGGCCGTGTCCACCTGCTTTCTGTCTTTGCCTTCGGGAGGAATCTTCGCGAAATCGTCGCGCCGTGTCCTCTGCCCTTCGAAATATCCCTTCGCCCGCGCCCACTTGTCGAAGAACTCGCGCATGTCGGTCACCAGGTCGCGGATGACCGGCAAATTGCGCAGCGGTCCGATGATCAGTTCATTCCCGCTCTTCAAGGCGATATCAACATGCGTCCGGCAGGTCCATCTCGGCACGCCGTTCACCGTCATCGCGCAGGACCCGCACATGCCGACGCGGCAGGCGAAGCGGTAGGCAAGCGTGGGGTCGAGCGCGCGCTGGATGTACGTGACCACGTCGAGCACGGTCTGGCTTTCATGGCGCGGCACCTCGAAGCGCTGGAAGGATCCCTTCGCGCCGCCTCGCCAAACCTGAATCTTCAGGGTGTTCAAGTGAATTGCAGCAGCAGTTGTGCGGTTTCCGCGGGCGCGCTCACCATCGCGTCGTGGCCCGTCTTCAGCTCGAAGAACGGCCAGCCCGGCTTGCCGCGGTAGCGCGCCTTCACCGGGTTGAGGCCGGCGTAAAGCGGGACCGTGCAGTCGACGTAGAGCTTGGGCACGCCGTTGCCGACCGCGCCGCCCCAGTGCATCGTCTCGTCGTAGGGCGCGAAGGGGTGCGGTGTCATGCGCCGTTGCACCCATTCGAGGTCCTTGGGATCGCTCAGGCCGAAGACCTCCGCATTGGGCACCGGCAGCGACAGGCCGCCGCTGGATTCCCGGGCGAGGCGGCGGCGCTCGGCCTGGATCTCCGGCGCATGCGCGCTCGACCAGCACTCGCCGTCCTCGATCACCGCCGAATCCAGGTAGACCAGCTGGCGCAGGCGCTTCTTCGCGCGCGCGGCCACGCCGGTGATCACCATGCCGCCGTAGCTGTGGCCGACGAGCACGACATCGTTCAATTCCTCGGCCTCGAGCAGCCCGACGACATCGGCGATGTGCGTGCTGAGGTTCACCTCGCGCGTGAGCAGGTGCGCGCGCTCTCCCAGGCCCGTGAGCGTGGGGCAAAACACGCGATGCCCCGCTGCTGCGAGGCGATCCGCAACCCTGCGCCAGCACCAGCCGCCGTGCCAGGCGCCGTGGACCAATACGAATGTGCTAGGCCGACTCGTACAACCTCGTCAGCACGAACTCGCGGTGGCCGAGCGCCTCGGCGGCGGTGAGGCGGCCGTTGGCGGTGCGGAACATGCACTCGAGCAGCGCGTCACCGGCCTGATCGGGATTCATCTCCCTGCGCAGCAGGCCGGACACGTCGACGTCGATGTGCTCGCTCATCGTGCGCACCGTGCGCGGATTCGCCGACAGCTTGATCACCGGCAGGATCGGGTTGCCGACCACGTTGCCCTGGCCCGTCGGGAAGAAATGCACCGCGAAGCCGGCGGCGCCGAGCAGGGTCAGCATTTCCGCGGCCGCCGACGACGAATCCATGAACCACAGGCCGGGCCCGGTCGGCATCTCGGCCTTGTCGAGCACGCCGTCCACCAGGCACTTGCGGCCGATTTTCTGGATGTTGCCGAGCGCCTTTTCCTCGATGGTGGTGAGTCCGCCCTCGATGTTGCCCTTGGTCGGCTGCGAGTCCGACAGGTCGCTCGTCTTGTGCTTGTCGATGATCGCCTGGTAGCGGTCGAACATGAACTGGAACTTCTTGCGAACGTCG
>Ga0335084_10008079_pt1 | contig 10474 bp, 9 predicted proteins | sample Lox_Sample_44_FD_206721 | JGI IMG/M metagenome (GOLD analysis project Ga0335084, IMG submission 206721) | Soil microbial communities from Loxahatchee National Wildlife Refuge, Florida, United States - Lox_Sample_4.4 | ecosystem: Environmental > Terrestrial > Soil > Wetlands | place: USA: Florida... | reverse complement strand
CCCCGGCGCGCCTACAACGGCCCCTACGAGGGCGAGACCCTGAACCGGGTGGCGTTTCCCCTCGGCGGAATGGGGGCCGGGATGCTGTGCCTCGAGGGCACCGGCGCCCTCTCCCACGTCTCGCTGCGCCACCAGCCGAACGTCTTCAACGAGCCCTGCGTGTTCGCGGCCGTGTGCGTGAAGGGCGAGCCGAACCTCGCGCGCGTCGTCGAGGGACCGGTGCCGGGCTGGAAGCGGTTCGGCCTGAAGGAGTCGGGCAACGGCGGCGGGGGAACGACGTGGGGCCTGCCCCGCTTCGGCCACGCCCGCTTCCAGGCCCGCTTTCCCTTCGCGACGGTGACCCTCCAGGACCCGGAGATGCCCCTCGAGATCGAGATCGAGGGCTGGAGCCCGTTCGAAGCCGGCGACCCCGACGGCTCGAGCCTGCCCTTCGCGGCCCTCGAGTACCGGCTCCGGAACGTCTCCGGGCGCACGTCGACCGGCGTCTTCTCGTGGAACGCCCGGAACTTCATGGCGGTGGAGAAGGCCGATCGGGCGGCTCGCGCCGTTCCCGGCGGGTTCGTGCTCTGGGGGGCAGGAGCGAAGGATGCCCCCTGGGACGAAGGCTCGTTCTGCGTGAGGACGAGCGACCCGGAGGCCCGGGTCAACCTCGCCTGGTTCCGGGGGGGCTGGTTCGACGACCTGACCCTGGCCTGGAAGGACGTGGAGCAGGCGACCTGCGAGGACCGCCCTCCCGTCCCCCAGAGCGCTCCCTCTCCCGGGGCCACCCTCTTCGTGCCGTTCGCCCTCGCCCCGGGAGCTGCGAAATCGATCGCGGTGCAGCTCTCGTGGTATATCGGGCAGAGCCACCTGCGGGTCGGTGACGACCGCGAGGACGACGAGCCGGTGGGGGAGCGCCGATACCGCCCCTGGTACGCCGCCCGCTTCTCGGGGGTCGAGGAGGCGGCCGAGCACTGGCGGACGAGCTACGCCGAGCGGCGCGAGAGGACGGCCCGCTTCGCGGACTGCTTCCACGACCAGACCCTGCCGCCCGAGGTGATGGAGGCGGTCGCCGCCAACCTCACGATCCTGAAGTCCCCGACCGTGATGCGCCAGGCGGACGGGCGGCTCTGGAGCTGGGAAGGGTGCGGGGACAGCTGGGGGTGCTGCCACGGGTCCTGCACCCACGTCTGGAACTACGCCCAGGCGGTGCCGCACCTCTTCCCCTCCCTCGAGCGCACGCTGCGGGAGACGGAGTTCCGCGTCTCCCAGGACGCGCGCGGGCACCAGACCTTCCGGGCCGCGCTCCCCATCCGGCCGCCAGCCCACGACTTCCACGCCGCGGCCGACGGCCAGCTCGGCGGCATCATGAAGGTCTACCGCGAGTGGCGGATCTCCGGCGACACCGCTTGGCTGCGCGGCCTCTGGCCGAGCGTGAAGACGAGCCTCGACTACTGCATCGCGACGTGGGACCCGCGGCACACCGGGGCCCTCGAGGAGCCCCACCACAACACCTACGACATCGAGTTCTGGGGCCCGGACGGGATGTGCACGAGCTTCTACCTCGGCGCGCTGCGCGCGGCGGGGCTCATGGGCCGCGCGCTCGACGATGCGGTCCCCCTCTACGAGGAGCTCCTCGAGAAGGGCCGGCGCCGGATGGAGACGGACCTCTGGAACGGCGAGTACTTCGTCCAGAAAGTGCAGTGGAAGGGCCTCCGGGCCGGCAGCCCCCAGGACGCGAAGAGCATGGTCGGCGAGTACTCGCCGGAGGCCCGGGCCCTCCTGGACCGGGAAGGGCCGAAGTACCAGTACGGCGAGGGCTGCCTCTCCGACGGCGTCCTCGGGGCGTGGATCGCCGCGGTGTGCGGCGTGGGCGAGGTCCTCGACCGCGAGAAGACGGCGAGCCACCTGCGCGCCGTCCACCGCCACAACCTGAAGAAGGACCTCTCCGGCCACGTCAACCCCCAGCGGCCGACCTTCGCCCTCGGCGCCGAAGGGGGGCTCCTGCTCTGCACGTGGCCGCGGGGCGGCGCCCTGACCCTGCCCTTCGTCTACTCGAACGAGGTCTGGACGGGGATCGAGTACCAGGTGGCCTCGCACCTCATGCTGACGGGGATGGTCGAGGAGGGCCTCGAGATCGTGCGCGCCTGCCGCGACCGGTACGACGGCCGCGCCCGCAACCCCTTCGACGAGTACGAGTGTGGCCACTGGTACGCGCGGGCCCTCTCTTCTTACGGCCTCATCCAGGGCCTGACCGGCGTGCGCTACGACGCGGTGGAGCGGGTCCTCTACGTCGAGCCCCGCCTCGCCGGGGACTTCCGGAGCTTCCTCGCGACCGCCACCGGCTACGGGACGGTGGGCGTTCGCTCCGGCAAGCCCTTCCTCGAGGTGCGCTCGGGGAGGATCGACGTGGCCCGGACCGAGTACCGCCCGCGGGCCTGACCACGCGCTTCCCCGCCGGCCACGAGGGCCTGCTTGTCGCGCCGTCTCAGCTTCTTGATGCGGTGTTCCTCGCGGAGCGCCCGGCTCCACGTGCGCACCCTGCGGGACCAGACGAGGACGACTGGCCGCCGGGCGCGGGTGTAGCGCGAGGCCTTCCCCGCCTCGTGCCGGAGCACGCGAGCCCGGAGGTCCTTCGCGGCTCCGGTATAGAAGGAGCCGTCGCGGCAGCGCAGGATGTAGACGAAGGGCACGGGAGGATCCTCTCACGGTGAACGGGGGGTTCGACTACCGGGAGGAGGTCGGACCGCAGGCGGCGGGACGGACCGTGCTCGGCTGGCTCTCGCGGCGCTACCGCCACTCGAGCGAGGCCGTCTGGGGGGAGCGGATCGCGGGCGGCGAGGTGCGGCTCGATGGCGAGGTCGCCCAGGCGATGGACGTCCTGCGGCCCGGCCAGTCCCTCGTCTGGCGGCGGCCGCCGTGGGAGGAGCCGGTCGTCCCGCTCGGCTTCGCCATCCTCCACCGCGACGCGGACCTCCTGGCGGTGGCCAAGCCGCGCGGCCTGCCGGTTGTCCCGAGCGGCGGCTTCCTCGAGCACACGCTGCTCTTCGGCGTGCGCCGCCTCCACCCGGAGGCGGTGCCGATGCACCGGCTCGGGCGCGGCACGTCCGGTCTCGTGCTGTTCGCCCGCACCGACGGCGCCCGACGGGCGGTGGCCGCGGCCTGGCGGTCGGGGAAGGTCGAGAAGGAGTACCGGGCGCTCGTGCGCGGGGTCCCGGCCGTCCCCTCGTTCACCGTCGACGTGCCGATCGGCCTCGTCCCGCACCCGCGGCTCGGGCGCGTGCACGCGGCCACTCCCGCCGGCAAGCCGGCCGTCTCCCACGTGCGCGTCGTGGCCGCCCGGGAGGGACAGGCGGTGGTCGCGGTCAGCATCCCGACCGGGCGGCCGCACCAGATCCGCATCCATCTCGCGGCGGCCGGCCACCCCCTCGTCGGCGATCCCCTCTACGTCGAAGGCGGCGTGCCCGGCCCCGACCCTGCCCTGCCCGGCGAGGGCGGCTACCGCCTCCACGCCTGCCGGCTCGGCCTCGCGCACCCGGCCACCGGCCGCAGGCTCGAGCTGGAGTGCCCGCCCCCGCCCGAGCTGCGGGCCTGAGGGGGACCCTCGTCAGCGGACGTTGGTGAAGGGCGCCGGGAGGTCGTCCAGCGACCAGCGCTCCACGTCGTCGATCCGGGTCAGCAGGAGCGCGTGGATCTCCGGGTCGAAGCCCTCGGGCGGGGCGGGCGCGCGTCTCCGCAGATCCCCGGCCACGGCGGTCAGGCGGGCGCGGACGCGGGTGTCCGGCTCGCGCGCCGCCGCCGCCTCGATCTCGACCGCCGCGGCCCGGGCCGTAACCGGGTAGGTGCCCGCCCGGCGCAGCGGCCCCCGCCACCGCTCGTAGACGAGCCGCTCGATCCAGTGGTACTCCGCCGGCGGCATGCCGGCTTCGACGAACGCATCCATCTCGGCGCCGACGAGGTCGCTCACACCCTGGAGCACACCGGGGACCTGCTTCAGCTCCTCCAGGGTGCGGACGTGCCGGCGGGGTAGCCGCTCCAGGTCCAGGTCCGTCGTCCGCCGCGCCGCGTCCACGCGTTTTCGCACCGCGAAGAACCGGTCGAGCTGGTCCGCCGAGAGCTCGTCCTTCGCGGGCCGCTTCCACGCGGCCTTCTGCGCCATCGCGTCGAGTGCGGTCTGGCTGCGCTTCATCCGCTGGATGGGTCCCGCGAAGCGGGCCGCCTCGCGCACGAGGCTCGGCGCCACCAGCACCACACCGACGCTCGCGAGCGCCACGACCGCCCCGCACCCGAGGCCGACCTTCGCCCAGATCCTCATGGCGATCTCAACGTAACACGTCTCCGGCCCGCCCCGGGGCGGGCGACGGCGTTCTCTTCGATCTGCCTCGCGGTTATCCTCTTGCCGTCGGGACCGGCCCGCGGTCCTGTCGATCGCCGGAGGGTTCTCGTGACACTCGAGGCAGCGCCACTGTTCATCGCTCTGGGACTCGCGTCATCGGCCCTGGTCCAGGCAGGCCCGGCGAGCGAGGCTCGGCCGGCGCTTCGGCCCACGCGCTACGAGCTCGACCTGCGTGTCGATTTCAAGGAGGAGCGGATCGACGGCTCGGCGCGCATCACCCTCAGGAACCCGGGGCCGTCGCCGGCCGACGCGGCGTCCCTGCTCCTCTACCGCCTCATGACCGTGAAGTCCGTTCACGACGAGGCGGGCGCCACGATTCCCTTCCGGCAGACCGTGGTCGCCTTCGAGGACGAGCCCCGGAAGCAGGTCAACCACGTCGTCGTGTCGCTTCCGAAGCCGCTGGCGCCGGGCGGCAGCACGGTCGTGGCGGTCGACTACGGCGGCTATCTCGCGGGCTATGTCGAGACCGGCTCGCTCTACATCCAGGACCGGGTGGACGAGGCGTTCACGATCATCCGCGAGGACGCCGAGGCCTACCCCACCGTGCGCGTCCCCTCGTCCCGGGTGAACCGTGCCGCCGGCCTGCCGGAGTTCGACTACGAGGCGCGGATCACGGTCCCCGAGACGCACGCCGTGGCGAACGGCGGCACTCTCGTCGAGCGGACTGTCCGCGACGGCCTGGCCACGTATACCTACCGGAACGCGAGGCCTGCCTGGCGCATGGACTTCGCGATCGCCTCGTTCGGCCTCCTCGAGGGAGCCGGTCTCCGCGTCTTCTTTTTGCCCGGCGACGCCGAAGGGGCAGAACGAGTGCGAAAGGCGGCTGCGGACTCGATGGCGCTGTACGCGCAGTGGTTCGGACCGCTCCACGACCCGCCGGCGTTCACGGTCATCGAGATTCCCGACGGCTGGGGTTCGCAGGCGGACGTGACCTCGATCCTCCAGGCCGCGGCGGCGTTCAAGGACCCCGGCCGGTTGCACGAGGTCTACCACGAGGTGTCGCACCTCTGGAACGTCAGGTCGCTCGACCAGCCGTACTGCCGGTGGAACGAGGGGCTGGCGTCGTTCCTCGAGGAGTTGACCCGCGAACGACTCGAGGGCGGGCCCCCGGTCGACGCGGGGGCCGAACGGATGGCGGCCTGGCTGGTCAAGCGAGCCGGGGAGGAACCACGCCTGCGAACCGTTCCGATGATCGACTACGGCAAGGAAGAGATGGCGGGCTACAGCTACCGCGTCGGCATGCTCATGTTCTACGCGCTGCACCGGCTCGTGGGTCAGCAGGCGTTCGGCTCCGTGGTCGGCGGCCACTATCAGAAGCATTTTCAGGGGCGGGCCAGCACCGAGGAGTTCGTGCGCGAGGCGCAGGCGGCGGCGGGACGGGACCTCACTCCCTTCTTCCACGACTGGCTCTACACGACGCGCTGGTGCGACGTTCTGACGTCCGGCGTGAAGGCGCAGGATCTCGCGTCCCTCTACCGCGAGTCGCCGGGGAGGGACCGGTGAGACGAGTCTCGTGGGCGTGTCGCTCGGCGATGAGCCGCGGGAGAGGGCAGTCCGGGACGCCGTGCACGCGGGCGGTGTCGCAGCAGCGCAACTGACACGAGACCCCAGTGCAAGGCGGCGGGGATCCAGTGCATCGACGATCATCTGCCGGTGGAGGGGAGGTTGCCATCCTTCATCCGTGGATCGAACACCTTCTCTTCAGCGACGACGGGGTCCTGAGGAGCCACATCGGCTGCGGGCTCTGACCTCGAGCCCCGGCAAGAGCGGCCTCGGACTAGGGAGTGCGGCTTTCACAGAGGGCGATCGCCCTCGCGGAGGCGGTCGAGCTCGCGGCGACAGCCCAGCCCCACCCGTAGGCGACTCGGTCCACGGCAACGGCAGCGACCCCGTCGTGCCCCCAGACGACCGGCACGCAGTCATCGCGCCCGCATGCGACCACCGCCCGCGACTTGGCCTCGTTCGCGGAGCCCAGGTTCGCGGCCGAGCCGCAGACGAGGGAGGAAGGAGACACCGCGATCGCCACGTAGGAGGACGTCGAGTAGTCCGAGCAGACGACCTGACACTGCCCGACCGCCTCCGGGGTCGTCGTCCCCTGGCCACACGCTGCCAACGCGACCGTCAGAATCGCCGCGGCGAGCCCGGGCAGAGTCGCCCGGTGCCTGCCGGGTTTCGCCGGCATTCTTTCCGACATGGGCCTGTCCTTTTCGATCACCGAGACCTGAACGGCGTTCGCGCCGCCCCGCCGCGAGCATCCAGCCCGCGGCCGGTCGACCGAAGCGGCGTGCCACCTGGCGGCAGGTCAGAGGGGATAGGGGGCAGGGCGCCGCGCTGCCCCCTACTCTTAAACCTAAGCCGCCAGCGAGGGCCGTCAAGAACCCGCACCGCACAGCGTGACAGCCGTCACAAACCGTTGCGGAGGCCTGCGTTTCTCGAGCCGATTCAGCGATTTGCGGCGGAGCCGCGCGTCGCCATCGGGCCGATTCGTCACGGCGGTTTGCACTGGAAAATGGCGGGTGGACGGGACTCGAACCCGCGACCTCCGACGTGACAGGCGAAAGGAGTAGGCCCGCCCCTCGACGACTTACCGTGATTCGTCCGAGGGTTCGACCGACAGGGTGCGGCACGCGACGACATGGAACCACCCGTTCTGACGCCCTCCAGTGACACGCGTGGTGCACAGCTCGTGACCTCTGGCCGACCGCTTTGCACGAGGCTCGGCCGGGCCAGCCGGCAACGAGCCGGCCTCTTGCGAAGCGCCAGCCGGGCATGGTACAAAAAGTCGGCACATAGAGGCATGTGCCGACGGTTCGTCCCATGCGACAGACAGCCGAACGCACACCCCGGGGCACCCGTCGTGCGACGACGCCGAGGACGGCGTTCGCAGGAGGAATCGTCCGCCCGCGAGACCTGCGGATTGCGCGCTCGCAGCTCGCGCGCCTCGTCGCACGTGGCCAGGCAGAGCGGGTCGCCCGAGGCCTCTATCGCCTCGCCGGCGCGGAGCCGACGACGCATCACACCGTGGCCCTCGTCGCGAAGCGCGTTCCCCACGGCATCGTCTGCCTGGTGTCGGCCCTGAGCATCCATGAGATCGGGACGCAAGTCCCGCACGAGGTGTGGCTCGCCGTGGACCGGAAGGCGCGCAAGCCGGAGCTCGGGGATCTCCCGGTTCGGATCGTTCGGTTCTCCGGCGCGACCATGGCTCGGGGCATCGAGCGCCGGCGAATCGAGAGCGTTCCCGTTGCCGTGACGAGCCCGGCCCGGACGGTCGTGGATTGCTTCCGATACCGCAACAAGGTCGGACTGGACGTCGCCCTCGAAGCCCTGGCGGAAGCGCTGCGTACGCGCAAGGTCACGATCTCCGCCCTCGACGACATGGCCTCCGCTTTGCGCGCGCGGACAGTCCTCCGGCCGTACCTCGAGGCGATGGCATGGCGCTGAAGAACGTCGCCGCCTCGGTGCGTGCCCGACTGCTCCGGATGGCACAGGAGAGGCACGACAGCTTCGAGGCTCTGCTGGTTCGGTACGTCCACGAGCGAATCCTCTACCGCCTGGGTCGCTCCGAACATGCCGCGCGGTTCGCACTCAAGGGGGCGCTTCTGTTCCCGCTCTGGGGACCGGAGGTCCCCCGCGCGACGCGCGACCTCGACATCCTGTGGCACGGCGATGCGTCCCCCGAGGCCCTTGCCGAGATGTTCCGCGTCCTCTGCATCGTGGACGAACCTGACGGAGTCGTCTTCGACGCGAGCTCGGTGACCGCACAGCCGATTCAGGAGCACAAGGCGTACGTCGGCGTGCGCGTCGTGCTGCGAGCGAGCGTGGATCAGGCGCGCGTGCGAGTCCAGGTCGACGTCGGTTTCGGCGACGCTGTCGAGCCCCCGCCAGAGCGGGTCAGCTACCCCTGCCTGCTCGATGCTCCAGCGCCAGTGGTGTTGGCCTATCCGCGGGAGGTGGTGATCGCCGAGAAGTTCCAGGCCATGGTCGACCTCGGCGCGGACAACTCGCGGATGAAGGACTACTTCGACATCGACGTCCTTGCCCGCCGGCACCCATTCCGGGGGACGGACCTGGCGCGGGCGCTGGAAGCCACATTCCGCCGACGTCGCACACCCCTGCCCGCCACGATCCCGCCGGGCCTGTCGGATGCGTTCGCCGAGGATCCGGCGAAGCGTGCGCAGTGGTCGGCCTTCGTCGGTCGCCTCAGGCTCAGAGACGAGGCGACCGCGTCTCTGCCTGCGGTCGTTTCACGAATCCGTGGATTCCTGCTGCCGGTCGCTGAAGCTCTGGTTGCCGGCCGCACGTGGATCCGTGAGTGGCCCGCCGATGGCCCGTGGAAGGAGCGCTGACCCGACTCGGCCGCCGAACACAGCAGACTCCACTGCATGCCGGCGCAGAAGTCGGCGCCCTCCTCACCGTTGACGAAGCTGGCGTTCGCGAAGGCCGCGGAGCCGCCATAGGACCTCCCGGATCGGCGCCGGCATCGCCCTGGTGGCAAGGCGGAAGACAGCCCGGCGGACAGCTCGCTCAGGGTCGTCCTGCCACCTCACACGGCGCCGTCGCGTGCGCAGCCAGCGGCGTACCCAGGCGCTGCCTCGGATCACGCGCACCGGCCGACGGGCTGACGCGAACAGCTCCAGCTGACCCTCCGTACGGGACGTGGCCCTGCGCGGCCGCACTCGGTCAACCCGTCGTTCGTCGCGTTCGGGAGAGGGCACCGCCAGGGCGTGATTCAGCGCCTCCCGCGCTCGATCGAGCCTTCGCTCCTGGCGCCTGAGGCCAGCAAGGATCTCCCGCTCCCACCGTTCCTTGACTCGCTGGACTCTGAGCGGTGAAAGGTGAACCGGCATGCCATTCTCGAACCGGGGGCTGAGCAGCGCATGCACGTGAGGGTGGGCCGGGTGATCCAGCCCGCCATGTTGATGGACGGCGAAGACGCCCTGGGCCCCGCGAGCGGAGCCGCGGAAGGTCTTTTCCACAGCATCGCGCAGGACACGCTCGGACAGGTGTCCATCAAGCCGCTGGAACCGCGCCGCGGTGGGGTTGTCCACCGTCAGGATGAAGCGGAAGTAGACCGGGCTCCGCAGGCCTCGACCGTCCTCGCGAAGCGCCTTGCGGATCGCCGGTTCGTCGCCCCTCAGGGCGCGATACCGCTCGCCGATCCCGTAGATCTCCCGCCGCCTCCCGTCGGTCAGCCCTTCCTCGCGATGAGCGATGTAGCGGACGTGAGCGCCGACGCGGCTCGGATCCCGGTGGTAGCGCGCCTCGACGAAGCACACGTCAGCTCCCCTCCCGCTCCGGGTCCGGGTCTGAAGGCTCTGGCAGCCCTCGCTCCGCCTCCGATATGGCCTGTTCCCACTCGTCCGCGCCAACGGAGCGCAGCTCCGCCAGCAGCTCGTCCTCTCTGACCTTCACGCCACCGTCACGGGTCGCCCAGTGGGCGAGCAACCGCTGCGTCCCGAGGGTCGGCGGCCCGAGCAGCTCGACCGCCACGCGGACGCTCTCGATCGCCCCCAGGACCTCCTCGATGCGCCCGCCCGGCACGCCCTCCCGCCCCCGGATCGTCTCCATCCCCACGGCCAGGCACTCCCGAATGGCGTCGGACCGGCTGGCCCCGGTCCGTTTGGCGTGGCCCTCGATCTCGCGGACGAGGGCCGGCGGAATCCGAGCCGTGACCCACTGGAGCGAGTCCTTGGGGCTGGTCGTCTCAGGCCGTGCCGTCATTGAGGAACCGCCCGGCTTCCCGTCTTTCCTGCCTTTCGTTTCGGTGCTTCGAACGTCCATCGTTGCCGCCTCCTGGCTATCCAACGCGCCGTCGACTCGCCAGTGGGGCAAGGGCCGTGCCGCAAGGCGCCGGGAAGCCGGCTCGGTAACTGCGATGACACGCTTGGGGATGGAAGACGGACTCGGGCGTCGAGCCCGAACCGGCTGTTCAGCGTTGAGAGACGGGAAACTGAAGACTCAGAAGTAAGAGCGAACGACCCACACTTCCGGTTTCCAGCCCAGGGCGGCGCCCCGCCTGGCGCGGTTTCTTCCGGCGACGTCGCCGCCCGCCAAACCGAATCGAAGCGCGCGTCTCTTCGGCATGGCTTAGACTCGGCC
>Ga0335084_10008078_pt1 | contig 10475 bp, 7 predicted proteins | sample Lox_Sample_44_FD_206721 | JGI IMG/M metagenome (GOLD analysis project Ga0335084, IMG submission 206721) | Soil microbial communities from Loxahatchee National Wildlife Refuge, Florida, United States - Lox_Sample_4.4 | ecosystem: Environmental > Terrestrial > Soil > Wetlands | place: USA: Florida... | reverse complement strand
CGAAAGCGAAGGCGCGCCTCGCGCGCTTCGAGGAGCTCACGTCGAAGGAGTTCCAGACGCGCAACGAGACGAACGAGATCTACATCCCCCCGGGCCCGCGGCTCGGCAATCTCGTGATCGAGGCCGACAAGATCGGCAAGAGCTACGGCGACCGCGTGCTGTTCGAGAACCTGTCGTTCTCGTTGCCCCCGGGCGGCATCGTCGGCGTGATCGGCCCGAACGGCGCGGGCAAGACGACGCTGTTTCGGATCCTCGCGGGGCAGCTGAAAGCAGACAGTGGCACGCTGCGCACGGGCGACACCGTGCAGCTCGCGTACGTCGACCAGAGCCGCGACACGCTCGACGCGAACAAGACCGTCTGGGAGGAGATCAGCCACGGCCAGGACATCCTGCGCGTCGGCACGTACGAGACGCCGTCACGCGGCTACGTCGGCCGCTTCAATTTCCGCGGCACGGATCAGCAGAAGAAGGTCGGGCTGCTCTCGGGCGGGGAGCGCAACCGCGTGCATCTCGCGAAGGTGCTGCGCTCGGGCGGCAATCTGCTCATGCTCGACGAGCCGACGAACGACCTCGACGTCGAGACGCTGCGCGCGCTCGAGGACGCGCTGCTCTCGTTCCCGGGCTGCGCGATCGTGATCTCGCACGATCGCTGGTTCCTCGACCGCATCGCGACGCACATCCTCGCGTTCGAGGGCAACAGCGAGGTCGTCTGGTTCCAGGGCAACTACGCCGACTACGCCGAGGATTTGCACCGCCGCAAGGGCGTGGACGCGGATCAGCCGCACCGGATCCGGTACAAGCGGCTCGGCTAGACCTCCTTCGCGGCGGCGTTCCAACGCGCCGCGCGATCGCGTAGGCTGCAAAGAAAAGGCACCGCCGTGGCGATTTATGTAAACAAGAACAACAGCTTCGAGCAGAGCGAGACTGCGACTCGCGAATGCCCGCACTGCGGCGCGCACGCGCAACTGATTCCGCTCGCGACGCCGTCGTTCGAAGAACTGGTGCGCGCTCGTCCGCAGCACGTCGGGATCGTGTTCCGCTGCGCGTCGTGCAACGAGCCTCGCTTCCTGCGCGCCGCCGTCCGGTCGTTCGAGCCCGAGCGCATCGAGCTCTCGACGAACTTGATCGAGATCGAGCGGCCGCGCGAGAAGTTTCAGTACGGGTATCTCGGCGAAGACGTCGAGCTTCTCTTGCGCGAGGCGTTCGATTGCTACACGGCGGGCTGCCACACCGCGTTCGCGCTGCTGTCGCGCCACGCCGTCGACCTCTCGCTCAAGAACGCGGACTCCGCGACGCGGCGCCGCTGGCAGGACTCGCTGCGCGAAGTCTTGAGCATCGCCGATGTCGACGCGGACACGAGCCGCGCGCTCGAGGCGGCGCTGTTCGGCGACCCGAGCGTGCTGCCGGCGATCGGCCCGGATGCGGCGGCGGTGCTGATCGAGGTCGTGAAGGATCTCTTCTATCAGGCGTACGTGCGCACGGCGAAACTCCGCGCCGCGATGAAGATGCGCCGCTACTTCGTCGACGAGACGCTGCGCAACGTCACGCCGATCGACCGCGCGCGCCGCGATCAAACCGCGAGAACGACCTAGGGTCCACCGCACCGAGCCCGGACGCCGCGGGTTCGCCGCGAGGCGACGCGACCGAGGGCGCTCCTTCTGAATCGCCGCTTCATCGCTCAGCTGCGCTGAACAGTTTCCTGTTCTCGGCCATCTGTGACTCGAGCTTTTTCTTCAGCGCCCGGAAGCGCACATTGTTCGCGAGCGGCACGCTGAGCTCGGCGGTCCGCAGGATTTCGGCCGGCATGACCCCGGGCGAGGAGAATGCGATTCGGTCGAGCAGCGCGGCGGCTTCGTCCTCGGCCCCTGCGCCCGCGAGCACCGTCGCGACGAGGAACGGCGCGACCGGCCAAACGCCCGAGCCGCCGTCGGGCGATAGCTCCAACGCCTCGTGCGCGGCCTTGACCGCGGAGGCGTTGTCGCCTTGCAGCGCGCGGCCTTCGGCCATGAGGTAGCGCAGGAACCACCGGTTCCACTTCGACTCCGTTTGGCGCGCGGCGTACGCGACGATCGCCTGCCCGTCCTTCGCGGCGGCCGCGCCGTCTCCGAGCTGCCGATCGAGCTGACCACGCAACCACTCGATCGGCACGCGCGTGTCGCCGAACACGGGCAGGTATACGAAGAGCCCGAATCGGATCTCCCGCGGCGACGTTCGGTCGAGTCGATCGCGGAGCTCCGCGTAACCCTGCGTCCAACGGAACGTAACGAAGTGGTCGGCCTCGAAAGGAGGTTCCGGCCCTTTCAGTCGATTGATTTCTTCGCGCGCGGCGTCGTCGCCCGTGGTCTCGAACTCGAGGAACGGTCGCTGGATCTGGAACAAGACCACATCGGGCGCCTTCGCGAGCGCAAGGTCAAAGGGCTTCAGCGCGTCGGCGTAGCGGTGAGCGGCCGCGAGGTTCAGCCCCGCCACGAACAGCGCGTTGAGATTCCCCGGATCGAGGGCCAAGGCGCGGTCGAGGTCGGCGAGCGTCCGATCGAGGTCGCCGACGAATTGGTGCAGAGTGACGTCCCAGATCAGGACGTTCGGATCGGCGAGCCCCGCCGCTCTCGCCCGCGCGAAGAGCTCGCTCGCCCGACCAAAGTCCTGTTCCGCAAAGGCCGATTGCGCCTCGGCGCCGACCGTGGCCGCGTCGTTCGGCGCAAGGCGTCGCAGGGCATCGAGATCGGCCTGCGCGAGTCGTCCATGACCTCCGTCAGCGTCGGGGTATTGCATGCGCAGGTAGAAATACACGCCGAAGCGTTCGACGTACGCCAGCGCGAAGCGCGGGTCGATCTCGATCGATCGAGTCGCGAGCTCGGCGACGTTCAACCAGTCGGAGGCCGGCGCGTCCCCATTGAGCGTCTCGCGAGCGAGACGCGCCTTCAGATAGAAGTCGTAAGCGCGCGGGTCGTTCGTCCGCGCCGTGGCGACGCGGTCACCGGACGCGAGCTTGACGGAAAGCTGTGCCGCGACTTGCCCCGCGACCTCGCTCTGCAGCGTCATCGCGCTCACGAGCTTGCGGTCGTAGTTACGCGCCCACACGTGGCCGTCCGTCTTCGCGTCGATGAGCTGCAGCGTGAGGCGCACGTCGGCGTCTTCGCGCCGCACGGAGCCCTCGAGCACATAGTTGCAGGCGAGATCCTTGGCCAGCTGCTCGATCGTAACGGGCTTGCCTTTGTAGCTCTCCATCGTCGTGCGCGAGATGACCTCCAAGTCCGGTGCGTCGTTCGCGAGCGCCGTCAGGATCTCCTCGTGGAGGCCGTCGGTGAAAAACGCATTGCCCGGATCGGGCGAGAGGTTCTCGAACGGCAGTATCGCGATCCGGAGCTTCGCGAGGGGGGCCGGCACGGTCCGGCGAGCCGATTCCGCAGGCTCCCGCAGCCACAAGCCGCCCGCGACCGCCGCGACGACGGCCGCGGCCGCGATGAGGATCACGACGCGGCGCGACGGCGCGACGCGGAGCGGCGACGCGATCGCGCGCAGGCGCGCGGCGACCTCAGCGGCGGAACCCGGTCGGCGCGCGGGATCCGGGTCGAGCAACTTCGCGAGGAGATCGTCGAACGGCTTCGCCGGGGTTGCGGCCTCGCGCCCGATCGACCGGGCGATCGCCGCCCCCGGCTTCGGCGACGTCCTCGGCGCACGCGCGCCGGCGGCAGGACGGCTGCCCGTCGCGAGCTCGTGCAGCACGACGCCGAGGGCGTAGAGATCGGAGCGCTCGGTCGCCGGCTCGCCCGCGAGTTGCTCGGGTGCGAGATACGCCGCGGTACCGATGATCGAACCCATTCGCGTGAGCCGGTCGTCGGTCGCGAGCTTCGCGATGCCGAAGTCGAGCACCTTGACGCCGTGGCGCGTGAGCATGACGTTCTGCGGCTTCAAGTCGCGGTGCACGATGCCGACTCGGTGCGCCTCGGCGAGCGCATCGGCGATCTCCGCGCCGCAACGTGCTGCTTCGGCGAACGGCAGCGGCCCTCGGGCGATTCGCGAGTCGAGGGTCTCGCCCTCGATGAGCTCCATCACGAGGTAGTTCGGCCCGACGTCGTACAGCGTGCAGATGTGGGGATGGTTCAGAGACGACAGGATCCGCGCTTCGCGCTCGAACCGCTCGTCGAAGCGAGTCGCGGAGACCTTGATCGCGACCTTGCGATCGAGCCGCGTGTCCGCGGCGCGAAACACTTCGCCCATACCGCCGGCGCCGATCCGTCCCTCGAGCCGATAAACTCCGAGCATCGACCCGGGCGCGAGCGTAGCGGTCGTCCTCACTTCCGCCATCTCGGTCCGATGCTGCTCGAGCAATCGCTCTACGCTCGCGCGGAGCTCGACGTCGTCGCCCGCGTGCTCCGCGACGAATCGCGCGCGCTCGGCCGGAGGGCGCTCGATCGCCTCACGGTAGAGCGAGCGAATGCGGTCGGTCGGTTCGGACGGCACGCGTTATCGCTCGTTATTGGCCGGCCACTTAACGATAGCAGAATCGGCATTCGCCGGAGCGGAGAGCGGAGCTTCCGGCGAGACGCGGCGGCGCGTGACAGCGCCTCGGAGACGTCAGCTATTGCCCGCCCGGCGGCTCGAGCCCCTCCGAATAATAGATCTTCCCGTTCGAGTCGACGATGATCGTCTCGTAGCCCGGGTATTTCTTGATGAGCTCGAGCCCTTCCTTGACCCCGAGCACGAAAATCGCCGTGTCGAGCCCGTCGGTGATCGTGCCGCTCGGCCCGATCGCGGTCACCGTGAGGATTCCCTCGGTCGGCTCGCCCGTGTGCGGGTTGATCACGTGGTGGTAACGCTTGCCGTCTTCCTCGAAGAAGCGCTCGTAGTCGCCGGCCGTCGAGATCGCCTCGTCGACGAGCGGCAGGCGCGTGATCACCTGCTCCTTGAGCCGCGGGTGGCGAATACCGACGATCCACGGCTTGCCGCGCCGATCGCCGATCACGCGCGTGTCGCCGCCCGCGTTCAGCAGCGCATGCTCGACGCCGTTCGCGCGCAAGAAGTCCGCCTCGTGCTGCACTGTGTAGCCCTTCGCTATCCCGCCGAGATTGATCTTCACGCCGGGCATCGTGTACTTGATCGTGCGCGCGCCGCGCTCCAGCACGACGTGCCGGTAGTCGATCGCGGGCAGGTGCTCCTTGATCTGCGCCTCGGTCGGGTGCTGATGCGCGTGGAAGTCGTAGAGATAGCCGACGCTCTCGTACGTGATGTCGAACGCGCCGTGGCTCGCGACGGAGAACTGCAGCGACACGTCGATGAGGTTGAACAACTCCTCGCTGATCGGCACCGGCATCTCGGCCGCGTGCTCGTTGACGTACGTGATCTCGCTGTCGGGCTTGTAGGTGCTCATCTCGCGGTCGATCCGCTTGTAATCCTCCATCACGGCGTCGACGAGCTTGCGGCCGCGAACCTCGTCGTCCGCCCAGAGCTCGACCGAGACGCGCGTCCCCATGAGGTCCATCGCGTCGCCGACCCAGCCGGCCGAGGCCCGGCCCGCGACGAGCGCGAGCGCGGCGCCGAGCAGCGCCGCCGCCGCGACGGGGCTCAGCGATTGGCGCAGCAAGGATTCGCGGCGTATTCTCCGCGCGTCCGAACGCTCGAGGAGCAAATCGATGGTGCTGATCGTCACGTTGGTCATCCTTGCCGTCATCGTGTTTTGGGCGATAGGGATTTACAACAACCTGGTCAACTCGCGCAACCGCGTGCGTAACGCTTTTTCGCAGATCGACGTGCAGCTCACGCGCCGCTACGACCTGATCCCGAATCTCGTCGAAGCCGTGAAGGGCTACATGAGCTACGAGAAATCGACGCTCGAGGCGGTGATCTCGGCGCGCAACGCGGCGCAGGCGGGCCTGAAGAAGGCGGCCGCGGACCCGTCGGACCCCGAGGCGATCAAGCAGCTCGCGGCGGCCGAGTCCACGCTCGGCGGCACGCTCGGCCGCTTGTTCGCGCTCGCCGAGGCGTATCCCGACCTCAAGGCGAACCAGAACATGCGCGAGCTGCAAGAGGAGCTCACGTCGACGGAGAACAAGGTCGCGTTCGCGCGCCAGGCGTTCAACGACTCCGTGCTCTCCTACAACAACGCGTGTCAAAACTTCCCGGGCAGCCTGATCGCGAACAATTTCGGCTTCAAGGCGGCCGAGTTCCTCGAGATCGAGCAGCCCGAGAAACGCGCCGTGCCGAAGGTGTCGTTCAGCTGAGCCGCTGACGCGCACGAGTGGACTTCTTCGCGCGCCAGGAGCAGACGCGCCGCACGAGCCGCGTGCTCGTGGCCGCGTTCTTGGGCTCGTTCGTCGTCTGCGCGCTCGCGACGACGTTCGCGATCGCGCTCGTGCTCCGCAACGTCGGCGCGCGCGCTCTCTACGCGGGCCCCGGGACCTGGACCGAGTGGATCGGCGCGAACCTCGGGCCGCTCGGCGGGATCATGGTCGTCACCGTCGTCGTGATGGCGCTCGCGAGCCTGTATCGGGCCGCGTCGCTCGCCGGCGGCGGCGGCGACGTCGCGAGGATGGTCGGCGCGACGCAGGTCACCGGCGGCGGCGCCGATGCGCTCCAACAACGCCTCGTGAACGTCGTCGAGGAGATGGCGCTCGCGTCCGGCGTCGCGGTGCCGGAAATCTTCGTGCTCGAGCACGAGTCCGGCATCAACGCGTTCGCCGCCGGCACGAATCACTCCAACGCCGCGATCTGCGTCACGCGCGGCGCCCTCGAGCGGCTCGAGCGCGCCGAGCTCCAGGGCGTGATCGCGCACGAGTTCAGCCACGTGCTGAACGGCGACATGCGTCTCAACCAGCAGCTGATCGGGCTCTCGTTCGGGATCCTCGCGCTGTCGCTCGTCGGCCGGTTCATCCTGCGCGGCGTCCGCTTCGCGCGCCCGAATCGCAAGGACGGCAGCGCGCTCGCGATCGCGATCATCGTCGGGCTCGCGCTCGTGGCCATCGGCTGGATCGGCGTGTTCTTCAGCCGGCTGATCAAAGCGGCCGTGTCCCGGCAGCGCGAAGCGCTCGCCGACGCGTCGGCCGTGCAGTTCACGCGCGAGCCCGAGGGGCTCGCGGGCGCGCTCAAGAAGGTCGCGGGCTACGGCGCGCGAATTCAGTACGCGGAGACGGAAGAGGTCGCGCACATGCTGTTCGAGCGCGGCTCGGGCGCTTTCAGCGGCTGGTTAGCGACGCACCCGCCGCTCATCGAGCGGATCAAAGCGCTCGAGCCGACGTTCGACCCGCGCGACCTGCCGAAGCCCCAACCGCTGCCCGGCCCGGGCGCCGCGGTCGCCGCGGAGCGCGCGATCGCGGCCGCGCGGGCCGCGGGCGGATTCGACGCCGCGGCCCGCACGGCGGCCGTCGTCAGCGCCGCGCTGACCGCGATGCCGTCGTCGGACGATCCGGTGCGCGACCGCGCTGGGCAGATCGTCGCGCCCGAGGTCGGCTCGGCGCTGCGCGATGCGGTCCCGGAAGGGATCCAACAGGCCGCGCGCGCGACCGACTCGAGCCTCGTGCTCGTCGTCGCGCTCGCGCTCGCGCCCGACGGGCCCACGCGCGACCACCAGCTCCGCTTGGTCGAGACTCAGCTCGGCGCGGCGCGCGCGCAAGAATGCCGGCAACTCTTCGAGCTCCTGAACCGCGTCGACCGCCGCCTGCGCTTGTCGATCGTCGCGCTCGCGCTGCCGGCGCTGAAGCGCCGCCCCGCCGAGCAGATCCGCTACCTTCTCGACTTGCTCGCCAAGATCGCCGCGCTCGAAGCCGAGCCGCGGCTGTTCGACTATGCGTTGCAGCACGTGCTCGCCGCGTACCTGCGCGCGCAGCCGACGGCCGCCGGGCTCGCGTCGCGCACGCCGTTGTCCAAGAGCGCGCTGCGCGACGCCGTCCACACGCTGCTCGCGACCGTCGCCTCGTTCGGCAACACCAATCCCGCCGTGGCGCAAGCGGCTTACGCCGCGGGGCTCGCGGCGCTCGGCTGGCGCGACGCGCGCGACGCCGCGGCGTTCGAGTCGCCGGCCGCGACGCGCGACCTCGCGAAACTCGACGCCGCGCTCGTCGCGCTCGCGGGACTGCGTCCGAACGACAAGCTGCGACTCCTGCGCGGTGTGCTCGCGACGATCCGAGCGGACGGCAAGATCGACCTCGACGAGCAGGAGCTGTTTCGCGCGATCGCCGCGACGCTCGATTGCCCTCTTCCGCCGGGGTTCGCGCTATAGCGGCGCGCGTGGCACCGGACGGACGCGCTACACTGCGCGCAGCCGAGCCGCACGAGGGAGCACGATGCGCACCGCGCCAATGGACCGCCGGATTGTTCTCGCCCGCATTCTTCTCGCAACCATCGCCTCCACCGCGTTCGCCGCCGCGCAGCCGATCTCGGCCGAGACCGCCGACAGCGACCGGCTCGTCCGCGCGTCGGAAGTCCTGCTCAAGTTCACGGCCGAGGAGGAGAAAAGCATCCCGGCCGCGCTGCTCGAGCGCGCGCACGGCGTCGCGGTGATCCCGTCGCTCGTCCGCGGCGGCTTCTTCATCGGCGGCCGGCGCGGGCGCGGCGTGGTCAGCGTGCGCCGGCCGGACGGCGAATGGAGCAACCCCGCGTTCATCACGCTCACGAGCGGCAACTTCGGGCTGCAGTTCGGCGCCGAGTGGTCGGACGTCGTGCTCATCTTCGCGAACGAGCAATCGATCAAGCACATGCAGACCGGCAAGTTCACGTTCGGGGGCGACGCGACCGCGATCGCCGGGCCGCTCGGCAAGCGCGCGACGGCGGCGATCACAGGCAAGGCCGAGGTGTACATCTACACGCGGAGCCGAGGTTTGTACGCGGGCGCCGCGTTCGAGGGTGCGCGCCTCGACATCGACGAGGAAGGCGACGCCGCGTTCTACGGCGGCGACGAGCACGAGGCGTTCGGCTCGCGCTCGGCCAAGACGCCGGCGGCCGCGCAGCAATTCCTCGACACGTTGCGCGGCGTGACGACGCCCGGCGCGCCGCGGCCGGGTGCCGCGAGCGGCTCGGGCGGCAGCGCGCCGAGCAGCGGCGGCTCGGCCGAGGAAGCGATCATTTACCCGCTCGAGGAAACGGCACGCTAACGGCGCGCGCGGCGAGCGGCGCACCGAAAAGCGAGCGTCGCTCGCTACTTCTTAGAGGTGGAATCCGCCGGCCGGAACGGGCGCGGGATGATCGCGGCCTGCTCGATCTCGGGCTTCTGGGGCTTCAAATCGCCCGGCGGCGGCATGACGGCCGCGAGCTTGAGGTTGGGCCGCGCGGGCAGCTGGGAGAGCGACTCGCGTTCGACGACCGGATCCGCGGCGTCGGAGATCGGCTCCGAGCCCGCAGCGCCGCCCTGCGCGTTCTTCTCGCGCCACTGCGCCTCGTACGCCGCGTCGGCCGCGGCCTTCGCGGCGACGGCGGCATCCTGCTCGGCCTGCTCTTGACGCACCTGGCGGTTGCGGAGCGCGTTGAGCTTGCGCTCCGATTCCTTCTCGAAGCTCGCGTTGCGCTGGCCCTCGCCTTCCGCCGCGAGCGACATCGCCGCGCGGCGCGCGTTGTCGCACTCCACGTCGCCGGCCGACGCCCGGCGATCCTGATTGCAGCGCGCGAGAACGCCTTCCCTGGCGAGGCCGTCTTCCGTGAAAAACTCGACCGACCGCGGCTTGGCCGGCGTGTCGCAGGCGACGAGCCAAGCCGCGACCGACAGCACGCCCGCAACCCGGGTCGCCGCGATCAAAATGGAACGAGTTTTGTGAAATGGTGCCAACACGCGCGCGCTTCGATCTGCTGTGGTTACGTCAAACGCTGGCTACCTTACAGCAGCCGGGCCTTTGAGCCCCGCCGGGCAGTTCACAGATTTACCGAAAAAAGTCGCCGTGGGAGGACTAACGGTCGCCCGAGACGACCTCACCGGCGTCGTCGAGCGCGAGGCCGAGAGCCGCGGTCCAGTCGCGGCTCAGGACCTCTGGCGCGACGGACGCGGCGCCGGGCGCCGCGAGATCGACGTCGGCACGGCGCAGCACGCCGCGGGCGTCGAAGGCGAGCACGCGCACTCGCTCCGCGCCTGCGGCCGCGAAGGCGCGCGCCGCGCCGGCCGAGCCCGGCGCGGGCCGGCTGTGCAGCGGGACGAGGCCGTCGAGTCCGACCGCGAAGGCGTGCAGCCAGCGGTCGGTCGCGACGACGAGCACGCCGTCCGCGCCGAAACCGACCCAGCGGACCGCGCTCGGCAGCACGCGCGCGGCACCGACTGCCTCGCCGCTGCGCCGCCAGACCTGCACGGCGCCGTCCCCGGCACCGGCCGCGACGTAGTCGCCCGTCGGCGCGAGCGCGACGCTCGCGAGCGCGCCGTGCGAGGCGACCGGCACGTCGAGCGCGACGGCGCCGTCCGCCGCGTTCCAGACGCGAACCGAAGCGCGCGCGGCCGCCGCGACGAAGCGGCCGTCGGAGCTCAGCGCGACCGCGGCGATCGGCGCGTCTTGGAACTCTTG
>Ga0335084_10008077_pt1 | contig 10475 bp, 12 predicted proteins | sample Lox_Sample_44_FD_206721 | JGI IMG/M metagenome (GOLD analysis project Ga0335084, IMG submission 206721) | Soil microbial communities from Loxahatchee National Wildlife Refuge, Florida, United States - Lox_Sample_4.4 | ecosystem: Environmental > Terrestrial > Soil > Wetlands | place: USA... | reverse complement strand
CGGCGCCCCATGTAGGCCTCCTGCACGCGCGGGTCGGCGGCCACCTCGGCGAAGGGGCCCTCGGCGAGATGGCGGCCCTCGGCCATCACGATCACCGGCCGGCACAGGCGCGCGATGAGGTCCAGGTGGTGCTCGATGATCAGGAACGTCACGCCCTCGCCGCGCAATGTCTGCAGGTGCTCGGCGATCTCGCGGGCCAGCGTCGGGTTGACGCCGGCGATCGGCTCGTCGAGCAGGATGAGCCTGGGATCGGTCATCAGCGCGCGGCCCAGCTCGAGCAGCTTCTTCTGGCCGCCGGAGAGGTCGGAGGCCGGATCGTCGATCACGCGCGCCAGATTCAGCCGCCGCGCCACCGCCAGCGCGCGCTCCGTCAGCGCCGTCTCGCGCCGTCTCACGGCCTCCGGCCGCGCGATCGCGCGCAGCAGGCTCTCGCCGGGCTGGCGGTCGCCGTAGAGCAGCAGGTTCTCGAGCACCGACAGGCGCGGGAAGCCCCGCGCGATCTGGAAGGTGCGCACGAGCCCGGCCTGGGTCACGCGGTCGGCGCGCCAGCCGGTGATGTCGCGTCCCTCGAAGAGCACGCGCCCGGCCTGGGGCGGGATCAGGCCCGACACGCAGTTGAAGAGGGTGGTCTTGCCGGCGCCGTTGGGCCCGATGAGGCCGGTGATCGTTCCGGGCTCGACGACGAGGTCCACGCCGTCGAGCGCGCGGATGCCATAGAAGCTGCGCCGCAGGCCGTGGACCTCGAGCAGGGGCACGTTGCGCGAAACGCTATCATGGAAGGGAAGGGGGGAACCCTTCGAGGGTGCCCCCTCACAAAAATGGCCATGGCCACGCGCCTCACCGTCAACGGTGAGCCGGTCGAGCGCGAGATCGATCCCCGCCGCTCGCTCAGCGACTTCCTGCGCGAGGACCTGGGGCTCACCGGCACCCACGTGGGCTGCGAGCACGGCGTGTGCGGCGCCTGCACGGTGCTGGTGGACGGGGAGAGCGCGCGGGCCTGCCTGCTGCTGGCCGTGCAGTGCGAGGGCGCCGCGGTGACGACGATCGAGGGGCTCACGCCGGCCGAGGGGCTGAGTCCGCTGCAGGAGGCCTTTCGCGCGTGCCACGGCCTGCAGTGCGGCTTCTGCACGCCCGGCATGATCGTGCTCGCCCACGAGCTGCTCGCGCTCAACCCGGCTCCCACCACCGACGAGATTCGCGAGGCCCTGGCCGCCAACCTCTGCATGTGCACCGGCTACGTCATGATCGTGCGCGCGGTCGCCCGGGCCGCCGCCGCGGCGCGCGCATGACGGCCGGCGGCTGGGTCGGGCGGGCCGTCCCCGTCAAGGAGGACGCGCGCCTGGTGGCCGGCCGCGGCCGCTTCCTCGACGACCTGGCGCCCGGCCGGCTGCTGCACGCGGCGATGCTGCGCAGCCCGCACGCCCACGCCCGCATCGTCTCGATCGACGTCAGCGCCGCCGCCGCGCTGCCCGGCGTGGCCGCCGTGCTCACGGGGGCCGAGGCGGCCGCGCGCTCGAGGCCGATCCGCCCGCTGATCCCGACGGCGGTGCCCGTCAACGACTGGTGCCTGGCCGTGGACCGCGCGCGCTACGCCGGCGAGCCCGTGGTGGCGGTGGCGGCGGTCGATCGCGCGACGGCCGAGGACGCGGTGGACCTGATCCGCGTGGAGTGGGAGCCGCTGCCGGCGGCGGTGGACGCCGAGGCCGGCGCCCGCGGCGAGGCGCCGCTGCTCTATCCCGACCTCGGCACCAACGTCCTCTGGCACGACACGCTGACCTACGGCGACGTGGACGGCGGCTTCGCGCGCGCCGACGGGGTGCTGGAGGAGCGCTTCGAGTTCAGCCGCTACGCCTCCACGCCGCTGGAGACGTTCGGCTGCATCGCCGCCTGGGACGCCGGCACCGGCGGCTACACGTTCTGGACCAACGACCAGCGGCCCGGGCTCACGCTGGCGATCCTGGCCGAGTCGCTCGGGGTGCCGCAGGCGCGCCTCCAGCTCACGTGTCCCGACATCGGCGGCGGCTTCGGCAACAAGCGCCGCCCCGCCTACCTCCTGATCTGCGCGCTGCTGGCGCGGCGCGCCGGGCGGCCGGTGAAGTTCGTCGAGGACCGCCGCGAGAGTCTCGCCGCGCTCATGCAGGCGGCCGGCGGCGTGATGGACCTGGCCCTGGCCTACCGCGCCGACGGCACGCTGCTGGCGCTCGCCGTCCGCGACGTCACCGACGAGGGCAAGAACCTGATCTCGCCGGCCCAGCACAACCTGATCAAGCTCGGCAACATCGCCAACGGCTATCGCATCCCGGCCGTGCGCTACGCGGCGTGGTCGGTGCTGACCAACACGTGCCCGTCCGGCGCCAACCGCGGCATCGGCAAGCCCTTCATGTGCTTCGCGATCGAGCGCGCGATGGCGCTGCTGGCGCGCCGGCTCGGAATGGATCCGGTCGAGCTCCGATTGCGCAACTATGTGGCCGGGAGCGACATGCCGTACGCGACTCCGACGGGCGCGACGTACGACAGCGGCGACTACCCGGCCACGCTGCGCGCGGCGCTCGAGCGCTTCGACTACGCCGGGCGCCGCGGCGAGCAGGCCCGCGCGCGGGCGGCGGGGCGGCTGCTCGGCATCGGCATCGCGACGTCCGTGGAGCCGGCCGGCACCAATCTCGCGTCCTACGAGATCATCACCGGCCGCCGCGCGGCCTCGGGCTCGGCGGAGGCGGCCATGGTGCGCGTGGAGCCCGACGGCCGGGTGCGCGCCGCCCTCGGCGATCCGCCGAGCGGGCAGGGCTACGAGACGGTGGTCGCGCAGATCGTCGCCGACGAGCTGGGGCTCTCGCCCGACGAGGTCGACGTCGCGCGCGGCTTCGACTCGGCGACCACGCCGTGGCTCTATCTCTCCGGCAACTACTCGAACAAGTTCTCGGTCACCGACACCGGCGCCGTGCTGGGCGCCGCCCGCCGCGTGCGCGACAAGCTCCTGCGCATCGCCGCGCACCGGCTGGAGGCCGACGCGGCCGACCTCGAGCTGCGCGACGGCGCCGTCGCCGTGCGCGGCGTGCCGTCGCGCGCGCTCACGCTGCGGGAGCTGGCCCGCACCGCGTACGCGGACGTGCTCGGGCTGCCGCCCGGCGAGGAGCCGGGGCTGGAGGCGCGCCACGCGCACCAGAACCCGCTCGCCCGGCCGATGGACGCCTCCCGCCGCGTGCCCTCGCAGCTGGTCTTCGCCAACGCCGCCCACTGCTGCCTGGTGGAGGTCGATCCCGCCACCGGCGGCGTGAAGATCCTGGCCTACGTGGTCGTGCACGACTGCGGGCGCGAGCTGAATCCGCTGATCGTGGAGGGGATGGTGCACGGCTCGACGGCGCACGGCATCGGCGCCGCGCTGCTCGAGGCCTTCCGCTACGACGCGAGCGGCCAGCTCCTCACGTCCACCTTCATGGACTATCTGAAGCCCACCGCGCTCGACGTCCCCGACATCGACGTCGGCCGGCTCGAGCATCCCTCGCCGTTCACGCCGCTCGGCGCCAAGGGCGTGGGGGAGGGCGGGGCGATTCCGGGTCCCGCCGCCGTGGCCAACGCGGTGGAGGACGCGCTGGCGCGCTGGGGCGTCACGGTGCGCGCGCTGCCGATCACGCCCGAGCAGGTGTGGCGCTGGATGGCGGCGGCGCGGTAGCGCTCAGCGCCCCTGCCAGTTGGCCTTGCGCTTCTCCAGGAAGGCGTCGACGCCTTCGTGGAAGTCCCGCGAGAGATAGCACGCGAGGATGAGGTCCTCCAGGTCCTTCGGCGTCACGGCGGCGATGTAACGCCGGATCGCCTCCTTGGCGGCGGCCATCGTGAGCGGGGCGTGCTCGGCGAGGCGCGCGGCCAGCTCGCGCGCGCGGCCCTCGAGCGCCGCCAGGGGGTGCACCTCGTCCACGAGGCCCATGGCCTTCGCCTCGGGCGCCGCGATCAGCCGGGCCGTCAGGATCATCTCGCGCGCGCGCACGGGCCCGACCGTCGCCACCATGAGGGCGAGGCTGACCGGCGCCGCGAAGTTGCCGAGCGTGCGGGCGATGGGCGCCCCGAAGCGCGCGTGCTCGGCGGCCAGCCGCAGATCGCAGGCCAGCGACATGAACAGGCCGCCGCCGACGGCGTCGCCCTGGATCATCGCGATGGTGGGCTTGGTGAGCGCGGCGATGCGGTTCAGCACGCGGCTGATGCGCGCCTCGTAGCCGAGGGCGTCCTCCCGGGTCTTGAACGCCTGGAACTGGCGGATGTCCGTGCCGCTCACGAACGCCCTGTCGCCGGCGCCCCGCAGGATCACCACGCGCACGGCGGCGTCGGCGTCGAGCCGCTCGCAGAGGCCGTGCAGCCCCTCGTACATCGGGAACGTCATGGCGTTGCGCGCCTCGGGACGGTCGACGGTGACGACGGCCACGCGCTCGATCCGCTCGAGCGTGAGATGGTCGGCGACGGTCTCGATCATGCCGCCCACCATAGCGCATCCTGCGAATTTTTGGGACTATGGGGACCATGTTCCGGCTCTCCCGCGCGCGCGACGTCGTGGTGCCCGCGCAGCCCGACGAGGCCCTGCTGGCCAGCGTGGCCGTGCTCCGCCACCTGGGCGCGCGCATCACGCGCTACGACGCCGAGGCCGGCACGCTGGAGGCGCGGGTCCGCCGCTTCCTGCGGCCGGCCCTGATCCGCCTGCGCGCCGAGGCGGACGGCGAGACCACGCGCGTGCGCGTCGAGAGCGACGCGCTCGGCTGGGCGCCGATGTTCCGGCGCTTCCGCGGCGGTCTGCTCGACGTGGTGAAGGGCGTTTGATGAGCCGGCCCGTCATCCTGCTCACGGGCTTCGAGCCGTTCGGCGGGCACGCCGCCAACCCCTCGGAGGAGGTCGCCAAGGCGCTCGACGGCCGCGCCGTCGGCGGCGCCGTGGTGCGCAGCGCGGTGCTGCCGGTGGACCACGCCGCCGCCGGCCCGCACGCCGCGCGGCTGGTCGACGAGCTGGATCCGCGCGCCATCGTGCACCTGGGCCTGGCCGCCGGGCGCCCGCGCATCGCGCTCGAGCGCGTGGCGCTCAACGTGATGGACTTCGACACGCCCGACAACACCGGGTACCGCGCGCGTAACGAGCCGTGCGTGGCGGGCGGGCCGCCGGCGTACTTCGCCACGCTGCCGCTCGCGGCCATGCTGGAGGCGCTCGTCGCCGACGGCGTGCCGGCCTACGTGTCCAACACCGCCGGGACGTATCTCTGCAACCAGACGCTCTACGGCACGCTGCACCGGCTGGCCGGGCGGGGCCATCCCGCCCGCGCCGGCTTCATCCATCTCCCGCTGCTGCCCGCGATGGTGGCGGCCGGCGGCCTCGAGCAGCCGAGCATGGACGCGGCGCTCATGGTGCGGGCGGTGGAGATCGTCCTCGGCGTCGTCGCCCGCGCGGCGTGACTACCCTCCGCCACAACGTCCTCGCCCTCGGCGTGGACTACGGCCTGTTCATGCTGGCGCTGACGTTCGCCTCGCAGTCCACCATCCTGCCGGCCTTCGCCGCCTGGCTCGGCGCGCCCAACGTCCTCATCGGCGCCATCCCGGCCGTGATGACGCTCGGCTGGTTCCTGCCCTCGCTGTTCGCGGCCGGCCACACCGAGACGCTCACGCGCATCCTGCCGTTCCTGATGAAGTGGACGGGGTGGGAGCGCCTGCCCTTCCTGGTCATGGCGATGCTGGCGTTCGTCACCGCCGAGCGCTGGCCCGGTCTCACGCTGGGACTGATGCTCGTCATGCTGCTGATGATCACCGGCGTCGGCGGCGTCCTCATGCCGGCCTGGATGGAGCTGATCGCGCGCGCGCTGCCGACGACGATCCGTGGGCGGTTCTTCGCGCTGTCGAACTTCTGCGCCGGGCTCGTGGGCTTCGGCGCCAGCCTGCTCGTCACCGAGGTGCTGGCGCGGGTGGCGGCGCCCGCGTCGTACGGCGTCTGCTTCCTCGGGGCCACGCTGTGCGTCGCGCTGTCGTGGGTGGCGCTGGCGGTGGTGCGCGAGCCGGTGGCTTCGAGCGCGGCCCCACCGGTGCCCCTGCGCGATTACCTGGGCCGGATGCCGGCGCTGCTGCGCCGCGACCGGAACCTGTCCTGGTTCATCGCCGCGCGGGCCTTCGGCTTCGCGGGGGCCATGGCCACGGGGTTCTACACCGTCTATGCGTTGCGCGCGTGGGAGGCGCCGGCCAGCCAGGCCGGCGTGTTCACCGCGATGCTGCTGCTCGGCCAGTCGCTGGGCACGCTGACGCTGGGCTGGGTCGGCGACCACGCGGGCCACCGGCTGGTGCTGCTGATCGGGATGATCGCCGCCGCCGGCGCCACCGCGATGGCCCTGGTGGCGCCCTCGCTCGGCGCCTTCGGGCTGGTCTTCGCGCTCTACGGCGTACAGATCGCCGCCGTCAACGTCTCCAGCCTCAACGTGCTCCTGGAGTTCGCGCCGATCGCCGAGGCGCGCCCCACCTACGTGGGGCTGGCGACGACGGCGATGGCGCCCGTGGCGTTCGCGGCGCCGCTGGTCGGCGGCGTGCTGGCCGACGCCGCCGGCTTCCGCGTCATGTTCGTGGTGGCGCTGGCCTTCACGCTGGTCGGCCTCGTCATCCTGGCCACGCTGGTGCGCGATCCCCGGCACCTGGGGATCGCCGTCGGCATCGAGGAGTCGCGCGTGTGAGGGCGGTGCTGCTCGACCTCGACGACACGCTGCTCGATTACTCGGGCGGCGCCGAGCGCTGCTGGGCCGAGGCGTGCGCGGCGGTGGCCGGTACGCTCGATCAGTCGCGGCTGCTCGGCGCGCTCGCCGCCAGCCGCCGCTGGTTCTGGGACGATCCCGTGCGTCACCGGCGCGAGCGCACGAACATGCTGCGCGCGTGGACGCAGATCGCCGCCCATGCGCTGGAGCGCTACGGCGCGCCGGCGCCCGAGCTGGCGGCGGCGATCGCGGCGGACTTCTCGGCGCGCCGGCGCACCATGATGGACCTGTTCCCCGGGACGCTCGCCTGTCTCGACGCGCTGCGGGCGCAGGGCCTGCCGCTGGCGCTGGTCACGAACGGCGACGCCGCCGAGCAGCGCTGGAAGATCGAGCGCTGCGCGCTGGCGCCGTTCTTCGGCGCCATCGTGATCGAGGGCGAGGTGGGCGCCGGCAAGCCCGACGCCGTCGTCTACGAGACGGCGCTGAACACGCTCGGCGTCGAGCCGGGGCCCGACGTGTGGATGGTGGGCGATCACCTGGAGTTCGACGTGGCCGGCGCCCAGCGCGTCGGGCTGCACGGCGTGTGGATCGATCGCGGCGGCAGCGGGCTGCCGCCCGAGGTCACGGTGCGCCCCGATCGCATCGTGCGCGCGCTCGCCGACGTGGTGGCCGAGTGCGCCAGGGCCTCGCCATGACCCTCGTGCGGGTCGCGATCTGGCTGGCCACCGCCTTCTTCGTCGTGATGCTGTTCACTCCGCTGCTGGCCGAGATGGCCTTGCGCCTGTCGGCGATCGGCGAGACCGGGATGCCCTGACGAGGGGCGGCTAGCGCCCCCAGCGGTAGTCGCCGTCGGAGCCCTTGCGACCACGACCGCTGCTGCGGTCGGGGGCGCCGGGGCCACGCTTGGGACCGCCCTTGCGAGGGCCCTTGTTGAAGTCGCCGCCGGGCGGTCCACCCGGTCCGCGCCGCTCACCGCGGCTTCGCCCAGGTCCCTTGCCTTCGGGCATCGGAGGCGTCCAGCCGCCGCCACCGCCGCCTCCCTGGCGCGGCCCGAAGCCACCACCGCCGCCGGGGCGCTGACCGTAACCGCCCCCGCCACCGGTGCGCGGCGCGAAGCCGCCGCCCCCGCCGGGACGCTGACCGTAACCGCCGCCCCCCCCGGTGCGCGGAGCGAACCCTCCGCCGGCGGGGCGTGGGCGGGGAGGTCCACCGGCGCCGCGCGGGGTCGCGCGGTCGACGCGGATCATCCGACCGTCCAGGCTCGAGCCGTTGAGCCCGCTGATCGCCCGCTCGGCCTCTTCCTCGCTGGCCATCTCCACGAAGCCGAAGCCACGCGACCGGCCGGTCTCGCGGTCGGTCATGACCGCCGCCGACTGGACGGGTCCGAACCGGGCGAAGGCCTCACGCAGCCCATCAGTAGACGTCGTGAACGCCAAGCCCCCCACGAACAGCCTCACCGACATGAGAACGCTCCTTTCACCTCATCAGACTGGTGATACTCAGTATAACGAGCCTCGCGAATACCATGCCGGCCAAGAACGACGCGTTCTCGAGAGACCGAGCTCACGCTGTCGACCGCGCCCGATCTCAGCCGGGCAGCATGAGGACGATGCCGGTGAGGAGCACGGCGCCGAGGGCGGCCTCGATCAGCAGCTCGCGCGCCTGGCGGCGCAGCTGGCCCATCAGCCAGCTGTCGCCGACGGCCTCCACGCCCTGCTCGCCCTCGCGCTGACCGCGCGCGGCCAGGGTCACTCAGGTGTGGTCGCGGTACTGCAAAAGGCCCACGGCGCCGAGGTAGAGGGGGATGACGAGGAGCACGCGCGCGCCGCGCGGCAGGCCGGCCGCGATGAGCACGGCGCCGGCGACCACGGCCACGGCCGCGAAGACGATGCCCATGAACAAACGCTGCCGCCGCCCGCCGGCCCTGAGGTTTCGCGCGATCGCCGCCATGGCCCCGTGTCCTCGCCTAAGGTATCACCGATGGGCTCGACAACATTGCGCACCCCCGGAACCCTTGCTAGATTGGGGCGGCCGACACCCGCCCCCCGGAGAAGCGAGGGCAGACATGGAAGAGTCTCAGCTGCGCGAGCGGATCACGCGCTGGATCGAGGAGAGCAAAGAGCTCTTCACGCTGCTGCCCGAGTTTCTCTCGATCGAGCAGAAGCTGAGCGCGAAGACCGACCACGCCGAGAAGGAATCCGAGCGCCTGCGCAGGGAGCTGGCCGAGCTGCGCAAGGAGCTGGCCGAGGCCAAGACGCAGGGCGTGGACATCAAGAAGGAGAGCGGTGACCTCCACAAGGTGCTGGAGGACCTGCGCAAGCAGAACGAGCAGCTGAAGGCCGAGAAGGAAGAGGCCGGCCAGGCGCTGGCCAAGGTGCTCGAGACCGTGCAGGCCACCAACCAGATCGCCCAGAAGCTCGGCGTGACCAAGAGCCCGTTCGCCCGGCGGGTCGAGGCCGCGCCGCCGGCGGCCCCTGCGGCCACCCCGAACCCTACTCCGCACGAGTAGCTAGCGGCCGCGGAAGGGCGACCTCGTGTCCTTCCTGAGGAAGACGCTCAGCTCGTAGCGCCGGTCGGCGGCAGGGTCGGGGTTGAAGAGCGCGATCCACACCGCCGAGAACTCCTTGCCGAGCCCCGGCATGTGCGTGCCCTCGTCGGTGATCCGCTTGACCTCCGTCTTGCCCCTGGTGCCGGCCGGCACGGCGGCCATCCAGCCGCTGTCGCAGGGGGCGCCGTCGTTGGAGATCTTCACGCCCAGGCCGCGCGAGTCGCGGATGCTGTCGGCGGAGACCTGCACGCAGCGGAGCGTGAGCGGCGGCAGCGTCATCTTGAACTTGTGCTCGGCGTAGCGCTGGGTGTCGCTGGCCAGGCGCTGGCCCGACAGCTCGGTGTCGCCCAGGCGCGCGGAGGCGCGCTGGAAGATGCGCGTGTCCTCCTTGGACTCGAGGATGCGGAACTGGAACCAGAGGCCGGGCTCCGGCACCGCCGCCAGCAGCGCATTCTTCACGAACTCCGGATAGCTCTCTTGCAGGCGGCCCCCGGCGACGAGGTAGTCGTAGAGCTGCTCGCCGACCGGCCGCGTCACGCCCGGCTTGAGACTGTTGAGCGCGTTGCCCACGCAGCCGGGGTTCTGCTTCTCGACGTGATCCATCAGGATCGAGTAGCCGTAGGCGAGCAGGCCGTCCTCGTACTCGGGGCTCTTCTGGATCGGCACCGAGAGCAGGTAGGGATACTTGCCGAGCTCTTCCTTCACCACGTCGGCGAACTCGTGCGTGGACTTCCAGCCCGACCAGCGCGCCCACGCCGCCAGCCACCACTGCGCCGTCTCGTCCGGCGCCGACGGCTCGGCGGCCGGCGTCGCCGCGACGGGCACCGGCTCGCGCGCGGGCGGTGGCGGCGGGGGCGGGGGTGGCAGGGGTGGCGGAGGCGGCGGCGGAGCGACGGGCTCGGGTGTCTCGAGCTCGAAGCGCGGCATCTCGATCTCCGCCATCCTGATCGGGGTCTCGAGCTGGATCGTGGCAGGCGGAGGCGGAGCCTCCGGCGGAGCGATCTCGAGCTCGAGGGGCTCTTCGTCGACGGGCGGCGCCGCCAGCATCGGCAGCGCGTCGCGCACGGGCGCGGCCATTACCGGCTCGGGCGGCGTGATCATCGGCTCGGGCGCGGCCGGCTCCGGCGCGAGCGGCGGCTCGACGACGTCGCCCGCGAACGCGAGCCGGCCGCGCGCCACCGCGACGGCGAGCGCGCGCCCGAACGCGCTCGACACGCTCTCCTCGAG
>Ga0335084_10008075_pt1 | contig 10476 bp, 10 predicted proteins | sample Lox_Sample_44_FD_206721 | JGI IMG/M metagenome (GOLD analysis project Ga0335084, IMG submission 206721) | Soil microbial communities from Loxahatchee National Wildlife Refuge, Florida, United States - Lox_Sample_4.4 | ecosystem: Environmental > Terrestrial > Soil > Wetlands | place: USA... | reverse complement strand
TCCACAGTAATGCCTGCCAGATGCGAAGAAGCTGTGTCGCCCTGGTACGGCGCAGCATTGCGGTTATGCCGGCGCAGTTTCTTCTGTACTTTGACCGTACGAACGGCGGAGTTCACTTGAATCTGGCTGTGAAATTCGTCGTAGTACGCATTGCTCAAATCTTCCAGAAAATCGCGAGTCCAAGGGCGGCAGTAACGGCGATTCGGATCCAGGCTGGGCTCGATCCGCAGGGATTCGCTGGCCTCGATCGGGACCAGGTCCCGACTGGCGATCAGCTGCCGAAGCTCTTCGTCATCCTGAATGCGCGGCAGGTCCAGGCGATCAATCTCTTCGTTCTGACGCAGCAGCGATTCGCGGGACGGGCGGAACACGGGGTTCCAGCGGGTTCTGCGCAGATGCGCCTTCCGTTTGGTCGCGCGGTGAGTCTGCGCTGGCACATACTGGTGCAGTCCGAAAGCCTGACTGCACAGCGCAACCACCAGCAACGCGGCCAGAACGATTTTTGCGACTCTTGCTTTCACGAAGTAGGCCCTAACTCCTTTACAGCTGCCGTGGCGCAGGCGGTTATTGTAATCGAGAGGCCGCCGAAACCACCAAGAATTCGACGTCCCGGTTACCAAAGAGTAGCCGCCACAGGTTACGGCGGGTTACTCCGGCTGCGCACGTACTTACGCCGGGTGTTATGTCAGCAGCTTCAATGCCATTTCGAAGCTGCTGCTTCTGCAGCCAAGTCACTGGTAAACAAAGGTTGGAACCTCGAGGGAACCCGGCAGGAGTTGCCGCAGAGGACCAAATTTGGCACATCATTTCCGGAAAAGGTCACCGATGGCTTGCTTCATTACCGCGCCGCCCACCTCGGAAATTGACTTGGTGAGCGGGATGTCTTTGGGACAAATCTCCACGCAGTTCTGGGCGTACCCGCATTCCTGGATGCCGCCATCGCCCATCAGGGCAGCGAGCCGCTCGCGCTTCAACGCCGCGCCGGTAGGATGAGTATTGAACAGCCGTACTTGGGAGATAGTCGCGGCCCCGACGAAGCCTGTGTCTTCATTGAACTGCGGACAAACTTCCATGCAGCAGCAACAAGAGATGCAGCGCGACAGCGGATAGGCAGCTTCCTGTTCCTCAGCGGTCATGCGCGGCCCGGAGCCCAGGTCGTAGGTACCGTCGACCGGAACCCAGGCCTTCACCGCCTTCAAGTTCTCGAAGATGACGCTACGATCAGTGGCCAAATCTCGCACGACAGGAAACTTGGAAAACGGCTCCAGCTTGATGGGTTGTTCCAACTGATCCACCAGCGCCGAGCATGCCATGCGGGCGCGCCCGTTGATCAGCATGGCGCACGACCCGCAGACCTCTTCCAGGCAGTTTGAGTCGTAGGTGATGGGGGTAGTCTTTTTGCCGTCGCGAGTGACCGGGTCGGCAGCAATGTCCATCAGGCAGGAAATTACATTCATGCCCGGCTTGTACGGCAGCTCAAACTCCTCCCAATGCGAACTGGCTTTGGGGTCGGCTTGCCGCTTGATCTTTATGATGACGCTCTTGGCCATTAGCTCTTAGCCTCTAGCTACTAGCTTTCAAAGCCTAGTTATTCTGGACGCAGCGAAGAACCCATGTACTCTGGGTTCTCTGTGCCCTCTGTGGTAAAAGCCTTTCAATACTTCCTCGCGCGCGGTGGAATCAGCGAAATGTCCACCGGCTCAAACTCAAACTTGGGCTCGTCGGCGTCGGGCGCGAAATACGCTTTCGTCGTCTTCAGCCAATTCTTGTCATCGCGCTCGGGGAAATCCGGCTTGTAGTGGGCCCCACGAGACTCGTCCCGCATGGCCGCGCCTTGCGCGATCACGCGAGACAACTGCAGCATGTTATAAAGCTGCCGCGCAAAAGCCACAGTCGTATTGGCCCACTGCGAGCGGTCGCTCAAATTGATCCGCCGGAAGCGCTCCAGCAGTTCGACAAGTTTCCCATCAGTTTCCTGCAGCGCCTTGTTGTAGCGGATGACAGTGCAGTTCTTGGTCATCAGTTCGCCCAGTTCGCGCCACAACTTGAACGGGTTCTCGTCGCCCTGCGACTTCATCAGCATGGCGTTGTTTTCTTCCTCGTGCTTGCGCTGGGTTTCGAAGTGCCCGTTGCTCGGAGCCGCTGCGACATTGCACGCATACTGCAGGGCCGCCGGGCCAGCCACAAATCCGCCAAAGATACACGAGACCAGTGAGTTCGCCCCCAGGCGATTCGCACCGTGGTACTGGTATTCGCATTCTCCCGCCGAATAGATGCCCGGAATGTTCGTGGCTTGGTTGAAGTCCACCCACAGCCCGCCCATGGTGTAGTGCATGCCAGGGAAGATCTTCATCGGCGTATCGCGCGGATCGTCGCCCACAAACTTCTCGTAGATTTCCAAAATTCCTTCCAGCTTGCGGTCGAGGATCTTGCGGTCAATGTGGGTCAGGTCGAGATAAACCATCGGCTTGCCGTCGATCCCAAGGTGGTGCTCGTACACGACTTTGAAGATGGCCCGTGTCGCCACGTCCCGTGGCACCAGGTTCCCGTATTTGGGATACCACTCTTCCAGGAAATACCAGCGCTCGTCTTGGGGAATGGATTGCGGATCACGCTTGTCGCCTGGTGTTTTTGGCACCCATACGCGCCCGCCCTCGCCGCGCGCCGACTCCGACATCAGACGCAGCTTATCTTCACCGGGAATCGAAGTGGGGTGCACCTGAATAAACTCACCGTTGGCGTAGTAGCAGCCCTGCTGATAAAGCGCCGACTGGGCTGAACCGGTGCACACCACCGAATTCGTGGACTTGCCGAAGATCGCGCCGATGCCGCCGGTACAAATGATGATCGCGTCGGCTGGGAACGTCCGCACTTCCATCGTCCGCAGGTCCATGGCACAGATTCCGCGGCAGACGCGACTCGAATCCAGCACCGCCGATAGGAATTCCCAGTGCTCGTACTTCTTGACCTTGCCTTCGGACTCGAAGCGCCGCACCTGCTCGTCGAGCGCATAGAGAAGCTGCTGCCCGGTGGTTGCTCCCGCAAACGCGGTGCGGTTGTATAGCGTTCCGCCAAAGCGGCGAAAATCCAACAGCCCTTCCGGAGTGCGGTTGAAGGGCACGCCCATGCGGTCGAGCAAGTCGATGATGCCGGGGGCGGCGTCGCACATCGCCTTCACTGGCGGCTGGTTGGCCAAAAAGTCGCCGCCGTAAATCGAGTCGTCGAAATGCTTCCAGGTGGAATCGCCCTCGCCCTTCAGGTTCTTGGCGGCGTTAATCCCACCCTGTGCGCAGACCGAGTGCGAGCGCTTTACGGGGACAATCGAGAACAAGTCGACTTGCCCGCCCATCTCTGCGATCTTGATGACCGCAGACAGCCCCGCCAGGCCGCCGCCGATCACTATGATTTTCGGATTTGATGGCATTGTTTAGAGACCTTGCACCACTTCTTCTATTCGGAAATGCCGGGTTTTGCGTCTTCCACGGCTTGTGCGCCCGCCGGGTCGGTCGGTTGCTGCGGAAAACGTGACCGGAACGTATAAAGACTGGCCACACCTGCCACACTCATGACCAAAAAGAATGCCAGGCAAACCTTCAGGAACCTCTGCCGCGCTGCCTCTCCCGTCGTGACACCCCACTTCGCCGCGAACAACCAGATGCCATACGCGAAATGCCAGGAAGCGCTGATCAATCCGACAACGTAGAAGCCCATCAAGGTCGGGGACATGAGCTCCGCCTGCACCTTGCCAAACGAGGCGCCGGCATAGACGTGCAAGTCGACCCCGGTAAACCGCATCGTCCAGGTGTGCCACAGGATGTAGGCGAACGCCACGATCCCGGTCCAGCGCTGCGCTGTGTACATCCAGTTTCCCATCCACGGGTAGTCGCCGACGTTGGTCTCTCCGCGGTACCAGATGTAGAAGCCGTACAGCGCGTGGAACAGGATGGGTATCCAGATACCGAACGCCTCGAGCAGTGGCACCAGGGGGAGGCTGGCGAGAAATCTTACCTGGCGGGCGTAGGCGGTCGGGCCGCCGATGGCGCTGGCATTGGAAATCAGAATGTGCTCGAACAGGAACGCCCCGACCGGGATGATCCCCGTCAGCGAGTGCAGCCGCCGAAGCAGGAAAGAATATCCCTGACCCGCCCGCAACGGGGCCACACCGGTTTTCACTGACATCGGAGCAGGATTGGCGCTTGCTGCCACGGCTTACGCTCCTTATGAGTCCAGCAATGATAAAAGAACCTTTCATTATCTTGGTGGGAGAGAGAGGAAGTCAAGAAAGCTAAGGCTCTTTTGTGCTGCTCCAGTTGGCGAAACTTCGGACCAGTGCTGTCGTCCGCAAAGAAGAGGACATTGGTGTCGAAGAAACTACGAGCGCTCATGAATCTCATCGCGATCGAAGCGCCAGCCGCGCGAATTGCCCTGGCCGGAAAGACGGCGGAATTCCTCAATACTCTGTTGGGGATTGTCGGCGCCAGCCAGCTTTTGCAGGTAGTCGCGGATCAACTGGTTGAGGCTCTTGCCCAGCGCATCCGCCCGTTTCCGGGCGCGCGCCACCAACTGCTCATCCACCGAGAGAGTGATATTCATAAAACACAGTATATGTGCGCACGTAATACGCCTCAACGCGCCCCACCTTAATGCCTCTCCCTGCCCTGGCGACATGTATCTTTTCGTCTCCCATTTTCGTCCTGGAGATAGACGGCTGAAGTAAGGCCGGCGGCTCAAGACGGTCTCTTGGGGAGGTAAGTTGTGACTATCGTGAAGCGCATTGCTCCCGGTTCCGCGTTCAAGGTTGGTCTGGTGGTGTATGGCCTGCTGGGGCTGATCCCTGGCACGCTTTGCAGTGTTGCAGCCCTGGCCGTTCCCAATTGCCCTCTTCATGCGCACTTGCCCTTTGCGCACGGAATCCTGCCCATACTTCCTATCATTCTGTGCCCGATCGTGTGGGGGATTTTGGGCAGTCTTGCCACCACTATCGCTGCGGTTCTCTACAATTTTGCATCTGGTTGGGTCGGTGGGCTGGAGGTGGAGATTCGCTGAAGGGAACCAAGTGTCGCGCCGGGCGAACCATTCAGAATTCGGCGAGGAGCAGAAAGGAGTTGAGGCCATGTTGCGTCGCAATGTAGGTGGCGTTGACAGGATTCTACGAGTCACACTGGGGGCCATCTTCTTCGTCGCTGGTCTGCTTCTGCTAGGCGGGAAGGCTAGCCTTGGCCTGGTTGTCGTCGTGGTCGGCTTGCTCGCCCTTCTCACCGGCATTGTCAGGTTCTGCGTGTTGTACCTTCCGTTCGGTGTTTCGACGGCCAAGACGGACAAACTGCCGGCCATGCGGCGATGCGATTGTTGTATCGCGCTGGAAGAAACGCCCCGCGAGGGCGGTGTTGACGGTTGTGCTGCCAGCTCACGAGACCAGGCCGAAAAGGCTGCGATGGCGGGTCACAGTAATCAGTGATCGGAGTCATGGCGCTGGGGCCATTCCGGGCAGCTAATGGAGGTATGCCAGCGACGCACGAAGCGGTGGACGCGGGAGCGCTCTTCGAGCAATACCACCCCCGCATCTATCGTTACCTGCTGCATATGATCAAAGACCCGGCCGAAGCCGAGGACCTTACCCAGGACACGTTTCTTCGCGCCTACGACCGCCGTGAAACCCTTCGCGATCCGGATGCGGTTCGCGGCTGGCTGTACCGTATTGCCACCCGCCTCTGTCTTGATCGTCTGCGCCAGCGCAAGCCCCAGCTCTCGATTGACGGTGAAGAAGCGCCTTCTGGAGCTGAACCGATGGCATCCCGGTCTGCTTCAGTCGTGGAAGTCACCGAACGAAAAGAGACGAGCGCCTGTGTGCAACGATGCCTGGACTACCTCCCGGATAGCTATCGGGCGGTGATTCTGCTGCGCGAAGCCCATTCCCTTACAGCTGTGGAGATCGCTGATGTCCTGGGGGTGACGGTGATGACGGTAAAAATCCGTCTCCATCGCGCTCGCCGCAAACTGCAAAAAATCATGGAGTGCGGCTGCGCCGTCTCGAATGACAATGAGGGCCGGCCGGTCTGTGAACCTAAAAGCTCAGCTCACCGTTGAGTTCCGGGCACCTTCTCGTACCATGCCAGGAACTTTCGGAACGCCGCTCCCCGGTGGCTGTACTTTGCTTTCTCCTCTGCGCTTAGTTCTGCAAACGTCTTTCCAATCTGCGGGAAGAAGAACAGCGGATCGTAGCCGAAGCCGTTGCAACCCCGCGGTGCGTCGAGGATGACTCCCTCAGCCTGCCCGCGAAAAACTTCCAGCGTCCTGCCATCGCGCGCGGCTGCGATCACGCACACAAAACGCGCCGTCCGTTTTTCTGGTGGAACATTCTTCAGTTCTCGCAGCAGCCGCGCGTTGTTGGCTTCGTCGTCGGTGTTGGCGTCGGTCAGATGCGGCACATCGGCTGCATAGCGGGCCGAATGTACGCCGGGAGCGCCGCCCAGAGCATCGACTTCAAGGCCAGAATCATCCGCCAATACGATTTCACCCGGAACCAAACGACTGTAGGCCTCCGCCTTCTTGCGTGCGTTCGCTTCAAATGTGAGTCCGTCCTCGACCACCGCCGGCAGGGAAGCGAAGCCGGGAATCGAGGCAATCTCAATTCCATGCGCCGCAGCTGCGCCTGCGAAGTCACGCAGCTTCCCGGGATTGGATGTGGCGATGAGAACCCGTTTCATTCGTCCCCTGAATAACCTCTGTGTTGCTCAGTGTCCTCTGTGGTTCATTTAACTTTCGGGCGCCAGAGCCATGCCAGGACGGCAAAGGCAAGCGTCAACACTGAGATGATTCCTCCCCAGGTTCGGTCCCACGTCCGGGTGAACGTGACTTGTACCCGATTCTCGCCTGCCTGCACTGGAACCAGCATCTGACCGGTATTTTCCTGCGGCTCCGTGTCGACCTGCTGGCCATTGACCTCAACCTGCCAGGCGGGATAATCAAAAAGCCGCAATGCCAGCTTCCCGGGTTGGCTGGTCTCAGCGACAAACTCTTTCAACTCCGGGCTCCAGCGCTGCACTTGAAGCTGGACCGGTTCGCCACCTTCGACCGCCACCAGCGGCGCGTTCTGGCTGGCATCATAGGCATCCGCCCCCGCAGGAACGTATTCCTCCGCTCCCTCGTAGCCGGTGCCAGCTTGATGCTGGGCAGTCAGTTTGTCGATCTCGATCGCCGTGTCCCACCAAGGAGGTTGAGTCCGGTGCCAGACGAAAATCAGCACGCCCAGCATGCCCAGGCACACTCCTGCCCGCCAGAACCAGCGTCCCGCCAGCGTCACATACAGGGCGAACACAACATTCAAGCACAGCAGCCAGCGCCACGGGAGTTGCAAGTAACGGAGTAGTGGCAGATGCTGCCACAGCAGCGCTGAAACCGAAAACATCAGGATCACCGCCGCCGCGGCCCATCCCAGGAGTGCCCACCAGGCCTGCGGTTCCTGGCTCCGCCAACGCCGCATGCCCAGGACCGCGACCGCCATAACCGCGACCTCCGCCGATGCCACCACCGACACCAGCAGGTTGAAGAGATTGTGGTCGGGGTCGGCGATGGTGGTGAACAGGAAGTTGTCCTGCGGACGCACTCCCGGCGCCAGCACCTGCGCGATATTGACCCAGCGCTGCTCATAGGTGGCCGGAACAATGTAGAAGGCCGCCAGCCCCGCACCTGTGATCGCCGCCGCAGCTGCCAGCAACGCGGTTCGTGGTGAACGCCGCACGATGGCAGTCTGCAAAGCCAACAACACCAGCGAGTAATTCACCATGACTGCGGCGGGAGCGTTGGTCAGCCAGGCAGCGGCGACCGTCACGCTCAATCCGACAGCAGCCCTGTTTCCGTCCTCGTCCAGTCGCAAAAGGTAAAGCAGGAGCAACGGCAACAGCGCGCCCGCCAGCAACTCCGCGAAGGCACTCCGCCAGTAAACGATGACGATGAAATAGGGATTTGCGGCATACAAAGCAGCAGCAAAGATCGCATCATTCCGGCCCAGCCACCGCCGCGCCAGCATGAACATGCAGCCTCCGGAGAGCGTCAGGACCAGCCAGACATATGCACCCGGCACCGCTTTCCACGGTAGGAGGGCTCCCAGCGCGGCCCCCAGAATCCAGGAAAGCGGAGGATAAAAGATGAACCGGGCTTCTCCGTAGCCGTGATTGGCCAGCGCCGCCCAACGCGGATAGAAGATCCCTTGCCGCCACTGGCTGAGCACCTCCATCCAGGAGTGCAGGTGGAATTCGAAGTCGTGCCCGGAGGGATTGCCCAGCAGAAAGATGGGGAAGATCACCACCAGCGCGGTGGCCATCACTATCAGGAGGGGCCAAGGGAAAAGAGGCGGCGTGCTCGAACTGCCCGGCTTATTAAGATCCAGCGCAACCCTCCATTGAGCGACCTGTTTGGCCTGTGGACAAAATTGACGCGATTTTACAGGAAATTAACCTGCCTGAAACCTTGGCGTGGCCGCCGCTGACTAGACTCTGTCCATTCGAGGTGGAATTAAACCCGGCGCTACGGGGGTCTGCACGAGAGACGGCGTGCCGGCCCCTTAACGCTTTTTGAAACGATCCTTCGGTCGACTTTCAGTGCAACCTTTTGCACTGCGTATTTTCGCCTCTTGACACGCGGCAGGTTTGCCGCTAACTTTCGTTACCGCAGTACTCAGTAGACCCCAGGGTGCAGTTCATCTTTTCCTCTGGAGGCCCGCATGTCGTCTCGCTTCGTGCTCTCTCTCTGCATTTTTGGCTGGAGTTCTGGCAGTGCTGAGTGTTAAATCGCACGCTCAGGATGTTCTGACCTGGCATAACGACCCCACCAGCAGGTGCCGTGTAAGCAATAGGGGGCAGATATGAGAGCCAAGTTTGTGAAGTATTTCTCCATGTCCTTGCTGGCGTTGATCGGCTGTTTCCCGCCTCGCGCGGTGGGACAATCTAGTGTCGGGTCTCCGGGCAGCCGCGCTAATATCCTGTCCTGTTCTCTGGCACCGTGCGTGGTTCCGCCTATGCAAGCGTCCGAAGGTGGGGTTGAGGTGGCCAATGCTCCCATCGCGGTGAACCCCTTGAATCCGAAGCAACTCTTGGTAGGCAGCCAGGATTACAATTGCCCGGCGCCGACCCAAGTGGCGTTTCATGTTTCTAGCGACGGAGGCTCGAAGTGGAACCGTTACTGCATGGCGCCTCTGATCACTCCGCAAGGGGAGGAATTCGCCGGGGGCCAACCGCTGCTGGGCTACAACCACAACGGAGTGGCTTACATCGCGGCAGGCTACGGCGGCGGAGATACCGACGGAGCGGTTGCCTTTCAGAAATCGAGCGACGGAGTGAATTGGAGCGCTCCGGCGGTGGCCATAGAAGGGTCCAAGCGTGTAACAGCAGCGTATGGCTGGATGGCAGTCGATGGGAACGGGCGGAGTCCATGGGTGAACAGCATCTATATTTCTGCGGTTTTCATCAACGAACCGGATCAGGACGAAAATCGTGTTGTGGTCACCCACTCGCACGACGGAGGTGCCACGTGGAAACAGATTCCGGTAGCGCCAGTACAGAAAGCTCCCGCAGAAGATAGTTTCACCACCCTTGCGGTCGGCAAAGACGGCGCGGTGTACGTGACTTGGTTGTACTGCATCTCGACGTTCTCTTCTTGTGACGGAGGGGCCTCCACGGTGTTCTCGAAGTCAAGCGACGGCGGCAACACCTGGCTAAAACCCGTGCGGATAGCCACTGTAGTGCCCGGCCCGGGTCTCCCCAACAGCCACGTTCGCGTCTACGATACGCCCGTGATCGGGGTGGACAACAGTAACGGGCCGCACGCAGGGAACTTGTACGTGGTCATGTACTCGTGGACGGGAAGCTACATGCGGGTTGGGGTCGTGCGCTCGACGGACGGTGGGAAGACCTGGTCGAAGCCGGTGCCGGTCGCGCCGCCCAGCGCGAATCATGACCAATTCTTTCCCTGGCTCTCGGTGAGCCGCACCGGGCTAGTGGGGGTGAGCTGGCTGGATCGGCGGAACGACCCAGCGAACGTCAACTACCAGGCGTTCGCCGCCATCTCACGCGACGGCGGAAAGAGCTTCCAGCCCAACGTGCAGCTGACCACAGCATTCTCGAATCCCAACAATAACGGCTTCATCGACAACTTGTGGATGGGCGACTACACGGGCAACACCTGGGCCGGCCCGAACGACTTCGTAGCTGCCTGGATGGACAGCAGCAACGGGGTGAACATGCAAACTATGGTCGGCGGCATCCGGCTGAAGTGAGAATTGTGAAAAGGAGAAAAAATATGGAATGGGCAGGCCTCCGACTACGGAAGCGGCACGGGAGAGGTTGATGTGTTCGGGCTGTGCACCAGCTGCCCCCATTAGACAAGGAAATAGAAATGAAAGCATTATTCCGCATGTTCTTTGGTTTGCTTCTAGTTGCCGTGAGCGGCGATTTCGTGATTGGCCGTGCGGGAGGGCAA
>Ga0335084_10008074_pt1 | contig 10476 bp, 9 predicted proteins | sample Lox_Sample_44_FD_206721 | JGI IMG/M metagenome (GOLD analysis project Ga0335084, IMG submission 206721) | Soil microbial communities from Loxahatchee National Wildlife Refuge, Florida, United States - Lox_Sample_4.4 | ecosystem: Environmental > Terrestrial > Soil > Wetlands | place: USA: Florida... | reverse complement strand
TGCAGTTCATCGGCTCCATCGTCGCGTGGGACAGGAACGGCGTGCGGTAGGTCGCCTCGACCTTCTTCGCCGCGCCTTCGATCGCTTTCAGCGCGTCGCCCTCGCGCCGGCCGGCGTAGGCCTGCGTCGCGGTGAGCCCTTCGGCGAGGCGCTCGGCGATCGTCGCGCTCGACTGCGTCGCGGCCGGGCCCTCGTCCCAGACGATCGGGAGTGCGTCGAGCGCCGTCTTCGCGTGCCACCACGTGTCGGCGACGACGGCGACGGCGGTGTCGTTCACCTTCACCGCGCGGCGCACGCCGGGACGACTCGCGATCTTCGCCTCGTCGAAGCCCACCAGCTTGCCGCCGAACACCGGACACGCCTTGACCGCGGCGTTGAGCATGCCGGGCAGCTTGAGGTCGATCGCATAGACCTTCGAGCCGTCGAGCTTCGCCGCGGTGTCGATCCGCTTGAGCGGCTGCCCGGCGATCTTCCAGGTCTTCGGATCCTTGAGCGTGATCGACTTCGGATCCGGCGGCGTCAGCTTCGCCGCCGCGGAAGCGACCTTGCCGTAGGTCGTCGTCCGTTTCGACGCGGCGTGCGTGATGACGCCATTCGAGACGGTGAGCTCGCCGACCGGGACCTTCCACTGGTCGGCCGCCGCCTGCAGCAGCATCACGCGCGCGACCGCGCCGCCGCGGCGGACGTAGTCCTGCGAGATGCGGATGCCGCGGCTCCCGCCGGTCGACATCTCGCCCCAGGCGCGCTTGGAAGCGTAGTTCCGGCCGGCGGTGATCACCTCGGTCGAGACCTTCTTCCAGTCGCATTCGAGCTCTTCGGCCACGAGCTGCGCCAGGCCGGTGTGCGTGCCCTGTCCCATCTCCGAGCGGACGATGCGGATCACGCAGGTCTCGTCCGGACGGACGACGACCCAGGCGTTGAGCTCGGCGCCGGCCTTGGCGGCCGAGCCTTGCGCGGCCGCGGGCGCGGCGCCGAACGGCAGCTGGAAGCCGAGCGCGAGACCGCCGCCGGCTGCGGCGGCGGAGTGGATGATGAACTTGCGGCGGGAGAGGTTCGTCGCGTTGCTGCGAGCTTTGCGTGTCATGGTCCGCCTCCCCGCCTAGGCTTTTGCTTTGCGACCGGCGGGCGTCGCGGCGGCGCCTTGCGCGATCGTCGCCGCCTTATGCACCGCCGCGCGGATGCGCTGGTAGGTGCCGCAGCGGCAGATGTTGGTCATCGCCTCGTCGATGTCCCGGTCGGTCGGCGCCGGGTTCTTCCGGAGCAGCGCCGCCGCCGCCATGATCTGGCCGGACTGGCAGTAGCCGCACTGCGGGACGTCGATCTCCGCCCAGGCGACCTGGACCGGGTGCGAGCGGTTGGCCGACAGGCCCTCGATGGTGACGATCCGGTCAGTGGCCTTCACGCTGCCGACCGGGATCGAACAGGAGCGCACCACCGCGCCGTTGAGGTGCACCGAGCACGCGCCGCATTGTGCGACGCCGCAACCGTACTTCGTGCCGGTGAGGCCGACCTGCTCGCGGATCACCCAGAGAAGGGGCGTGTCCTCCTCGACCTGCACGTCACGGGTCTTGCCATTGATGTTGAGCTTGGCCACGCGCCCCTCCTCCATTGTTGTCGAGCGACCGCAGCATTCTACGCGCCGAGGTGCGCGATCGTCGCGACCTCGACCAGGAACTCCGGCTTCACCAGATCGGCGCGGATGCAGTAGCGCGCCGGCGGGTTGCTCGGGAAGTACTCGCGGTACACCTCGTTCATCGCGGCGTAGTCGGCGAGGTTGGCGAGGAAGATGTGGTTGAACGCCACGTCGCGGAGCGTGCCGCCCGCGGCCTCGATCACCGACTTCACGCTTTCGAGCACGTGGCGCGTCTGCGCCTTGACGTCGCCGACGCCTACCGTCTTCCCGTCACGGCCGATCGCGAGCGTGCCGGAAACGTAGATCGTGTTGCCCGCCCTCACGCCGGGTGAGTAGGGCGCGAGCGGCGGCGGCGAACCGGGCGGGACGATGGGCTGAACGGCCATGGCGGTGTCTCCTCGGCGGTCGGTTGACAGGCTTTGCGAACGGCACCTAGCATCGGGCGGTCCCGATCTTCTCACGAGGAGCGACAGCGAAATGACCGCGATCTACACGCCGACGCGCGAGGAGCTCGACCGCCGCGTCGCGAGGTTCGACCAGCTGCAGCCGATGTCGACGGCACGCGACCTCGGCTGGACGCCGCAGGCGGCGATGGACATCATCTTCGCGCGCAAGCTGATGCCGGTGATCCTCGACGACACCAAGAACCCGTTCGGGAGCGAGGCGCCGATCTTCGGCGCAGCCCGGACGACGATGTTCGTGTCGATCCTGCCGCCGGGGCAGGGGCCGTGCCTGCACTCGCACAATGACACGTTCGAGACCTTCGTGGTGCTCGCGGGCACGATCGAGTACGAGATCGGCGAGCCGGTCGCGCACCGGCTCACGCTCAACAAGTGGGATGTCTTCTCGTGCCCGCCGAAGGTCTACCGCGGCTTCCACAACGTCGGCAAGACCGACGCCGTCCAGCTCACGGTGATCACCGGCGTGACCGACGGGCGCGACGACGTCTCGATGCCGCACTCCGTCGCCGAGCGCGTCGAGCGCGAGCACGGCGCGAAGGTGCTCGACGCGTTCAAGAGCGTGTTCGTCTTCGATCCGCCGGCGAAGAGCTGACGCGCGTCCGGCTCAGTCCACCCGCGCGCCGACGTCCTTCGCGACCTTCGACCACTTCGCGATGGCATGGGCTAGCATGCAGGAATGAACTCGACGACCGCCCGGCTCGAAGGCTGGCTGCTGCGCGCGCCGGCGCCACGTCCCGTGCTGGCCGCCATGGGCGCGATGACGACCCGCCCCGCGCTCTTCGTGCGCTTGACCGCGGCCGACGGCGCGTACGGCTGGGGCGAGGTGTGGTGCAACTTTCCGCCGCCCGGCGCCGAGCATCGTGCGCGGCTCCTGCGAGCGATCTTCGCGCCGCTCATCGTCGGCCTCGACGCGTCGCAGCCGGAGCGCGTCCGCGCGGCGCTCGAAGCGAAAACGCGCACGCTCGCGATCCAGTGCGGGGAGCCGGGACCTTTCGCGCAAGTGATCGCGGGCATCGACCAGGCGTGCTGGGACCTCGCCGCGCGGCGGGCTGGCGTGCCGCTGTGGAAGCACCTCGGCGGCGCGAGCGGGCGCCTGCGCGTCTACGCGAGCGGGCTCGGGCCGGACGGCGTCGTCGAGACCGCGCTCGCCCGCCGGGCGGAGGGTTACCGCGCGTTCAAGCTGAAGGTCGGCATGAACGCCGCGCGCGATCGGACGAACTTCGCCGCGCTCCGCGATGCGCTCGGCGCCGACGCGACGATCATGGCCGACGCGAACCAGGCCTGGTCGCCCGCGGAGGCGCTCGAGCGGATCGCCGAGCTCGTGCCCCTGCGCCCGCACTGGATGGAGGAGCCGATCGCGGCCGACGAGCCCGCCGACGCGTGGAGCCTGCTCGCGGAGCGGGCCGGCATGCCGCTCGCGGCCGGCGAGAACCTGCGCGGCGAAGTGGCGTTCGACGCTGCGATCGCGGGCGGATACCTGCGTGTCATCCAGCCCGACGTCGGCAAGTGGGGCGGTATCAGCGGCTGCCGCGAGGTCGCGAGCCGCGCGGTCGAGCGCGGGCTCGCGTTCTGCCCGCACTGGCTTGCCGGCGGTCTGGGGCTCGCGGCGTCGATGCATCTCGTCGCCGCCGCGGGCGGGAACGGTTACGCCGAGATCGACTCGAACCCGAATCCGCTGCGCGAGGCGGTGTTTCCGTTCAAGGTCGAAGACGGCTGGACGACGCTGCCGGATGCGCCGGGACTCGGCGTCGAGCCGGATCTCGAGCGGCTCGCGCCGTACGTCGTGACCGTCTGACGCTACGGGCGCAGCCCGGCGTTCGACGCGGCTTCCATCCGCAGCTTGAAGCGCTGCAGCTTGCCCGTTTCGGTGCGCGGCAGCACCGGGCGGAACTCGACTGCGCGCGGATACTTGTACGGCGCGATCGCGGCCTTGACGTGGTCCTGCAGCGATTTCGCCATCGCGTCGTCGCCACTGAAGCCGGGCTTGAGCACCACGTAGGCCTTCACGATCATCCCGCGCTCCTCGTCCGGCGCGCCCACGACGCCGCATTCGGCGACCGCGGGATGCTCGAGCAGCGCCGACTCGACCTCGGGCCCGGCGATGTTGTAGCCGGCCGAGATGATCATGTCGTCGGTGCGCGCCTGATAGAAGAAGTAGCCGTCCGCGTCCATCAGGTAGGCGTCGCCGGTGACGTTCCAGCCGCGCTGGACGTAGTTCCGCTGCCGGTCGTCGGCGAGGTACTTGCAGCCGGTCGGTCCTTTCACCGCGAGCCGGCCGACGGTGCCGGGCGGGCACGGGTTGCCGTCGTCGTCCAGGATGGTCGCGCGATAGCCGGGGATGGCGTAGCCGGTCGCACCACTCCGGACCCTGTCGACCGCGTGCGAGACGAAGATGTGGATCATCTCGGTCGAGCCGAGGCCGTCGAGCAGCTCGATGCCGGTCGCCTGCTTGAACGTCTGGCGCGTCGCGTCGGGCAGCGCCTCGCCGGCGGACACGCACTTCTTCAGGCTCGCGAGGTCGTACTTCGGCGCGAGCTGCGCCATCTGGCGGTAGAAGGTCGGCGCGGTGAAGCAGACGGTCGCGCGGAAGTCGCGGATCGTCTCGAGCAGCGTCTCGGGCGTGAGCCGCTCAATCAGCACGGTCGAGGCGCCGAAGCGCAAGGGGAAGCAGAGCATCCCGCCGAGGCCGAACGTGAACGCGAGCGGCGGGGTGCCGCAGAAGACATCGTCGCGCGTCGGCTTCAGGCACGAGCGCGGGAACGCGTCGCACATCGCCATGACGTCGCGGTGGAAGTGCATGCAGCCCTTGGGCTGCCCGGTCGTGCCCGACGTGAAGGCGATCAGCGCGATGTCGTCGTCGGCCGTGTCGGCGTTTCTGAACTCGGCCGGCTTCCGTTCGAGTGCCGCCTCGAGCGAGCCGGCGCCGCCGTCGTTGAAATACAGCACCCGCTTGAGGTCGCGGCAGCGCGCGCGGGTGAGCTCGAGCTCCTCCTTCAGTCGCACGTCGCAGAGCGCCGCGCCGATCCGCGCCTTGTCGACGATGACCTCCAGCTCCTTCGCACGGAGGAGCGGCATCGTCGCGACCGCGATGCAGCCGGCCTTGATGATGCCGAACCAGCACGCCGCCATCATCGGGTTGTTCGGTCCGCGCAGCAGCACGCGGTTGCCCGGAACGAGCTTCAGGTCTTCGATCAGAACGTGCGCGATCTGGTTGGCGCGCACGAGGAGCTGGCGGTAGGTGCAGGAGTACTTCCGCCCGCCGATCAGCGCGTGGAGGGCGGGCCGGTCGCCGTGTCCCCCGGCGACCATCTTGTCGAGCAGCTCGGCCGCGCAGTTCATGCGTGCCGGATACCGGAGCTCCGGCAGCTCGAAGAAGACCTCCGGCAGCTCGTCCGGCGGCGGGAGGTTGTCCCGCGCGAAAGTGTCGACGTGGGCGGTGTAAGCCATTCCCCGGTTCAACCCTTTAGCGTTTCCCGCGCGATGATCAGCTTCTGCACCTCGGTCGCGCCCTCGTAGATGCGGAGCGCCCGGATGTCGCGGTACAGACGCTCGACCGCCTGGCCCGACACGACGCCCAGGCCGCCGAAGATCTGCACCGCACGGTCGATCACGGTCTGCGCGGTTTCGGTCGCGACCATTTTAGCCATCGCCGCCTCGCGCGTCGTGCGCTCGCCCTTCGCGTCGCGCAGCCAGGCGGCGCGGTAGGTGAGGAGGGCGGACGCGTCGATCCCCGTCGCCATGTCGGCGATCGCCGCCTGGGTGAGCTGGAAGTCGGCAAGCGTCTGGCCGAACATCTTGCGCGAGGTGGCGCGCGCGACCGCCTCGTCGAGCGCGCGCCGCGCGAAGCCGAGCGCGGCCGCGGCGACCGACGCCCGGAACACGTCGAGCGTCTGCATCGCCACCTTGAACCCCTCGCCGGGCGCGCCGAGCCGTTGCGTCGCCGGAATACGGCAGTCCTTGAATTCGAGGCGGGCGAGCGGATGCGGCGCGATGACTTCGATCCGCTCCGCGATCGTGAGGCCGGGCGCATCCGCGTCGACCACGAACGCGCTGATGCCTTTGGCGCCGGGCGCGTCGGTTTCGCGCGCGAACACCGTGTAGAAGTCGGCGATCCCGCCGTTCGAGATCCAGGTCTTCGTGCCGTCGATGACGATCTCGCCGCCAGCCTGGCGTGCGCGCGTCGACATCGCGGCGACGTCCGAGCCGGCGTCGGGCTCCGACAGCGCGAACGCGGCGATCGCTTCGCCCTGCGCAACGCGCGGCAAGTACTGAGCGCGCAGCGCCTCCGATCCGGCGAGCGAGATCGCGCCCGAGCCGAGCCCCTGCATCGCGAACGCGAAGTCGGCGAGCCCGTCGTGGCGCGCGAGCGTCTCGCGCGCGAGGCAGAGGCTGCGCGAGTCGAGGCGCTCGAGCCGGCCGCCGTGCGCTTTCGGCACGCAGTACTCGAGCCAGCCCGCCTCGCCGAGCAGCGCGACGAGGTCGTTGCACGCGCTGTCGGCGTCCTCGTGGTCGAACCCGCCGGCGAGCCGCTCGGCGCACCAGCGGTCGAGGTCGCGCGCGAGCGCGCGGTGCGGGTCGTCGAAGAACGGCCAGTCGAGGTAGGTCTTGTCGGACACGATGGCTTACGAGACGGCCCGCGCCGTCAGTCGCCTTCGAACTTGGGCCGGCTCTTCGCGACGAACGCCTCGTACGCGCGGTGGAAATCCTTCGTCTGCATGCAGATCGCCTGCGCCTGGGCCTCGGCTTCGATCGCCTCGTCGAGCCCCATGTTCCACTCCTGGTGGAGGAGTTTCTTCGTCATGCCGTGCGCGAAGGTCGGGCCGTCGGCGAGTGACGCCGCGAGCGCCTTGGCTTCCTCGAGCAGCTTTTCGGGCGGGCAGAGCTTGTTGAAGAACCCCCACGCGAGGCCTTCATCGCCCGACAGCGAGCGGCCGGTGTAGAGCAGCTCGGCCGCGCGTCCCTGGCCGACGAGCCGCGGCAGCAGCGTGCAGGCGCCCATGTCGCAGCCCGCGAGCCCGACGCGCACGAAGAGATACGCGGTCTTCGACTGCGCGGTGCCGTAGCGGAAGTCCGAGGCGAGCGCGACCATCGCGCCCGCGCCGGCGCACACGCCGTCGACCGCCGCGACGATCGGCTGCGGGCAGTTGCGCATCGCCTTGACGAGGTCGCCGGTCATGCGCGTGAAGTCGAGGAGCTCCGGCATCGTCATCTTCGTCAGCGGGCCGATGATCTCGTGCACATCGCCGCCGGAGGAGAAGTTGCCGCCGGCGCCCGCGATCACGATCGTCTTGATGTCCGGGGCGTATTGCAGCCCGCGGAAGAGATCGCGCAGCTCGGCGTAGGAGTCGAACGTGAGCGGGTTCTTCTTCTCCGGCCGGTCGAGAGTGACGATGCCGACCTTCCCCTCCGACTGCCAGCGGAAGTGCTGCGCCCTGTAGCCCGCGAACGTGCGCTGCTGGTTCATGACATCACCTCCCCACCCGCGACCGCGATCGCCTGCCCGGTGACCGATGACGAGGCCGGCAGGCAGAGCCAGAGCACCGCACCCGCGACCTCCGCCGGCTGCACCATTCGCCCCTGCGGATTGTTCGCGACCAGCGCAGCGCGCGTTTCGCTTTCGGTCTTGCCGGTCTTCGCGACGATGTTCGCCACCGCTGCGCTCACCATGTCGGTCTCGGTATAGCCCGGGCACACCGCGTTGACGGTGACGCCGGTCTTCGCGCATTCCAGTGCGGCGGCGCGCGTGAACCCGACGACGCCGTGCTTCGCGGCGCAGTACGCCGCGACGTACGCGTAGCCGACGAGCCCCGCGGTGCTCGCCACGTTCACGATCCGGCCCGACCGGCGCGCGGTCATCTCCGGCAGCGCCTCGCGCGTGCAGAGGAACGTGCCGGTGAGGTTCACCGCAAGCATCCGCTGCCACAGCGCGAGATCGGTTTTCGCGAGCGGCGCGCTGCCCGCCTCGCCGGCGTTGTTCACCAGGACGTCGACGCGCCCGAACCGCGCGCGCACCGCCGCGAACGCCGACTTCACCGACGCCTCGTCGGTCACGTCGACCGCGACACCCTGGGCGCGCGCCGCGCCGCCGAGCGACTCGACCTGGGCGGCGAGCCGCGCGGCGTCGCGGCCGAGCACCGAGACCGTCGCGCCCTCGGCGGCGAGCGCCGCCGCGACCGCGGCGCCGATGCCCCGGCCGCCGCCGGTGACGACCGCGTGCTGGCCGGCGAGTGCGCCCATCGGCCGCGAGCGAGCGCGCCTACTTCAGGATCCGGTCGTAGAACTTCGTGAGTGCGGCGTTGAACGCCTCGGGCTGCTCGACGTTGGCGATGTGGGAGGCCGACGGAATCGACACGAACGCGGAGCCCGGGATGCTCTCGTGGATCGTCTTCGTCGAGGCCGCGGACGCGTCCTCGGCGCCGGTGAGCGCGAGCACCGGCGCCTTGATCTCCTTCAGCCGGTCGGTGAGGTTGATCTTCGGCAGCGCGTAGCAGCAGCCGACGTAGCCCGCCACCGGCGTCGCGCGGATCATGTCGGCGATCGGCTTCACGCGCTCCGGGTGGGCCTTGATATAGGGCGCCGTGAACCAGCGCGCGAGCGTGGGATCGACGAGCGCTACCATGCCCTTCGATTCGGCGACGTCGATTCGCTCCTTCCACATCGGCCAGACGTCGGGCGGATTGCGGCTCGTCGTATCGGCGAGCACGAGGCTCTTCAGCAGGCCGGGTTTCTTCAGCGCCAGCGTCTGGCCGATCATCGCGCCCATCGAGATGCCGATCCAGTGCGTCTCCTTCACGCCGAGCTCGGCGAGGAGGCCCGCTGCGTCGTCGGCGAGGAGATCGAGCGTGTACTCACCGGTCGTCACCTCGGTCTTGCCGTGGCCGCGCGTGTCGAAGCGGAGCACCTTGAAGCGCTTCGAGAGGACGGCCACCTGCTCGTCCCACATGCGCGAGTCGCACGCGAGGGAGTGGCTCATGGTGAGCCACGGGCCGTTGCCGTCGATCGTGTAGTGGATGTCGATGCCGTTTGCGCGAGTTTTCATGGTCTCGATCCGGGAGTTGGGGGGTGTTCGGGCCTTCCGGACGGCATTCTACGGCCTCGCGCGCGGCGCGGGACTGGCGCCGGAACCGGGTCCGCGCAGCGACGGTCAAGCCCGCGTGCTCAGCGCGTCGGCTGGTCCTTGATGCGGAGGATCCGCACGACTTCGGGGATCCGCCGCAGCGACTTCATCACCCGCGCGAGGTGCAGCCGGTTGTGCACCTGGATCGTGAAGTGCATCGCGGTGTAGATGCCGCGCTCCTCGTCCATGCTGACGTTGTCGATGTTGGAGCCGGCTTCGGCGATCGCGGTGGCCACTTTGGCGAGGACGCCGCGCTGGTCCGCCGCGATCACCCGGATGCCGACGTCGAACGAGCGCTCGGTGTCGGGTGCCCACTCGACGTCGATCCACTTGTCCGGATCGGTGCGCGCCTTGGTCACGATCGGGCAGTCGTGCGTATGGACGACGAGTCCCTGGCCCTTCTTGATGAAGCCGATGATCGGGTCGCCGGGGATCGGCCGGCAGCACTTCGCGAACTGCACCGCCATGCCCTCCGAGCCGCGGATCACGATCGAGGCCGAGGGCGCCCCTTGCGTCTTCGCTTCGGCCGGGACGTGGTCAGCGAGGGCGAGGAGCTGGCGGGCGACGATCGCCGCGAGGCGTTTGCCGAGGCCGATGTCGGCGAGGATCTCCTCGCGCGACTTCGCGCCCGAATCGCGCACGAGCTTCTCCCAGCGCTCGGGGCCGATCGCCATCGGGTCGGACTCCAGCGCCCGCAGCGCCTGGCTGAGCAGGCGTTCGCCGAGCGAGGTCGACTCCTCGAACTGCATCGTCTTCAGGAAGTGGCGGATCTGCGAGCGCGCCTTGCCGGTCCTGACGTAGGAGAGCCAGGCCGGATTCGGGTGCGCGTGCGCCGCGGTGACGACCTCGACGCGATCGCCGTTCTTGAGCTCGGTCCGCAGCGGCACCAGCTCGTAGTTCACCTTCGCCGCCACGCACCGGTTGCCGATGTCGGTGTGCACCGCGTACGCGAAGTCGACGGCGGTGGCACCGCGCGGGAGCGCCATGATCTTGCCCTTCGGCGTGAAGACGTAGACCTCGGCCGGGAAGAGGTCGACCTTCACGTGCTCGAGGAACTCGGCCGAGTCGCCGCTCGCGTTCTGGATCTCGATCAGCGACTGCAGCCACTTGTGCGTGCGGCTCTGCACCTCGGACAGCGTGCCGCTCTCCTCGTCCTTGTACAGCCAGTGCGACGCGACGCCGGTCTCGGCGACGCGGTGCATGTCGCGCGTGCGGATCTGCACCTCGACCGGCACGCCGTACGGGCCGATCAGCGCGGTGTGCAG
>Ga0335084_10008072_pt1 | contig 10477 bp, 6 predicted proteins | sample Lox_Sample_44_FD_206721 | JGI IMG/M metagenome (GOLD analysis project Ga0335084, IMG submission 206721) | Soil microbial communities from Loxahatchee National Wildlife Refuge, Florida, United States - Lox_Sample_4.4 | ecosystem: Environmental > Terrestrial > Soil > Wetlands | place: USA: Florida... | reverse complement strand
TTCTGCGTGATCGGAAACGCCGACAGGTCGGTCAAGGTTTGCTCCTCGGTCAGTTGGGATGGAGTGCGATCGTCCGACCTCGCGAGGGTCGTTCGGGTCTCATTCTGACGCACCCGGGCGGTTTCCGCGGACCGGTGCTCACGCCCGACGCGCCCGAGTATGAAGAGACGCGCAAGATCTGGAACGCGATGATCGATCGTCGTCCGGGTCTCATCGTGCGCTGTACGGGGACGCAGGACGTCGTGAATGCGCTGCGCTTTGCGCGCCAGCATCGCTTCCTCGTTTCCGTGCGTGGCGGCGGACACAACATCTCGGGCCTCGCGGTCTGCGATGGCGGCGTGATGATCGATCTCTCGCCGATGAAGGGCGTCTGGGTCGATCCAAAGGCCCGGACTGCGCGCGCCCAGGCCGGCTGCACGCTCGGCGATGTCGACCGGGAAACGCAACTGCATGGCATGGCTGCCGTGCTCGGTTTCGTTTCCGCAACCGGTATCGCTGGACTGACGACCGGCGGTGGCTTCGGATACCTCACGCGCCAGTACGGCTGGACGTGCGACAACCTCGTTTCGATGGAAGTGGTGACCGCCGAAGGCAAGGTGCTGCGCGCGGCCACCGATGAACACCCTGACCTGTTCTGGGCGCTGCGCGGCGGCAGCGGCAACTTCGGCATCGTCACGTCGTTCGAATACAAGCTCTATGACGTCGGGCCGGAGATCCTCGGCGGCGCCGTCGCATGGCGCGCCGAAGATGCAAAGGAGGTGCTCGAGTTCTACCGCGAGTTCAGCGCACAGGCGCCACGCGAGACAACGAGCGTTGCAGTCTTGCGCAAAGCGCCGCCTGCGCCGTGGCTGCCCAAGGAGATGCACGGCCAGCCGATCGTGGCGATCTTCGTCTGCCACACGGGGCGCATCGAGGAAGGCGAGAAGATCGTTGCTCCGCTGCGCGCGTTCGGTCGTCCCGTCGCCGACATCATTACGCGCAGGCCGTATACGCAGATGCAAACACTGCTCGATGTCGCCAATCCCAAAGGGCGGCGCTACTACTGGAAAGCACACTATCTCGCGCGGATCGATCCAAAGGTGATCGACGTCGCGATCGAACGGGCGTCGCATCTGCCTTCGCCGCATTCGGTGCTGGTGTTCTTCCAGCTGCAAGGTGCGCTCGGCGAATTGCCGACGGATCACTCGCCCATGGGCAACCGCGACGCCGCATACGTGCTCAACGCCGCAAGCTCGTGGGAGAGCGCCATGGACGACGCGGAGAATGTGCACTGGGCACGCGAGACGTTCGAGGCAACCAGGCCATTTTCGACCGGCGGCACGTACGTCAACTTCCTCACCGAAGAGGAGGGGGGCGAGCGGATCGAAGCTGCCTACGGAAAGAAGACGTTGGGAACGCTGGCCGCGCTGAAGATGAAGTACGACCCCGAGAACATGTTCCGGCACACGAAGAACGTGCTCGCCGGGGCCGGCAAGACCCTTCAACGCGAAGTCGTCAACACGTGAAGATTCACGTTTCCTCGCCATTGCCTTCGCTCGATGAGCGGCTACGATTCGCGCCCTTGTACTCGCGCCCCGGCTACGGGGCCTTTGGAACCGACGAGAGGAATGTCCACATGAACGCGCCGATAGCCGCCAGTTGCTCGGGCCGGAGCGCCGCCATGTGGGCCTCGGCGCTTCCTGCCTCGCATCTTCCAACCCGGGAGATCCGCGCGACATAGCGCGTCACCGTTCCGTACGCGGCCCGGGTTGCAGCGATGCACCCGGGCTTTTTGCTTTTCAGGCCCACCCCTTTGTTTCAACTTGACCGCTGCATCGTGCAGCGGACTGGAGGAGTTCATGACGGCATCCATCAACCGCAAGCGCAACGAAATCGCGGCCTTCGACGAAGGGCCGTGAAAAAACCGCGCGTCGCGAATCTGCGGATACGCGACGCGAAGCGAAAGGTCATTGCGATGTTTGGAGTCCTGAAGTTGGTTCCTGCATTGGATGTACCACGCCCAAAGCAGGACTGGGCCCGGCACGACGGTTGCTGAATGGTCTGTTGCTGCGCGTTGCCGGAAACGCAGTTCGCCTGGCCGCTTACCTGGAGCACGTCGAAGCGCGCCAGCACGCAGCACCGCTCGAGGTGGTTCGGCCGCATGCCGGGGGCGCGGCGGGTGTTCGGTTCGCAGAGGTTGTCGTCTACTTCGCGGTGGCGGCTTACTTCGTGTTCGGCCTGGTCGCCATCTTCATCGCTTAGTGCGATGGCGATATCGATCCAGGCGCTTCACGGAGGACCTCGGTGTGCCGCGCATGCAACTGCAGTGAAAACTCGGGTGGCGTGTCAGGGCCGGTCGCGACACGCCGTCCCGCTCGATAGTCAGCCGGCCTTACTTGGCCATCACCGACCACGTCTGTGAGCCCGGATCGAAGATGTATTTCCACTCGCGGTGCCAGTGGCGAAGATGATGCTTCTCGAATTCCGCGAGAGCATGCTTCCGTTTGGCTTCCGTGTCCGGCTTGTTTCGTTCCGGCGCTTTCTGCTTTGCCGTGCCCTGCGCAGTGCTCAACGAACTGATGGCGCTGGTCTGCTGCAGCGACGACAGCATTTCCTTCCGCGTTGCCTGCGTCGCCGCCTGGAAGCCCTGCGACTTCGCGAGGGCGACGGCGCTGTCGACGGCGGATGGATCGGCCCACTGCGTGTCGATCCGATCGGGCACGCGCTGCCGGCTTTGCGGGTCCAGCCCCTTGAACTCTGCAGTGCCTTTGAGATTGGCGCTCTTCAGAGTCGAATCGATCGCCGCGGACGCCCATTCGCTCGGGTCCGCCTGCAACTCGCCGTGGGCGCGTTCCAGCATCGCGCGCCCATCGGGGGTCTCGCACAGTTGGTGCATCGTTTCCTGCTGCATCGATTGCGCCATGCCCCTGGCGATGTCGCGGCGCGCGACCGGGTCGGGCGTGTTGTCGAGCACTGAATCGAATACGGCACGCGCGTGGGCTGGGTCATTGGCGGCCATGCGGGCGAAGCCCGCTCCGACCATCTCGCCCCCTGTATCCACCCGGCAGCCGGCTGGAGTTCCGTTTCCTGCAACTGCAATCTGGCAAGTCATGTTTCGCTCCCTGAGCCACTGACGTGTAGCTTCCTGCGCTGACAGACGCAGTTGGGACGTGAGGGAGCCGCGAATATTCACGGGGCGACGCCTGCGGCATCATGCGGCGTCGCCGCGCCCCACACCTCTGAAAGACTGTTGCAAGGAACATGTCCACCCGCAGGACTGCGCTCAGGCTTTGCACTGGCGCGCTCGTCGCAGGCGCTGCCGCGCTCGCATGGCGGGCGCGGGACCAAGGCGTTTTCAGCACCGGCGAGGGGCCGGCTTACGACGCCTGGAACACGTGGAACGCAGCCGCACCCGGCTCCGAACTGCAACTCGTGCACGCCGCGATCCTTGCGGCCAGCCCGCACAACACTCAACCCTGGCGCTTTCGTGTCGGTGCGGAGCGCGTCGATGTGTTCGCCGATCCGGCGCGCAACATTGGCACCATCGATCCGTTCCGTCGCGAGATGTATATCGGCTTGGGATGCGCGCTCGAGAATCTTTTGCGAGCCGCAGCCGCACTCGGCCTCGCCGCGCGACCTGCCATGTTTCCCGACGCCGCCGATCCGACTCACATCGCGACGGTCGACTTGCAACCCCCTGCGCCACGCGCTGAATCGTCGTTGTTCGCAGCGATCCCGCGCCGGCACACGAATCGCGGCGCCTATGAGACCGGACGCACGCTTCCCGCATCCGTCTTCACCTCGCTGCAAGCGCTGGGCGCGGACCTGCCACGGATTTCCGTGCGCTGGTTCACGAGCGCACCGGAGAAGGCGACGCTCGGCGCTCACATCGTCGAGGCCGCGCGCGCCATCGTTGCCGATCGCGAACAGTCGCGCGACAGCAGTGCGTGGTTCCGCACGTCATGGCGTGAGATCCAGCTAAAGCGCGACGGCCTGACGATCGATGCGCAGGCGCTGCCTGCCTGGCTGCGCGTTGCTGCCAAAGTGGGGCCCGCAGTCGGCACGGAACGGGCCGATCGCGTCTGGCTCGAAAACACGCGTGACGTGCACGTCGCCACCGCGGCGGGTTTCGGCCTGCTGCTGGCGCGCGATGCAAACGACAACAGCCAGCGCGTCGATGGCGGCCGGCTGTGGCAACGGATGCACCTGTGGGCAACCAGCGAAGGGCTTGCGATGCATCCGCTCAACCAGTTGCCCGAACGCGCCGATCGCGAGCGAAGCCAGGGCATTGCGACCAGGTTCGGTGCGGTGCTGGAACAGGTCGTGGGCAACCCCGCATGGCAGGCCTTGATGCCCTTCCGTTTGGGCTACCCCACTGTCGCCGCGCTCGCCAGCCCGCGGCGCGCGATAGGCGAGGTCGTATTCACCTGATGCTGTCCGCGCTGCGGTCGCGCCGACGCGTCAAGTGGCACGCAGCGTGCGTCGAATATCATGGACGGAAACTTCGGTGACTCCGATGATGAACCCCAAGCGCACGCCCGAAACCGATGTTCTCGACCTCTACAGCAGCGGCTCGATCAGGTTCTCGGGAGCCGAGGACGCGCTGTACGAGCGTCACCTGACGTTCGATCACGTCGTCGCACTCGAGAACGCGACGACGCGCGACAAGTTCGAAGCGGTGGCACGGTCCGTCCGCGACGTCGTGTCACAGCGCTGGATCAAGACCGAGCAGACCTACCACGCCCGCAACGTCAAGCGCGTCTACTACGTCTCGCTCGAATTCCTGATGGGACGTGCGCTCGCCAACAACGTCACCAACATGAAGCTGGATCCGCTGCTCGGTCCACTTTGCGAGAAGTACAAGATCGATCCGCTCGCCATCGCGGACGAGGAACCCGACGCCGGTCTGGGCAACGGCGGTCTCGGCCGACTGGCGGCTTGCTTCCTCGATTCGATGGCCACGCTCGCAATTCCGGGAATGGGTTCCGGACTGCGGTACGAATACGGCATCTTCCGGCAGACGCTGCGTGACGGGTGGCAGCATGAGGTGCCTGACTACTGGCTCGCGCGGCCCGACCCGTGGGAGGTGCGGCGACCCAATGAATCGGTCGAAGTGCACCTCGCCTCCTCGTTCCGCATACAGAACGGTTCGCTGCAACCGATCCTCGGCCATCCCTCCACGTTGATCGGCATTCCGCACGATCGTCCCGTGATCGGCTACGGCGGGCGAACGATCAATACGCTGCGCCTGTGGTCGGCGGCATCGCCGTACTACTTCGACTTCCACCAGTTCAGCGGAGGCGATTTCGTCGGCGCGCTGGCTGAAACGCTCGGTGCGCAGACGTTGACGCGCGTGCTGTATCCGGACGATTCGACCGCGCAAGGAAAGGGCCTGCGTTTCCTGCAGCAGTACTTCATGGTCGCCTGCACGCTCGCCGACGCGATCCGTCGCTTCCGGGCAGCGGGCAACCCGTGGTCCGCGCTGCCCGACAAGGTGGCGATACAAATGAACGACACTCACCCGACACTGGCCGTGCCGGAGTTGATGCGCATCCTGCTCGACGACGCGAAGCTGCAGTGGGATCAAGCATGGGAGTGCACCAAGCGCACGCTTGCGTACACCAATCACACGCTGCTTCCCGAAGCGCTCGAGAAGTGGCCGCTGCCATGGTTCGAAGCGCTCCTGCCGCGCCACCTCGAAATCGTCTACGAGATCAACCGGCGCTTCCTCGACGATGTGCGCCGCCGTTTTCCCGGTGACGACGCGCGGGTCGCACGCGTCAGCCTGGTCGAGGAGAGCGAGCAGCAGAAGGTACGCATGGCCAACCTCGGCATCGTCGGATCGCACAGCACGAACGGCGTTGCGGCGATCCACTCGGATCTGCTGCGCAAGAGCGTCGTGCCCGACTTCGCCGAGCTGTTTCCGGAAAGATTCAACAACAAGACCAACGGCGTCACGCAGCGGCGCTTTCTGCTGCTCGCCAATCCGGCGCTCGCGAACGTCATCAGCGGGACGATCGGCGACGGCTGGATCACCGACCTGGCCGAACTCGGAAAGCTGAAACCGCTGGCCGACGACCCGTCGTTCCGTGCCGCAGTCCGCAAGGCGAAGCGCGAGGCTAAAGCGCGTTTCGCCGACTGGCTGCGCGCATCGACCGGCCAGGTCGTCGATCCCGCCTCGGTGTTCGACACGCAGATCAAGCGCATCCACGAATACAAGCGCCAGTTGCTGAACGCTCTCCACATCGTGGTGCTCTATCAGCGCCTGCGCGCCGATTCCGGCCACGCGGTGCTGCCGCGGACCTTCTTCTTCGGTGGCAAGGCTGCGCCCGCGTACCGCTTCGCGAAGCTCGTGATCAAGTTCATCAACAACCTGGCCGGCACGATCGACGGTGATCCGGTGGTGGGCGGCCGTCTCAAGGTGGTATTTGTCCCCGACTACTGCGTGTCGGTGGCGGAGCGTCTGATTCCCGCGAGCGAGATCTCCGAGCAGATCTCGACCGCCGGTTACGAGGCGAGCGGCACCGGCAACATGAAGTTCATGATGAACGGGGCGCTCACGATCGGCACGCGCGACGGCGCGACCATCGAGATGGCCGAAGCTGCGGGCGAGGAGAACTTCTTCCTGTTCGGCCTGAGCGCGGAGGAAGTGGCGCGCAGCCGCGGGCACTATCAGCCGCAGTGGCACTACGACAACGAACCCGAGACGCGCGCTGCCCTCGATCTCATCGCGAGCAATCATTTCAGCCAGCACGAACCCGGCGTGTTCACGCCGATCCTCGACGCGCTGCTTCGCCACGGCGACCACTACCTGCATCTCGCCGACCTGAAGAGCTACGGCGAGGCGCACATGCGTGCGGAGGCGCTCTACGCGAACGAGGAAGACTGGACGCGCAAGGCGATCCTCAACATCGCGGCATCGGGAAGATTTTCGAGCGACCGGACGATCGCGGAATATGCCAGCGATATCTGGCATGCCGAAGCCTGCCCGGTCGAATAGCAGCCAACCGCAGAGGAAGAGAATGACGACGGGCAGTGGCAAGTACGAACAGTTCCTGGAACGGTGCAAGAGGCTTGCGCCGATCCCGACGGCAGTCGCACATCCGTGCGAGGCCTCGGCGCTCGAAGGCGCTCTCGACGCCAAGCGCCTGGGCCTGATCATGCCCATCCTCGTTGGCCCCGCCACCAGGATCGCCGCCGTCGCCAAGGAGGCCGGCCTCGACCTGAGCGGCGAGGTGATCGTCGATGTCCCGCACAGCCATGCGGCGGCGGACAAGGCGGTCGAGCTGGTCCGCTCCGGCAAGGCGGAATTGCTGATGAAGGGCAGCCTCCACACCGACGAGCTGATGTCGTCGGTCGTAGCGCGGGAGGGAGGCCTGCGCACGGGCCGCCGCGTGAGTCATGTCTTCATCATGGACGTGCCGACGTACCACAAGGTGATCATCGTCACCGACGCGGCGATCAACATCGCGCCGAACCTCGAAGACAAGGTCGACATCTGCCAGAACGCGATCGACCTGGCCCGCACCATGGGCCTGGAGCGACCGAAGGTTGCGATCCTGTCGGCGGTCGAAACGGTCACCTCCAAGATCCCTTCGACGATCGACGCGGCGGCACTGTGCAAGATGGCCGACCGCGGCCAGATCACGGGCGGCATCCTGGATGGGCCGCTCGCTTTCGACAACGCGGTCAGCAAGGAAGCGGCGAGCACGAAGGGCATCCAGTCCGAGGTGGCGGGCGACCCCGACATCCTGCTGGTTCCCGATCTCGAGGCCGGCAACATCCTCGCGAAGCAGCTGAGCTTTCTCGCGAACGCCGACAGCGCGGGACTGGTGCTCGGCGCGCGGGTGCCGATCATTCTCACCAGTCGCGCCGACAGCGTGCGCTCGCGCATTGCCAGCTGTGCAGTCGCCATGCTGGTCGCGCACAGGCGCCGTCAGGCGGCTTGAACGCCCGCGAGGGCGGCGCATCATCGGAGGATCCTGCGGTGAGTGAAGTATCGGTCGTCACAGTCAATGCCGGCTCGTCGAGCCTCAAGTTCTGCCGCTATCGGCTCGCGGGTGACGGGACGCTGCACGCAGAGGCGCGCGGCGCGGTCGAAGGGATCGGCAGCGCACCGCGCATCGCGATCACCAACGGGCAGGACGAGTCGCTCGTCAAGCGTGACTTGAGCGCTGCGGAGGTGCGCGATCCGAGCGATGCGGTGCGCGAAGTCGCACGCTGGTTGCAATCGCATTTTCAGGATCGTGCCGCAGCAGTCGGGCATCGCTTCGTCCATGGCGGCGCGGACTACGCGGCGCCGGTGGCCCTCGACGCAGCGACGCTCGAACGGCTGCGCGCCTTCATACCGCTGGCGCCGTTGCACCAGCCGTTCAATATCGCTGCGGTCGAGGCCGCGCGCGAATACCTGCCCGGCGTCCCGCAGGTTGCGTGTTTCGACACCGCGTTTCACAACGGCCATGCCGAGGTGGCGCGGCTGATTCCGCTTCCATGGAAGATCTACGAGTCGGGCGTGCGCCGCTACGGCTTCCACGGGCTCTCGTACGAGTACATCGCCTCGGTGCTGCCGCAGGTCGCGCCTGAAATCGCCCGTGGGCGAGTCATCGTCGCGCACCTCGGCAGCGGTGCGAGCTTGTGCGCGCTGCGCGAAGGCCGCAGCGTCGACTCGACGCTGGGCTTCACCGCGCTCGACGGTGTCTGCATGGGCACGCGGCCGGGTGCCGTCGATCCCGGAGCGATCCTCTATCTGTTCCAGGAACTCGGGCTCTCCGCAAAGGACGTCGAAGGCATGCTGTACAAGCAGTCGGGGCTGCTTGGCATCTCGGGCGTCAGCAACGACATGCGCGCGCTCCTCGCCAGTGACGCCCCGCGTGCGCGCCTGGCGATCGAGTTCTTCGTCTACCGGATCGCCAAGGAGATCGGCGCGCTTGCCGCAGCGCTCGAGGGATTGGACGGCGTCGTTTTCACCGCGGGCATCGGCGAGCGATCCGCCGAGATCCGCAAGCGCATCTGCGAATCATCCGCATGGCTCGGCGTGACCCTCGACGGTGCGGCCAACGAAAAAGGAGGGCCGCGTATTTCAACGCCAGGCAGCAAGGTTTCGGCCTGGACGATCCCCACCGATGAAGAACTCATGATCGCGCGCCACACCTGCAGCGTGCTCGGCCTCGCAGCGGACTGACCTTCGCTCGCCACGCAGTCCGGATCCTGCCCTCCAAAGCGGATCGCATCGCCCCGGATCCTGGCACTGCTTGTCGAATCGTCCCTGGACAAGCCGCGGTACCTTGGCGTATTCGTCGTGCCTGGAGGTGTGCATGGTCAGGCAATGGGCTGCGATGGTCGCTCTGGCGCTCGCGGGATCGTCCGCCGGCGCGCTCGATCTCGACGACGTCGAGGCACGCACGCATCGCGAGTACGACGCGCGCCTGGCGAGCTATGCAGCCACCAATCGCCTTGTTTCCGACGTGCTGCCCAATCGAACGCTGGACGCCGTCTTCGTGCGCCTGCTCGCGGCCGCGTTCGAACTCCAGCCCGACGCCAAGCAGCTGCGCTGGGAGCTGCAGATCGTGCAGGACAACGAGATCAGCGCCGAGTGCTACTCCGATGGGCGGATCCTGCTGAGCCGCACGTTCGTCCAGCGCTACATGCACGACGAGAGCCAGCTTGCCTTCGTACTCGGCCACGAGATCGGCCACGCGCTCGCGCGTCATGTGCGCGGCTACTACCTCATCGCAGCGACCAGGATTCACGCAGTCGGATTGACCTCCGAGCTCCTCATCGAGAACGTGGATTCCGATACGGCGCTGCGCATGTCGCTCGCTCCGCTGTCGCGCAGCCAGGAATTCGAGGCTGATCGCCTGGGGCTGATGCTCGCGAAGCGCGCGGGATTTTCCGCGCGCGGCGCCGAGGCAGTGCTGCTGGATTTCATGCGTGCACAGGAGGGCGATCGCGGCGACTGGACGCACGACAGCGCGGAGGCACGGCTGGCCGCCCTGCGCGGCAGCTAGAAACCGCGGTCGTCCGCCCGGCGAGCGCGGCGAGGGACAATGCGTCCCTTGACCTCGCCACCGGCGCATGACCGAATCCGACGCCCGCAACGTACTGCTCATCCGCGCGTTCGAATCCGCACCCTCGCATGTGTGGAGCGCAGACGATGCGGCATGGGCGAGCGCTGAGGCGCGGCGTCTGGAAGGCGAGCGCGCACCCTTCGAGCGATTCCTTGCCCGTCGCGCGGAACTCGCCAGCTACCGGCTCGCAAGGCGCGACGCCACGGCAAGCCTGGCGTGCGCCGCGCTCGGTCCGCATGCCTGGTTGGGGTGGGTCGCCGTCGCGCTGGCGCTTGCGCTGGGCGCTGCCAGCGACGTGATCGGGGCGAGCGGCCGCATCAACATCCTCGCGCCACCGCTGCTGGCGGCGCTCGTCTGGAATCTCGCCGTGTACCTCGTTCTGCTGCTGCGCTTCCTCGGTGCGCTGCGCCTGGATCCGGCACCGGGGCCGT
>Ga0335084_10008070_pt1 | contig 10478 bp, 8 predicted proteins | sample Lox_Sample_44_FD_206721 | JGI IMG/M metagenome (GOLD analysis project Ga0335084, IMG submission 206721) | Soil microbial communities from Loxahatchee National Wildlife Refuge, Florida, United States - Lox_Sample_4.4 | ecosystem: Environmental > Terrestrial > Soil > Wetlands | place: USA: Florida... | reverse complement strand
CGCCCGTGCCGGCGGCTCCGGTCGCCAGCGTCGCAGTGGCCCGGCGAGCCGGCCGACGTCGCCGTCGGTGAGCAGGAACACGTGCAGGGCCAGCGCCAGGTAGACGAAGAAGCCGTAGTTGGCCGTCGCCAGGTTCACCAACTGAAAGCCGGTGAGCGCCGCGAAGCACACCAGTTTGAGCGCGCGCGGGCCGAAGGCGAACAGCGGCACGACGAGCTCGAGCCCCAGCGTCGCCCAGCTTTCGAGGTGGTGCCACCATACCGGCAGATGGTGCGCGTACCACGCCGGCCAGATCGGCAGCGGCGCCGTCTCGTAGTAGAAGGTCATGGCGCTGCCGTCCTGCCAGTCGCCCAGATACGACTGCCACTTGGCGATGCCCGACTCCCAGTAGAGCTTGAAGAGCAGGACGCGGAACAGCACGTGCGCCCAGCGCGCCGGCCGGTCGGTGGGCAGGACGACGGCGAGCGCGCCGCATTCGAGCAGCAGGTTGTCCCACTGGAAGGACAGGAAGGTGCGCCCGGCGGTCGCGTAGCTGAGGTAGAGCAGGGTGGCGAGCCCGGTGCACAGGCGGGGCCGGATGCCGAGCAGCGCCGCCGCCGACAGCGCGCCGCCGCCCCAGATGCCGGCGTTCAGGGCGCGGTCGCTGGCGTCGAGCCAGAAGACGGTCGGGAACTGCAGGACGCCGAGCCCGTGGGAGCGCGCCGCGTCGAGGAACGGCGCCACCGGCAGCAGCCCGCGGCTGCCGATCAGCACGTCGACCTGGACGCCGAGCGACGCCCACGCGATCAGGAAGATCGCCGCCAACAGGCGGTGGTAGAGGCGGGCGACCGCCGGCCCGGAGCGATCCAGCGCCGCGCCGTCGCCCACCGCCAGCCCCGGCCGGCTCACCGGTAGAGGAACACCGGGCAGTCGGCGTTGCGCAGCACGTACTCGGTCGTGCTGCCGAGCACCATTTCGATGATGCGGCTGTGCCCGTACGCGCCGATGAACAGCAGATCGTAGGCGCGCTCGCGGATGAAGTTGGCGATGCGCTCGGGGGCATTGCCGGTCTGCTGCAGCTCGAATTGCGCCGTGACGTTGTACGGTTGCAGGTAGGCGGTGGCCTCGCCGAGCACGCGCCGCCCCTGTTCCTCGTCGCGGTTCACCGTTAAGACGGTGAGCGGCAGCCCCAGGGTGGCGCAGAACTCGGCCGCCTGCTGCATCGCCGATGCGGCGCGCGGGCTGCCGTCGTACGCCAGCAGGGGGCTCTTGCACTCGCGGAACTCGAGCGGGGCGATGAACACCGGCTTCGGGCACTTGCGCGTGACGCTCTCGGCGGTGCCGCCGAGGAGGCCGGTGGAGAAGCGCTCGTTCAGCCCGCGCCGGCCGATGACCACCAGATCGGCCGTGCGGGCGCGTTCGGCGATCTCGTTGGCGACGATGCCCATGCCGAGGACCGTGTCGGCGCGCACCGCGCGCTGGCCGGCCTGCTCGGCGAATGCCTCGAGCAGCGCCTTGCCGCGCTCCTGCAGGACGCCGCGCATCTTCGAGGAGAAGTCGAGGTAGGGTTCGAAGCCGAGCGAGCCCGAGATGTCGTGGAAGAAGGACCCCTCGATCGACACGATGTCGACCACGTGCAGCGCGACCACGCAGCCCGACAGTCGCTCGGCGAGCCACAGGGCGTAGCGGATCGCCGTGCGCGCGTGCTCCGACCCGTCGATGCCGACCAAGATGGTCTTGATCATCGCCTCGCCTCCGGGCGGGGCTGTAGCACGCCTCCGGTAGGGTGACCAGTGACGCGGCTGCGTCCCGATTGCTCCGAGCGGGTCGGACCGCGGGCGCGAGAGTGGGCGCGGCACCTTTACAACCCACTGCCCCTGCTCTACGGTTCCGCCCGCGATGACGGCGAAGGCGCAGCGGGAGTCGGCGGCGCAGCAGGCGTTGCTCGACGAGTTGAAGGCGGCGGCGGAGAAGTTGGGCGTGCAGGTGCGCGAGGAGCACCTGCTGCGCGAGGTGGGCTACCGCGTGCGCAGCGGCGGCTGTCGGTTGCGCGACGACCAGATCATCTTCCTCGAGCGAGGGCTCCCGGTGAGCGCCCAGATCGACGTGCTGGCCGACGAGCTCGCGAGTCGCTCGCTCGACGCGATCTACCTCTCTCCGGCGGCGCGTGCGCTGGTGGAGCGGGCCGCGATGCGGGGAACCCTGCGCGATGACGAGCGCGAAGCGCACGGCGGATGATCGGTTCGCTCGCTTCAAGGAGCACCTGCGGGCGCAGCGACTCAAGTCGACTGCCCAGCGCGATACCATCGTCAAGGCGTTCCTGAGCAGCCAGCGCCACATCAGCGTCGAGGAGCTGTACACCGAGGTGCGGCGCCTCAACCCGCACATCGGCTACGCCACCGTCTACCGCACCATGAAGCTGCTCACCGAGTGCGGCGTGGCGGCGGAGCGCCACTTCCGCGACGGCGAGGCGCGTTACGAGAGCGCCGAGAAGACGCACCACGATCATCTGATCTGCGAGTCGTGCGGCAAGATCGTCGAGTTCCAAGAGCCGCGCATCGAAAGCCTGCAGGAAGACACGGCCAAGCGCCTCGGTTTCCAGATCACCGGCCATAAGATGGAGCTGTACGGGATCTGCCGGGACTGCCGAAAAGCCCGTCAGGCCGCAGGGTGAGGGCCGGCGCGGGTAGGGCGCGCCCGGGCGGGGGCGCTGCCCACGGGGTGCAATCCCCGCTTGACTCCCAACTGAAAATGAGTTTCAAAATCGTACATGGCCGTCCTGCGGGTCGGGTCTCGCGTCGTCGCCGCCTGCGCCCTGGTCGCGGCGCTCGGCGCGGCGAGCAGCCGCGCCGCCACCCCGGACGCCGCGCGCACGACGGCTGACGTCCGCCGCGCGCTGACGCTGCTCAACGTCGTCGGCGAGGAGTACCGCGAGGGCGTCGTCGACGGCCAGGTCGCCCAGCCGCTCGAGTACGAGGAGGCGCGGGCCTTCCTCGACGAGGCCGAGTCGCGCCTGCGCGGCGCGGCGCCGGCGGCGGCCGCCGCCACCGAGGCGACCTTCGCGCTGGTGCGCCGCGGGCTGCAGGACCGCGTGCCGCTCGACCAGGTGCGCGGACAGCTCGACGGCATCCGTGCCGCGATCACCCAGACGACCGGCATCGTCGAGGAGGTCTACCCGCCCGGCGCGCCGTCGGCGGCCCGCGGCCAGGCGCTGTTCGCGGAGAACTGCACGCCCTGTCACGGGGCGCGTGCCAACGGCGCGGGACCCGACGCCGCGAAGCTCGATCCCCGGCCGGCCAACTTCACCGACGTCGAGTTCATGCGGCGCGAGACGCCGTTCAGCTTCTTCAACATCATCAGCGCCGGCAAGGGCACCTCGGCGATGCCGGCGTGGGGCGACGTGTTCTCGCTGCAGGAGCGCTGGGACCTGGTGAGCTTTCTCTACACCGTGCAGCCGGGCGAGACGGGGCTCGCCGCCGGGCACGCCGTCTATCAGTCGAACTGCGCCGGCTGCCACGGCGTCACGGCGGACGGGCAGGGCGAGCCGCACGCGGCGCCACCGCTGAACGCCCCGAACGTGCTGGCGCAGAAGACCGACGAGGACCTGTTCGCCGCCGTGGCGCATGGCGTTCCCGGGTCATCGATGCCGGCCTTTGCCGGACGCCTCTCCGACGCCGAGATGTGGGCGGCGGTGAGCTACCTGCGTTCGCTCTCGCTCGGCGGTGCCACGGGCGCCGGCAGCGAGCTGGTCGCGTCCGACGGCGCACGGCGCTTCGCCGGCCTGCTGCGCGTGCTCGGCGACGAGTACCGCAAGGCGATCGTCCCGGGTGGGGCGATCGATGCACGCGAGTTGACCGAGAGCGAGATCCTGCTCGATCAGGTGTTGCGTCAGGCCGCGGGCGCGCAGGCCGCGCTGGCCGGCTCCGATCCGGGCGCGGCCGCGGCCCTCCCGCAGCAGCTCGCCCAGATCGCCGCCGCCATCCGCGCGCGCCAGCCGGCGGCCGACGTCGCCGGTCTCACCAACGGGCTGGCGCAAGCCATCGAAGCCCAGGTCCCCGTCGCCGGCGCGAGCCAGTCGAGCGCGCACGACCAGCTGGCCGAGGCGCGCCGGTTGCTGGATCAGGCGTTGGCCGCCTATCGCCAGGGCGACCCGCGTGCGGCTTACCTGGTGTCGGACGCCTACTTTCTGTTCGATCCGCTGGAGAAGCCGCTCGCCCTGCGCGACGCCGCGCTGGCGCAGCGCGCTGAGGCGCGCTTCGCGGAGCTGCGCGGCGTCATGCGCGCGCCCGGCCACGAGCACGAAGCGGCCACCGTGGTTGCGGCCATGAACGCCGATCTCGACGCCGCCGATCGCGCGCTGGCGCCGCGCCCGCCCGGCGGCTTCGGCGTCGCGTTCCAGTCCGGCTTCATCATTCTGCGCGAGGGCTTCGAGGTGGTGCTCATCGTCGGGGCGCTGCTCGCCTACGTGCGCAAGGCCGGCCACCCGGCGATGCGCCGTCCGATCCTCTACGGCACGGCGGCGGGCGCGCTGGCGAGCTTCCTCACCGCCTACGCGCTGGCCCGGATCTTCCAGGCCTCGGGGGTGACCGGCGAGGTCCTCGAAGGCGTCACCATGCTGCTCGCGTCGGCGGTGCTGTTCTTTGTCAGCTATTGGCTGATCTCCAAGGCCGAGGCGGATCGCTGGCAGCGCTACATCCACGGCAAGGTGCAGAGCGCGCTCGCCACCGGCAACGCCGCCGCGCTCGGCGGGGCGGCGTTCCTCGCCGTGTATCGCGAGGGCACCGAGACCATTCTCTTCTACAAGGCGCTGCTCGACTCCGCCGCAGGCGCGCTGGCGCCGGTGCTCGCCGGTCTCGCCGCGGGCGGTGTGGGCCTCGCGGTCCTCTATGTGCTCTACACGCGGCTCGGCGCCCGGCTGCCCATGCGCCAGTTCTTCCTCGTCACCGGGGGCTTGCTCTACTACCTGGCGGTCGTGTTTGCCGGGAAGGGTGTCGCCGAGCTCCAGGGCGCCGGCTGGGTGAGCACGACCCCGGTGCCCTGGGTGCCGCGCGTCGAAGTCCTCGGCCTCTTCCCGACCGCCGAGACCCTTGCCGCGCAGGGCGCATTGCTGCTCTGCGTGCTGTACGCTCTGATCGTCACCCTGCGCCGCGCGCGGCGCGACGAAGCCGCGGCGCAGGTGGCGATGAAGGTCGCCTCGCCCGGCAACGCCAAGCTCTGAGCCACGGCGGCGGCCGCGGTGTCCCCGTGTGGGAAGGGGCGTTGCCGCGAAGACGCGACACGTCCACTCGCGTGTGGTAGGCGTCGCGGCGATGTCCTCGCCGAACGATACGCAGACGCCCGAGCCGACCATTCGGCTCGCCAGCAGCGACGTGGCGGTCTCGGTCATGGGCCTCGGCACCTGGGCCTGGGGTGACCGCTCCACCTGGGGCATGGACGGATACGATCGCAGCTACAGCTTCGACACCATCCGCGCCGCGTACCAGCGCACGGTCGCGGCCGGGCTCACATTGCTCGACACCGCGGAGATGTATGGCAACGGCGAGAGCGAGCGCATCATCGGCCGTCTGTTGCGCGAAGACCCCGCCAACCGCGATCGCATCGTCATCGCCACCAAGTTCATGCCGTTCCCGTGGCGCATGCCGATCGCCGCCGCGCTGATGAAGTCGCTGCGCGCCTCGCTCGAGCGGCTCGGCGTGCCGGCGGTACATCTCTACCAGCTGCATGGGCCGATCAGCTTGCGGTCCGCCCGTACCCTGGCCGCGGCGTTGGCGGTGCCGCACCGCGCGGGCCTGATCAAGGCCGTCGGCGTGTCGAACTACTCCGAACGGGAGATGCGCGCCATGCACGCGGCGTTGGCGGTGCACGGGATGGCGCTCGCCACCAACCAGGTCGAGTTCTCGCTGCTGCGCACGATGCCCGAGTCGGGCGGCCTGTTGCGCGCTTGCCGAGAGCTCGGCGTGGTGCTGCTCGCGTACTCACCGCTCGCCATGGGGCGGCTCACCGGCAAGTACAGCGCCGCCAATCCCCCGCCGGGCAAGCGCAACTTCTCCGCCTTCCCCATGGCGGAGATCGACCCCGTCGTCGCCGAGCTGCGCCGCCTCGGCGAGCGCCACGGCGGCAAGACGCCCGCGCAGGTGGCGCTCAACTGGCTGCTCTGCAAGGGTGCCGTGCCGATCCCCGGCGCCAAGAACGCCGCCCAGGCCGAACAGAACGCCGGCGCGCTCGGCTGGCGGTTGGCGCCCGATGAGGTGGCTGGGCTCGACCGCGTCGCCAAGTTCGGCCAGCGCGGGCTGTTCAACCGGGTCTGGCAGCACGGTTGAGCCGCGACCCCGGCGCCCTCAATCCCCCGTCGTCGCGGGCAATGCCGCGCCGGTCTCGACGCCGTTCGTCTGTCGCAGGGACCGGACCATCCATTGCAGGTGCATGCGCCCTCCCTCCCGGGTGCGGAATCCCGGGGCGAGGATCGGCGCGCCGTGGCGAGCGAAGCCGCAGCTCTCGAAGAAGCGCAACGCTCTGGTATTCTCCGCGAAGGTCCCCAGATGGACGCCGGACGAGTCGAGCTGGCGCAGGCGCCGGAACCACTCCTCCATGAGCTGGCGGCCGAGCCCGAGGCCGCGCCCTTCCGGCAGCAGGTTGATGTGCAGATGCGCCGGCCAGCGCGCGTCTTGAAGAACATCCTCCGGCGCGCCGCGGTCGCGGACGAGGTCGGCGATCGAGCGCCAGAAGAAGGCGGCGATGCTCGGCCGGACCAGCGCGCCGCGCAACACCATCCGGTTGATCTCGCGCCCGGCGGTGCCCGCCGAGCGCGTGCTGTCGACGCTCCCGGATAGATAGCCGACCACGCTCTCCGCGCGTTCGGCGATCAGGAGAGATCCCGGCTCGCGGTCGGTGTAGTACCTGGTGAACAGGTCGGCGAAGCTCTCGGCGTCACCCCAGAGCCAATCGACCCGATCGCCCATGAAGCCGGTCGCAAACGCGATCGCACGCACCGCGGCGCGGTCGCCGTCGCGATAGGGCCGTATGCTGATCTGATTCGCCGTGGCCGATTGCTCCATCGTCGCGCCGCGCGATCATCGCACCGAATCCGTCCCCTGCGTCAAGCGGCAAGCCCCCCGGCCAACTGCCCGAAGGGCCACGGCACCGCCGGCAAATCCCTTGACTGTCCACCCGCGGCTGAATTAGACATACTGTAAGGTTTTGCATGGCGGCCACGGGCAAGCACGCCGCCCGCCCGTATCTGGCGGCGTCACTGCGACGGCATCACCTGCTCGACGTCGCCGCACGATTGGTCCGTCAAGGCGGCTGGTCAGCGCTGTCGATGCAGGGTCTGGCGGCTGCCGCCGGGGTGAGCCGGCAGCTGGTGTACGAGCACTTCGCGAGCGCGGACGATCTCTACCTGGAGACGCTCACCCATCTGTTCGAGCGGGCGCACGACGCCACCGCCGCGATCATCGGCGCCGGCGGGACGTTGGAGGCGACGGTCGCCGCCGCGTACGCGCTCTTCCTCGACCTGCCGGTCGAGGAGCGCCGCGCGCTGCGCGCGCTGGCGTCCGACGCCGATCCGCCGCGCAGCCGCCTGGCGCACGCCAAGCGGCGCCTGCGCGAGCGCATCGCCGGTCTCTGGGTGCCCTACGTCCGCCAGCAGACCGGTCTGGCGGAGCCGGAAGCCGGCGCGGTGGCGTGGATGTTGGTCACCGCCAGCTGGGGGCTCGCCGACAGCCTGGCCGACGGGACACTGCCGAGCCGGCGTGGCGTCGACATGTTCGTGCAATTCGTCGCGCAGGTGCTTGCGGTGTGGCGCGTGCCCGCCAGCCGAGCCACGCCGGAGAAACGATCTCAACGCGGAGACGCGGAGCACGCGGAGGCCTGACCGGGACGACACACGCCTGCCCGGCGAGCGCTGCGCCGCACCGTGGCGCCGCGAATCCGCTTCGCGTTGGTTCACAAAAGGGGGGAAACAACACATGGCGACCGATCGACACACCGCGATGCGCCGTCGCGCCCGAAGCCTTGTCGGGTTGCTGCTCGTCCCAATGCTCGCCACCGCGGCACCCGCGGAGCCGGGCCCGTGGGCGCGCACCGAGACGCGGCAGCCGTGCGCCAACTTCACCACGTTCCGCCAGCCCTTCTTCGGCGACACCCACGTGCACACGGCGTACTCGTCGGACGCGGTGTTCGCCGGCACGGTCGAGAACCCGCGCGGCGCGTATCGCTTCGCGCAGGGGCAGCCCATCGGCCTGCCGCCGTACGACGCGATGGGGAACCCGACGCGCACGGCGCAGCTGCGCCGCCCGCTCGACTTCACCGCCGTCACCGACCACTCCGAGCAGTTCGGCGAGATCCAGATCTGCCTCACGCCCGGCCTGCCGGGCTACGACTCGTCCGACTGCGTCAGCGCTCGCAACCAGCTCGCCACCCCGCCGCCGGCGCTCCCCCCGGTCCTGCCGCCGCTGCCGGTCATCCTCTTCCTCTTCAACTACTTCAACGTCGCCACGCCGACCCGCTTCTCCTGGTGCGGGCCGGGCGGCGCGGACTGCCTCGCCGAGGCATCGTTGATCTGGCAGGACATTCAAGCCGCGGCGGAGCAGTTCTACGATCGCACCACGGCGTGCGGCTTCACCACCTTCGTCGCCTACGAGTGGAGCGGCCAGCCGGGGGGTAACAACCTGCACCGCAACGTCATCTTCCGCAACGACGTCGTGCCGGCGATGCCCACCAGTTTCGTCGAGCAGCCGACGGCGCAGGGCCTGTGGAGCACCTTGAAGGCGCAGTGTCTGGACGGCCTGCCGGGCTGCGACGTCCTGGCGATCCCGCACAACCCCAACGTCAGCGGCGGCCTCATGTTCGCGCCGGTCAACGCCGACGGCAGCCCGCTCACCGCCGACGACGCGCTCTTCCGCTCCTCGATGGAGCCGATGGTCGAGCTCACCCAGCACAAGGGCGACTCCGAGTGCCGGCCGGGCGTCGACACCACCGACGAGGTGTGCGGCTTCGAGAAGAACAACCGCCTGCAGCTGTTCAATCCCGTCTCGGATCCCAACCAGACCTTCCCGCCGCTCAACTACATCCGCAACGTGCTCAAGCTCGGGCTGGTCGAGGAGCAGCAGATTGGCGTCAACCCGTTCCGGCTCGGCCTGATCGGCAGCACCGATACGCACAACGCGACGCCCGGCGAGACAGAGGAGCAGGACTTCGGGGCGACCGGGCACATCGGCCTGCGCGACCACGCCACCCCGGCGTTCATGGTGCAGCGCGTGACCCCCGCGGGCATCGAGGCGAACCCGGGCGGCCTGGCGGTCGTCTGGGCGGAGGAGAACTCGCGCGACGCGCTCTTCGCCGCGATGCGGCGGCGCGAGGTGTACGCGACCAGCGGCACGCGCCCGATCCTCCGGTTCTTCGGCGGACGCGAGGCCGGGCTGCGCTGCGGCGACGCGGACTTCGTCGCCGCCGCCTACCGCGGCGGCGTGCCGATGGGCGGCGAGATCGGCCCGGTGCGCGGCGGTCGCAGCCCGCATTTCGGCGTGCTGGCCTTCAAAGACCCCGGCACCCTGAGCTCGCCGGGAGCGCAGCTGCAGCGGGTGCAGATCGTCAAGGGCTGGGTCGACGCCGGCGGGGTGTCGCACGAGCAGGTCTTCGACGTGGCTGGCGACCCCAACAACGGTGCCAGCGTCGACACGACGACCTGCACCCCGTCCGGAGCCGGCTTCGATTCGCTGTGCGCGGTCTGGGACGATCCGCAGTTCGATCCGACCCAGCGCGCGTTCTACTACGCCCGCGTGCTCGAGAACCCCACCTGCCGGTGGAGCACGTACCACTGCAACAACCAGGGCATCGACTGCAGCAACCCCGGCTCGGTGCCGCCCGAGTACTCCGAGTGCTGCAACCCGGCGGTGCCGAAAACCATCCAGGAACGCGCCTGGTCGTCGCCGATCTGGTACCGCCCCGAGGGAGTGGCGCACCTGACCGGCAAGGTGTCGTTCGGCGCGCAGCCGCAGCGGGACTTCCTGCAGCTGAAGGTGGACCTCGGGAACATGCCGCCGAGCCTCGATCTGACGACGCAGGACCTGACCGTCGGTCTGCACGACGACGACGAGATCTACCAGGTGACGATCCCGGCCGGGACGCTCCACGAGGTGAGCCCCGGGCGCTGGGTGTGGAACGATCCCAGCGGCAGCATCGGCGGCGTCAAGCGGGCGCGGCTCGAGTCGCGCGCCAACGGGCATACCGTGCTGAGGCTGCAAACGGTCCGCCGGCCCTTTCCCAACGCGGACCGGGTCGATCATTTCGTCGAGCTGTCGGTGCAGGCGGGGACGTTCCAGATCACGACCACCCCGCTGTGGCAGTTCTCCGCCGGCAAGCTGGCGACGCGGAGCTGAGCCGGGAGCGGTTCGTCGATGCGGTTCGCGCGCGTTCCGCTGTTCCACTTCCTCGCCGGCGGGGCGGTCCTGTTCTGGATCGTCCACCGCGCCGTCCCCGCCGCGACGGGCGCCGCATCGCCC
>Ga0335084_10008069_pt1 | contig 10479 bp, 11 predicted proteins | sample Lox_Sample_44_FD_206721 | JGI IMG/M metagenome (GOLD analysis project Ga0335084, IMG submission 206721) | Soil microbial communities from Loxahatchee National Wildlife Refuge, Florida, United States - Lox_Sample_4.4 | ecosystem: Environmental > Terrestrial > Soil > Wetlands | place: USA... | reverse complement strand
CCGAGGCGCTCGACAACGGCAGGGATCCCGCGACGTTCCAGGGGCTGAATCCGAAGGGCGAATTCACGTTCGGCTATGAAGTGCCGAACCTGCTCATCGATCACGCCATGCGCAACACGCACGTGCCGCCCGGCTTCTGGCGCGGCGTGAACATCAACCAGAACGCGATTTACGTCGAATGCTTCATGGACGAGCTGGCTGAAGCCGCCGGCCAGGACGCGCTCGAGTTCCGGCGCAAGCTGCTCGGAAAATCGCCGAAACACCGCGCGGTCCTGGAAGCCGTGGCCGAGAGGGCCGGCTGGGGCAAGCCGGCGCCGGCAGGAACCCATCGCGGCCTGGCGCAGATGATGGCGTTCAACAGCTACGTGGCCGCGTGCGCCGAGATCTCGGTCACCGACGGCAACAAGGTGAAGCTGCATCGCATCGTGTGTGCCACCGACCCTGGCTACGCGGTGAACCCCGCGCAGATCGAGCGCCAGATCGCCGGCTCGTTCGTGTACGGCCTGTCGGCGCTGTTCGAGCAGGAATGCACGGTCAAGGACGGCCACATCGAACAGCAGAACTTCGACACCTACAACTCGATGCGCATCGCGCAGATGCCGAAGGTCGAGTCGATCGTCATGCCCTCCGGCGGCTTCTGGGGCGGCGTGGGCGAGCCCACGATCTGCGTTGCGGCACCGGCGGTGCTCAATGCGTTCTACCGCGCCACCGGCAAGCGCATCCGCTCGGTGCCGCTGAAGAACCACGGCATCACGCTGGTCTGAAGACTGGAGGTCGGGTTGGTCGGGCTGGCGGTCGCGTTGGTGATTGCAGTCGTCGGAGACGCGATTCCAGCCTCACTGACCGGGCACAAGGGCGATGCCGCGCGCGGTCGCGCCATCGTCGCCGATCGCAATGTGGGCTTGTGCGTGCTCTGCCACAGCGGCCCGTTCCCCGAGGTGCGACTGCAGGGAACCGTTGCGCCCGATCTGCGTGGCACGGCGGCGCGACTGAGCGAAGGCCAGATCCGCTTGCGCATCGTCGACTCGCGCCGCGTCAATCCTGCGACGATCATGCCGCCCTACTATGAGGCTGCGGGCCTCACGCGCGTTGCGCCCTCCTTCAAGGGAAAGACGGTGCTCACCGCGGAACAGATCGAAGACGTGGTCGCATATCTGCTGACGCTGAAATGAAACCCCGATTGTCATTCCGAGCACAGCGCGGAATCTCAGCATCACGCGACATCGAGATCCCTCGCGTTGCTCGGGATGACATCCGTTCTCTGTCATTCCGGGCGCAGCGAGGAATGTCAGCCCTGGCGGACATCGGGATCCCTCGCTCCGCTCGGGATCACACACGACGATGAGCACGCGCCGTACTTTTCTCATCGCCGCCGGCGCACTCGCCGTCGTTTTGCGGCCGAACGCATCGAACGCCACTCCGGCCATGATGCAGGAGGCGGTCCGCAAGGTGGTCGGCGACGCGCAGATCAGGAAGGGCAAGGTCACGCTCGACCTGCCGCCGCTGATCGACAACGGCAACGTGATCGCAATGTCGGTCTCGGTCGACAGCCCGATGACGCCGACCGACTACGTCAAGGCGATCCACGTTTTCAACGAAAAGAATCCGCAGCCCAACATCATCAGCGTGACGCTCGGGCCGCGCGCCGGGCGCGCCAGCATCTCGACCCGGATCCGGCTGGCGGATTCGCAGACCGTGACCGCGATCGCGCAACTGAGCGACGGTTCGTTCTGGCAGGCGACCAGCGACGTCATCGTCACGATCGCCGCGTGCGCCGAGGAGATTTCGTAATGGCGCGCGCGGTCGTCACGGTTCCGCAACGGGCAAAGCGCGGCGAGATCATCGAGATCCGCACGCTGATCGCCCATCGCATGGAGACCGGCTTCCGCCACGACAGCTACGGACGCCCGCTCGCGCGCGACATCGTCTCGCGCTTCGTCTGCACGTACAACGGCGCGGAGATCTGCCGCGCTGAACTTTTTCCCGCCATCTCGGCCAATCCGCTGTTCACGTTCACGACGGTCGCGACCGAGTCCGGCACGCTCGAGTTCAAATGGACCGGCGACAACGACTTCACGCTCGACGCGACGGCATCCATCGTCGTCGAGTGATCGGCGGCGCGTTCGCGCTGCTCATCGTCGGATTGCTGCGCGCGGGCGGCGCGGGCGAACTCGCATCGAACGAGCGCCGCTCGGGCTACGACTTCATGAGCGCGCAGACGCGTGCCATGCAGGACGACGAAGCGGCCAACCCGGCAACACTGTGGCTGCTCGACGGCGAATCGCTGTGGGTCCGCAAGGCCGGCTCCGCAGATGTCGCGTGCGCCGGCTGCCACGGCGACGCCGCGAACTCGATGAAGGGTGTCGCAGCGCGCTATCCGGCATTCGACGCCGAACTCGGCCGGCCGGTCGACCTCGAGGAGCGGATCAACGCCTGCCGCACGGGTGCGCAAGGTGCGCCGCCCTTGGCGTGGGAAAGCCACGACTTGTTGTCGCTGACTGCGTACGTCGCGCGCCAGTCGCGCGGGCAGCCGATCGAGATCGCTGGCGATGCGAAGCTCAAGCCGTTCATCGAACGCGGCCGCGCGATCTTCGAGCGCAGGCAGGGGCAGCTGAACATCTCGTGTGCGCAATGCCACGATGAAAACTGGGACCGTACCCTCGCGGGCAACCCGATCACGCAGGCGCACCCGACCGGCTATCCGCTGTACCGGCTCGCGTGGCAGAGCATGGGATCGCTGCAGCGCCGGTTGCGCAACTGCCTCGCCGGCGTGCGCGCAGAACCCTATCCGTTCGGCGCGCCCGAACTCGTAGAGCTGGAGCTCTACCTGATGTGGCGCGCGCGCGGCATGAAAGTCGAAACGCCGGCCGTGCGTCCCTGAGTGGGGCGCCTTCATTTCGTTGCATCGGCCGCGCCGATTGTCGCGATCGAAAACCGGCATTGGATCTTCGCTGCCGGTGCTCCTATCTTGCTTGCGTGAGCGAGGCGAATTCTTCCGCCCGATTGCAAGGAGCAACGATGAAGAGCAACCGTGTTCAATTCGCACCAGCCCGATCCGGCCTGATCGCGCGTATCGACGCGTGGTTCGACCGCCGCAGGCAACGCGCCGTCGAGCAATACCTGGCGAGCTCGGAGAACCTGTACGAGCTCGAGACCCGCATGCGCAACCTCGATCGCGCGCCGGCCCGACCCTACGACTGAGATCTTCGAAGGAGACCTGCCGTGCACGAATTTTTCTATTCTCGCGACACGCAGTACGCCATCGATCCGGCGGCGCGGCCAGGCACTGCGCTGTTCGCGCTCGGGCTGTGGATCCGCCTCGCGTTCATCGGCGTCAGCATCTTCATCGCGGCGCCGGTCATGCTGATCAGCCAGGCTGCGCACGCCGGTCCCGCTGCGGTGATTGCCACGGCCGGTGGCGGACTGGCCACCGTTGCGTGGCTGCGCATTCGCAGCGCGCTGGCACAAACGGAACCGTTGCCGCGGGCGAGCGTCGCGCGCCCTGTCAATCGCTGAGCGCAGCGCCAAGCAGCCAGTTGCGCCCGCGCTCGTAGAGCGCCTCGACCGCCGGGCCCTTGAGGCCCGGCATGTCCGGCTTCACGCTGTAGCCGATCCGGGTCTGCAGGTAGGCGAGGTGCCGATAGCCCGGCGGAAACCGTTCCAGAAGCGAGCGCTCGAGCGAAAGGCGCGCCGCGGGATCGACCGGATCGAGCCGATCCTTTTCGTAGATCGGCTGGCGCAGCACCAGGCCCCACCGATCCTCGCGCTTCTCCACGAAGTCGTAGAAGCGTCCCGTGCACACGACGTCGCACAACACGCCATCGACTTCGCCGCGCTGTGAGATCGTCATCTTGGTCTGCGCGACGGCCCGCGCGCCAACAATGTCGATCGAGCTGCCGCCGAGGAAGTGCAGGATGCTCACCCCGCGCTCCCAGCCCTCCTTGCTGACGCGGATGAACTCGTCGGCGTTTCCCTGGAACCACGTCGCCATCATGCGACCGTCGGCGTGCCACACCGTGCGAAAGCGCTCCCAGGCGCCGGCATCGCGCCACAGCACCCAGTTCTCGATCAGTTCGCGAATGGCGAGCCGCTGAAGCGTCGCATCGTCCATCGTGTCCTCTGTGCAAGCGTGCGGAGAGAGCATCGTGCCACGTCTGCGTCGTGGCTTCGAACATAATCGGGCCATGAACGATCTCCCTCACGACCCTCCGCCACCGCCCGATCGGCGGCGACGCGCGATCGCGCGCCTGCTCGTGTGCGCGCCCATCGGGTTGCCCTTGCTCGGCGCCTGCAGCAACAGCGACAACTCGCCCGCACCGACTCCCGTTCCGCCGCCGCCAACGTTGCCGCCCGGGCCGCCGGTGTCGGGGCCGCCATGGCCGGGCTACGCGCGCGATGCGCAGCACTCGGCGCTCGGCGCAGTCGCGACGCAGACCTTCAACCGGATCCGTTGGCGCACGCCCGTGGACCTGGCGCCGCAGTATTCGGGCTCAGCGCTTCTCATTCACTACGGATCGCCCGCGATCAGCACGCACAACACGGTCATCGTGCCGGTGAAGACAGGGGCGACCGGCGGGTTTCGGCTGGAGGCGCGGCTCGGTTCGAACGGCATTCTTCTCTGGGCCGTCGACAGCGACTACGTCGCGCCGCCGCACGATTGGGTGCCCAGCTTCAGCGCGTGCATCACGGCGGCAAACCGGATGTATGCGCCGCGATCGGGCGGGCGCCTGATGTTCTGCGATGACGTCGATACGGTGCCGACGTCGTTCGACACCGCCGTGTTCTATGGCGCCGCGACCTATGCCGCGGCGCCTGCCGTGTTCGACAACGCGATTCACATCAACACGCCACTCACGACGGACGCCGCCGGCAATGTGTTCTTCGGCTTCATCGCACTGGGAGCGAATCCCGCAGGGCTCGTCAGCGGCATCGCGCGCGTCGCGCCAGATGGAACCGGCACCTGGGTCGCTGCAGCCGACGCTGCCTCCGATCCTTCGATCGGACAGGTTGCGATGAATAGCGCGCCTGCGCTTTCCCTGGATGGCGCGACGCTTTATGTCGCGGTCAACACACTGCCCGGTGCAGCTGCGATCCAGTCCGGCTACCTCCTCGCGCTGAACAGCACGACGCTCGCGACGACTGGCAAGGTTGCCCTGACCGATCCCGTCAGTGGCACGCCGGCGTGGATCGACGACGACGCCACGTCGTCGCCGACCGTCGGTCCCGATGGTGACGTCTACTTCGGTGTGCTCGAGGGCAACGCGCCTGCGCACAACTATCGCGGCTGGATGCTCCATTTCGACGCGGGCCTGAGCGTGATCAAGACGCCGGGCTCGTTCGGCTGGGACGACACGCCTTCGATCGTGCCCGCAACGATGGTCCCGGGCTACGTGGGACCCTCGACGTATCTCCTCGCGACGAAGTACAACAACTACGGCGGGGCCGGCAGCGGCGATGGGCGCAATCGCGTCGCAGTGCTCGACCCCAATCAGAGCCAGCCCGATACGATCTCCACGATCCCGGTGATGCGAGAACTGCTGACCAAGCTCGGTCCCACGGCCGATCCCGACTTTCCGGGCGGCGTCGAGGAATGGTGCATCAACACGGCCGCGGTCGACCCGCTGACGAACTCGATCCTGGTGAACAGCGAGGATGGGCGGCTGTATCGCTGGAATCTCGCGCTCGACCAGTTCACCGAAAGCATCGCGCTCACCGGGGGAGTCGGCGAGTCATACACACCGACTGCGATCGGGCCGGACGGCGCGGTCTACGCGATCAACAACGCGGTGCTGTTCTCGGTCGGACTGTGACCGCGCTGCAATGATGCGGCTGCGAGGTGGCGAGCGCGGTTTTTGACGCCGCGCTCGCTCTCGCCCCTTGGAGCACTTCGTGGAAGGAGAGCCCTTCCGCCATGTATGAGCGAAAACGGCGGACGAAACCCGACAGCGGCGGATTCACCCGCCTAGGGCGGCGAGATTCAACGCGTAGGACCGCCCCAACCACAGCGCCCGGTCGCGGTGATCGCGCAGTTCGTCGCCAGTGTTCGGATGCACGAATACATCGAGCGCACCATGATTCAGTACGAGCCAGCCGACGACGCGGGCAAAGTTCGCCGCCGGAAATGCGAGCTGATAGCTCCACATCGGGTGCGGGCCGACCGGCTTCTCGTGGAAGCGGCCCACCTCGATGCCACCGGCGAGCTCGGCGATGATCACCTCGCGCAGCGCCCAGGCCGCGTCGCGGCTGCCACCGTCGAAGTACACGTGGGCATGCCAGCTCTCGATGAGGGAGGGGTCCAACGCAGTCTTCATCAAATGGAATCGCTCTCGAGCGCGGGTTGTCAGGGGACCTCGTGTCCCCGGCCGGCTTGCCAGAGCGCGTACCAGCTCTCGCGGTCGAGCGAGAGGGCAAACGCGGCAAGCGCCTCGCGCAGCGCTTCGACCCGCCGGCTTCCCATCACGGGTATGGGGCGAGACGGATGTCGCAACAACCATGCGATCGCGATCGTGGCAGGCGCAACACCGTGAACGTCGGCGAGTTGACGCAGTACTTCCTGGACACGTCGTATCGCATCGTTGGCCGGAGGACCCGCCATCAGCTGGCCGCCGGCGAGCGGTGACCAGATCATGGGTCGCCGCGCCAGGCGCTGTGCCTGGTCAAGCGTGCCGTCGTGCAGCGGCTCGACGCGCAGGGGATGCAACTCGATCTGATTGGTGGCCAGGCGCGTGCCGTGTGGACTCATCGCCGCATCGAGGAGCTCGAACTGCCAGGGCAGGAAATTCGACACGCCGAATTGCAGAACCTTGCCCTGCCTCCTGAGCGTCGCAAACGTCTCCGCGACCTCGGCGGCGTCCATGATCGCGTCGGGGCGGTGAATCAGCAGCAAGTCGAGACGGTCCGTGCGCAGCGCGCGTAACGACGCTTCGACGCTCGCGACGATGTGCGCGCGCGAAGTGTCGTAGCTCTTGATCCGGTGCATCGGCCGCCGCGGCGAAACGAGCTTGATGCCGCACTTGTCGACCAGCTGCAGCTCCTCGCGCAATGCGGGCCGCAGGGCGAGCGCCTCGCCAAACAAGGCTTCGACGCCGTAGTCGCCGTAAATGTCCGCGTGGTCGAAGCTCGTGATTCCGAGCTCGACGGCTTGTTCGATCCAGCGCAATCGCTGTTGCGGCGTCCAACCCCATTCGGCCATGCGCCAGACGCCGGCAACGATCCGCGAGAGCGGCAAGCCATTGTCGGCTGAGGCCGTCGCAGCGGCGTCGTGCTGCTGCTGACGTGCTTCGAAAGACATCTGTATCGCAGCGGTGTGAGGTTCAGGCGCCGGATCGGGGCAGCGGCTCGATCATGTCACACGCCGCGTTGCCCGTGCTCTCCTCGCCGCGGTCTCCTCATGAACGCTCCTCGCGCCCGCAACACCGCCGCTAAACTCGTCAGCTAGTCGCCTTCCGGCGACGCCGACGAAGCCATGGACAAGCGGCCGTTCCTGCACACGCTGACCGGCAAGACATTGCTCCGGCTCGCCGTCGCCGGCACGGTGCTGCTGGTTGCCGCCGCGGCAGTGAACAGCTACGTCGTCTACCGTCAGTCCGAAGGCGAGGCGTTGTTGCGCCTCTCGGCGTCGGCCGCCGAACGCGCGCGCGTCGCCGAGCGCGTGCTTGGCTACACCGTCGAAACGCACGAAACGGTGCGCCTCGCGTTCGTCCAGAAGTGGCCGAGCTACCAGGATCGGGCGAGCCTCGAGCGCTTCGAGACGTTCCTGAAGCTCTATCCCGACGGCAACTGGCGCAATCGCGAGCAGTTCGCCGACGGCACCGTCTACCCGACAGGCTGGGTGCCGAAACGCACGCCGCTTACCGACGAGTTGCGCCGGCTGCTGGTGCTGTTCTGGGATCTGTCGAGCCACTACGGCCCGGGCGCGGCGATCCGCCACGACAATCTCTTTTTCATGAGCGTGCCCGACGAGAGCAATCTCGGCTACGACCCGTACCTGTTTCCGCAGTGGGTCTTCGACATTCCCGAGAACTTCACGCAGCTCGACTACGAGTGGGGCCGGCTCGCCTACATGCCGGCGCGCCCCGGCGACCGGTCGCGCTTCGCGACGCCGGAGGTCGACGACATCGGGCCGCAACTCGGCCCGATCTTCCAGGTGCTCACGCCGATCCACCTTGGCGAGCGCCATGTGGCCACCGTTGCCACGACGCTGCTGTTCAACGAGTTCCTCGCGCGCGCCTTTCCGGACCCACGCTCAGAGCGCCGCTATCTCATCCTCAACCACAAGGGGCGGCTGCTCGCCGACACGCATGAGAGCGACCGTGCGCTGCCAAGCGCTTCGAAGGCCACGCTGCAGGTTCTCGGCGGCGACCTGCCCGATGCAATGCTTGCCGCGACGCGCGCCGCCACGGGTTCACCGCAGACCGGCTACACGGCGAAGAGCGATTCTTACTTCGCGATCGCGCGCATCGACGGGCCCGACTGGTACGTGGCGTCGCTATTGGCAGGCGCCGCGGTGCGTGCCGATGCATTTCGCGTTGCGCTGTGGGCATCGGCTGCGCACATCGGCGTGCTGGTCGCGTTGCTCGCCCTGCTCGCCTACATCCTGCGCCGCCAGGTGGCAGCACCGCTTGGCGAGCTCACGCGCGCAGCCGACCGGGTGGCAAGCGGCGACGTGACCGTGCGCCTGCCCGCTGGTCGCGAAGACGAGCTCGGTCGCCTCGCGCTGGCATTCAACGACATGGCGAGCCGGGTCGCCGAGCGCGACGCGGCGCTGCGCCAGGACAAGCAGCAGATCGAAGCAGCTCTCACCTCGCTGCGCCTCACCGAGGAGCGGTGGCGCGCGATGACCGACAACGCGACCGACTTCATCGCGGTCGTCGATGAGGACGGCAAGCTCACCTACGTGAGTCCGCCGGTGCGAAAGGCGCTGGGCCAGCCCGCCGAGAGTTTCGTCGGCCGTCTCGCATTCGAGCTCGTGCATCCGGACGACGCTGCGCAAGTGCGGCAGCGTGTGCTGAGTCCGGAGGTGAGCGCGTTCGAGTTCCGCGCGCGCCATGCCGACGGCGACTGGCGCATCCTCGAGGCCATCGGCAGCGACATGCGGCACCACCCGGCCATCCGCGGCGTGGTCTTGAACATCCGCGACATTTCACAACAGGCCCGCGCCGAGAAGGAGCTGCGGCAGGCGCAAAAACTCGAAGCGATCGGCACGCTGGCAGGCGGCATCGCGCACGACTTCAACAACATCCTCGCGGCGATCATCGGGTACGGCGAGATGGCGCGCAAGGAAGCTCTCGAAGGCACGAAGCTCAAGCGCCACATCGACTCCGCCATGAGCGCTGCGATGCGCGCCAAGGCGCTGGTCGAGCGGATTCTCGCCTTCAGCCGCGGCGGCATGGGCGAGCGTGCCGCGGTGCACGTGCAATCCGTCATCGAAGAGGCGCTCGACGTGGCCTGCGCAGCCCTGCCGGCGGAGATCCGCGTCGAGCGCAAGCTGCACGCGGGCGATGCCGCCGTCGCGGGCGACCCGACCCAGGTGCATCAGATTGCGATGAACCTGTGCTCGAACGCCATCCAGGCGATGAGCACGAGCGGTACGCTCACGGTCGCGCTCGATCTGATCGAAGCGCGCGCGGCGGGCACGAGGAAGCCGCTTCCTGCGGGCAACTACGTTCGCCTCGTGGTGCGCGATACGGGCGCCGGCATGTCGGCGAACGTGCTCGAACGGATCTTCGACCCGTTTTTCACCACCAAGGGTGTCCTCGTGGGCACGGGCCTCGGCCTTTCACTGGTCCACAGCATCGTGAAGGACCTGGGCGGTCATATCGAAGTCGCGAGCGAATTGGACAAGGGCTCGACGTTCACGGTCTACCTGCCGTCGACCGGAACCGTCGCGGCGACGGCTCCGATCGAGCATGCGACAGTGAAGGGCAAGGGCGAAATCATCCTGCTGGTCGACGATGAGGAGGCGCTCGTGCGACTCGGCGAGGAGATGATCGCCAAGCTCGGCTACGAGCCGGTGGGCTTCACGTCGTCGGCTGCCGCGCTCGAAAAGTTTCGTTCGTCGCCGGAGTGGTTCGATGCCGTGCTCTCCGACGAGGCAATGCCCGATCTGAGCGGATCAGAGCTTGCACGTGAGATTCGCAAGATCCGGACCGACATTCCGATCGTGCTCGTGAGCGGTTTCATCAGTCCGGCGCTCGCGGCACGCGCGCAAGATGCAGGCGTGAGCGCAGTGCTCGCAAAGCCGCTCCTCGCGCACGAGGTCGCGCGCAGCCTCGCGAACGCGTTGCGACGGTGACAGGACGACATGAGCGAACGCGAATCCCTGCCGTCGGATACCGGACTCGCCGCACCCGCGCTGCGTCCATGTGTCGACCTCTGGGTCGATGTCGATGCGCCGATCGAGGTCGGTCTTGTCGGTGCGGCCACGCGGCGGGTCGTTCCGATCAAGGGCGGCCGCGCGGTGGGAATCGTCGGTAACTG
>Ga0335084_10008068_pt1 | contig 10479 bp, 8 predicted proteins | sample Lox_Sample_44_FD_206721 | JGI IMG/M metagenome (GOLD analysis project Ga0335084, IMG submission 206721) | Soil microbial communities from Loxahatchee National Wildlife Refuge, Florida, United States - Lox_Sample_4.4 | ecosystem: Environmental > Terrestrial > Soil > Wetlands | place: USA: Florida... | reverse complement strand
CGGAAGGCCCTGGCAGGCCGCGAATATTAGCCAAAGGGCCGACCTCGCGCGAACGACGCCCATCCCGCCTTCCTTGATCGCCCGGAGGGGGGTGACTAGACTCGGCTCGGCCCGAGCGGATCGGGCGAGAACTCCCGTGCGGTACCCAGCCCACATCGCCCTCGTCGCCGCCGCTGCGCTCGCCGCGTGCGGCGGGCCCGAGGTGCGCCCGCCCGACGACGCCTCCCCGCTCGCCTCGGTCCTCGCCGAGCCGGGCGCGGCGGGGGCGGAGCGGCTGCGGGCCGGCGATCTCGCCGGCGCGCGCTCGTCCTACGAGGCGGCGCTGTCGTCCGATCCGGAGCGCCTCGGCCCTCTGAACGACCTCGCCGTCGCCTACGCCCTCGATGGGCACGGCGAGGCGGCGCGGCGCCTCCTCGACGAGGTGGTCTCGGGCGGCGACGTGCGCTCGCAGCAGGCTGCGCTCGTGAACCTCGGGGACCAGCACGCCTCCGAGGGCTATCTCTCCGCGGCGCAGGCCTGCCTCGAGACCGCCCGGAGCCTCGACCCCGCCCGGCCGGAGCCCTGGTACGCGCTCGCGGCCCTGGCGGACTCGCGCGGCGAGCTCGATGCGGCTCGCACCCTCCTGCGAGAGGCCGTCCGGCTGGACGAGGGCGGAGCCGCGCGCGCCGCGCTCGCCTACGTCCATCCCGAGGAACGCGCACACCTGGACGCCTTGGTCGCCGAGCTTCTGGGCGACCGGGCCATCGCGGCGGCGCGATGGCGAGAGCTCTCCTCCGGACGGTTCGCGGCCCTCGCGTCCGCCGCGGAGAGGCACCTCGCAGGCGAGTAGGGTGCGATGCCAGGCCCGGGCGGAGAGCTGGACCGACGCGAGCGCGAGATCCTGCGGGCGCTCGTCTCCGACTACATCCAGACCGGCGAGCCGGTGGCGAGCCAGCCGCTCCTCTCCCGCCACGAGCTCGACTGCTCCCCGGCCACCATCCGGAGCGTGATGTCCGACCTCGAGGCGCTCGGCTTCCTCGAGAAGCCACACGCCTCCTCGGGCCGCATCCCCACCGAGCGCGGCTACCGCCTTTACGTGGACGCGCTCCTCAAGGTCCGGCCGCCCTCCACCTCCGACCGCGAGCGCATCGAGAAGCTCGCGGCGGGCGCGAGCGACGTGGCGGAGCTGCTCGGGAGCACGGCCAGCCTGCTCCACTCGCTGTCGCACCACGCGGGGGTGGTGACGACCCCGCCCCCCGAGGCCGACCCCATCCGCCAGCTCGAGTTCGTGCGGCTGCGCGAGAACCGGGTGCTCGCCGTGTTCGTGTCGGCGGCCGGCATCGTCACGAACAAGCTCGTCCAGCTCGAGTTCCCCATGGAGGCCGGCGACCTCGAGCAGGCCGCGAACTACCTCAACGAGAAGCTGGCGGCCGCCCGCCAGGCCTCGGGCGACGCCGCGCTCGTCGGCCTGCGCGAGCTCATCCTCGCCGACATGCGAGCCGACCAGAGCGCGCTCCAGGACCTCATCGCCAAGGCGCTCGTGCTCGCCGAGCAGACGTTCGCGGCGCCGCGCGAGCCGGAGCGGGTGCTCGTGGGCGGGGAGGACAGCTTCCTCGACGCGCCCGAGTTCGGGAACGTGCGCAAGGCCCGGGCGCTGCTCAAGGCGTTCGCCGAGAAGGACCGCATCCTGCGCGTGCTCGACCGCGTGCTCCGGGCCACCGAGGTCCAGATCTTCATCGGCGCGGAGAGCGAGTTCGCCTCCGTTCCGGACGTGTCCGTGGTGGCGGCGCCCTACGCTCGCGGCGATCACGTGCTCGGCACCCTCGCCGTGGTGGGCCCCACCCGCATGAACTACGCGCGGGTGATCCCGCTCGTCGACCTCACCGCCCGCGAGCTCTCGCGGGCCCTCACCGCGCTCACGGAGTGAGGGAGACCCGGTCCTCGGGCCGGCGGCCGCTCTGGCCGTTCCGATCGCCCTGTGAGAAAATGCTGGGCTACGCGTCCGGCGCGCCCCCTGCGGGGCTTCGAGCGGCCCGGGCGTCCCCGATGGGATTTCCCTGACGAGCATGGGCGAACGGCAAGACAAGGGATCGATGCAGGCGGACATCCCCGACCGCGCGGTCGAGGAGGCGCTCCGCTCCGTGGAGCGCGTGAGGCAGCGCGAGGCCTCCCCCGAGGTCCCCGGAGAGCCGCCCGAGGGTGGCGTGGCCGTGGAGGTCGAGGGCCGGGCCGAGGCCCCCGGTTCCGCCGAGGTGGATAGCCTCAAGGCGCAGCTCGAGCTGTCACAGGCGAAGTCGCGGGAGACACTGGAGAAGCTGAAGGACCAGCACGATCGGCTGCTGCGGGCGGTTGCCGACCTCGAGAACTACAAGAAGCGGGCGGCCAGGGAGCGCGAGGAGATCCAGAAGTTCGGGACGGAGAAGCTGGTGAAGGACCTCCTGCCGGTGATCGACAACCTCGACCGCGCCCTCCTCGCCGCGAAGGAGGGCGACCCCCTCGCCGACGGCGTGAAGCTGGTGCGCGCCTCGCTCGAGCAGACGCTCGCGCGCCACGGGGTGAAGGGCTTCTCGGCGATGGGCGAGGTCTTCGACCCGGCCAGCCACGAGGCGCTCATGCAGGTCCCCACCGCGGACCAGCCCCCGGGCACGGTGGTCCTGGAGCACGCCCGGGGCTGGCGGCTGCACGACCGCCTGGTGCGCCCGGCGATGGTGGGCGTGGCGGTGGCACCTCCGGCACCGGCGGGTGACGCCGGCGTGGACGAGGGCTAGCGATGGGCAAGGTCATCGGCATCGATCTCGGGACGACCAACTCCTGCGTGGCGGTGATGGAGGGGGGCGAGGCGGTCGTCATCCCCAACAGCGAGGGCTCGCGCACCACGCCCTCGATGGTGGCGTTCACCGAGGGTGGCGAGCGGCTCGTCGGCCAGATCGCGAAGCGCCAGGCCATCACCAACCCCGACTCGACCGTGTACGTGGTGAAGCGGCTCATCGGCCGGAAGAACGAGGACCCGGAGGTGAAGCGCACGGCCGGCCTCGTCCCCTACCGCATCGTGGCGGCCGACAACGGCGACGCCTGGGTGGAGACCGGCGGCAAGAAGTACTCGCCGGCCGAGGTCTCCGCGATGATCCTCGGGAAGATGAAGCAGACCGCCGAGGACTACCTCGGCGAGCCGGTGACCGAGGCCATCGTCACCTGCCCGGCCTACTTCAACGACGCCCAGCGCCAGGCCACGAAGGACGCGGGTCGCATCGCCGGGCTGAACGTCCTGCGCATCATCAACGAGCCCACCGCGGCAGCCCTGGCCTACGGCATCGACAAGGCCCAGGAGAAGGCCGAGAAGGTGGCGGTCTACGACCTCGGCGGCGGCACCTTCGACATCACGATCCTGGAGCTCAACTCCGGCGTGTTCGAGGTGAAGGCCACGAACGGCGACACGTTCCTCGGAGGCGAGGACTTCGACCAGCGGGTCATCGACTGGCTGGCGAAGCGCTTCAAGGAGCAGACCGGCATCGATCTCAAGAAGGACCGCATGGCCCTGCAGCGGCTCAAGGAGGCCGCCGAGCGGGCCAAGCACGAGCTGTCCTCGGCGGGGGAGACCGAGGTGAACCTGCCGTTCATCACCGCGGACCAGACCGGCCCGAAGCACCTCGCCGAGACCATCGACCGCACGACGCTCGAGGAGCTGGTCGGCGACCTCGTGGAGAAGACGGTCGAGCCCTGCAAGATCGCCCTGCGCGACGCCGGCGTGACCGTGCAGCAGCTCGACACCGTCATCCTCGTCGGCGGCATGACCCGCATGCCGAAGGTGCAGGAGGTGGTGAAGCGCTTCTTCGGCAGGGAGCCGCACAAGGGCGTGAACCCCGACGAGGTGGTGGCCGTGGGCGCCGCCATCCAGGGCGGCGTCATGAAGGGAGAGGTGAAGGACGTCCTCCTCCTCGACGTCACCCCGCTCTCCCTCGGCGTCGAGACCGCCGGTGGCGTCTTCACCAAGATCATCGACAAGAACACCACCGTGCCGTGCAAGAAGTCGCAGGTCTTCTCGACGGCGGTCGACAACCAGCCCCTCGTCTCGGTCCACGTGCTCCAGGGCGAGCGCGAGATGGCCGCCGACAACAAGACGCTGGGCCGGTTCGAGCTCGTGGGCATTCCCCCCGCCCCCCGCGGCGTGCCCCAGATCGAGGTGACCTTCGACATCGACGCGAACGGCATCGTGCACGTCTCCGCGAAGGACCTCGGCACCGGCAAGACCCAGCAGATCCGCATCACCGCCTCCTCGGGCCACAGCGAGGAGGAGATCCAGCGGATGATCCGGGACGCCGAGGCGAACAAGGCCGACGACGCGAAGAAGAAGGAGCTCGCCGACCTCAGGAACAACGCCGAGGGGCTCATCTACACCACCGAGAAGAGCCTCGAGGAGTACTCCTCGGCGCTGAAGCCCGACGACCTCGGCGAGATCAAGGCGGACCTCGAGGTCCTGAAGTCGGTCCTGAAGGGCGAGGACGGGAACGCCATCAAGGAGGCGCTCACCCGCCTCGAGGGATCGGCCTACCGGATCGCGGACGCCATCTACGCCCAGCAGGGCGGCGGAACGGGGTAGCTCCGGCGGATTGCCAAGTCCGGCCGGTGCGTTATCTTGGCCTGGGCCTCCGCGGTCAGGCGACCCGCGGCCGAGATCCCCAGGGATTCCGTGGACAAGCGCGACTACTACGACGTGCTGGGCGTCTCCCGCGATGCGGACGACGGGGCGATCAAGACTGCCTACCGGAAGCTCGCGCACCAGTTCCACCCGGACAAGAACCCGGGCGACAGGGCCGCGGAGGACCGCTTCAAGGAGGCGAGCGAGGCCTACGAGGTCCTCTCCGACCCCGAGAAGCGGGCCCGGTACGATCGCTTCGGCCACGTGAACGGTGGCGTGCCAGGCCCCGGCGACTTCCCTTTCGGCGGCGCCGGCACCATCAACGACATCTTCGGCGACCTCTTCGGCGAGATGTTCGGCCAGGGCCGGCGAGCCGGCCGGCCGCGCACCCGGGGCGCCGACCTGCGCTACCACCTCGAGATGGCGTTCGAGGAGGCGGCGTTCGGCACCACCGCCCGCATCACCATCCCCCGCCCCCGCGTCTGCGACACCTGCAAGGGCAACGGGGCGAAGCCCGGCACCGCCCCGCGCACCTGCCCGACCTGCGGCGGCGCGGGCGAGATACGGCTCACCCAGGGCTTCTTCTCCATCGCCCGCACGTGCCACCACTGCGGCGGCGCCGGCAAGGTCGTGGTCGACAAGTGCCCGACCTGCGGTGGCCAGGGCGCGGTGCGCGAGCAGGCCACCGTCGAGGTGAAGGTCCCGCCCGGCGTGGACACCGGCACGCGACTCAAGCTCGCCGGCGAGGGCGAGCCGGCCCCCGGCGCGGGAGGGAGCCCGGGCGACCTCTACGTGGTGGTGCAGGTGCGCGAGCACGCGATCTTCACCCGCGAGGACACCGAGATCCTGTGCGAGCTGCCCATCGGCTTCGCGCAGGCGGCGCTCGGCGGGACCGTGGACGTGCCCACGCTGGACGGGGCGACGAAGCTCAAGATCCCCGCCGGCACCCAGAGCGGCAAGGTGTTCCGCCTGAAGGGGAAGGGCGTGCCGAGCCTCTCCGGCCAGGGGCGCGGCGACCAGCACGTCCGCGTCGTCGTCGAGACGCCCACCCACCTCACGAAGGAACAGCGCGAGCTGCTCGAGCGTTTCGCGGAGATCTCCGGCGACGAGACGCACCCGCAGCAGCGCTCGTTCTGGCAGAAGGTCTCCGACCTCATCGGGAGCAGGTGACCCGCGTGGACGGACGCCCGAGGGGAGGCCGCTCCGGCCGCGCGGCCGCCGCCGCGCTCCTCCTCGCGCTCGCCGCCGCGTGCGCCCCGCGCACCGTCGTCGTCGAGGGCAAGCCCGTCCCCGTCGACCAGGCCGACGACATCGCCCGCCGCGAGTACGCGCTCCTCCAGGCGGAGCTGCCGTCGCTGCCGCCCGCCGACGGAGCCGCGCGCCTCGAGGCCTTCGCCGGCCGCTTCCGGGGCACGCCCACCGCCTCCGACGCGCTCCTCGCCTCGGCCGAGCGCTGGCGCGCCGCCGGCCAGCCCGATCGCGCGGCGCAGGTGCTGGGCCGCCTCCTCACCGACTACCCCCTCTACGCGCGCTCGGTCGAGGCGAAGTACCTCCTCGCCGTCTGCAGCATCGAGTCCGGCCACGCCCGCGACGGGCTCGCCTCGCTCACCTCGCTGTACGGGAAGCTCCCCGCCGCGCGCCGTCCCGAGGCCGCCGCCCGGGCCGCGGAGGCCGCCGAGCGGATCGGCGCCGACGCGGAGGCGGTGCGGTGGCTCTCCGAGCTCGCCGAGGTGACCTCCGGCGCCGACCGGCGCGAGGCGCTCTCTCGCGCGGCCGTGGTCGTCGACCGGCTCTCCTTCATCGACGTGGCGAGGCTCCGCGAGTCCTTCCCGAAGGACGCGCCGGTGCAGGAGCCGCTCGCGATGAAGCTCGCCCGCATCCAGCTCCACCTGCGCGACTACGCCCGCGCCGACGAGCTCGCGCGCGAGGTGGCGCAGCGCTGGCCGGCCGGGCCGTACGCCCCGGACGCGAGGGCCATCGTGGAGCGCATCGGCCGGCTCACCTTCGTGCGCCCGAACGTCATCGGCGTGGCCGTGCCGCTCACCGGCGCGTCGAAGCGGCTCGGGGAGATGATCCTCGCCGGCATCGGGATCGCCCTCGGCGAGAGCTCGCCCTATCGCCTGGTGGTCCGGGACACCCGAGGCGAGGCCGACGGGGCGGCCTCGGCCATGGAGGCGCTCGCGCTCGAGGAGGGCGCCATCGTGGTGGTGGGCGGCGTGACGACCGGCGAGGCGGATCGCGCCGCCGCCACGGCCGAGGAGCTGCAGGTCCCGTTCGTCTCGCTCTCCCGGCAGGAGGGCATCACCGCCACCGGCCCCAACGTCTTCCAGAACATGCTCACCGGCTCGGCCCAGGCGAGGGCGCTCGTCGACCTCGCCATGGGGAAGCGCGGGATGAAGCGCTTCGCGCTCATGTGGCCGTCGGTCCCGTACGGCGTCGAGCTCGCGAACGCCTTCTGGGACGAGGTGGAGGCCCGGGGTGGCGAGGTGCGCGCCGCCGAGACCTACGCCGCCGACCGCACCACCTTCACGCCGCTCGTGCAGTCGATGGTCGGCAAGCTCTACCTCGACGAGCGACAGGACTGGCAGGACCAGGTGAAGGAGATCGGCAAGAACGAGAAGGACCCGTTCCGGCGGCGGAAGGCCATCGAGAAGGCGCGCGAGAAGCTCGACCCCATCACCGACTTCGACGCCATCTTCATCCCCGACGGCGCGCAGAACGTGAAGCTCATCGCCCCGGCGCTCGCGGTCGAGGACGTGGTGGTGCAGACGTGCGAGCCGGAGGAGGTGGCGCGCATCAGGAAGACGACCGGCCGGGCCAACCTCTCGCCGGTCCAGCTCCTCGGCTCGAACGGCTGGGGCTTCGACCCGAGCCTGTTCGACGTCAGCCCGGGCGGCGCCGGCCGACACGTGCGCTGCGCCATCTACGTGGACGGCTTCTGGGCGGGCTCGCAGAAGCCGGAGACGAGGAAGTTCGTCGACGCCTTCGCGAAGAAGTACCCGGGACAGACCCCCACCATCCTCGAGGCGAGCGCCTACGACGCGGCGGGGATGGCGCAGCGGGTGCTCGCCGCGTCGAAGCCGCAGACCCGCGCCGCCTTCCGCGACGCGCTCGCCGCGGTGAAGAACCACCACGGGGCCGGCGGCGACATCAGCATGGGGCCGAACCGCACCGCCGAGAGGGAGCTGTTCTTCATGACGGTGGACCGGAACGGGCTCCGCGAGATGACCCGCGAGGAGCTCGCCGCTCCCGGCGCCGGCGGGGGGTAGCCGGAGCCAGGCGAGCCGCTCGCCTGGCCGCGCCGGCCTCCCGGCACTAGGTTCCCCACCACCATGGACGCCGTCGCTCGCCCCCCTTCGCGCTTCCCGGCCGTCCAGGTGGTGCTGTTCTGCGCCACCGTCGTCACGACCCTGTTCGTTGGCACGTTCATGTCCGACGCTGCCGAGGTCCTCACCTCGGCCCGGACGACCGGCGAGGTCCTGGCGGCCGCTCCGGCGGCGCTCGTGGAGGGGCTGCGCTTCTCGGCAGCGCTCCTCGCCATCCTCCTCGTGCACGAGATGGGTCACTGGCTGCTCGCCCGTCGCCACGGGGTCGACGCCTCGCTGCCCTACTTCATCCCCGTCCCCTTCGGCGTCGGCACGCTGGGCGCCGTGATCCGGATGCGCTCGGCGATGCCCACCCGGGCGGCCGCGATCGACATCGGCGCGGCCGGGCCGCTCGCCGGGTTCGCGCTCGCCATCCCCATCCTCCTGTGGGGCCTCGCCCACTCCGACGTGGTCGCCGCCCCGGCCGCGGCGACCGCGCAGTCGTCGCCCGCCCTGCTCGCCATCCTCTGGCGGATCGCGCACGGCCTCCCCGCGGTGCCGCCCGACCAGGGCTTCCTCGTCTTCGGCGAGAGCCTCCTCTTCCGCGGCGCGGAGTGGCTCGCGCTCGGGACGCTGCCCGCCGGCGCCGACGTCCACATCCACCCGGTCGGCTTCGCGGCCTGGGTCGGCCTCCTCGTCACCTCGCTCAACCTCGTCCCCGTCGGCCAGCTCGACGGCGGCCACGTGGCCTACGCGCTCGTGGGCGGGAAGCGGGCCAGGGCGGTCGGTCGGGCGGCCTCCGGGCTCCTCCTCGCGGCGGGGCTCGCCCTGTCCTGGAGCTGGCTCGTCTGGTGGGCGCTCACCCGGTGGCTCGTGGGCCTCGGGCACCCGCCGGCGCTCGACGAGCGACCCCTCGACGGACGGCGCCGCGCCCTCGCGTGGCTCTGCCTCCTCGTGCTGGCGCTCACCTTCGTCCCCGTGCCGGTCTCGTTCTAGCGCCGCGATCGGCTACACTCCGGCCCCGCCATGCCGTCCGAGATCGACTCCAGGGACGCCGCGAGGGCGCCGGCGAGCGCCGGCTCCCCGGCCGCCGCGCCGCACGACGACGAGGAGCCTCTGGCCTGGTCGGCGGTGGTCGCGGCCTGGGAGGACGAGGCGGCCCACCGGGCCTACCTCGCCCGCTTCGGCGATCTCGACGGCCTCACCCGCGCCGGGCGCCGCTACCGCGAGGTGCTGTCGCGCCGCCCGGGTGACCCCGTGGCGATCCGCTTCCGCGACGAGATCGTGAAGCGCGCCACCGTGCAGGGCCTCGCCCAGCTGCCCCGCAGCGCGCCGCCCCCGAAGATGGCGCCCTGGGTGAAGCGGGCGCTCGTCATCGTCCTCTCCTCCGTCGCCGCCAGCGCCATCTGGAAGATCATCGAGATCATGGGCAGAGGGGCGACGCCCTGATCCCGGACGAGCGCCGCCTCGGGCTCGATGAGGTGCTGGGCGACGACGGGCTGCTCGCCCGCGCGCTGCCGGGCTTCGAGCACCGCCGGGATCAGCTCGCCATGGCTCACGAGGTCGAGCGCACCATCGCGTCCCGCGGCTACCTCGTGGCCGAGGCGGGAACGGGCACCGGCAAGACGCTCGCCTACCTCGTGCCCGCCATCCTCTCGGGCCGGCGTGTCACGGTCTCGACGGCGACGAAGACGCTCCAGGAGCAGATCTGGAGTCGGGACATCCCGCTCCTCCGCGACACCCTCGGCCTCGGGTTCTCCGCGGCGTACCTGAAGGGCCGCTCCAACTACTACTGCCTCGCCCGGGGCGAGGAGTTCGCTCGCCGGCCCTCGTTCGTGACCCGCGACGAGGAGGCGCACTGGAAGGGCATCGAGGCCTGGGCGGCGCGGACCGGGACCGGCGACCGCGCCGAGCTCGACCTGCCCGACCGCTACCTCACCTGGAAGGACCTGTCCGCCACGAGCGAGAGCTGCCTGGGCCGGGAGTGCAAGCGCTACGACGATTGCTTCGTCACCCGGGCCCGGGCGCAGGCGGCCGCCGCCGACGTCCTGCTCGTGAACCACCACCTCTTCTTCGCCGACCTGGCGATGCGCACGTCGAGGGCGGGCGTCGAGATCCTGCCGGAGCACGACGTCGTGGTCTTCGACGAGGCCCACGCCCTCGAGGAGGTGGCCACCGAGTACTTCGGTCTCCAGGTCTCCTCCTACCGCATCGAGGAGCTGGCCCGCGACGCCCAGCGCTCGGTCGCGGACCGGCCCGACCTCGCGAGCATGATGAAGGACCTGACCGGGCAGCTGAGGAAGGCCGGCGAGCGGTTCTTCCAGGGCATCGCCGCCGGGCTGCGCGGCGGGCGGCCGCTCCGGGGCAGCGGGTCGACGGGGCCGGGACGCCCCCCGGGTCGCCGGCCGACGGCCCTCGGGGCGGGATCCGATGGCGAGGAGGAGTCGATGCGCGCGCCGCTCGACGCCCGCATCGTGGAGCCGCTCGCGAGCGAGCGCGAGCGTCTCGACCTCGCGCTCGAGGGGCTGCGCGAGCTCCTCGCCGAGGCGCCCTCGCCTC
>Ga0335084_10008067_pt1 | contig 10480 bp, 7 predicted proteins | sample Lox_Sample_44_FD_206721 | JGI IMG/M metagenome (GOLD analysis project Ga0335084, IMG submission 206721) | Soil microbial communities from Loxahatchee National Wildlife Refuge, Florida, United States - Lox_Sample_4.4 | ecosystem: Environmental > Terrestrial > Soil > Wetlands | place: USA: Florida... | reverse complement strand
CCTATATGAATGCGGACGCATTGGCTCGGACGCTGGAGACCGGGTTGGCTCACTACTACAGCCGCTCGCGTGGGCGGATGTGGCGAAAGGGTGAGGAATCGGGGCACGTGCAGCGCGTGCTGGCCGTCCTGTACGATTGCGACGAGGACACCTTGCTCCTCAAAGTCAATCAGGAAGTCGCCGCCTGCCACACCGGCCACCGGTCCTGTTTCTACCGGACGGTGCCAGGCGCTTCCGCCGGGGAAACACAGAGCGCGGAACCCCGCTTCGACCCCCAGACGGTTTACGCCGGCCTGGGAATCCTGTTGGAGGTGTACGGCGTCATCGAAGATCGGAAATCGCGCCGACCCGAAGGCTCGTACGTGGCGTCCCTGTTTGCCAAAGGGACGGACGAAATTCTCAAGAAGGTTGCGGAGGAGTCGACGGAGGTCCTCTTGGCCGCCAAGTCCGGGAACCGGGAGCAACTCGTCCACGAAGTGGCCGATCTTTGGTTTCATAGCCTGGTGGTACTGTCGGGGCAGGACATTCGTCCGGAGGAGATCGCCCGCGAATTGGCGCGTCGCTTCGGGAAGCAGAAGCCGGCGTGGGCCTGACCGGATGGTAGCTAGCCAAAAACTCGCGTGTCAGGTGCCAAGAAGTGGAGCGATCCGTAATTCTGTTGACAAAAATTAACACAAAGCGTACGATAACCTGCTGTTTTTGAAGAGTTTTCCATAGAAGAAGGGTCCAGTGTTCGGCAGGAGAGCGCAAAGGGGGTGTGAGTGCATGCCGAGCGTGACGGTGAAGGAAGACGAATCCTTCGAGAGCGCGCTACGCCGTTTCAAGAAGCAGTGCGAGAAAGCTGGAGTGCTTTCCGAATTGCGCAAGCGGGAACACTACGAGAAGCCAAGCGTCCGCCGCAAGAAGAAGATGCTTGCGGCGCGCAAGAAGGCGGCGAAGCGCATACGGCTGCTGTCGGAGTCCTAGGGTGGAGCTGAAGGCGCAGCTCACCGAGGATCTGAAGTCGGCTATGCGGTCCGGGGACAAGCTGCGAACCTCGGTCATCCGGCTTCTCACCGCGATCATCAAGAACCGCGAGGTGGAGAAGCGTGGTTCCCTGACGGATGCCGAGGTGATCCAGGCGATCTCCTACTCCTGCAAACAACGGCAGGAGGCGATCGTGCAGTACCGGCAAGGCGGGCGGCAGGATCTGGTCGACAAGGAGGCGGCTGAACTGGCCATCCTGCAGTCCTATCTGCCCGCGGCCCTCAGCTCCGACGAGCTGTACTCCCTCGTGCAGGAGGCGATCCGTGAGTCCCAGGCGACGTCGCCGCGCGAGATGGGAAAGGTCATGGCGCTGCTCATCCCGAAGGTCACGGGTCGAGCAGACGGCAAGGTCGTGAGCACCCTGGTGCGCGAAATGCTTTCCAAGAACTGACGTGCGGCGGGGCTCGGGGTATCCCCGGCGCCGGCGGCACGAGGGCAGAAGCAGCGTGGCGGTATGGCAAGGGACTCGGGACCGAGTCCCTTGCTTTTTTCTGGACCAACGTTGGGCGCGCAGAGCGCCCCGGTTTGTGCCATGGATTCGCACTCGCTCCGTGTGTTGGAGTTTGGGGCGGTCTTGGACCATCTCGCCGCCGAGGCCGCATCAATCCTGGGCCGGCTGCGCGCTCTGGGCTCGACCCCATCCAGCGACCCAGACCTCGTCGTGGAACGCCTCGCTGAGACACGCGAGGCGCGGTCACTCCTGGCTCGCGGTCCCGTAACGGGGTTGGAGAATGCGGCGGATATCCGCGAAGCCCTGGTGCGCGCCGCCATCGCCGGCGCTCGCCTGTCTGCATCCGAGCTGTGGGCCATTGGCGAGACGCTGGAGGCCGCGGAGCACGTGCGCCGACAGATCCGACAGTCAGACCTGGATCTGCCCCGACTCGGCGCCGTCGCCGTCGGCTTGCGCCCGCCGCCAGCTCTGTGGCGCGAGATCAAGCGCGCCATCCTTCCCGACGGCGGGGTGGCCGACGGGGCCAGTCCGGAGCTTGCGCGCCTGTGCACGCAGGCGCGGGCCGCGCGCGAGGCGGCGCGGGAGCACCTGCAAACCATCCTCGGGATGCCGCGGCTTCAGCCGATCATCGCCGAGCCGGTGATCACACTTCGGAATGATCGATACGTGATTCCCGTGCTGCCCAGCTACCGCACGCATCTTGCCGGGATCGTCCAGGACCAATCGGGCAGCGGGCATACCGTATTTCTGGAACCGCTCTCGGCGGTGGAGCAGAACAACGCGGTGCGGCGGCTCGAACGCGAGGCCGAGGCTGAAGTGGATCGAATTCTCGACCACCTCACCGCCGACGTGCGCGCTGCTCGGGAGGATATCGGCGGAACCGTCGAGGCGCTGGCCGATCTCGATGTGATCTTGGCCAGGGCGCGGTTGGGCGAGCGGTGGGGTGCAGCAGAGCCGCGGATCGAACCCCACGGCGCGTTGTGTCTCCGAGCTGCGCGTCATCCGCTCTTGGTGGAGTCGCGCCGGTATCGGAAAGCGGAGCCGCCGAAGGAAGATGTGATCCCGATCGACGTTCCCTTGACAGCGACGGCGCGGGTCCTGGTCGTCACCGGACCAAACGCCGGAGGGAAAACAGTCGCGCTGAAGACGGTGGGTCTCCTCGCCCTCATGGCCCAGGCGGGACTCCACATCCCGGCGTCGCCGGATTCCACGCTGCCGGTCTTCAACGGGGTGTACGCCGACATCGGAGACGAACAGAGCATCACCCAGGACCTCAGCACGTTCTCCGCGCATGTGCGGCGGCTCACGACCATACTCGCCGTCGCAAACCGGCACAGCCTGGTCCTTTTGGATGAGATTGGGGCCGGCACCGATCCGGGCGAGGGCGCGGCGCTGGGGAACGCCATCTTGGACGCCCTTGCCGGCTGCGGGACTCAGGTCGTGGCGACGACGCACCTCGACGGAATCAAGGCGTTTGTGGCGCAGGACGCCCGCATGCAAAACGGCGCGGTGGAGTTCGATCTTGACAGGATGCAGCCGCTGTATAAATTACATATCGGGTTCCCGGGTCGCAGCTTCGCCATTGACGTTGCCAGCCGCCTTGGCATTCCTCCCTCTATTGTTCAGCGTGCGCGGGAGTTTGTCGGGGATTCTGCCGCAGGGGTTGCGGCCCTGCTAGACCGGTTGCATGCCCTTGAAGCCCGCCGCGCCGACGACGCGACGAAGGCGGCCGAGGAACGGGCCGGGGCCGTCAGCGCCCGCATGGAGGCGGAAGGGCTGGCCAGCGAGCTTCGGGCGCAGCTCACGACATTGCGGTCCCGGACGGTTCGGGTGGTCAGCGACATCGCCGCGGAAGCCCGACGCCGGGTCGAAGCCGTTGTGGCCGACCTCAAGCACGGCCGCTCAATCCAAGAGGCTCGGCAAGCCATCGCGCGGCTCGACGACTTGCCAGAGGCCGCGCTGGCCGGGCTCACGGCGGCTCCGCCGATCGACAAGGCCGATGCACCGCTTGGGCGGCTGGAGCCAGGCCAGGCCGTGCGCGTCCGGCACTTGGGACAGGTGGGCACCGTTCTCTCGGATGCCAACGCGCAAGGGCTCGTCGAAGTGCAGTTGCCGGTCGGGAAGACCCGGGTGCCGCTGACGGCGCTGTCGCCCGCGGCTCCGGCGACGCCCCGGAGCGAGGCGCCCGTCTCATGGACCGCGGGGGCCGGGGATAGCCTCTCGGCGGAGATCAACGTCATCGGCTGCACGGTCGAGGAAGCAGCGCAACGCGTTGGGCGCTATCTGGAGGACGCAGTACTGGGCGGGCTCACGCGGGTGCGGATCATCCACGGCAAGGGCACGGGGCGCCTGAGACGCGGAATCTCGGTCCTTCTGAAAGAACACGCGCTGGTGACCGGATTCCAACTCGCTTCATTCGACGAAGGGGGCGCCGGCGCCACGGTAGTGGATCTTGGCCCGCACGAAGCGGGCCAGCCTTCGTCGCTGCAGCCACCGATGACCGGATGAGGGCAGCGTGATTCCCGAGGACGTGATCGCGGAGATCCTCCGGCGTACGGACATTGTCGCGCTGATCGGGGGGTACGTCCCACTACGGGCAGCCGGGCGGACGCACAAGGCGCTGTGCCCGTTTCATACGGAAAAAACCCCATCATTCGTGGTGAATCCCGAGCGGCAGAGCTTTCACTGCTTCGGCTGCGGAGAAGGCGGAGACGCCATCACGTTTCTCATGAAGCAGGAGCGCCTCGGCTTCATGGAAGCAGTTCGCTTCCTCGCCGAGCGGGCGGGAGTGACCATCCCGGCGCCGCGGGGCGGACCGGGACCCGGTGAGGCCGACAGCCGCCTGCCCCTTCTGGAGATCCAACGCATCGCGCTCCAGCACTTTCGCGAGAATCTGGCGGGGGCGGAGGGGGCGTCCGCCCGCGCCTACGTGGCCGAGCGAGGTCTTGCGGGCGAGCTGGTCGAGCGGTTTGAATTGGGGTACGCCTTGCCGCGGTGGGACGCGTTGCTGCGCGTCCTCAAGAAGAAGGGATACCCGGACAAGGTCTTGGAGGCCGCCGGCCTCTCGGTGCCGCGCCAAAGCGGATCCGGGTATTACGATCGGTTCCGAAACCGTCTCATGATCCCGATTTGGGACGTGAGCGGGAAAGTGATTGCGTTTGGCGGACGCGCGCTCGAGCCAAAGGAGGTGAAGTACCTCAACTCGCCGGAGACCACGTTGTATCGAAAGGGAGCCCATCTCTACGGTCTGAACCTGGCTGCGCGAGCGATCCGAGAGCGAGGGGTCGTCATCGTGGTGGAAGGCTATTTCGACGCCATCACGCTTCACGCGCACGGTTTTGATCACGCCGTGGCCGCGCTGGGGACCGCGCTCACGACCGATCAGGCGCGACTGCTCGGCCGGTACGCTCAAACGGTTGTGCTCCTCTTCGATCCCGATGCGCCGGGGATCGGCGCGGCGCGGCGCAATCTGGAGCACCTGATCAACGTGGATCTGAACTGGCGCATTGTCCTGCTCTCCGATGGGTTGGATCCCGACGACTTCCTGCGAAAGCGCGGGGCGGCGGAATTTCAGGCGGCGCTGGACGGCGCGCAGGATCTGGTGGAATTCTTTCTGGACCGCCGCGTGTCGGGGCTGGACCTCCATGACTCGGTCGAGCGGGCCCGAGCCGTGGACGGTCTCATCGACGTCGTGGGGCTTATCGAAAGCCCGGTGCGCCGAGAGGGGTATATCCAGCGCGTGGCCCAGCGGGCGGCGATTTCCGACCGGACCCTGTTGGAGGCCGTCGCCCAGCGACGCAGCCGGATCGGTCGTCAGGATGCCACGGTTGCTCCGACCCCGGCGCCGGTCGCCCCTCCCACGGCGGAGGAGCAACTGATTTGCGTCGGGCTTCATCACGCAGGCTATCGCGAACGGATTGCCGCCGCCCTCGCGCCCGAAGAGATCCGAGACCCGATCCTGCAACGCATCTTCATCGAGTTCGTGCAGTCGGGGAAGCCGGGTTCGCGGGACGAGCCCCGCATCATGAGTCTGCAGCCGCCGGAGGTGCAGCGTCGCTTGTCTGCGCTGTGGGCGGCTGCGGCGGAAAAGGAATGGCTTTCGATGGGCGAGGCGGCCTTGGCACAGATCGTGGAGGACTGCCTGCAGCGTGTTGCCGCACGGCGCGCCCACGCACAACGCACCGTGCTCCGCCAGGCACTGGAGGCCGCGGATCGCCAAGGGGACCACGAGCGTGCCCTGAAGTTACTGTCGGAGCATCCGTCCCTCAGGGGCGGCGATAAGTCTACCTAGGGGAGAGATCGTATGACCAAGTCACGCACAGCAAAGAAGGACCCCACCCCGCGCAAGGGGGTGAAATCCGCCCGTACGCGCCGGACGACGACGGCGACGGTCGTCGCCCGCCGCCCGGCCGCGGCCAAGGCAGCGGCCCGTGGCACCTCGGCAGCGTCTGGGAAGAAACCGGTCCTCGGTCCGAAGCCATCGGTGGCCAAGGCGCCGGAGCCCAGAAAGAAAGGGCCGGGAAAGCCGAGTCCTCCAGCTCCGGTGACGCTGAAGCGCGGGGCGAAAATTGTGTCGAAACCGACGCCGGGAACCCCCCGCGTCGAAGAGATCAAGGCGCTCATCGTGCTTGGGAAAAAGAAGGGCTACCTCACCTACGACGAGATCATGAGTCAGCTCCCCGAGGAGGAAGCGTCGGCCGACCGATTCGACGAGATCTTCCGGGCATTGGGGGAGATGGACATCGAGGTCGTAGATGCCCCAGAGCGCCGGAAGGGAACGGATGGGGAGGACGCAGCGGAGGAAGAGGCCTCTCCCGAGGCGGAACTCGACCTCTCCCCGTCCCCGGTGGGACGCACGGATGATCCCGTCCGCATGTACCTCCGGGAGATGGGGCGGACACCCCTGCTCACGCGAGAAGGGGAGATTCGCATCGCCAAGCGGATCGAGGAAGGCCGCAAGGAGGTGGCGGACTCCGTTTGCCGCGCGGCCGCAGCCGTGCGCGAGATTCTGTACCTGGGCGAACGGTTGGAGCAGGGGCGACTGCGCATCGGCGACCTATTGACCCTCAACGAGTTCGAGGAGATTTCCGAGCAGAAGGAGCAGGACCTCCTGAGCGACATCCGGCCGGTGATTCGTGCGCTCCGGAGCGAACAGGCCAAGGTCGAGGAGATCCGTCGGCGCATGGAGAAGGCAGGTCCACGCCCCGGCGACCGTCTGCGCAACAAGTTCGAAGCCGAGATCGCCACACGGAAGACCAAGCAGGCGGAAGTTCTGCGCAAGATCAACCTGAACCAACGGGTGGTGGACCGAGTGGTCACCCGCATGCGCCGGTTCCTGGAGCGAATCGAGACCGGCGAACGCGACCTCCTGGAGTTGGGCAAGGCCGCTCGCCTCAACCAAACCGATCTCAAGCTCTTGGTGTCCAATGGGGACGGTATCAACCCGAACACCGTCCGGAGCGTTCTGCGGCGCGGATTGCAGGGCAAACGCGATGCCGAGATTTATCGGCAGCAGATGACGGCGCTGGCGGAGAAGGTGTGGAAGGTCGAACAAGAGGCGGAGGCCTCGGCGCGGGAACTGCGTGCGCTACTCACGTCCATCACCGAGGGCGAGCGGAAGGCGCTCCAGGCCAAAAAGGAAATGGTGGAAGCCAATCTCCGCCTCGTCATCAGCATCGCCAAGAAATACACGAACCGTGGCCTCCAGTTCCTGGACCTGATCCAGGAAGGAAATATCGGTCTCATGCGCGCGGTGGACAAATTCGAGTACCAGCGCGGTTACAAGTTCAGCACCTATGCCACGTGGTGGATTCGGCAGGCGATCACACGCGCCATCGCGGACCAGGCACGCACCATCCGGATCCCCGTGCACATGATCGAGACCATCAACAAGCTGATCCGCGCCTCCCGGCACCTCGTACAGGAGTTCGGCCGCGAGCCCACGCCCGAAGAGATCGCCCAGAAGATCGACCTGCCGGTGGACAAGGTGCGCAAGGTTCTGAAGATCGCGCAAGAACCCATCTCGCTCGAGACGCCCATCGGCGAGGAAGAGGACTCGCATCTCGGGGATTTCATCGAGGACAAGACGGCGGTATCGCCCATCGAGGCCGTGATTGGCCTCAACCTCGAGCGGCAGACCGAGGAAGTGCTGAAGACCCTCACGCCGCGCGAGGAGCGGGTGTTGCGACTGCGCTTCGGCATCGGAGACGGCTGCGACCACACCCTCGAGGAAGTCGGCCAGCAGTTCGACGTTACCCGCGAGCGCATCCGCCAGATCGAGGCCAAGGCGCTCCGCAAACTGCGCCATCCGACACGCAGCAAGAAGTTGAAGAGCTTCGTCGAAGGATAGCGCGACATGGCGCATCGTCGATATTTATATTCTCATTGGTCATTGACCATTGGGATTTGGTCATTTCGGGTAGGTTGGGCCCATAGCTCAGTTGGTTAGAGCCACCGGCTCATAACCGGACGGTCCCAGGTTCGAGTCCTGGTGGGCCCACCACAATTGAATCAAGGAGAAAGCCCGCGTAGCGCATAGTTACGTGGGCTTTTCTTTGCCTGCAATTCGACGCAGCCCATGATTGGGATAAGCCACCGAGCGGGCAAACAGCCACCTCGACATCCATCACTAATGTCGCACTCACCCTTGACGAAGCCGCGCGGTTGGCTCTGAATGGGGTGTAGTTGCCGGCTGGCCGCCCGGTTTCTTCACGATTGAATAGCAGAGGCAGTCGCGGGGAGGGTCTCCCGCTTGGGGATGACGGATCCAGCGCCTGAGGATTCCCTCCCGCGTCATGCCAACCTTCTCCATCACTCGTGCCGACGCCGCATTCTCCACGTCGCAGACGGCCCACACGCGAAACACCTCCGGTTGTGTCATCGCCCAGTCAACGAGCGACTGCAGGGCTTCCGCCGCGAACCCGTTCCCCCATTGGGCCCGCGCGATGACATAGCCGAAGTCCACCTTGAATTCCTGGTGGCGGAGTGCAATCCCGCCAATCAACTCGCCGTCTCTCCGGCGAATCGCCCAAGCGAATTCAGTCCCGCCGTCCCAAGCCTCGATCGTCTTCTGGATGAAGGCCCGCGTGTCCTCAATTCGGCGGTGGGGCCGCCAAGTCAGGAATCGCGTCACCTCCGCGTCTTGTGCGTAAGCCGCGAAGATCGCGTCCGCGTCCTCCATCGCCAGGCGGCGGAGGGTCAGTCGTGACGTCTGAATTGACTCCGGTGGCTTCATCGCTTTCGACCATACCGCTTATATGGTTTCCGCATGAGAGCCTGTATCGGCAACGGGTCCGCATAACACCCGCAGGAGCCGCAGGAGAACAGGCGAGGAGTCGACTGTTGGCAGCGTAACCAAGGGTGCGTGTCGCGTCAATCACAAATGCCCCCCTTTTGGTAACACGGGGACTTGAAAAGACGAAATGCGCATATTCTGTTGACGTCTCCAGGCGGCTCGGACTAGGGTTTCGAGGTAACCTCTCCCTCTTTTGGGCGTGCTCCACCCCCTCGGAGGTGATGCCCATGACGCGGAACTTCATTCCTTCAGCTTTTTCCTCTTCTCTTTGCCTTGCTCTCGCTCCGCGCCTGTACCACCACGTCGCCGTGCCATGCTGATCTAGAGGAGCCCTCCATCTTCGCGTCGTCCGATAAGCGATCTTAAGACACTCTGGACACAAGGGCTATGTAACTCAGGTCTTCCGTGATAAAGTGAAGAAGTAGGCTCTGGCGACCGTTGGCGCTCAGGGCCCGCGACGCATTTTGGACTGTCTGCGTGGCAATTTGGATTGACAGTAAACGAGCACCGATGGCCAGGTTGGTGCTCAGCCGCTTGGAGTTGTAGGCCAATGACCAGCTTTCGTACCGGACACTGCTGTCTTAGGTAACCTGGACCGAGAGACTGGGGGCGATCATGACGCTGGCGGACGGGAAGGCGGGGAGCGAAAGACAGACTGTTGTTCTTGTCGATGACGACGCCATGATCCTCGTGGCAATGACCGAGGTGCTGAGCGGTGCGGGCTATGAGGTGCACACGGCGCGCGACGGACTCGAGGCCCTCGGGCTCATCCGGGCAGTCAATCCGGATTACATCATTCTCGACGTCGTCCTCCCAAAACTAGACGGGGGCCGGCTTTGCGCTGCTCTGCGCCAGGACCCACGTTTCCAGCACACCCCGATCATTTCCTTTTCCGGCCTTAGCCCGCAGGACCAGACTTTCTTTCCTGCGCTGACTGCCGATGCGTACGTGGCGAAGGGTCGCCTGCCGGTTGCCGCGCAGAATCTCCTGACCGCGCTCAGAGGGTTTGCGGCGTCTCGGCCGGAGAAAGTGAAGGGGGAAGTCCTTGGCTACGAGGACTTCCGATCACGGCGCATCGTCAGTGAATTGCTGCAAGAACGGCGGCACCTGGTGGCCATTCTCCGGGCCCTCGCTCCGGGGGCGCTTGAGCTGGACCGCGACGGCCGCATCGCTTGGGTGAATGCGGGGGCGTGTGGGATTCTGGCGAAGACGGAGGCGGAATTGGTGGGCGAAGTCTTCACGGCCCTGGTTCCTTCCGCCGATCAACGCGGATTGCAGCGCCTGCTGACCGACCTGGTACAATCCGAGGCACCGGCACAGGTCGTGACCGCCCTCAGCCTCGGCGCCAGACTGGTGGGCGTCCGGCTCGTGCCTGTCGTCGAGGACAGTTTATGCAGCGGAGTCCTCACGATACTGGAGGGCGAGGTAGGGGAGTCTGATGAAGGCGCCTAACAGGCTGCTGAAAGAGGCCCGTCTGCTGCGTTGACTCGTTCCCGTGGCGCTGTGGCGTACGTGACGAGTACGCCTCGCACCTCGAATCACTCGCCGCCTTGCGCCTGGACCTTTTTAAGCAGCCTGGGCCAAAACGAGCTTTTCGGCGACCTGCTAACGGTTGGACGCCATGAGCACGATGCTGCGGCAGGCTTCCGCGTTCATGGGAGGCTGCGCCTGTCGTGAAGCGAACTCGAGCCTGCCGTGGACGAGTCAAT